>Ga0247843_1000391_pt1 | contig 104740 bp, 102 predicted proteins | sample LaCruzMarch2017__FD_192420 | JGI IMG/M metagenome (GOLD analysis project Ga0247843, IMG submission 192420) | Freshwater microbial communities from meromictic Lake La Cruz, Castile-La Mancha, Spain - LaCruzMarch2017_8m | ecosystem: Environmental > Aquatic > Freshwater > Lake | place: Spain...
GGACGGGACGGCTCGCACGCCCGTGGACAAGGTCACGCGCCTGTGGACGCGGGCTGTCTTCCCGACCCCGATCTTGCCGGTCTTCCCGACCCCCGATGCTGCCGTCTCGCCCCATGAATCGGTTCAGACCCGGCCCGAACAGCGCCTGCGTCCGTTCCTGACGCAGGGTTCGGCTAGCCTCGGTTGATCAACAGCGCGGCGAAGGGGCGAATGTATCGACAGGACAGCTTTTCAGGATTTTCGGACGGGTCGTGTCTTTTGACCCCTGTCAGGCCGCGAACCTTGACTTTCCGGGGCGATGATGCGCCCTTCCGCCCTCCCGAATTGTGCCGTTTGCGGCCTGTAATCCAAGACGAACCGACCATGCACGCCTACCGCTCCCACACCTGCGGCGCCCTCCGTTTGACCCATGCAGGTTCGAATGTCCGCCTGTCCGGCTGGGTCCACCGCAAGCGCGACCACGGCGGCCTGCTCTTCATCGACCTGCGCGACCACTACGGCCTGACGCAGCTGGTGCTGCACCCCGAGACGCCGGGCTTCGAGGCCGTCGAACGTCTGCGCGCCGAGAGCGTCATCCGCGTGGACGGTCAGGTGGTGGCCCGCGAGGCCTCGGTCGTGAACGCCAACCTGCCGACCGGCGAGATCGAACTGCGGGTCACGGGCGTGGAAGTCCTGTCCGAAGCCGCCGAACTGCCTCTGCCGGTCTTCGGTGAGCCCGAATATCCCGAGGAAATTCGCCTCAAGCACCGCTACCTCGATCTGCGCCGCGAGACCCTTCACAAGAATATCGTGCTGCGCTCGCGCGTGATCTCCTCAATCCGGCAGCGGATGGTTCAGCAGGGCTTTCTCGAATACCAGACCCCTATCCTGACGGCTTCGTCGCCCGAAGGCGCGCGGGACTTCCTGGTGCCGTCGCGCCTGCATCCGGGCAAATTCTACGCCCTGCCGCAGGCCCCGCAGCAGTTCAAACAGCTGCTCATGGTCTCGGGCTTCGATCGCTATTTCCAGATCGCCCCCTGTTTCCGCGACGAGGACCTGCGCGCTGACCGGTCGCTGGAGTTCTACCAGCTCGACGTCGAGATGAGCTTCGTCACCCAGGAAGACGTCTTCGCTGCCATCGAGCCCGTCATGCACGGCGTGTTCGAGGAGTTCGCCGACGGCAAGACGGTCGACCCCTATCCCTTCGTCCGCATCCCTTACCGGGAGAGCATCAGCCTGTTCGGCACCGACAAGCCGGACCTGCGCAACCCGATCGAGATGAAGGACGTCTCGGACCATTTCCGCGACGGGGGCTTCGGCCTGTTCAACAAGATCCTCGGGGCAGACGCGAAGAACGCCGTCTGGGCCATTCCCGCGCCGACCGGCGGATCGCGCGCCTTTTGCGACCGCATGAACGCCTGGGCCCAGGGCGAGGGCCAGCCGGGTCTCGGCTACATCTTCTGGTCCGAGGACCAGGGCAGCTGGGGCGGTCCAATCGCCAAGAACCTCGGTGCCGAGGCGACCGACGCCCTGATGAAGTCCCTGGCCATGGGCAAGGGCGACGCCGCCTTCTTCGCGGCCGGTGACCCCTCGGTCTTCTACAAATTCGCCGGAAACGCCCGCACCAAACTGGGCCAGGACCTGAACCTGATTTCGGACGACGAGTTCAAATTCTGCTGGATCGTCGACTTCCCGATGTTCGAGTGGAGTGAGGAAGAAAAGAAGGTCGACTTCTCGCACAACCCCTTCTCGATGCCGCAGGGCGAGATGGAGGCCCTGACCACCAAGGACCCGCTCGATATCCTCGCCTACCAGTACGACATCGTCTGCAACGGCTATGAGCTGTGTTCCGGCGCGATCCGGAACCACAAGGCCGACATCATGCTCAAGGCCTTCGAGATCGCGGGCTATGACGCCTCGGTCGTTGAGGACCAGTTCGGCGGCATGCTCAACGCCTTCCGCTATGGCGCGCCGCCGCACGGCGGCCTCGCCCCCGGCATCGACCGTATCGTCATGCTGCTGGCCAACCAGGTCGCGATCCGCGAGGTCATCGCCTTCCCGCTGAACCAGCAGGGTCAGGATCTGCTGATGAGCGCGCCGTCGGATGCCGCCGAGCGGCAGTACAAGGAACTGCACATCCGTGCTGCCCTGCCGCTTAAGGTCTGAGGCCGAAAATCAGCGGTCGCTGCTGACGACGACCGTGTTCCGCGAGCGCGGCGGTGCCGGTGGTGTCCGTGCCGCCGGCGGGGTGGTACGCACCACGCTGACGCCGCGGCAGACCCGGACAGTCAGCCGGGCCGGCAGGCGGGTCGCCGCGTCGCCGCACGCACGGCTGATCTGGGACTGGCTCAGGCCCTCGGCTCCGGACAGGTCCGCACCCCGGATGTCGGTGCGGTTCATTGAAGCCCCTTCGAAGTCTGCACCGCCGAACCGGCCTCCGGTCAGACGGGCACCGTTCAGGGTCGCATTGCTGAAGTCGACCGAGCGGAAATCCCCGTTTGACAGGTCGGACATGGCGATCTCCGCATCGGAGAAGTCCGCCGATCGGGCAGTGACGTTGGCCAGGGTGACGGCGTTCAACTCGGCCGCGCTCAGGTCCGCGCCGGTCAGGACCGCGCTGTTCAAATTGGCCCCGTTCAGAGCGGCACCTGTGAGATCGGCTCCGGCCAGACGCACCCGCACAAGGGTCGCGCCCATGGCCTCCGCGCCCGACAGGTCCGAACCCGAAAAATTGGCCCCGGTGAAATCAGCGCCCATCATCTCCGCGCCTGACAGGTCAGCCCGGCTGAAGTCGCTGCCGGCGAAATTCGACCCGGTCAGCTCGGCGCCCCGCAGATTGGCACCGACCAGGGTGGCATTGGTGAAGACTGCGCCGGTGAAGGCCGCGCCGGTGAGATCCCTGCCAGACAGTTCGCAGCGGTTGCAGGTGCCACCCAGCGACACCATACGGGCGACATCCCGATCCTGGTAATAGAACTGCAGCTGTGTTTCGGCGCTGGCCGGACATGCCATGAGGACGACAGCCATCGCCGCGGCGAATGCAAGGCCGGCGGGCTGGAGGCGACGGGACAGGGAGGCAGCGATCTGTTTCACGTCTCTTTAATGACCTCAAACCCAGGCCAGCCCTACTTAATTCCCTGTAAGGTCCGGAGACCTCTGGCAGCGGGGAATGGACAGGCCGCCCGGCAACAGGGTCGCTTCGTCGCCGCAGGCCAGGTCAAGATGGCCTTGGGTCAGTCCGGTAGCGCCTCGCATCGACGCGCCCGAGAAATTCACCCCCGAGAGGTTGGCTCCCGAGAAGGACGATCCGTCCAGGTGGGCTCCTACAAAGCTGGCGTTGGTCAAGTCGGCACCCGAGAAGTGCGATCCGGAAAAAACGCCGCCATAGGCCTCTACGTCCCGCAGATCGGCGTTGGAGAACCGGGTCCGGTTCATCACCGCGAGGCTCAGGTCTGCCTGCCGCAGTCTTGCCCCGGACAGGTTCAGTCCATGGGCTTCCAGGCCCGGAAAAGCACCCTGGAACAGGTTACAGCCCGCGCAACTGGATCCCCCGCGCACCCGCGCGATCTGGCCCGCGTTCTGGGCCACCGCAGGCAGGGCGATGGCGGCGAGGGCGGCTACGGTCAGGATCAGTTTCATCGCGGGCTCCGGTCTCGGCCTCAGGTGCGAACAGACCGAAGGCACGGTGACACCAAAACGTTGATTAACCCTGCATCGAAGGGGCGGCTCCGCAGGTATCGCAGATCCAGCCAGCGCCGCGTTGCTGAAGCGAGAAGTCACCACAGGCCGGGCAGGCCACCGCCTCGTTGGCGACAGCGGATGCCATCGGCGTCTCCCGCCTCTGGCCAAAGGGCAGGACCACCAGATTGTCCGTTGCGGTGCCGCGTGCGAAGCCCTTGGAGATGAAACGGGTGGCCGGCACCGCTTCCGGTGGGTTTGCGTCGCCTTCAAGCGCGCCGAGACCGTTGCCGCTGAGCGGGTCGGGCGCCGCATTGGCCAGTTCATGCCGGTCCAGATAGGAGACGCCCAGTTCCCGGAATATGTAATCGAGGATCGATGTCGCCGACTTGATTGAATCGTTCCCAGTGACGGTCCCGGCCGGCTCAAAACGGGTAAAGACGAAGGCATCCACGAATTCTTCCAGCGGAACGCCGTACTGGAGGCCTATCGAGATCGCTATGGCGAAGTTGTTCATGAGTGAGCGAAACGCGGCTCCCTCCTTGTGCATGTCGATGAAGATCTCGCCGAGTTCTCCGTCCTCATATTCGCCGGTGTGGACATAGACCTTGTGCCCGCCGACAGCCGCCTTCTGGATATAGCCCTTGCGGCGGTCGGGCAGTTTGCGGCGGGTGCGGTCTCGCTCGACCACCTTTTCCACGATCCGTTCGACGGCCCTTGCCTCCGGCTCCCAGCGGCGGGGTCGCGATGCCGGCTCGGCCTCGACCAGATCGAGCAGTGGTCCGGAAGGCGGTGCGGCTCTTTTCAGCCGGATGGCGCGCCGGCCTTCCCGTGCGGCGTCTGACATGAGGCGCGCAGCTTGCACTGGCGTGGTGCACCATTCGATCCGGACTGGAGCGATGTCCGGGATCGCACTGATCTTGTCCAACCTGGCGCGGAGTCCAGCCTCGAAGCTCCCCAAGTCCGCCAGAATCGACGGAAGTCCATCAGGCGCGCCGCTCCAGCCGGCCAGATCACCGTGGCCGAAGGTCCAGGCCTGCGCCCGGGCGATGTCGTCGGCGGAAAAACCCAGCTGAGGCAGGAGTTCGCCGGCTGCGCCGTCGAACCCAAGCACATCTCGCAGAAATCCGGCGTCAAGTGCCGGCGACCGGAATGCATCAGCCAGGGTTTCGACCTGAGTGAGGGCCTGTTCCAGCCCCTCGAGCTCCACATCGGTAAAGCCCCGTGCCCGCAATGCCGCATGATCGATCCCTGGTGCCTCCAGGAGGGTTTGATGTCCGAAAAGCCAACGCTCAGCGGCTTCGACGTCGCCACCCAGCCGCGCAATCGTAGCGGCTACTGAAGATCGCAAGCGCTGTGACACGCTTCCATCCGCGGTCTGCCAGGTCTCGACCACCGAAAGCGGCGTCAGACCCAGCCGGAGACCGGCCTCGCTGTCATCGACGAACAGGGCGACCGCTGCACCGCAAGCCGCAGATTGAACGGCTTTCGCAAGTTCATCGACCCATGACATGTCGCTCGATGGGGCGCTGCAAAGCCCGTGATCGGCCAGTCCTCCAAGCGCCATGGCCATGACCGGATTTCCAGCCTCTGAGAGGGCCGTCGTCCAGACGTGAACTAGGTCTGAGAGCACGGGTTCAAACTGCGGCCCGACGGCCTGCTTCAGCGCGGAAAGGGAAAGCAGAACCGCCGGGACCCGGGAAGAGCTGGACACGGCCTCGGCAGTTTCAGGGTCGAAGACCACAATCAGGTCCCCGTCCAGTCCAGCCTCAGCGGCTGCCAGGGTCTCCGGTGCACCGGAAGCGACCATGGCCCGGTCCGCGAGCGCCAGCATTGGAGGTGCAGGCAAGAGTGACGGCTGGGCGACGTCGAACCTCTCACCCTGAATGGCCCGAACAATGTCCGGGTCGGCAGCTCCCATGCCTCTTGCGGCAAGGGCAGCCCGCATCAGGGCAGGATTTTTCAGGGGATCGCTGCAGTCGCTGCGCTGACCTTCACAACGATATACGGCATCAGTCACCCGTTGGAGTCCAGCCGCAGCGGCATCAATGGCTCCGGCAGCCAATCGTTGGCCTTTTCGCAGGGCTGAGTCAGCCCGAAGCCTGCGGGATGCGTCGGGCTCAGACAGATCGATCAGGCTGGCTGAGATCTCCATTGGGCGTGAGGGTGTGGCCAGCCCCAGCAACATGGTTGCTGCGAGGGTCTCTGCCTTCGCCGGATCAAAACGGCGGGCCCAGGCGAGAGTGATTTCCATAATGCCGTCATCGCTCTCCCACGTCAGGCCTTCGGCGTCGGCCCAATCCAGCCATGCCTCGACCTGGACATCTGGCCAGCCTTCAGGCGCGCGCACGGTGACAATGCGGTTCGCTCGCTCAATCTCACGGACCGGCCGATCCATCGAAGCGGCGTGGGAAGCGAATGGAAAGCGCATGCGGCGGTCCCGGTTTGGCCTGTTGTACAGGTTAGCGGCCTGTTCGCCTGATCGGCAATAAATCTGGCGTGTCTTTGGTCGGTTACCCCCAAGATGTTGAGGCAGAAGCTGTGTGCGCGGTGCTGGACGCAGGCGTCACCGCTTTCTATGATACACCAACGCCGGCCTTCGCCGGGCGACCAAGCTTGGGTGGACTTCCGACGTGCTAGGCAGGATTTTCGGCTGGACCAGCGGTGCCACCATCGGCACCTTCTTCACCATTGCCAAGCGTGGCGAGCACGTGGGCACGGACGAGTTCGGGAACCGCTACTATCTGTCGCGTGACCGCTCCAGCTATGATGGTCGGCGTCGTCGTTGGGTGACATACAATGGCTACGCCGATGCATCGAAGGTGCCGCCGGATTGGCATGGCTGGCTGCACTACACTTTTGACGAACTTCCGACCGAGCAGCCATTGCCGCGACGCAAATGGGAAGAGGATCATCTGCCCAACCTGACCGGGACGCCGATGGCGTGGCGGCCCAAGGGCTCGCTAGTCGCTGATGGCGTCCGTCCGCCCGCAACCGGCGACTACGAAGCCTGGCGTCCCGAATGAAACTGCGGGGCACGGTCCTTGCGGGCGTTACGGCTGCGACCCTTATGGTATCTGGCGCGGTTCTGGCCGCCGTCATCAATGAGTTGCCGCAGGACGCCGTCCCGATCGAGGAGCCGACTGCGGCGCTGAACCGCCAGACGCCAGCTCAAGCGCCTCCCATTGAGTCCGCAGCGGAAGCGGAACCTGCATCTGTGGCACCGGTCGCGGTGACCCAGGAGACTCCTCCGTCCGACATTGCCGCAGCTGATCAGAGCCCGGGCGCTGAAGAGCCTGCCGTTGAAGTACCGGAGACCCGGGCAGAATCGGACGTCGCCCCGTCACGACGACAGCGCCGTCGGGTGGCGATCGTTCAGGCGATCGACAAGATCACGGCCGAATCGATGCGTTTCGAGGTCGAGGTCGGTGGCCGCCCGGTCCGTTTCCAACGGACGTTGATCTTCAGTGCCAAGGCCTGCGAGGTCTCTGCCTCGGATGAACAGGTGTCTGACGCTGTAGCCTATCTCGAGGTCAGCCTGCAGTCGCGGGGTGTGATCCAGGTCAGCGAGCCGCGGCAGCTCTTCAGGGGCTGGATGTTTGCCTCTTCGCCCGCTGTCAACGGCCTCCAGCATCCGATCTATGATGCCTGGATCGTCGGCTGCAAGGCGTAGAACAGCGCTTCCGATCCGGTCATGGCATTGAACATTGACCGAGAGTTCGGCCTTCTTGTGCAGGCCGCCCGTAGCAGTTCGAGATAGGTCGCCTGAGGGGTCTCTATCGCGCCGAACTGACTGAGATGCCCGGTCAGGAACTGGGTGTCGAGCAGGCCCCAGCCGCCACGCTTCAGCCGGGCGACCAGATGCACGAGGGCGATTTTCGATGCGTCGCGCTCGCGGCTGAACATGCTTTCGCCGAAGAAGGCGCCACCGAGCGTGACACCGTACAGGCCGCCTACCAGGGTTTCGTCGCGCCAGCATTCGATGCTGTGGGCCTGGCCGCGGGCGTTCAGCTCGATGTAGAGGCGGCGTATCGGGGCGTTGATCCAGCTGTCTTCCCGGCCCGGGCCGGAGGCGGCGCAGGCGTCGAGGACGGCGTCGAAGGCGGTGTCGACCCGGACCGTGACGCTGTCAGCGCGGACCGTGCGCTTCAGGCGGGTCGGGACGTGGAACCGGTCCAGCGGGATGATGCCGCGCTGTTCCGGCTCGACGAGGAATATCCGCGGATCGTCGCGGGCCTCGCCCATGGGGAAGACGCCGGTGGCATAGCAGTTCAGCAGTTCGTCGGGACCGAAGCCACCGAAGGGCCCGCCGGCGCTGAAACCGGGGTCGCTCAGGCTTCGCCCTTCTGGCGTTTGGCCCAGTTTTCCAGCCAGTGAATGTCATAGTCGCCGGACAGGATGTCGGGCTCCTGCAGCAGCTTCTGGAACAGGGGGATGGTGGTGTCGATGCCGCCGACGACCATCTCGTTGAGGCTGCGCCGGAGGCGGGCAATGCACTCTTCGCGGTCGCGGCCGTGGACGATGAGCTTGCCTATCAGGCTGTCGTAATAGGGCGGAATCGAATAGCCCGCGAAGATGGCGCTATCCAGTCGGACCCCCAGGCCACCGGGGGCGTGGAAGTCGGTGATCGTGCCGGGCGAGGGGGTGAAGGTCTCGGCGTTTTCGGCGTTGATCCGGCACTCGATGGCGTGGCCGGTGAAGGTCACGTCCGACTGTCTGAACGACAGGGGCAGGCCGGCGGCGATGCGGATCTGCTCGCGCACCAGATCGACGCCCGTGATCATTTCGGTAACCGGATGCTCGACTTGCAGTCGGGTGTTCATCTCGATGAAGAAGAACTCGCCGTCTTCCCAGAGGAACTCGATCGTGCCGACGCCGAGGTAGCCGATGGCGGCGATGGCCTTGTTGACGGTCTCGCCGATTGCGACCCGTTCGGCCGCCGACAGGGCCGGTGAGGGGGCCTCTTCGAGAATTTTCTGGTGGCGGCGCTGCAGGGAGCAGTCCCGCTCGCCGAGGTGGACGACATTACCGTGGCTGTCGGCGATGACCTGAAGCTCGATGTGGCGCGGCTTCTGGAGATAGCGCTCCATATAGACGGCCCCGTTGCCGAAGGCGGCCGTGGCCTCGGACTGGGCGGTCTGGACGGCTTCGACGAGGTCATCGGCGGTCAGGGCGACCTTCATGCCGCGCCCGCCACCGCCGGCGGCGGCCTTGACGATCAGGGGGAAGCCGATGGTCTTCGAGGCCGCGATGGCGTCCTCGATGGTCTCGACCTCGCCGGCCGAGCCGGGGACGCAGGGGATGCCCGCTTCCAGCACTGTCTGTTTGGCGGTGATCTTGTCACCCATGACCCGGATGTGTTCGGGCCTGGGACCGATGAAGGTCATGCCGTGGGCTTCGACGATCTCGGCGAAGCGGGCGTTCTCGGACAGGAAGCCGTAGCCCGGGTGAATGGCCTGGGCGCCAGTGATCTCCGCAGCCGCGATGATCGAGGGGATGTTCAGGTAGCTCTTCGCCGCGGGTGCCGGCCCGATGCAGACGCTCTCGTCCGCCAGCCGGACCCACATGGCACCGCGGTCAGCCTCGGAGTGCACGGCGACCGTGGAGATGCCCATCTCCTTGCAGGCGCGGTGAATCCGCAGGGCGATTTCGCCGCGGTTGGCGATCAGGACCTTGGTGAACATGGCCGTCTCAGGCCCCGAGCAGGACGAGGGGTTCGCCGAACTCGACCGGCTGGGCGTCGCCGACCAGGACCTCGACCACGATGCCGTCACGAGGGGCCTGGATCGGGTTCATGGTCTTCATGGCTTCGATGATCAGCAGGGTCTGGCCCTTCTTGACCTTGTCGCCGACGGCGATGAAGGGCGGGGCTTCCGGCGAGGCCTGGAGGTAGACGGTGCCGACCATGGGCGACTTCACCTCTTCGCCCTGTTTGGCGACGATGGTGGCGGGGTCCGAAGGCATGGCGGCCGGCGCGGCGGCGACAGGCGCTGCAGCCGGCGCATGGGCGACGGCGGCCGGTGCGGCGGCATACTGCATGACCGGTGCGGCCAAGAGTTCGCGGGCGACGCGGATGCGCAGCTCGCCGCGCTCGACCTCGATCTCGGTGAGGGAGGTATCGTTGAGAATGTCGGCCAGCTGACGCACCAGGGTGGTGTCGATCTCGGCTTCGTTCTTGAGCTTCGGAGCGGGTGTTTTGGAGTCGGCCATGGGAGCCTCTTGTTACCTTACTGAACCTAACGGTCGGCGGTGGCGCGGTGTTCCTGCGCCAGACGAAGAGCGGCCTTGACGGCCAGTTCGTAGCTGAACGGGCCGAAGCCCGAAACCACGCCGGTGGCGACCGGCGAGACAAAGGAGCGATGCCGGAAGCGCTCACGCGCCGCCGGGTTGGAGAGATGGCATTCGACGATCGGGATCGCCAGCGTCCTGAGCGCGTCGAGCAGGGCCACCGAGGTGTGGGTATAGCCGGCGGCGTTGATGACCAGGGCCGAGGCCTTTTCGCGGGCCTCATGGATCTGTTCGATCAGTTCGCCCTCGTGGTTGGTCTGTCGAAAGACCACGGTCGCGCCGTCGGCAGCCCGTTCGCAAAGCGCCTGGACGTCGGCGAGGGTCTCATGTCCGTAGATGTCGGGCTCGCGCACCCCAAGCAGGTTGAGGTTCGGGCCGTTCAGGACGTAGAGGACGGGGGTCTCGGGCATTGCGCTCGCGATCGTGGCGGTCCGACCGGAATCGGACCGGCCTTTTAGCTGAGGCGTGGCGGTTATCAAACCGCACGTGTGAAAGAGTGACGTAAGGGAATGCGCATCCAGGTCAACGGGGAACATCGCGTGGTTGAAGCCGCGACCATCCTTGCCCTTTTGGAGGAACTTGGGCTTGACGTGCGCAAGGTGGCGGTGGAGCGCAATCTGGAGATCGTGCCGCGGTCGCTGCACGCATCGACGGGGCTGGCCGAGGGCGACCGGATCGAATTTGTGCAGTTTGTGGGCGGGGGGTGACCTCAGCGCTTGTGCTTGTCTTCCTCGTGCAGGGTGTTCATTTTTTCCTGGAACAGGAAGGTGGCGAACTGTTCGTGAAGCCGGACATCGCGATAGCCCTGCATGGCCTTGGTCTTCAGGGTCGTTTCGATCACGCTGATATCCGGTGTGTGCATGGTGTAGGTCCTTCGCGCGAGTTCGAAGGCCAGTCCAATCGACAGCGCTCCGATCAGGGCCATCGGGCCCAGAAGCAGCCAGGGTTGGGACCCGGCGTCGTTGCCTCTTGCATGGAGAACGTAAAGGGCGGCTGAGGTCCCGAGCGCGAGTGTCGCCGGTCCCATGATCTGCAGGATGAAGCTGAGTTTGCGGCCGATCCAACGCATGCCGAAGTGCATCCGCCGGATTCGCCACATCTGAACCTGCATATACAGTTCGATATGTTCGACGCGCGCGTCGATCCAGAAGGCGAGCTTGGACCATTTCTTGACGTCCACGGGCCAGTCATCAAGCTTGCCTGCATTCTTCAGTTCCATCTTGCTCTTGTCGATCTTGTGGAAGAACAGCGGGATGATCAGGATCAAATTCTGAAGTCTGAGATTCAGCGCGCGTGAAAGCGAGTTGCAGGTCGCCTGTATCGACGTGATGTATTCTGCGGTGTGTCGCCGGAACATGTGGCGGGAGTTGAACCAGACGGCACTCATGGCGGCGAGGGCGCTGGCCGTGCCGAGGCCCATGACGCCTTTGGCGAGGGAGCCGTGATCGGTCTGAAGCGAGCGGGCCAGCAGGGCGATCCCGAGGAAGCCGGCGATGATCAGCGCCAGAACCAGGACTGCGTCCAGCCCGATGCGGCGCCTTGACACGACGAGATGCCAGAAGTTCCGGACAAACACATAGCGAAGGCAGGAAACGGCATCACGAAGGTCACGCTCGCCGATGTCGTTGAGTTCCCCGCCCGCGAAACGTCGCTCGATCATTTCCTTCTGGATATAGTGGAAAGGGGCCGGATTGTTGAAATCCAGCTCGGGCAGGTTGCGGCGGTCCGGATCGGTAGTCTGCAGTTTGCCGGGCTTGAACGGGAACAGGTCGATATGGTCGTTGAAGTAGCGGTCCATGACTTCGCGTTCGAACACTTCCCAGCGGGCGGGGTCGTTGGCGAGGCCGACGTAGTTTTCGACGTCTCGCGTACGAAAATCACGGATCTTCATCTGGATATAGTCCAGCTTGTTTTCACCCTGTCGCTCGGTCATCTCGTCGTACCGATGGAGGTCCGCGCCCTCGTCGGTATTCAGCGTGTTCAGAAACTCGGAGATTGTGCCGTCAAAGAGAGCGCTTTTCCGTATCATACTGAACGTTTTGATGTTTTCGAACCACTCGAACATGAAAATCCTTTTGTTGAGGTCAGATGATCTGACGGGACGGGAGGAGCCTAGCGTGCCCAAATGACGGTTTCGAACCGGCGGAGAAGACGGCCCGATGTTCGTGGAACGGCGTATCGGCAGGGACACAGGTCAGGCAGGTCCCGCCCATGTCGCGGCGTCTTCCCTCCAGACGCCGGGAGCACTAGGGGAAAGAGATGACTCCAACGAAGCCAGACCCTTGGACCGTCGCCGGACGGACCTTTTCGAGCCGACTGATCGTCGGCACCGGCAAGTACAGGACCTATCAGGAGAATGCCGACGCGGCCGAGGCGGCGGGGGCGGAGATCGTCACTGTGGCGGTGCGGCGGGTGAATCTCACCGATCCGAACCAGCCGATGCTGGTCGACTATGTGAAGCCGGACCGGTTCACCTTCCTGCCCAATACGGCGGGCTGTTTCACCGGCGAGGACGCGGTGCGGACGCTGCGTCTGGCGCGGGAGGCGGGCGGCTGGGATCTGGTCAAGCTGGAGGTGCTGTCGGACACGGCGCACCTGTATCCGGACATGATCGAGACGCTGCGGGCGCTGGAGCTGCTGATCAAGGACGGCTTCCAGGTCATGGTCTATTGCACTGACGATGTGGTGATGTGCCGGCGGCTGGAGGAGGCGGGGGCCGCGGCCATCATGCCGGCGGCGGCGCCGATCGGCTCGGGGCTGGGCATCCAGAACCCGGTCAATATCCGGCTGATCATCGAACAGGCCAGGGTGCCGGTGCTGGTCGACGCGGGGGTGGGGACGCCCTCGGATGCGGTGCTGGCCATGGAACTGGGCTGTGACGCGGTGCTGATGAACACGGCGATCGCGGGGGCCAAGGACCCGATCCTGATGGCCAGTGCGATGAAGCATGCGGTGATCGCCGGGCGGCAGGGTTATCTGGCCGGGCGGATGCCGCGGCGGATGTATGCGAGTGCGAGCTCGCCGATGGCGGGGCTGATCTGACGGGCGAGTTTTCGTCCGTCATCCTCGGGCTTGACCCGAGGATCAGGCGCAAAGGCCGGCTGGGTGTCCGGTGCGGCCCCGGAACCTCGCCCGTGCGACCGTCCACGGAGCACCGGATGGTCTGATCCTCGGGTCAAGCCCGAGGATGACGGCTCAGGCCGGGTCGGCGCTGAGAGTCTTCAGTCGACCCCAAAAATTGGGTCCGGGCGGTACAAAAAATGTACCCGGCTGGGTCGGTGTGCTGCGTCCTGAGGCGGGCGGAGCGATGGATCAGGATTGTCAAAGACCGGCCCCGTGGGGGTTTGGGCATTAAGGCACGCGGCTGCGTCAGATTCGGACGCAGGGTGGAATTGGCTCGGCGGGCAGGGGCGAGAAGACACTGTTCGGGGTCGAGAAGGGCGAGATTATACGGGGTGGGAAGGGAGACTCCGGCGTCCACCACCCGCTGTCGTCATTCCGGGTGAGCGTGCCGAGACCCGGAACCCAGCGGTACGCGTGAGCGCGAAGCTGTCGCGGACACCCTGCGTGAACAGGTCGCCTTCGGCACCGCTGGGTTCCGGCCTTCGCCGGAATGACGATAGCGGGTGGGGTTGTGGGTTGGCGGGTTGGCGGAATCCCTTGCCGGGGCTAGAGCAACATCTCGCCGGGCCGCGGTCAAAAGGCTACGCCTTCTCGACCCGACGCGGCCTTCCTACCGACGAGACCGACCATGCACGACATCCGCGCCATTCGAGACAATCCCGCCGCCTTCGTGAGCGGCTGGTCGTCGCGCGGGGTTGAGGGGGCGCAGGCGCTGGTTGATGAGATGCTGGCGCTGGATACGACGCTTCGGGCGGCGCAGACGGCGGGGCAGACGGCGCTGGCGAAGCGCAATGAGAGCTCCAAGCTGATCGGGGCGGCGATGGGGAAGAAGGACCTCGTCGAGGCCGAACGGCTGAAGGGCGAGGTTGAGAGCCTGAAGGGCGAGATCGCTGCGGCGGAGGCCGAGGAGGCGAGGGTCGGCAAGGCCCTGCGCGACCTTCTGGCGGCGCAGAAGAGCCTGGCGGCGGATGATGTGCCGGACGGCGAGGATGAGGCGGGCAATGTGCTGGTCGGCCAGCCCTGGGGGCGGCCGCGCGAGGGCGGGCCGGCCAAGGATCACGCTGATCTGGGCGAGGCGCTGGGGCTGCTGGACTTCGAGGCGGCGGCGAAGATGTCGGGGTCGCGGTTCGCGGTGTTGAAGGGCGGGCTGGCGCGGCTGGAACGGGCCATCGGCCAGTTCATGCTGGACGTGCAGACGGCCGAGCATGGCTATCTGGAGGTCAATCCGCCGTATCTGGTGCGCGACGAGGTGATGTTCGGGACGGGGCAGCTGCCGAAGTTCGAGGAGGATTTGTTCGCAGCGACCGGGTTCGACCACGTCGCTCGGCTCCATGCCTATGTCGGTGAGGCACTCGGGGCGTTCCGGGATTGCGAACTCTCCGACGAGGACATGCGGACCCGAGATGCACTTGTCGAAGAGGGCGCGGACGGCGAGGACTTTCTGCTTGGAGCTAAAGAGACCTACTTCACCATGGAGGCTCATAACCGCTTCGATAGCCTGCTCTCGAAAGAGGGGACCGAAGCCTACGCCAATCGCCATTTCCTCATCCCCACCGCCGAAGTCTCCCTGACAAACCTCGTCCGTGAGCAGATCCTGTCCGAGGATGAGCTGGCGACGCCGATCCGGTTCACCGCCCTGACGCCCTGTTTCCGGGCCGAGGCGGGGTCGGCGGGGCGGGATACGCGGGGGCTGATCCGCCAGCACCAGTTCCACAAGGTGGAGCTGGTCTCGATCGCCAAACCCGAGGATTCCGAGGCCGAGCATGAGCGGATGGTGCGTTGCGCCGAGGTGGTGCTGGAGAAGCTGAACCTGCCGTATCGCCGGATGCTGCTGTGCAAGGGCGACATGGGCTTTTCGGCGAAGAAGACCTTTGATCTCGAGGTCTGGCTGCCGTCGCAGGGGACGTATCGGGAAATCAGCTCCTGCTCCAACTGCGGGGATTTTCAGGCCCGGCGGATGGATGCGCGGTTCAAACGGGCCGGGGAGAAGAAGACCGAGTTTGTGCACACGCTGAACGGCTCGGGCCTGGCCGTTGGCCGCACTCTGGTCGCGGTGATGGAGAACTATCAGGAAGCGGACGGGCGCATCCGGGTTCCGGAGGCGCTGGTTCCCTATATGCCCAAGGGCATGACCCATGTGGGATGAACGGATTTGACGGGAGCATTAGAGATGAAAGCCCTTTTAGCCCTGACCGCCGGCGCCCTGTTGGCCGGTTTCTCCCCGGCCCAGGCCGTCGTTGCCGATGAGCCGGTGCCCACGGAGATTGTGGGCTGGGTGCGGTTCTCGGATGGCGAGTTCCAGCTGTATGAGCGCGAGGCGCAGGTGCTGCGGCCGTTCTCGCGGCCCTGTCTGTCGGGCGTGGCCTCTCGTGATCTGATGCGACAGGCGGTGCAGGACCTGAATGGGCGGCAGGTGAAGATCACCGGCGTGATGGCCGACTGGGCCCAGGCCGAGAACAACAGGATGGAGTTCCGCGGCTCAGTCGTCCGCAATGTCTGCCGAGGCGAGACGGTGCTGCTGGCCGACAGTATTCTGCCCGACTGAACGGAGCCCCATGCGAATCCTCCTGACCAATGACGACGGCATCGAGGCCGAGGGGCTGGAATGCCTGGAGCGGATCGCGCGGACCCTGTCGGATGACGTCTGGGTCTGCGCGCCGCAGACCGAGCAGTCGGGCAAGGGGCGGGGGATCACCCTGACCGAGCCGCTGCGGGTCAACCGGATCTCGGACAAGCGGTTCGCCGTGACCGGGACGCCGACCGACTGTGTGGTGCTGGCGGTCCATGATCTGATGCCGGAGCGGCCTGATCTGCTGCTGTCGGGAGTCAATCGCGGGCATAATGTCGGGGAGGACTGCTCCTATTCGGGGACGGTGGCGGGGGCGTTGCAGGGGATGGCCTTCGGCATCCGCTCGATCGCCCTGAGCCAGAGCCTGGAGCGGTTCCATGACGAGGTGCGGGCGCACTGGGAGACGGCGGAGGCCTTTGCCCCGGCCATCATCTCACGCCTGCTGGCCCAGCCGTGGCAGGCGGGGGTGGTGATGAACCTGAATTTCCCCGCCCGCGCGCCGGAGGCTGTGACCGAGGTCGAGGTCACGCGGCAGGGCTTCCGCAACATCGGCGAGATGCATGCGGTGAAACGCACCGACCTGCGCGGCCGCGACTACTACTGGATGAGTTTCCGCGGGACGAAGCACGACCATCCGGCCGGGACCGACCTGCGGGCGATGGATGAGGGGAAGATCTCGGTCACGCCCCTGCATATCGACCTGACCCATGCGCCGAGCCTGCATGACCTGAAGGGCGTGCTGGGCGGGGCACCGCCGAAGAGTGTGGTGGCGGTATGATTTCTTTCCCCGCTCATCCCCGCGAAAGCGGGGACCCAGTCCTGTCCAGTCTGGCGACGGCGTCTCAGGTTCACCTTTCGAGGGCCGACATCGCTTTTCCATCACCCAAAGCACTGGGTCCCCGCTTTCGCGGGGATGAGCGGCTTTTGTGGGTGGTCCCATGAAATTGCATGACGATCGCGCCGGACGGCTGATCCTCGGGCTGCGGCAGCAGGGGGTGATGGACCCGCGCGTGCTTTCGGCGATCGAGTCGATCGACCGGGCCGTCTTCGTGCACGAGAAATTCCTCGACCAGGCCTGGGAGGATCAGGCCCTGCCGATCGACTGCGCCCAGACGATTTCCCAGCCCTATATCGTCGGCCTGATGACCCAGGCGCTGGACGTGCAGCCGCGCCACCGGGTGCTGGAGATCGGCACGGGCAGCGGCTACCAGGCGGCGGTGCTGAGCCGGCTGGCGCGTTATGTCTATTCGATCGAACGCTACCGCAGCCTGCTGACCGAGGCCGAGGCGCGGCTGAAGGCCCTGCAGATCGACAATGTCATCACCCGCCACGGCGACGGCGGGCTGGGCTGGCCGGAACAGGCACCGTTTGACCGGATCATGGTGACGGCGGCCTCGCCGGGCGAGCCGACCGAACTGCTGCATCAGCTGAAGCCGGGCGGGATTCTGGTGTGCCCGGTCGGGCGGTCGTCGGTGCAGAGGCTGCACCGCTATGTCGGCCAGCCGGACGGTAGCTTCGAGCGCGAGAGCCTGGCGGAGGTAAGGTTTGTGCCGCTGGTCGAGGGGACGGCGAAGGAGGGGTGAGGGGGAGGGGTGTGGGGTATGGGGCATGGGGTGTGGCCTGCATCCTGTTTTCGCGGCGGTCGGATCTGTCCCCGGACCTTGACCCTACACCCCATCCCCCACACCCCGTTAACCTTCCCGCCCAACTTTCGCGCCCTTTGACGGGTTGGCTTGAATCGGCGGTCGAGGCACACGGGGTCGGCGGCGAGCGGCGGGAGAAGACATGACGATTCGATTCGCGATCAGGGGGCTGGCGTTGCTGGGCGCCGTGACGACCCTGGCGGCCTGCGCAGCCTATCCGGATGCGCCCCGCTATCCGATCTATACCGGGGTTGCGCCACCGCCGGCGCGTGCACCCGCCTATCCGGACCGGCCGGCCCCAAGCGGCGAGGGCGTTCGGGGGCCAACCGATCCCGCGCGTGAGGTGCCGCCGCCCGTGACCGCCCCCGTTGCCGAGATCGAGGGCGGGACGCTCGGGGCACCGGTCAACACCGGCTCGCGCAGTTCACCCGCCGCCGGCCCGGCTTCGGAAGGGTTTGTGGCTCCGCCACCGCCGGCGACTTCGGCCGTGGCCTATGAAATCCAGCCCGGGGATACGATTTCGGGCATTGGCCGGCGCTTCCAGACGCCGGTGCAGACCCTGATTGATCTGAACAACCTCGGGCCCCGGGCGGCGATCAGCCCGGGACAGCGGATCCTGTTGCCGACCGGTGCGGTCGATATCGGCGGCGATCCCTATGCCACCGGTCCTTCGCCGGGCGGCGTGAGCGTGCCGGACGAGGTTGCACCTCCGCCGCCACCGCCTCCGCCACCGCCACCGCCTTCGCAGAGTGTCGCTGCGCCGCCTTCGCCGCGCGCGCCGGCCGAACCTGTCGCGCCGGCCCCGCCGCCGGCTGCTACGGGTTTGAGTCTGGACTGGCCGGTACGGGGCGACATCCTGCGGCGCTTCGGTCCGGTCGGGCTGGGCGAGCGGAATAACGGCATCAATATCGGCGCAGCGGCCGGGACGGAGGTCCGGTCTGCGGCGGCGGGGCGGGTCGGCTATGTCGGCGACGACCTCGCGGGGCAGGGGCTGACGGTGCTGATCGTGCACCGGGACGGCTGGCGCACGGTCTATGGCCATCTGGGCACAGCGACGGTTCGGGACGGTGCGGACATCCGCGCGGGTCAGGCGATCGGCACGGTCGGGAACACCGCCGGCGACGGTCGGCCCTCCATGCATTTCGAGGCCTGGCGGATGCGCGGCGATCAGCCCGTGGCCGTCGATCCGCTGACGGTGTTGCCGCAATAGCGTCCCGCGGGCCCGCGAACACAGGTCGCGTTGCATTGTGACGCGGCGCACCCTAGTTTCCGCGCCTCATTTTCAAGGGCCGCATTGAGCGGTCCAAATCGTTTTCGGAGACTATCGTGGCGGAACTTATGGCGGGGCCGTTCGACACCCTGATCTTCTTCGTCCCCGTGATCATCCTGTTCTACTTCATGCTGATCCGTCCGCAGCAGAAGGCGATGAAGGCCCATCAGGCGCTGATCGCCGGCCTCAAGCGTGGTGATACGGTGGTTCTGTCCAACGGCGTGATCGGCAAGGTCACCCGCGTTGAGGCCGAGCAGGCCATGGTCGAGATCGCCCAGGGCGTGAACGTGGCTGTGGTCAAGCAGATGATCACCCAGGTGCGTGACCGTACCGGGGTGGCCGCCAACGACACCAAGACCATCGCCAAGTCCTGACGCCGTCCTGAAAGGTCCGGGAACGCCCCCATGGTTCAGATGTCACGCTGGAAGGTCATCCTTCTTGCCCTGTCGCTCGTGTTCGGGCTGCTGTTCTCCTACGCCAATGCCCTTTCTCCGGCTCAGCGTGAGGCTCTGCCGGGATGGCTGCCCAAGCCGACCCTGAACCTCGGACTGGACCTGCAGGGCGGATCGTACCTGCTGCTGCAGGTCGATGTTGATGCGATGCGCGAAAAGCGGATCAGCAACCTCAACGAAGATGCCCGCCAGACCCTGTCGGAGGCGCAGATCGCCGTTGCGGGGATTGCACGCGACGGCAACGGGGTGGTGGTCACCCTGAGCAATCCGGCGCAGATGGAGCCTGCCCTGACGGCCATGCGCGGCCTGCTGGGCGGCGGCATGGCTGTGGCCGTGGACCGGACGGTGGTCCGTCAGGGTGACAATGCCATCCGCTATGCCTTCACGGATGCAGCGGTCACCGCCATGGCCCCGACCGCCGTTGAGCAGTCGATCGAGGTGGTGCGTCGCCGGATCGACAGCCTCGGCACACGGGAACCCTCCATCACCCGCCAGGGCGCTGACCGGATCGTGGTCCAGGCCCCGGGTGAGAGCGACCCGACCCAGCTGGAGCGGGTGATCGGCCAGACGGCCCAGCTGACCTTCCAGATGGTCGATATCGAGAGTTCGGTCCAGGAGGCCATGGCCGGTGCCGTGCCGCCCGACGCAGAACTGTTGATGGGCGAGGACGGCGTCACCCCCTATCTGGTCAAGCGCCGGGTCATCGTCTCGGGCGAGAACCTGGTCTCTGCCAGCGTCACCACCGACCAGAGCAACCAACCGGCCATCGGCTTCCGCTTCGACGGCCAGGGCGCTCGCCGCTTCGGGGAGACCACAGCCAACAATATCGGCCGGCCCTTTGCCATCATCCTCGACGGCAAGGTGATCTCGGCCCCGCGGATCAACAGCGCAATCACCGGCGGCAACGGCATCATCGAGGGCAGTTTCACGATCGCCTCGGCCTCCGAGCTGGTGAACCTGCTCAACGGCGGTTCGCTACCGGCGCCGCTGACCGTTGAGGAGCGCCGAAGCGTGACCGCATCGCTGGGGGCCGACTCGGTCCGGGCCGGTCAGCTGGCGACCGTGATCGCCTTCGCCGGCGTGCTGGTCTTCATGATCCTGTCTTACGGCGGCCTGTTTGGCGGGATTTCAGTGGTCGCGCTGATCCTGAACTTCATTCTGCTGATCGGAGCCATGTCGATCACCGGGGCGACCCTGACCCTGCCCGGGATCGCCGGTCTGATCCTGACCCTCGCCATGGCGGTCGATGCGAACGTCCTGATCTATGAGCGAATGCGCGATGAGGCCAATGCCGGGCGTTCGCCGATCGCGGCCATGGACGCCGGCTTCAATCGCGCCATCGTCACGATCATCGATGCCAACCTGACGACCATCCTCGCGGCCTTGATCATGTTCTTCTTCGGGGCTGGACCGGTCCGTGGCTTTGCCTGGACCCTGTCGATCGGGGTCATCACCTCGGTCTTTACGGCGGTTCTTGTGACCCAGGTGCTGCTCGTTGTCTGGCTCCGTTTGCGGCGGCCCAAAAAACTGCCGATTGCCTGGTGAGATCGCTCATGTCGAAATTCTGGCCTCTCATCAAACTGCTTCCGACCCGGACGAATTTCGAATTCGTCAAACACGCGCGCCTGTTCGGCTCGCTGTCTCTCATTCTGGTGATCAGCTCGATCTTCTTCACCATCTATCCGGCCGACAACAAATGCGGCGGCCTGACCTGTGGCGTCGACTTCCTCGGCGGGAACCTGGTCGAACTCTCGACCCGGCCCGAGCCTGTCGATCTTGCGGAGATCCGCGCCAGCCTGAACGGAATGGGTGTGCCGGACGTCCAGGTGCAGAGTTATTCGGTTCCGGGATCGGATCCGACCGGTCGTTTCCATGCCATGGCGAAGTTCGGCAACATCGAGGGCGCGAGCTCCACCGAGACGATCCATCAGGTCAAGGCAGCCCTGACACGTGACCTTGGACCGGATGTCCGCTTCACACGGACCGAAGCGGTCGGCGCGGCGGTGTCGGGAGAGCTGTTGATGAACGGGGTGATGGCGCTCGCCGTCGCCATCATCATGATGATGATCTACATCTGGTTCCGCTTCGAATGGCAGTTCGGGCTGGGCGCGATGATGGGCCTGTTCCACGATGTGATCCTGACGTTCGGCCTGTTCGCCATCACGGGGATGGAGTTCAGCCTGACCACGGTGGCCTCGATCCTCACGGTGATCGGCTATTCCATCAACGATACCGTGGTCGTCTATGACCGAATCCGGGAAAATCTTCGCAAATACAAAAAGATGCCGCTCCGGGAGCTGATCGATCTTTCGCTCAATGAGACCCTGTCCCGCACCATCATGACCGGGGTCACAGCGTTGTTCGCCCTTGGCGTGCTGGCAGTGCTGGGTGGCGGGCCGCTGCAGCCCTTCGCGATCGCCCTGTTCTTCGGCATCGTGGTCGGCACCTATTCCTCGGTCTATGTCGCCGCGCCGGTCCTGCTGCTGTGGGGCGTCAAGCGCGGGGCCAAGGACGAAGAGGCCAGGCCGATCAAGCTGGGGATGGCGTCGCGGCCGTAGGCCTTGAGTGGTTAGTGGTTAGTGGCGAGTGGCTGGCCGGTACCTGTGCGGTGGCGCGGTCCGGGTCGCCTTTGCGTTGGCCGATGTCGGGCAATCCGTGGCTTCTAGCCACTAACCACTAGCCACTAGCCACTCGCCACTAGCCAATAACCACTCTGGCCTGCCCGGGACGTTGGCCGACTGCGCGCCCGCGTCTATGGTGCCGGTTCAACGAATCGCCCGGGGAGGGGCGGACCATGGGCAAGCTGCTGTCGAACTTTCGCACCACCTTCCTGCTGAGCATCGTGCTCGCCGGGGTGATGATCCTGTCGTTCGGGCGTATCGCGCCGGGCGGTTTTGATATGGGTTTCTGGCAGGCGGTCCTGCGCTGGGTCCACGTCGTGGCCGGCATCCTGTGGATCGGCCTGCTGTACTATTTCAACTTCGTCCAGATCCGGGTCATGCCGTCGATCCCGGCCGAGCTGAAGCCTGCCGTCAGCAAACATATCGCGCCCGAGGCCCTGTTCTGGTTCCGCTGGTCCGCGCTGGCGACGGTGCTGGCGGGTCTTGGCATCATGTACGCGCGCGGTCACGCCTATGCGGCCGAGGTCCTGAGCCTCGGTTTCGCCGGCGGTCTGGTCGACGGCGACCAGCCGTTCACCCTGATGGGGATCGGCACCTGGCTGGCCATCATCATGTTCCTGAACGTCTGGGGCATCATCTGGCCGAACCAGAAGCGGGCGCTGGGCATCGTGGCCGTGGATGACGACGCCAAGGCCAAGGCCGCGCGCGTCGCCATGCTGGGCAGCCGCACCAATCTGTTGCTGTCGCTGCCGATGCTGACCTCGATGGCGATGTACCAGACGCTGTTTGGCTGATCCGGCGACCACTCTCGACGGACAGGTCCGCGCCGCCGATATCGACCGGTGGCTGTCCAGCCGGTTCGTGGCCGACCTGCGGCTGCGCGCGGACCTGATCGCCCTCTATGCCTTCGAGGCCGAGCTGATGGCGATTCCTGCGCGGGTGACCCAGCCACTGCTGGCCGAGATGCGTTATGTCTGGTGGCGAGAGCAGCTGGACGGCGTCTTCGCCGGGATCGCGCGCAAGGGCCATCCGGTGCTGGAAGCGCTGACGGATGTGGTGGCACGCCACACTCTGGACCGCGCGCCCTTCGACGCCCTGATCGAGGCGCACATCGGCCGGGTGCATCGCGAGCCGCACGATCTGGATGCCTTCTATGTCGGACCGATACAGACGGCCGTTCGGGTGCTGGTCGGGCCTGGGCATGAGGCGTCGGTCGTCGAGGCAGGGCGGGTGCGGGGGCTGTCGCAGACCGGGCAGGGCGATCAGGCCCGGGCGTTGAAGGCGACCGCCAACCGGGCTCTGGCCGGACTGCCGGTCGAGGCTTTTCCCGCCGTGGCGGCCGCCACACTGACGCGGCCGGACGCGCCCGAGTTCGTCAAACGGCTGGGACTGGTCGCCGCCTCGGTCCGGGGCAGGCTCTGAGGCTGCAGGGGCCGCCGTTCAGTCGCGTGGCAAGGCGGTTACTCCGGCCGGCCAGACCTCACGGTTCGGCGAGCCGTCATAGGCCCAGCCGAGGGTCCGGGCGAGGGTGCGCGCGCCGGCGCGGACCACCGGCACCGGCGGCGTCTTTAATCCGTGCATCGTCCTTGCCCAGTGGGGCAGGAGGTCGACGCCTGCCTGCATGATCACGGCCGAGGCGGCGTCGGTCACGGCCGCGCCGACGGACTGCCCGAGGACCAGCTGGGCGACCTCGCGGGTGCGGGCATCGGCACGAAGCGCCGGGCGCATCGACTGGATCAGGGCCTCGGCTGCGGCGCGGTTGTACGGGATCGGGTCGGCCCCCAGACGCTCGGCGACGACGGCCATCTCGACGAAATAGCGGTCCTGGTCCGCCAGTGGCATGTCGGGTTCGGCATAGCGGATCCAGCCGTTGAGGAAGCTGATTGCTTCGGTGAGATGGACCCAGGCGAGCAGGGCGGGGTCGCTGACCCGGTAGGGGGTCCCGTCCGGCAGGATGCCGCCGATCCGGTCGTGGATGCCGCGCACCCGGTCGATGGCGGCGATGCCGTATTCGGCATGGTCATAGGTGGTGACGGCGATGAATTTGGCCGTGCGCCGCAGCCGCCCGTGCATGTCGGAGCGGAAGTCCGAATGATCCCAGACCCCGGCCAGCACGGCCGGATGCAGCATCTGCAGCAGCAGGCCGGAGACGCCGCCGATCATCATGGTGACGACGTCGCCATTGACCCGCCAGGCGACAGAGTCGGTCGCGAACAGGGCATCGGCGCGGCGCAGGATGGGGCGTTCGCCTTTCGAGGCATCGTTGAACAGGTCGGTGATCCGGCGGCGGATGGCGACCTTGGCCGTCTCCAGGATCACGCCGCGTCCCGCCATGCCTTCAGCGCCTCGAGCGCCCGGATGCTCATCAGCCGCTTCTTGGCCCGGCCGCGTTCCTTGAGGGGAATCTTGACCCCGGCCTCATCGACCTTGGGGGCCTCGAGCGGGGGGAGGAGGCCGTAGTTGATGTTCATCGGCTGGAATTTGGAGCTGCTGCCGGGACCTTCTAGGTGGCCGCCGGTTATGTGTTCGACCAGGGCCCCCATGGCGGTGTGGACGGGCGGGGCTTCCAGCGGCCGGCCCAGACCCGATTGGGCCAGGCGCTCCGCGGCGGCGAGGCGGCCGGTCAGCAGCCCCATGGCGGCGCTCTCGACATAGCCCTCGACGCCCGTGACCTGACCGGCGAAGCGCAGGCGGGGCATGGCCTTGAGGCGCAGCTGGCGGTCCAGCAGTTTCGGGGAGTTGAGGTAGGTGTTCCGGTGCAGGCCGCCGAGACGGGCGAACTGGGCGTCCTGCAGGCCGGGGATCATGCGGAAGACCTCGGCCTGGGCCCCGTGTTTCAGCTTGGTCTGGAAGCCGACCATGTTGAACAGGGTGCCCAGCGCATTGTCCTGACGCAGCTGGACGATGGCGTAGGACTTGACCATGGGGTCGCGCGGATTGGTCAGGCCGACGGGCTTCATCGGGCCGTGGCGCAGGGTCTCGCGGCCGCGCTCGGCCATGACCTCGATGGGCAGGCAGCCGTCGAAATAGGGGACGTTCTCCCATTCCTTGAACTCGGCCTTGGGCCCGTTCAGCAGGGCGTCGATGAAGGCATCGTACTGCACCTTGTCCATCGGGCAGTTGATATAGGCGGCGGCGTCGCCGCCGGGGCCTTCCTTGTCGTAGCGCGACTGCCGCCAGGCGGTGTCGAAATCGATGCTGTCGGCGTGGACGATGGGGGCGATGGCGTCGAAGAAGCTGAGGCTCTCCTCGCCGGTCAGTTTCAGTATGGCGTCGGCCAGGGCCGGGGAGGTCAGGGGGCCGGTGGCGACGATGACATTGTCCCAATCCTCGGGCGGCAGGCCGGCGATCTCCTCGCGCTGGACCGTGACAAGCGGATGGGCGTGCAAACGGTCCGTCACGGCCTGGGCGAAACCCTCGCGATCAACCGCCAGCGCGCCGCCGGCAGGCACCTGATGGTCGTCGCCACAGGCCATGATGATGGAGTCGAGCGCACGCATTTCAGCGTGCAGCAGCCCCACCGCGTTGTGTTCCCAGTCGTCCGAACGGAAGGAGTTGGAACAGACCAGTTCGGCGAGAGAGTCTGTGTGATGGGCGTCGGTGGTCACGCCGGGCCGGCGCATCTCGTGGATTACGACCGGCACACCGGCGCGCGCAATCTGCCAGGCGGCTTCTGATCCGGCGAGCCCGCCGCCGATGACGTGAATGGGGGAGGGAATGGTCATGCGGCTTCTTAGACACGCTTGCGCACTTCGTCAGCAGCCGTCTGTCAGGCCGCGACATCGGGGGTTATAAGGGGGCTGGTGCTCAGCAGGGGGGGCTTGATGAGCTACAAAGATGTGGGAAGTCGTCGCCTGAACCTTCAGGCGGCACTGGGATCGGCCTTGCGCGCCATGCCGGGACTCTGGCTGGGCGCCGCCGGCGCGTTGCTGGTCTGCACGGCGGTGTGGCTGGTGCCTGTTTTTGTGGCCCTGACAGGCTGGACGGGGCCGGTGTGGGCGTTTGCGGCCGGACTGACGACCCTGGTTGCGGTGGGCGGGCTGGCGCGGTTGTCCGTGACGGAGGATGTCCGGGCCGCCCGGGCGCTGGGTCTGGGCCCCGCCGGCCTCCAGTTCGGCTGGCCGGAGGTCCGGCTGGTTGGGTCGGCCCTGTTCTGCCTGATCTTTCTGGCCATGATCGTGATCGTTTTGGCCCTCCTCGTTCTGGCCATCTTTGGCATGGCCGGACTGGACGTCGCAGCGATTCAGGCCAGTGACTGGGACCGCGTCGGTTCGCCCTGGAAGCTTGGCCTGCTGGCGGTGCCCGGGGCTGCTGCCCTGCTGATCCCGCTGCTGCTTGTGGTCCGGTTGTCCCTGTTCATCCCGGCCACGCTGGGCCGCAGTCAGATGGTGTCGCTGAACAGTATGGGTATTGCCTATGGCAGCTTTTGGCCGCTGCTGGCCGGGCTCATCATCACAGCCCTGCCGATGGCTGGTCTGCTGGCCGTGGTCAGGACTGCCGGACTTGCCGTACCGGTCAGCCCGGTGATCCTTGTCGTTGGCCTTGTCTGGCTGCAACTGCCCCTGACGCTTGCCCTGCTGGGGACAGCCTATCGCCAGCTGGAATACTGGACCCCGGGTGAGGTCGTGCGATGAAGTCTGATCCGTATGAAATGCGCAGCCGTCGCGGCTGGTGCCGATGACGAGAACGGGCCTCTGGGTGCCCGTTACGGGCGGCTTCTGGCGGCGACGGTGGAAAGGGGCTAGTTTGGCTTCGGTCACGGGGGAGGCTTGAATGGCGCGATTTTCGATTGGAACGGCGATCAGTGAGGCGTTTGGCCTCATACGGCGTCGGCCGTTGGCAACATTTGTCTGGGGCCTGCTGATGTTGGCTCCCTCGGTGGGGAGCCTCGCATTGATCCTGCCGATCCTGGGCGGGATGATAACGGCCATTGCGGTGGAGGGTGCCGATCCCGACCAGGTCCAGAACGCGATGATGGGCGACATGATGCAGATGCAGGGTCTGTCTGCGCTGCTGAACCTCGGGCAGCTGGTCGTGACCGTGGTCGTCTATACGGCTGTCATGCGTGCGGTTGTGCGGCCCCGTGAAACCGCCTTCTTTTCGTTGCGGCTGGGAATGGACGAGCTGAGGGTCGCGGTCGTCGGTCTGGCCCTGGTCGTCGGCTTCTATCTGCTGTTGCTGGTTGTGGTTCTGCTGGGCGTCGGGATCGGGTTTGCGACCTGGGGTCTGGGTGAGCCGTATAACTGGCTGACCATTTTGGCCCTTTGCCTCGGCCTGATCCCGGCGATCTGGCTCGGCGCGGCGCGGGTCAGCCTGATGGTGCCGGCCAGTGTGCTTCACCGGCGCCTTGCGTTCGAGGAGGGCTGGAAGCTGGGCCGCGGCCAGACGTGTGCGCTGTTCGGCATGATGCTGCTGGTCATCCTGATCATGCTGGTGGTGCAGGCCGTAGTGGTCGGTATCGGCTCGGCCGTCTTCATGGCTGCGGCCGGCGGTATGGACTGGTCGCGTATCATTGCGGCGATCGAGGAAAACCCGATCGGAGCGCTGACGGTGTTGTTCAATGCCAACTGGCCATGGGTGACGCTGGCCGGACTGGCCGTATCGGTGCTCTACGGGGTTATTCTGACCTTGAGCATTGCGCCCTTCGCTTCGGCCTGTCGGCAGTTGTCCGCCGAGGTAGCGCCGGCGGCGGAAGAGGGTCACTGAGGCGTTTCGTGCGCACAGCCCACGGGATAAACGAGGGTAGCCCGAGAGTCGGGCAGGAGGAATCGATGGCGTTTTCAGCGACAGATGCGGTGTTCGAGGGCTTCAGGGTGGTGCGGCGGCAGCCGCTGGCCCTCGTGTTCTGGGCCCTGTTCTATGCGGCGGTCATGGCCGCGGCCTTCGCCATGATCGGCCCGTCCCTGATCGGTTTCGTCACGGCGACCGAACAGCTTGAGCAGTCCGGCGCGACCCCGACGATGGAGGATTTCGCGCCCCTGTTCCAGATGATGGGTCTGCTGTTTGCGGTTCTGCTGCCGGCCAGTCTGATTACCAGTGCCATGATGCATGCCGCCATAGCGCGCTCGGTCCTGCGCCCGGGCGAAAGCGCCTTCGGCTATCTGCGCCTTGGCATGGACGAGGTCCGCGTCCTGGTCGTGTCCGTGGTTCTGTTCCTGGTCTTCATGGTCCTGATGGCAGTTTCAAGCGGGCTGATCGGCGTGGCGGTCGGGATGACGGTTGCTGCGGAGGCTCCGGCGCTCTGGCTTCTTGTGGTCTTGCTGGTCCTCGCGACCATTGCCCTGTTCGCCTGGCTTTTCGTGCGCCTGAGCCTTGCAATCCCGATCACCATGGCCGAACGGCGGATCGCGATTTTTGACTCCTTTGGCTTCACCAAGGGACGCTTCTGGCCCCTGCTGGGCATGGCGCTTCTGGCCTGGGTCCTGAGCATGGTCGTCGGCCTGCTCGGCTCGCTGGTCGCCATGCCGCTGGAGCTGGCAACCGGCGGCGGGATTACGGCGCTGGAAGGTCTGGAAGACGAAAGCCTTCAGGTCATTCTCCAGTCGGCCTGGCCGGCGATTGGCGCCTGGATCCTGATCAATGCGGTGATGTCGGCCCTGCAGGTCGCTGTCGTCTATGCGCCGTTCGCGGCGGCGTATCGCGACATCAAGGGCGTCGCGTCGGAATAAAGGGGCCCGCGTCGGGCGACCAGGACAGCGCCACAGGGGGCCGGATCAGGCGCGCTGCCTTGTCTTGCTCAGCCTTCCTGCCGCCGGGGTCGCGGCGCTGTCCGACAGTGCCGCCACACGCGCCTTGCGGCGGGTTTCGTGGCGGTCGAGGATTTCCTTGAGGTATTTGCCGGTCCAGCTGCGTGGATTGGAGGCGACCTGTTCGGGGGTGCCGACCGCGACGATCTCGCCGCCGCCGTCACCGCCCTCGGGGCCGAAGTCGAGCAGCCAGTCGGCGACCTTGATGACGTCGAGATTGTGCTCGATCACCACAATGGTGTTGCCGTTGTCGACCAGTTCCTGAAGCACCTCGAGCAGCTTGCGCGTGTCCTCGAAATGCAGGCCGGTCGTGGGTTCGTCGAGGATGTAGAGGGTCTTGCCGGTCGCCCGCTTCGACAGCTCCTTGGACAGTTTGACCCGCTGCGCCTCGCCTCCCGAGAGGGTGGTCGCGGACTGGCCGACCTGGACATAGCCGAGGCCGACGCGGTTCAGGGTCAGCATCTTGTCGCGGATCGAGGGCACCGCCTTGAAGAAGGCGGCGGCCTCCTCGACCGTCATGTCGAGGACGTCGCTGATCGACTTGCCCTTGAAAACGATCTCGAGGGTCTCGCGGTTGTAGCGTTTGCCCTTGCAGACGTCGCAGGTGACATAGACGTCGGGCAGGAAATGCATCTCGATCTTGATCAGGCCGTCGCCCTGACAGGCCTCGCAGCGGCCGCCTTTCACATTGAACGAGAAGCGGCCGGGACCGTAACCGCGGGCCTTGGACTCGGGCAGGCCGGCGTACCAGTCGCGGATCGGGCCGAAGGCCCCGGTGTAGGTGGCCGGGTTCGAGCGCGGGGTGCGGCCGATGGGCGACTGGTCGATGTCGATGACCTTGTCGAACATCTCCAGCCCCTCGATCCGGTCGAAGGGGGCGGGGGCGTCCGAGGCGTTGTGCAGCCGGCGGGCCGCGGCCTTGTAGAGGGTCTCGATGGTGAAGGTCGACTTGCCGCCGCCGGACACGCCGGTGATGCAGGTGAAGACACCGCCGGGAATCTCGCCGGTGACATTTTTCAGATTGTTCCCGGTGGCCCCGCTGATGCGCAGCATTTTCTTGCGGTCGATGGGGCGGCGGCCGTCGGCGGGCAGCTCGATCTCGCGCTCGCCGGTCAGGTATTTGGCGGTCAGGGAGTTGGCGTTGGCCATGACCTCTGCCGGCGTGCCCTGGGCGCAGACCTCGCCACCGTGGATGCCGGCGGCGGGGCCCATGTCGATCACATAGTCAGCGGTCAGGATCGCTTCCTCGTCGTGCTCGACGACGAGGACGGAATTGCCGAGGTCGCGCAGGCCGCGGAGGCTTTCCAGCAGGCGGGAGTTGTCGCGCTGGTGCAGGCCGATGGAGGGCTCGTCGAGGACATAGAGGACGCCGGTCAGGCCCGAGCCGATCTGGGAGGCCAGGCGGATGCGCTGGCTTTCGCCGCCGGACAGGGTGCCCGAGGCGCGCGACAGGCTGAGATAGTCAAGGCCGACGTTGTTGAGGAAGCGCAGGCGGTCTGTGATTTCCTTCAGGATGCGGCGGCCGATTTCCATCTGTTTGTCGGTCAGTTTGCCGTCGAGCGCCGTGAACCATTCGTGGGCGTGTTTGATGGACAGCCTTGAGACGTCGGCGATGTCCGTGGCCGCCACCTTGACCGCCAGGGCCTCGGGCTTGAGGCGTTTGCCGTGGCAGACCTCGCAGGGGGTCTCGGACTGGAAGCGGCCCAGCTCCTCGCGGACCCAGGCGGAGTCGGTCTCGCGCCAGCGGCGCTCGAGGTTGGGCAGGACGCCCTCGAAGGCCTTGGAGACCTCATATTTGCGGGCGTTGTCGTCATAGGTGAATTTGATCTTCTCGGCCCCGGTACCGCGCAGGATGACGGTCCGGGCCTGTTCCGGGAGGTCGCGCCAGGCCAGGTCCATCGAGAAGCCGTAGTGGCGGCTGAGCGACTGCAGGGTCTGGGTGTAGAGCGGGGACGGACCGCGCGACCAGGGGGCGACGGCGCCCTTGTGCAGGGTCTTGTCGCGGTCGGGGATGACCAGATCGGCGTCGAAGGCCAGTTTGACGCCCAGGCCGTCGCAGGCCGGACAGGCGCCGAAGGGGTTGTTGAACGAGAACAGCCGGGGCTCGATCTCGCTGATGGTGAAGCCGGAAACAGGGCAGGCGAATTTCTCCGAGAAGGTCAGGCGGCGCGGCTCCTTTTCGCCATCCGCGACACTGGCCCATTCGGCCACAGCGATACCGTCGGCCAGACCGAGGGCGGTCTGCAGGCTGTCGGCATAGCGGCTTTCCAGCCCGGCCTTGGTGACGATCCGGTCCACGACGATGTCGATGTCGTGCTTGAGCTTCTTGTCGAGGGCCGGAGCGTCCTCGATGGCGTAGAATTCGCCGTCGATCTTGACGCGCTGGAAGCCAAGGCGCTGCCACTCGGCCATCTCCTTGCGATATTCGCCCTTGCGGCCGCGCACGACGGGGGCGAGCAACAGCAGGCGCTCTCCCTCGGGCAGTGCGCCCAGCTTGTCGACCATCATGGAGATGGTCTGGCTTTCGATGGGCAGGCCCGTGACGGGGGAGTAAGGGACGCCGACGCGCGCCCAGAGCAGGCGCATATAGTCGTGGATTTCGGTCACCGTGCCGACGGTCGAGCGCGGGTTCTTCGAGGTCGTTTTCTGCTCGATGGAGATGGCGGGCGACAGGCCCTCGATCAGGTCGACGTCAGGTTTGCCCATCAGTTCGAGGAACTGGCGGGCGTAGGCGCTCAGGCTCTCGACGTAACGCCGCTGGCCCTCGGCATAGATGGTATCGAACGCTAGCGAGCTTTTTCCGGAGCCAGACAGGCCGGTCATGACCACCAGCTTCTCGCGCGGGATGTCGAGGTCGACGCCCTTGAGATTGTGCTCCCGGGCTCCGCGCACGCGGATGAAATTATGCTTTTCGGTCATGGGGCCTGAAGTATGGGAGTCAGGGAAGGCGACGGCGCCGGGCAGGGCCCTGCGCGAGCCCGCTATATGGGCATAAATCCGCGCTTTTCAGCAAGAACATTGTGAGAACAGAGATATCAAAGGGGGCGGATGAAACAGCCTGGAGCGAACCGTTGTTCCCGACGGAGAACGGCTGAATCCGGGGCTGTCATCCTTGTCCGACGATCCTTCCGGGCAAACGGCAACAACTGCCGTATCTTGCCACACGAGAATTACGCCTGCCCGGATTCATTGACGCGGCGAGTCGCGATGATATGATTAACAACTCGTAACGATGCCTTGCGGCGCGGCTCGAAACGTCAATCTCTACGCGCCGGGGGGCTCGCGACCATGAAGACGATAGCGGTGATGTCTTTGAAGGGTGGGGCAGGAAAATCGACCCTGTCTGTCCATCTGGCTGCGGCGGCGACGGCAGCCCGGCGGCGTACCCTCCTGGTCGATATGGACCCGCAGAGATCTTCGATAGACTGGGCCAGCGAGCGGGGTGCGCAATGGCCTGTCGTGGTCGAAGGCCGCAGCGGGGCCCTGTTCACAACCCAGTGCGCGGCGCAGCGGCAGGCTCTGGATCTCATGGTGATCGACACCCGCCCGTCGCTGGTGATCGAGGCCGCGGAGGCCGCACGCATGGCGGACCTTTGCCTGATCGTGGTCCGTCCCTGCTATTTCGACCTCAAGGCAGTGGGCCGCACCGTTGAAATGATTTCGAACCTTCGCCGCGAGGGGATGTTCGTGTTGAACCAGGCCCCGGTGCGCCGGAACGGGACCGAACCGCGGCTGATCCGCGATACCGTCGCCGCCCTGTCGGCCTATCGGTTCCCGATCGCGGAGGTCGGCCTGCGCCACCGCGCCGCCTATCAGAGCGCGATGTGGCGGGGCCTGGGCGCGCAGGAAGCGCAACCTGACAGCCAGGCCGCCTTTGAGATCAACAGCCTCTGGGCCTGCCTGTCGGATCGGCTCTGGCCGGTCCCCGACGTGCGTCCGTATCGCGGCATGGCCCAGGCGGTCGAGGCGGATGCCCCGCTGGAGCTGGCGCTCGCCGGCTGAGGTCACGGTCCCGCGCGCGCGACCATCGAGACCGAACTGAAAACGGGTGAAATCCTGGCTGACGACCGTGTCGCAGGGGACTTTGCGCTGTCTGACCCTCAAGCAAGGGGCCGTGTTGATCGTCTGATGGGGGTAATCGCTTGCCATCGCCCCGGGCAGACGCCATCCTCATTTATCGATGGACTTGAGTGGAGGCTGGACGATCATGATCAGTGCCCTGGAAATCGGTTTCGCCCTTTTCGCGCCGCTGCTCGTGCTTGCCTGTGTGATGTCCCGGCCTCGCCCGGTGCCCGTGCGTATCCGCGCCGGAACGCGTCGTCGCCCGCACGCCTGACGGGTCAATGCGGTAGCCTGATCTGACGTTTGCTGCCGGATTTGATTGACAGTTTGACAGGGGACTGACCTGTCCGGGCCAGGGGTCCGCCGATGGGTGGGCATGCGAGGGGTGGTCGAGACCGGAAATGGAGGGCCGCAGGTCCCTGGTCAGCTCCAGCCTTCGACGGCACCAACCCGACGCGCCTTGACCGACTTCGGGCCAGCGGTGACAGGTTGGGCAGCCGGATGGCCGAAGAGCCAGCCCTGGCCGTAGCCAACGCCCAGGGCCCGGACCGCCGCCGCCTGATCCTCTGTCTCTATCATCTCCGCGATCGTCGACATTTTCAGGTCCGCGCAGAGTTCGACCAGATGGGAGATGAGATCGCGTGCCCGCTGGTCGCCGGCGATATCGCGCACGAACCGGCCGTCAATCTTGACGGTGTCAGCGGGCAGGCGGTGAAGATAGTCAAGAGAGGCGGCACCGACGCCGAAATCATCCAGACAGACCCGGATGCCGGCCCGGCGCAGGCCGGATAGCCGACGCGCCGCAGCCTCGATGTCGGCGACCGCCGCCGTTTCGGTCACTTCAATGAGAATCCGGTTCCGGATGTCCGGCGTAGAGGCCGTGAGCCGGAGAAGACCATCGACATAGCCGCTCGAGCCCAGCGAGGCACCAGAGACATTGACGGCGATCCGTGTCAGGCCGAACCCGGGGCGTCGCAGTTGATTCAAGGCTTTCTCGGCAACCGCGAGATCGAAACCCTCGATCAGGCCCAGTTCCTCGGCGAGGCGGATGGAATCGGCGGGGCCGCGGGACCCGAACCGGGCGAGGGCCTCGAAATGGTGGGTCACTCCGGTCGCAAGATCGACGATCGGTTGGTATTCGAGGGTAAACTCCCGGGCCTGAACCATGGCCCGGAAACGATCAGCCTGATCAAGGGTCCGCTTCAGGCTCTCCGACAGGGCGGCTCCGGCACCGTCGATTCCGCCCTCCCTGATACAGGCCTCGAGGGCGAACCGGAGGGCCCGCACGGTGGAGTCCGCCGAGACGACCCCGGAGAGCGCGGCCTCGGTGGTCCGAACCGCCAGGTCGAGCCCCTCGGCGGCGGCGGCGTCCCGGACCTCGTTGGCGAGATTCGTCTTGTCTTCTGATCCGCGCACCAGTGCGAACCGTTCGGGTGTCAGTCGGGCCGCGGAAGACCCGTCGATGGATTTGGCCTGAAGGACAGCCGCGACCCGCGCGGCGGCGCGCTGTTGCGCATCACCTTCGACAGCCAGTCCCGGAACGTCGACGAAGGCGACCGCAAGGGGCGCGTTCGCTTCGAGGAGCGAGCCGCGGACACGCGACAGAAGGCCGTCGGCGCTGAGGAGTTGTGGCGCTTCGGGGAGATCAAGGGTGAAGGGGGCCCCGTCGTAGGTTATGGCGCACGAAACAGCCGGCGCGAGGTCCGGGAGCTGGAAAAAGCGCAGGCGGGCCCGGCGAACGCGATCCGAACCACAGGGGATCAACGCATCGATCGGGGCGATCCTGACATTCGGCCGGATTGCCTTGAGCGTGTCGGCGAGCAGCTTTTGACTCGCCTTGCCGACGAGGTCTGTCAGCCGGGACCCGGTCCAGCTCTCTGCCGCAGGACTTTTCGGACACGGTCCCGCACCGAGCGCCAGACTGACGCGACCGTCACCGTCAAGCTCGACAAGGGTATCGGCGGCCGCGAAGGCCATGCCAAGAAGACGGGACTTCGTGTTCATACCCCGACGGTTACCGGATGGAAGTGAAGACACGTTCGACGAACAGGGTTAACGCCGCGATCAAGCCTGGCGGTTGAACGCTACCGCGCGCCCGTCGCTTGAGTTGGCCCGGCCGGATGCGCCATAGGCTGAGGGGCTGCCGCGCTGGCCGGCGACTTCGGCTGCGATGGTGCGAACGAGGCCCTCCGAGACGATCCGGGCGGCTTCGACGGCACGGGCGTGGCGGTTCAGGACGACCTCGAAAGTGGTGGTCGCCCGGATCAACCTGTCCCTGTCTTCAACGGAGGCGGCCGCGATCGAGGTGGGGTCGGCCTTCAGCTGGGCCGATTCCCGCCGGTAGGTGTTGGCCAGGTCCTGGGTACCGACGAGGGCAGCGGCGGCGTCCTGCGGACGATTCGATTCAAAGACTCCCGATTCCTCGGTCAGCCGCGCGGTAAGCCGGTTGGTCAGGTCGATCAGCTGGCGGATACGGGCGGTGGCGTTCAGTCTGGCGGCGTCGGTCATTCGCCCTGCTCCTGCATCTTCAGCATCTGTGCGACGACCTGATCGGCCAGGCCGATACCCCCGCCGCGGACGGCCTGTTTGGCCATGGCCTCGACCAGGAATCCTCGCCAGGTGCCTTCGGCTTCACCGCCGCCGAAGGGGGCTTCGGTCGAAAGGCCCTCGAACATGGGCTTGAGCATCTGTGAGAGGAAGGAGGCTTCAAACGCCTCGGCCGTCTCTCGCATGCGGGCCGGGACGACGGCCGGTGCCGGTGCCGGTGCCGGGGGCAGGGTAGCGGGGGAAACGACCGGGTCGGTCATCACATCACCTCGATTTCGGCCTGCAGGGCACCGGCGGCCTTGATGGCCTGCAGAATGCTGATCATGTCGCGCGGGCTGACGCCGAGTGCATTGAGGCCGTTGACCAGGGTCGAAAGCGAGGCCCCGCCGCGGACAATCCTTATCTCCCGACCCAGTTCTTCCTCGATCACGATATCGGTCTGGGGGACGACGACGGTTTCGCCGCCGCGACTGAAAGGTTGGGGCTGGCTGACCTCGGAACTCTCCTGGACCGAGATGGTCAGATTGCCCTGGGCGATGGCGACCGTGGAGACCCGGACGGCCTCACCCATGACGATGACACCATTGACCTCGTCGATGATGACCCGGGCCGGAGTGTCGACCATGACCTCGAGGTTCTCGACCCGGCTGATAAAGCCGGCCATCCCCATCTGGCCGGGTGCGCGCAGGGCAACGACGGTGCCGTTCTCCGCCAGGGCGGTATTCGGATAGACCTGGTTGATCGCGGCGGCCATGCGCTGGGCCGTGGTGAAATCGGGATTGCGCAGGGTCAGCCGGACCTCGTTCATATTGGCGAGGTGAAAGCCGGTCTCGCGCTCGACCGTTGCCCCCGAGGCGATGCGACCGGCCGTGGGGACGCCCCGGGTGACGGACGAGCCCGAGGAACCGCCGCCCGAAACGGCTCCGGTCTGGATCGATCCCTGAGCGACGGCATAGACCTGGCCATCGGCACCCTGAAGGCTGGTCACGAGCAGGGTTCCGCCGAGCAGGCTCTTGGCGTCGCACATCGAGGCCACGCTGACGTCGATCCGGGCCCCCGGCGTTGCGAAAGGCGGAAGCTCGGCCGTCACCATGATGGCGGCCAGGTTCTTGGCGTTGGCGTTGGCGCCGCGAATGTTCACGCCCAGCCGCTCGGTCATGCCTTCCAGCGACTGGCGGGTGAAGGGGCAGTTGCGCAAGGAGTCGCCGGTGCCGTTAAGACCGACCACGAGGCCGTAGCCGACCAGCTGGTTGGAGCGCACGCCCTCGACCGCAGCGATATCCTTGATCCGCGACTGGGCCAGGGCTGGAGACGTGACTCCAGTCAGGGCGGCGGCGGTCAGGAGGGCGGCGAGCAGTTTCTGCATGGTCGAGGCGTCCTGGAACGGTTGCCCCGGTCGTTATGCCAGTGCTGTGCCACGAAGAAACTGTCGTAAAAACAAGGGACGGCGGCTGCCGTGGGCGCATGCGACGGCAGAAACTGCCGGGCCGTTAACCAAACGGTGACAAGCGGGCGACAAAGCTGGGTCATGAGCTGGAATCGCTTGCCATGAAGGTTACAGGCCCGTCCGGACCGTCGTCGTCACCGGGGCCCCGTGCCGCGCGCTCGGGCGGCAGCTTTGCCGTGCCCGCCGGCGGAACGACGGCCGGCACCAGCGCGACGGTTTCCGCCCCCGCACCGTCCGCCGTTACCGATGTCGCGGCTCTCATGGCGCTGCAGGGGGTCGAGGACGTTACAGAACGGCGTCGGCGCGCGATCCGGCGTGGGGGTGGTCTGCTGGACCGGCTTGATGAGCTGAAACTGGCCCTTCTGACGGGTGAGGCGGGCGAGGGTGCCCTGGATCGGCTGACGCGGACGCTGCGTGAAGAGCGCCCGGTTGACGCTGATGCCGCGCTGAACAGCCTGCTGGATCAGATTGACCTGCGGGCCGCCGTGGAACTGGCCAAGGCCGAGTTACGCCGCAGTGCAACATAAGCGCCCGAAATTCCTTGTGAAAGTAGGGCCTGCGCACGCGGGGTGATGAAGAAATGTCACGCTCGGGCGCTGACTGCAGGCTTCACGGGTCACGCCCGCGCGAGCGTTGTTGCCGCGACTCTCTGACCTCCCTATAGGCAGGGCTGCGCCACAGGGGGGCGCTGCTAAAGACCGTGAGTGCGAACTATGACCGCATTGGCGTCTGCGATTGTCGAGCCGGCCGGTTACAGGCCGTCCGACGACGAGCCGTTCATGAGCGAGCGTCAGCTGGCCTATTTCAAGGGCAAGCTGATGGACTGGAAGGATGACATCCTTCGCGAGTCCAAGGGAACTGTCGTCAATCTGAAGGCAGAGACGGAAAATCATCCGGATCTGGTCGACCGGGCCTCTTCGGAGTCCGATCGCGCCCTGGAATTGCGCACCCGCGACCGCCAGCGCAAACTGATCTCCAAGATCGATGAAGCGCTGCGCCGGATCGAGGACGGTTCCTACGGCTATTGCGAGGAGACCGGTGAGCCGATCAGCCTCGGCCGGCTGGAGGCCCGCCCCACGGCAATGCTGTCTGTCGAGGCCCAGGAGCGGCACGAACGCCGTGAGCGCGTGCACCGGGACGACTGAACGGGTCACGACGCCTTGACTTGAGGGATGCGGAGCGCGACCTGTGCGCCCCGCGCTTCCAAGGTTCTTCGAATGTCCGTCAAGGTCCGTTTCGCCCCGTCGCCGACGGGTAAGCTGCACGTCGGCAATGTCCGCACCGCTCTCGTGAACTGGATGTTCGCGAAAGGGCAGGGCGGCAATTTCGTGCTGCGGATCGACGACACCGACCTGGCGCGATCGACGCCCGAGTTCGAGCAGGGCATCGAGGACGACCTGACCTGGCTCGGTCTGGTGTGGGACGAGCGATACAACCAGTCGAAGCGGTTTGACCGCTATGAGGAAGCGGCGGCGCGACTGAAAGCCGCCGGTCGGCTCTACCCCTGTTACGACACGTCTGAAGAGCTGGATCGCCGTCGCAAGGTGCAGCTGTCGCGCGGCCTGCCGCCGATCTACGACCGCGCTGCGCTGGAACTGACTGACGCCGGGAGGGAGGCCTATGAGGCTGAGGGCCGTCGTCCACACTGGCGCTTCAAGCTGGAGGGCCGCCGCGTGGCCTGGGAAGATCTGGCACGCGGCCATGCCGAGGTGGACACGACCTCTATGTCGGACCCGGTCCTGATCCGCGAGGATGGCCTGTTCCTCTACACCCTGCCGTCGGTCGTCGACGACATCGACATGGCCATCACCCACGTCATCCGCGGCGAGGACCACGTCACCAATACCGGGGCGCAGATCGAGATATTCGAGGCCCTGGGCGCGACCGTCCCCGGCTTCGCCCATATGCCGCTGCTGGTGGGGGCCGATGGTCAGGCGCTGTCCAAACGGCTGGGCTCTCTGTCGATCGCCGAGATGCGCGACCAGGGCTATGAGCCGATCGCCATCACCAGTCATCTCGGCCGGATCGGCACTTCGGACCCGCTGGAAGTCGGGGCGTCGGTCGAGGCCCTCGGCAGCAGCTTCGCCTTTTCGAAAATGGGGCGTTCGCCGGCGCGTTATGACACGGCCGATCTGGATCGTCTGAACGCCCAGTCACTGCATGTCATGGACCATGCGGTCGCCCGGCCCCGGCTGGCCGAACTGGACGCCGATCTGGGCGAGGCCTTCTGGAACGGGGTGCGAGGCAACCTTCAGAAATTCGCCGATGTCGTTGAAATGGCAACGATCGTGTGTGGCCCGATCACGCCGGTGATCGAGGACGCGGCCTTTGCGGCGGCGGCGCTGGCGGCCCTGCCGGAGACCATCGACGAGACCCTGTGGCCGGTGTGGACGAACGCGGTCAAGGAAGCCACCGGCGCCAAGGGCAAGGCCCTGTTCATGCCGCTGCGGATGATGATCACCGGCCAGTCGCATGGCCCGGACATGGCGACCCTGGCACCGATGATCGGTCGCGAGCGGATCGTGAAGCGGCTGAAAGGCGAGACGGCCTGAGGCTGGTCCGTCCGGTTTTCGGTAACAAAAAAGGCCGCCCCTTGCAGGGCGGCCTTTGACGTTCAGGGCCTGCAGGCGATCAGGCGTTGCAGGCAGCGATCTGTTCGGCGGTCAGGGCGATGCCCTTGTAGCTGAAGGAGGAGACGGCCCCGAAGCGAGCCACGAAGCGGCGGCAGGCGCGGGTGGCGGGCTGGTTGGCGCCGCCGGTGGCGGTGCAGGTCGCGCCGGTGCAGTTCCAAGAGGCACCGTCGATGATGGCGCGGGCGGCCGGGGCACGGGCGGCGTCGACGAGGACGGCGCTTGTGGCGGGGCTTTGGGCGAAGGCGGGGGCGGCGGCGAAAAGGGCCGCGGCGATGAGCAGAGCACGCATGGGGAGGGTCTCCGGTGGCGCAGGACGACCATCCGTCCTGCTGACTGACCGGTGATTACTTATCGGCGATCATGTTGCAAGTGCGGCATGTCGTCAGCGGTCTGCATGGCCGCGATCGCGGCCTCGACCGTGTCGCAAACGACCCAGGCCTGACGGAAGCTGGCGGGGGTCATGCCCTCGGCGATGCTGTGCTCCATCACCGCCAGGAGCGGCTCCCAGAAACCGTTCAGATTCAGAAAGATGACCGGCTTGGAATGCAGGTCCAGCCGCTTCCACGACAGGACCTCGATGACCTCTTCGAGGGTCCCGACACCGCCCGGGGCAACCACGAAGGCGTCGGACTGGTCGTACATGATCGTCTTGCGCTCATGCATGGACGGCACGATCAGGGTCTCGACGTCGTCAAACAGACGTTCGCGGCTGCGAAGGAAGCCCGGCATGACGCCCAGAACCCGGCCGCCGGCCCCGTGGGCCGCGCGGGCCGAGGCCCCCATGAGGCCGACGCCTCCGCCCCCATAGACCAGCCTCCAGCCGGCGCGGGCCGTCTGCTCGCCAAACGCGCGGGCCGCGGCTGTATAGGCCGGATCGGACAGGTCCGATGAGCCGCAGAACAGGCAGACGGACTTTCCGTCGAAGGGCTGGATGGCGACAGGCGAAGACATGGGGCCTCGGGAACGGATGGGAGACAACGGCCCCCTCGGCGCGCTATCTGGGCCGATACTCCTAGCGGTCGGATGCATGCGATGAAACGGGCCATGTTCGGCAAGGTGGCGACAGCGTTGCTGCTAAGCGCTGCAAGCGCGGCTTGTTCACCACCCACCACCCCCGAAGCGGAGACGGCGCGCGGGCCGGCCTCCGTCGAAGGATGGACCCGGCCGCCGATGATCCGTTCGGTGCAGCGCGTGCCGGGCGGTCTGGTTTTCACCGGACAGGCTGAGCCGGGTGCCCGGGTCGTGCTGCGCAGTGATACGGGACCGGCCCACGCCGCTGCCGCAAACGATCAGGGCCGGTTCGAGATTCGTATCACCGCACCAACCGGGAATCTGCTGCTGCGGCCTGAAACCCAGGTAGGACAGGATGCCGCCCCGGCCCCCGAGCGGCTGCTGATCGTGGCGGGCGGTCAGGGGCCCGTCGCGATCCTGCGCACCGGCGGACCGACACGGCGACTGGACCGGGCTCCGGCGCTGGGTGCGGTCGACAGTGATGGCCGGATGCGGCTGGCCTCGGGTCGCAGCGCGTCGGGAGGGGTGCCTGTCGATCTTGAGGCCGGCGGCGAGGTCGGACGTATCACACCGGACGCGGCGGGCCGCTGGAGCCTGGTGCTGGCCCCATCTGCAGGACCGGACCAGATCAGCGTCGGCGGGCGTTCCTTCGGCTGGCCGGGGGACGGACCCGGCGCAGTCGGCGCTGATACCCGGGTCGAGCGCGCCGGCACAGGCTGGCGGGTGTCATGGAGCGGTCCGGGCGGGGGTCGTCAGGTGACGTGGCTACCCGACGCCGAGTAGTCAATTAACGATCCGTTAATCAAATCAGGACATCGAAAACGGGTCTTCATTTTCGAGGACACCCACCATCACCGAACTTTTCAAGCCCGGCGCTCGCGTCGGGCTTCTTTTTGTCCGGGGTCGGGATGGGAAAGAGTGGCTCCGCGGGTAGGATTCGAACCTACGACCAGCCGATTAACAGTCGGCTGCTCTACCACTGAGCTACCGCGGATCACTTCCCCTCGGGGAGGCGGGCGCTATAGCAGCGGGAGTCAGACTGACGCAACGGGAAATATCCGATCTTGGCCCTGATCCGCATCGACGAACCCGACGATCCGCGCATTGCCGGCTTCCGCGACATCCGCGAACGGGATCTGACAGGCAGGCGAGGCATGTTCCTCGCGGAGGGAGAGGTGGTGCTCAATGTGCTCATGTCGGACCGGTCGCTTTGCCGGCCCGTCGCATTCCTGCTGGACACCAAAAGGGTCGATGGGCTGGCAGGACTGCTTGCGCGGGTGACGGAGGGCACGCCGGTCTATGTGGCGAGCCAGGCGGTTCTCGACAGGATCGCCGGATTTCACCTCCATCGGGGTATTCTGGCCCTGGGCGAGAAGCCGCCGGTTCTGACCCTTGAGGCCTGTCTGCAAGGGGCGGGACGGGAGACCGTCGTCGTTGCGGCCTGCGGCATCGGCAACCACGATAACATGGGCGGGGTGTTCCGGAACGCGGCGGCGTTCGGGGCCGGGGCGGTCTTGCTGGATGCCCATTGCTGCGATCCCTTCTATCGCAAGGCCATACGGGTCTCGGTCGGGGCGGCGCTGCAGACACCGATGGTGACCGGGCTCGACCCGCTCGCAATGGTCGAGCAACTGAAGGCGGCGGGATTCAGGATGCTGGCATTGACGCCCGGCGCCTCAGAGCCTCTGGACGCGATGCCACGGGGTGGAAAGGTCGCCATCCTGCTGGGTCCCGAGGGACCGGGGCTGTCGTCGGCGGTGCTCGACCGGTGCCAGCCGGTCGGGATTCCGATGTCAGGAGGCTTCGACTCGCTGAACGTTTCGGTCGCCTGCGGGATCGCCCTGCATCATTTCACCCGACGGGCGTGAAACGATCACGGAATCGCGATTAACGCTTTGTACACCTTGATGAACCGGAAAACCTGTGTCGCTGTATCTACGTCCGGGGGGAGTTCAATCATGTTCGGTGGCGTTTTCGTCGTCATTCTCCGCAATGCGCGTGTCGCGCTGGCGGTGGCTATCGTCGCTGTGGGCGTCAGCGCGGCCAGTGTCATCGGCTGGATAACCGCACCGGTCGCCTGACCGGGGGCGACCGCATCTCTCAGTCGGTTGGTCCGGCCTTGCCGACGGCCGTCGCGGCAGGCGCTCCCGACCGCCAGAGGATGCCGCAGGCGAGGGACAGAAGAACCGCGTCGCCCCAGACGTAGTAGGCTGTGACATAGGCCCACTGCTCGAGCTGGGAGAAGCGGACGAAGGCCAGATGGTTGGCCATCAGCAGGAACTGGAACGCGGTCGCCCAGATCGTCCATCGGCGGCCCGAGTAGATTGTCAGGTAAAGGAGAAGCAGCATCGTGGCTCCGTCGAGCCCGATGGCGACCCATGGCGGTGCACTGCGATCAAACGGGGCCAGGGTGGTTCCTGCCCAGGTGATAACAAGGATAGCCGCTGTCGCGCGTTCCCAGGCGCCGCCTCGCCAGACAGCAAGCGCCGCGGTGGCGATGAGCAAGGCCAGGGAACCCGCATAGATCGGCGACATGCCCCTGGATCGCCAACTCAGGAGACGAGCGCAAGTCCTGCCGGACGCGGGACCGGTTTGTCCGACTTCTCCAGCCCGCCCATCCGGATACCCCGATAGGCGGTGTTCCGCTTCACATCGGCCAGCGCTTCGTGGAGGGCGACCATGGCACGTTGCGCCCCGACCTGGGCTGTGACGGCTTCCGCGAGGGCGTCAAAAGCCGCCTGGCCCACTGTGGCCGAAAGACCCGCCGCCCGACGACTGAGGGTCATTGACTGGGCCAGCCGCCCAAGCTGGTTGACGGCTTCATCCTGGCTGGTCTCGGCCTGAAAAAGGTCCGATGCCAGGCGCGCGACAATGGTCGCTGCTTGTTCGCTGCGTTTCATTTGCTGACTCTTTTGCTGGAGGCTGCGCGGCTCAGCTCCCGTAGCGGATGCCTTGCAGGGCGAAGGCGAACCGTTCCGCGCCAATAATGCTTGTCACGACCAGGGCCGCTATTGCTGCGATGGTTAGGACAAACACGATGCGCCCGAGGACCTCATGTCCGACTCCTGCGGCTCGAACCCCGAATCCAGCAGGGCCGCCCCGATGTGCAGAATCTCCCTGAAGGTGGCTTCCGGAGAGAGGAAGGCCGCCTGTTTGCGGGTGCCCCCCACCAGATGGTGCACCATCGTCTGTTTCACCGGCGTGTCCGCCAGTGACAGCAGCACAGTCTGAAGTTCCGCCCAGCTGATGCCCGGCAACTGCCCCTCGGTATTGGCCATGGATGTCCCCTTTCGCCGGGCCAGCAAAGCCTTTCGGTGCGGGGGAGGCGATTGGGACCTGTTCGGATACCGAGTCAGTCGGAACGGCCTGACCGGCAAGCAGGAGCAGGGCTGCGTCGACACGGCCCGCAGCCTTGAGCTTGCGCGCGGCGTTTTCACAGTGGCGGTCGACGGTCGAAGGCTTGATCCCCAGACGCCTGGCGATCTGCTTCGAGTTCATGTGGGCATGGACGAGGCGGAGGCATTGCCGCTCGCGGTCTGTCAGATGCTCTGAACGGCTTGGCATACAACGCACCCCGCAGTTTCCACCCGGAGTTAAACACAGGCGAAGCCGGACCGAAAAGGGCATTGCCGCTGACCGCCTTGATCAGCGGTTGCCCGGGGTGGCCGGGCGCAGGGAGAATCGAAGTCGCGATGGAGGCCTGACCGAGAATCGAACTCGGGTACACGGATTTGCAATCCGGCGCGTAACCACTCCGCCATCAGGCCTTGGGGCCGTTGAGAACGACCACGCCATCGCGAGGGGCGTTCGCTATCAGATCGGATTGTCCCCCGCAACGCACAGACCTATAAGCGCGCCAGATTTCCCGGGTGCCTTCGGGTGCTCACAGCCGCAGGATTGTTTTCCATGGATTTCGCCGCCGCCCGCAAGGTCATGGTCGACAGCCAGGTCCGCGTGAACGATGTGACCGACCGTGCCCTGCAGGCCGCCCTTCTGGGCGTGCCGCGCGAGCGGTTCCTGCCGTCGGATCGTGCCTGGTCCGCCTATGCGGAGATCGAGCCCGAGATCGCCGGCGAGCGCCGGCTGATGCTGGCGCGGGATCTGTCGAAGCTGCTGATGGCGCTCGAGGCGAGACCGGGCGAGCGGGCCCTGGGAATCGCCGCACCCTATGCCGCAGCCGTGTTGGCGCGGGTCGGTCTCGAGGCGACCGCCCAGGAATCGGACGGGACCGTGTTCGCGGTGGCCGGCGAGGTCCTGGCGGAAGAGGGGGTCCGGACCGTCACAGCCCCGCTCGGTGCGCCGGTGGACGGCGGCTATGACGTCATCATCTGTGAGGGCGCGGTGCCCGGGCGACCGGAGGCCTGGCTGGAAGCCCTGAACATCGGCGGACGGATGGCCGTCGTCGAACGGACGGGTGCGGTGGGCAAGGCTGTGCTCTATGTGAGGGGTGCCCAGGGGGTGTCGCGGCGCGAACTGTTCAATGCCGCCCCTCCCTTGTTGGCGGAACTCGCGGCAATCCCCACCTTCGTGCTGTAGACTTTTGAAGTTCGACGGACCGGTCCTGTCGGCGCGTGAAAAAAACTTAACTGGCGCGGGCGCAAGTCGTACCGCATCAGACCCATGAGACACTGAGTGCGCGCTTCCCCGCGCCAGGCAGGAACAGACATGCTGAAACGTACGCGCGCGCTCGCCTCGGTCGCCGTCATCGCCGTGATTGCCGGTATGGGTGCGCCCGCCTGGGCCGAGACGCTGAAAGATGCGCTGGCGCTGGCCTACCAGACCAATCCGTCCCTTCTGGCCCAGCGGGCGAGCCAGCGGTCCCTGGATGAATCCATCGTGCAGGCCCGTTCGGGGCTGCGACCCCAGCTCGATGTCAGGGTCTCCGCCAGCTATACCCGGGATTACAGCGGCGCGCCGTTCAGCAACCCGGACAGCGATACCGGCGCAGCCAGCGTCAACCTGTCCCAGACCGTGTGGTCGGGTGGACGTATCGGGCACGGCATTTCGGCGGCTGAGGCCAACATCCTGTCCGGACGCGAGAACCTGCGCGACGTTGAACAGACCGTCCTGGCATCGGTGATCCGGGCCTATGCCGATGTCATCCGCGACGGTGAGATTCTCGCCATCCGCCAGTCGAACCTCTCCGTTCTTCAGCGCCAGCTGGAAGAAGCCTCGGCCCGGTTCGAGGTCGGCGAGATCACCCGCACCGACGTGGCCCAGTCCGAATCGCGTCTGGCCCAGTCCGAGGCCGATCTGGCCAATGCCCGCGCCCAGCTGTCTGTATCGCGCGCCGCCTATGCCGCAGTGGTCGGGCAGGCACCGGGCGAGCTGGCACCGATGCCGGCGCTTCCGGGTGTGCCGGCCGATTTCGACAACGCCCTCGATGTCGCGCTTTCGGACAATCCGGCCATCCTTTCTGCCGCTTACACCCAGCGCGCCGCTGAGGCCCAGGTGGCGGCCGCCAAGGCCGAATACATGCCGTCCGCGAGTTTGACGGCCTCCTACGGCGGAGGCACCTCTGACCTCGGCCAGATCGGCGACATCGGTGACCAGACCCGTTTTCAGGCCGGCGCATCCCTGTCAGTGCCGCTGTTCACGGGCGGATTGAACCGTTCCCGCATCGCCCAGGCCGTGGAGCGCGCCAATGTGGCGCAGATCAACCTCGAGGGAGAGCGACGCAACATCTTGCAGGCGGTCAGCTCGGCCTTTGCCCAGTCCATCTCGTCCCGCGCCACGCTTCAGGCCGGCGAGGAAGCCGTTCGGGCTGCGACCGTGGCTGCCGAGGGTGTGCGGCAGGAGGCCCAGGTCGGTCTGCGGACGACCCTCGATGTGCTGAACCAGGAGCTGGAGCTTCGTAACGCCCAGATCAATCTGGCGAGCGCCCGTCGCAATGAATACGTCGCGCAGGCCAGTCTGCTGGCCGCCATGGGTCGGCTCGAAGGGGCGGATCTGGATGCCGATCTGACGGCCTACGACCCGGCGGCCAACTACAACCGGGTGCGCAACCGTGGCGGCCTGCCGTGGGACGGGATCGTCGAAGCCATCGATCGTATCGCCTCGCCCGGCGTTATGCCCGCCAACAACGCCGAGGATGCGCCGATTGATGCGCAGCTCAAATCGGAGGTCGTCCAGACCGCACCGCGCGGCTGACAGCCCTCCGATCGCCTCACGCGTGACTGTCGGGGCCGGCTGTTAACCTTTGGCGCGAAAACGCCCGTTGATTCCAGCGGCCTGAGATGCGACGACATGGTCCGGGAGGGAGCCCCTCCCTCTTGTCTTAATTCGAATTGATCGTGCGTTCGCCGCGCGCCCCGGGGTTTCGATATGACCGACCAGACTGCCCAGGAACCGACGATGGAGGAAATCCTGGCGTCGATTCGCCGGATCATCTCCGAGGATGACGCCCCGGCGGAGGCGGCGCCGGATCCGCAACCCGAAACGGTTGTCGAGAACGCCCCGGTGGAGGAACCTCCGGCGGTCGAGGAGCCGGAACCCTCTGAAGAGGACATTCTGGAACTGACCGAGGCCTATGAGGCGCCTGTTGCAGAGAGCCTTGGCGACCTCGACATCCTGACGCCGGAACCGTTCCCCACTGCTTCGGTCCCTGAGACGGACTTTGTCGAAACGGCCGAGGCCTATGAGCCCGAGCCCGAGCCGGAAGCCAAGCCGATCGACGAGGGCCTTGTCGGTGTGAGTGCGGCGGCCAGTGCCGCATCTGCGTTTGCCGGTTTCGCCTCAACCATCCGGAAGCCTGATCCGATCGATTCATGGTCCGGCTCCGGTCCGACGGTCGACGAACTGGCGCGCGCCCTGCTTCGCCCGATGCTGAAGGAATGGCTGGACGCCAATCTGCCGGGCATCGTCGAGGCCCAGGTACGCAAGGAAGTCGAACGCATCGCCCGTAACGCCGGCTGACTTCACCCGCGACCCGATCAAGGCTAGATCATTCCGGGGCGGCTCCAGTCGGGGCCGCCCTTTCTCTTTGCCCGAAGACCCTCCCAATGCTCGACAAGACCTTCGACCCGACCGCCGCCGAACCCCGGCTCTATGCGAAATGGGAGGCGAGCGGTGTGTTTGCCCCCACGACCGACGGTGCTGCCGAGGCCTATTCGATCGTCATTCCGCCGCCCAATGTGACGGGTTCGCTGCACATCGGGCACGCGCTGAACAACACCCTGCAGGACATCCTCGCCCGCTATCACCGGATGAAGGGGAAGGCCGTGTTGTGGCTGCCGGGCACGGACCACGCCGGAATCGCGACGCAGATGGTGGTCGAGCGTCAGCTGGCCGCCGCCGGCCATGCCAGCCGTCGCGACATGGGCCGGGAGGCCTTCCTCGCCAAGGTCTGGGAGTGGAAGGCCGAGAGCGGCGGGACTATTGTCCAGCAGCTGCGCCGGCTGGGGGCCTCGTGCGACTGGAGCCGGGAACGGTTCACCCTCGATGAGGGGCTGAACGCCGCCGTGCGCAAGGTCTTCGTCCAGCTGCACAGGGACGGGCTGATCTATCGCGACAAGCGGCTGGTCAATTGGGACCCACATTTCCAGACGGCGATCTCGGACCTCGAGGTCGAGCAGCGCGAGATGGACGGCCACTACTGGCATTTCGCCTATCCGCTGGCGGACGGCGTCACCTATGAGCATCCGGTCGCCTTTGACGAAGACGGCAAGGCGACGGAGTGGGAGAAGCGTGACTACATCGTCGTGGCGACGACCCGGCCGGAGACGATGCTCGGTGATACCGGCGTGGCGGTGCATCCGGACGATGCGCGCTATGCGGGGCTGGTCGGGAAATTCGTGACCCTGCCGATCGTCGGGCGGCGCATTCCGATCGTCGCCGACGACTATGCCGATCCGGCCAAGGGCTCGGGGGCGGTGAAGATCACCCCGGCGCACGACTTCAATGACTTCCAGGTCGGCAAGCGGGCGGGGCTGGCGGCGCTCAACGTCATGGACGCCTTCGGCCGGATCACGGCGGCCGATACGCCGGATGTGCCGGCTGAATACGAGGGCATGGACCGCTTCGCGGCGCGCAAGGCCATCGTCGCCCGCGCCGAGGTCGAGGGCTGGCTCAAGGAGATCGAGAAAACCCGCCACGTCATCCCGCATGGCGACCGCTCGGGCGTGGTCATCGAGCCCTGGCTGACGGACCAGTGGTACGTCGACGCCCATACAATGGCCCAGCCGGCGATCCGGGCGGTGGAGCAGGGCGACACGGTCTTCGAGCCGAAGTCGTACGAGAAGATCTATTTCGAATGGCTGCGCAACATCGAGCCCTGGTGCATCTCGCGTCAGCTCTGGTGGGGTCATCGCATTCCGGCCTGGTATGACGCCGACGGCAACATCTATGTCGCCGAGAGTGAGGCCGAGGCGGTTGCGCAGGCCGGCGGCAAGCCGCTGACGCAGGACGAGGACGTGCTGGACACCTGGTTCAGCTCGGCCCTGTGGCCGTTCTCGACCATGGGCTGGCCGGAGAAGACCGAGGACCTGAAGCGTTTCTATCCGACCAGCGATCTGGTGACGGCGGCGGACATCATTTTCTTCTGGGTTGCCCGGATGATGATGATGGGACTTCACTTCATGGATGAGGTTCCGTTCAAGCGGGTCATCATCAATGGCCTGGTCCGCGACGAGAAGGGCCAGAAGATGAGCAAGTCGAAGGGGAATGTCATCGACCCCCTCGGCATCATCGACGAGCTGGGTGCCGACCCGCTGCGTTTCACCATGGCCATTCTGTCGGGTACACGCGACATCAAACTCTCCCGACAACGTATTGAAGGTTATCGGAATTTCGGCACCAAACTGTGGAACGCGGCGCGCTTCTCACAGATGAATGAGGCGATGCGGGTCGAGGGCTTTGACCCCGCGACCGTCGACCAGACCATCAACCGCTGGATCCGCGGCGAGCTGACCAAGGCCGAGCGCGGGGTCAGCGAGGCGATCGAGGGCGGGCGTTTCGACGATGCGGCCTCGGCCCTGTACCGCTTCGTCTGGAACGTCTTCTGCGACTGGTATCTGGAGCTGGCCAAGCCGGTGTTCATGGGCACTGACGAGGCCGCCAAGGCCGAGACCCGGGCGATGACGGCCTGGACGCTGGACCAGACCCTGAAGCTGATGCACCCGATCATGCCCTTCATCACCGAGGAGCTGTGGGACAAGCTGGCCGGCGAAGGCGCGGCGCGGGACGAGGCGACCCTGATCGGGGCGGCCTGGCCGGCGCTGCCGGACGTCTTTATCGACGCAGCGGCCGAGGGCGAGATCGGCTGGCTGGTCGATCTGGTCACCGAAATCCGCCAGTTGAAGGCCGAGATGAATGTCCCGCAGGGGGCCAAACCCGGCCTGTCCTTCATCGCGCCGGATGCGGTCACGGCGGGTCGGATTGCGCGCCACAGGGACCTCATCCTGACGCTTGGCCGGGTATCGGACCTGTCGACCGTCGAAGCCGCAGTCGAGGGGGCGGTGACCTTCGTCTCGGGCGGCGCTACAGCGGCCCTTTCGCTGGCCGGGATCATCGATCTGACGGCGGAGCGTGCGCGACTGACGAAAGAGATCGCCGCCTTCGACAGTGACATCGGCCATTTCAACAAGAAGCTCGGCAATCCGAATTTCGTCGATCGTGCGGCCCCCGAGGTCGTCGATGAACAACGCCAGAAGCTGGCCGAGGCCGAGGCCGGCAAGGCCAGGCTGCAGGCGGCGCTGGCGCGGCTGGACGCGGTGGGGTGAAGACCCGGCTCGACCAGCTGCTGGTCGCGCGCGGACTGGCGGAGAGCCGGGCGCGGGCGAAGGCGGCGATCGAGGCGGGCGGCGTGGCAGTCGACGGGGTGCCGGCGAAGGCGGCGTCCCAGGCCGTGGCTGAGGATGCGGTCGTGGCCTATGCCGACGCCCATCGCTGGGTCGGGCGCGGCGCGCTGAAGCTGGATCACGCCCTGTCGCTATGGACGGTTGCGGTTGAGAGCCGGACGGTGCTGGATGTCGGGGCCTCGACCGGGGGCTTTACCGAGGTCTGTCTGGAGCGTGGGGCAGCGCGGGTGTTCGCCGTCGATGTCGGCTCGGGTCAATTGCATGCCCGCGTCGCGGCGGACCCGCGGGTGATCAATCTGGAGCAGACGGATGCGCGCGATCTGACGCCCGCCCTGATCCCTGATGCGCCGGAACTCATCGTCTGCGACGCCAGCTTCATCGGCCTGGCCAAGGTGCTGCCTGTGGCCCTTTCGCTGGCGGCCCCGGAGGCGGACCTGGTTACCCTGGTCAAGCCGCAGTTCGAGGCGACCGGGCCGGGCGGAACCAAGAAGGGCGTGGTCAAGGACCCGGTGGCGCAACAGGCGGCGCTGGCGGCGGTCTGCGACTGGCTGGAAGGCGAGGGCTGGGCGGTGCAGGCGACCACGGAGAGCCCGATCACCGGCGGGGACGGGAATGTGGAGTTTCTGCTGTGGGCGAGGAGGAGTGGTTAGTGGTTAGTGGCTGGCCATCGGTTGTGCGACGGCGCGGACAGCGCTGCCCTTCCGCCGGCGATAAGGCGGCGAGCACTAACCACTAGCCACTGGCCACTGGCCACCAAGCAATGGCTTCTCCCACGTCCGTCCGTACCCCTCCCCAGCAAAGAAAAACCCCCGGTGGAAGGCTCCACCGGGGGTCTCCGTCACGCCGCCGATCGACAGGGGGGCTGAAAAATAATCGGCGGCGCAAGTCTGTCAGCAGGTCTGCTCGTAGCGGGTGACCGCGCGGCCGTAGCGGTCGCGGCTGTGGACGGTCCGGGTGCGGCAGTCGGACTGGTAGCGGTCGTTGGACCGGTCTTGGTAGTCCTGGTCGCCGTAGCGGTCGCTGGATCCGTAGCCGCCATGGTCGCGGCTGCTGAAGTCCCGGTAGCCGCTTGAGTCCCCGTAGCCATACTGCGCATAGCCGCTTCGGGTCCCATTGCAGTCGCGGGCCGAGTCGCCGCCGACGGCTGCGCCGAGCGCACCACCGATCACCGCCCCGAGCACGCTGCCTTCGGTCCGACGGCCGCGTGCGCCCATCTGGGAGCCGAGGACGGCCCCGAAGGTCGCGCCGACGAGGGCACCGTTACCCTGCCGGTTCCGGCGCTCGCTGAGGCAGTAGGCCTGACCGGAGCGGTCATGGGACTGACCGTAGGAACGGTCGTAGCCATAGTCAGACTGGCGCTCATTGCCGTAGTCATAGGGCTGGCCGTTGTAGCTGTAGGCCTGGGCCGAGGCGGTGGCGGGGGTCAGCATCAGGCCGGCCGAGGCGAGGACGGCCGCACCGAAAGCGGTCTTGAGGGGCAGACGGGCGAACATCGGCATCATCCTGACTGAAGGGCGGGCGCCGGGGTTCGACGCCTGTGCCTGTGATGACGAGGAATAGGCCCCCGAAACTGAACGGCCTTTGAGCAGGCCGTTCATCTTCGTTCAGGTTTCGTCGACGGACCGGAGCCTCTGGAGCCGGCGTGATATCCGCGGCCGGACGTAATCGCGTCCGAGCCGATTTCGCTCTAGAAGCAGCCGATGACGGAAACGCTGACCATCAGCCGCGTGGGCGGGCAGGGCGACGGGATCGCCGAGACGCCGGGCGGGCCGGTGTTTGCGCCCTTGACCCTGCCGGGCGAGACGGTGCGGGGCGAGGTTCGGGACGGGCGGATGGAGGGGGCCGAGATCCTGACCGCCAGTCCAGACCGGATCGCTCCGGTGTCGCCCCACTTTGGTGATTGCGGCGGCTGCTCCCTGCAGCACTGGGCCGCCGTGCCCTATCTGGACTGGAAACAGGATCAGGTAAGGCAGGCTCTGGCGCGGGAGCGGATCGAGACCGGGATCGAGCCGACGGTGGCCGTGCCGCCGGGGACGCGGCGGCGGCTGGCCCTGCATGCGCGGCGGAGCGAGGACGGGCGGGTCGTGCTGGGCTTCAAGGCCCGCAAGAGCTGGCGGCTGGTTGAGGTGACGGCCTGTCCGGTGGCCGATCCCCGGCTGGTGGCGGCCTTTTCGGCGCTGGCCCGGGTTGCGGAGGCCTTTCTGGAGCATCCGAAATCGGCCCCGACCCTGCATGTGACGGCGACCCTGACCGGGCTTGATGTGGATGTGACGGGGGTTGAGCGGCGCACAGGTGGACTGTCGGGTGATGCCCGGATGCGGGCCATTGCCGTGGCAGCCGATGCCGGTCTGGCCCGTCTGAGCCTGGCGGGCGAGGTTCTGATGATGGAGCGGCAGCCGAAGGTGGCCTTCGGACCCGCGACCGTGCCCCTGCCGCCCGGTGGCTTTCTGCAGGCCGTGCCCGAGGCCGAGGCGGCGATGGTCGCCTGTGCGGTCGAGGCTGTGAAGGGTGCGAAGAAGATCGCGGATCTGTTCTGTGGGGCGGGCACCTTCACCTTTCCATTGGCGACTGTGGCGCCGGTGCTGGCGGCGGACGGCTCTGCCGCGGGGATCGCGGCGCTGAAGGCGGGGATCGGATCAGGACCCGGCATGAAGGGGATCACGGCGGAGGCGCGTGACCTGTTCCGCCGTCCGCTGGCCCCCTATGACCTGCGCGGCTGTGACGCCGTTGTGCTGGACCCGCCGAGGGCCGGGGCGCTGGAACAGACGCGGCAGCTGCCGGGGACGAAGGCGGCGGTCGTGGTCGGGGTGTCGTGCAATCCGGTGACCTTCGCCCGGGACGCCCGGGTGCTGATCGACGCCGGCTTCCGGCTGGAACGGGTGACGCCTGTGGACCAGTTCCTGTGGTCGGCGCATGTGGAGTTGGTGGGAGTGTTCCGGCGATGACGATGAACGGCAACCTGCCCGACGAGGATGGGGGTGGCTTCGATGCCGAGGACTGGACGCGGCTGACACCGTTTGTCGGGGCGGTGGCGACGCTGGACGATGTGCAGGCCCGCCGGGCGGTGTTTGCGCTGGGCGAGACCGACGATCCGCGCCTGATCGCCATGGACCTGCCGCAACCGGTGATCTGGTGGGACGAGGACGGCGAACAGGCGGCGGTGGCGGTCCAGGCCGAGACCCATCTGGGACCGGACGGCGAGGAGATGGAGGTTCTGGGCCTGATCCTTCCCGATGGCGGCGGGGCGGTGGCCCTGATGGAGGATGTCGATCTGGTCGATGCCACCGATCCGACCTGGCGTGAGCTGGTCACCAACGCCATCGATCCGTCGGCGGCAGATGAGGACTAGAAGATGATGCCTTCCCCTGTTTCGGGGGAGGGTTCAGGCGATGCCTGATTGATGGGGGCTTGCCCGGGACATGCCGGCGCTTTGCCGGAATTTGGTTCGGCCGGGAAAGGAAGGCCTTCGAGACCTCGACCCCTGACCCATGACCCGAGGAACTGCGCCACGTGCGCCGACCCTAAAGCCTGCGGGTGATTGCGGGCTTTCGTGACTGGTGCGGATGAGAGGACTCGAACCTCCACGCCTCGCGGCGCTGGAACCTAAATCCAGTGCGTCTACCAGTTCCGCCACATCCGCCAGGTCCGCTGCAGCGTCTAGGCGAGGCCGGTCCGGGCGGCAACGAAAAAGGCCCGGGATCGCTCCCGGGCCTTCGTTCTTTCGGGACTGGTCGCGGGGATCAGTCTTTCTGGTTGTCCACACCGGAGCCCATGGCCTCGGCCGGGGATGACATCGTGTGTTCCTCGGTGATGTCGATGCCCTTGGCGAGTTTGGAGTGCCAGAAGCCGTAGAGGGCGTAGATGACCGCGCCGATCACGGCATAACCACCCAGAAGCTGCAGGGTGAGCGGGTCGGCGACAGCGCCGGCCGCCAGCTGTTCTGCGGTCGGGAAGGCTTCCTGAAGCATCGGCTCGAAATTCTTCCACGCCAGATAAAGGCAGGCGCCGATGCCCAGAACAGCCGTGAAGATTCCACCGGGCACCCGGAACGGCCGCTCCAGCTCCGGATGCTTGACCCGCAGATAGATGACCGAGAGACAGACGATGGAGAAGGCCACCGCGGTGCCGAATGACACCAACTGACCCAGCAGGCTGATCGGCAGGAAGGCCGCAGCCGTAGCGATCAGAACGCCCAGCAGTATGGTGCCCATCCAGGGTGTGCGGAATTTCGGATGGATGACCGCGAACACCTTCGGGAGCAGGCCGTCGCGGGCCATGGTGTAGAAGATGCGTGTCTGGCCGTAGCACAGCACCAGCATGACCGATGACAGGCCGGTGATGGCACCGACCTTGATCAGGAGACTGATCAGGTTCAACTGGCCGTCAGGCGCGGCGGCGAACGGAATGTCTGCCCAGGTCAAATTCATCCGGTCGATGGCCACCGCGACCGGAGCCGGGCTGTCCAGCTCCAGATAGGGCACGACGCCGGTCATGACTGCGGCGACGGCCATATAGATGAGCGTGCAGACGAACAGAGCCCCAAGGATGCCGACCGGCACGTCGCGCGACGGGTTCTTGGCCTCGGCCGCGGCAGTCGATACCGCTTCGAAGCCGACATAGGCGAAGAAGATGATCGCTGCACCACGCATGATACCGTCATAGCCGAAGCGGCCGGGTTCGCTGGGGTCGGCCGGCGGAATGAACGGCACCCAGTTTTCGGGGTTAACGTATGAAATCCCGACACCGATGAAGGTAAGCAGGACAACAATCTTGATGACGACGATCGCGTTGTTGACGTTCGCCGACTCGCTGACACCCAGCACCAGAAGGGCGCAAACGGCCGCGATGCCGATAGCGGCCACCAAGTTGAAGGTGCCCGTCGGCTGGAGCGCCGTTCCGTTCTCTCCACGTACCGCTTCGATCATGGGGGTGGCCCAGCGGGCACCCTCTTCACCGGCGTATTGAATCGAAGGGAAAAGGCTCTCGGCCAAGCCGAAATCGCCCATGATCGACACGACATAGCCGGACCAGCCGACCGCCACGGTCGAGGCGGCGATCCCGTATTCCAACACCAGCAGCCAGCCCATGATCCAGGCGAAGACCTCGCCCAGGGTACCGTAGGCATAGGTATAGGCCGAGCCCGAAACCGGCATGGTTGAGGCCAGTTCGGCGTAGCAGAGGCCGGCGAGGGCGCAGGCGATGCCGGCGGCCACGAAGGACAGCATGATCGCCGGACCCGCATAGTCGGCGGCGACCTGGCCCGTCAAAACGAAGATGCCGGCGCCGATGATTGCACCGATGCCGAGACTGAGCAGATTGAACGGACCCAAGGAGCGCTTTAGTTCGCTCTTGGCCGCTTCCTTCTGGATCTGGGCTATGGATTTCTTGAGGAACAGACGGTTCCCCCTGGGCCTAAGGCCTTCTGCGGACATCGAGTCTCGCCCCCTGATACACGACGAGTCCTCCCCGGACCGCCTTCAATGCCGCGAACGCTAGCGGCGCAGGGGGCCGCTGGCAACGCGGTTTCCGAACCGTGAAGGGCTGACGACGCTTTCACGAAGGCGGGCGGAGCGTCTAGAGCCTTGGATGATGCTGCCGATCCACGCCGTTATCGAGCCTCTGAAGGCCGCCCTCGCTGCGGGCAATGCGGCTGTGCTCGCGGCACCGCCGGGCGCCGGCAAGACCACGGTCGTGCCTCTGGCCCTGCTGGATGAGTGCTGGCTCGGCGGCGGCAAGGTCCTTGTGCTGGAGCCACGGCGGCTGGCGGCGCGGGCTGCGGCAGAGCGGATGGCGACGACCCTGGGTCAGGCGACGGGGGACACGGTCGGCTATCGCACCCGGCTGCAGAGCCGGATCGGGCCGAAGACGCGGATCGAGGTGATCACCGAAGGCGTGTTCACCCGGATGATCCTGGACGATCCCGGCCTGGAGGGCGTCGGGGCGGTGCTGTTTGACGAATTTCATGAGCGGTCGCTGGACGCCGATCTGGGTCTGGCGCTGGCGCGGGAAACACAGGGTCTGCTGCGGGAGGACCTGCGGCTGCTGGTCATGTCGGCCACGCTGGATATCGGTGGCGTGTCACGCCTTCTGGACGGCGCGCCCGTGATCGAGGCCGAGGGGCGGATGTTTCCGGTCGAGACACGTTACTGCGGGCGCAACCCGGTCGAGCGGATCGAGGATGCCCTGACCCGGGCCATCCTGCTGGCCCTGGGGGAGGAGAGCGGCTCGATCCTCGTCTTTCTGCCCGGACAGGGCGAAATCCACCGCACGGCGCAGCGGCTCGCGGAGCGGCTGAATGATCCGGCCGTTGATGTCGTTCCGCTGTACGGGGCGCTGGACCGCGAAACCCAGGATCGGGCCATCCAGCCGGCGACATCCGGGCGGCGCAAGGTGGTGCTGGCGACCTCGGTGGCCGAGACCAGCCTGACCATCGAGGGGGTCCGGGTGGTGATCGACGGTGGCCTGTCGCGCGTGCCGCGGTTCGAGCCGTCCAGCGGCCTGACGCGGCTGGCGACGGTCCGGGTCAGCCGGTCCTCGGCAGAACAGAGGCGCGGCCGGGCCGGACGGACGGAACCCGGCATGTGCTACCGCCTTTGGGACGAGGCGGAGACGCGCGGGCTGGTGCCGCACCAGCGGCCGGAAATCCTGGAGGCGGACCTGACGGGCTTTGCCCTCGACCTGGCCCGATGGGGTGCCCGGTCGACAGAGGGGCTCGCCTTGCTGGACCAGCCGCCGGCGGGGGCGTTCGCCGAGGCGCGCAAGGTGTTGGAACGACTGGGTGCGCTGGATGAGGCCGGGGCGTTGACAGCCCATGGACGGCGGATGACGCGGATCCCGCTGCCGCCGCGGCTGGCGCATATGGTCGCCGTCGCGGGCGATGCGGGCGATGCCGCCCTCGGGGCCCGGATCGCGGCGGTGCTGAGCGAGCCGGGGCTGGGCGGCAATGACCTTGATCTGCGGGATCGGTTGCGGGGTCTGGAGCGCGACCGGTCGCCGAGAGCACGCGACGCGGTCAGACTGTCTGAGCGATGGGCCCGGGCGGCAGGTGGCGGTCAGGGCGGCGAGGCCGATGTCGGCACCCTGCTGGCCGAAGCCTTTCCTGAACGGGTGGCGAAGGCCCGGGGCAAGCCGGGCGAGGTGCTCCTGGCCTCGGGGCGAGGGGCCTTCCTTGATCCGGCTGAGGCCCTGGCGCGGGAGCCCTGGCTGGCGGTGGCAGAGCTGGGCGGCGGGGATGCGCGGGATCGCATCCGGCTGGCCGTTCCGGTCGATCCGGCGGCGCTGGACCATCGGATCGAAGTCGAGGAGCGGCTGGTGCGGGAGCCGTCGGGGCGGATGACCTTGAAGCGCATCCGCCGCATCGGGGCGATCGTGGTGGACGAAAGGATTGTCGGCACGCCGGATCGGGCTGCGATCACGGCAGCGCTGCGGGACGAGGTTGAGCGGGGTGGTCTGGCGGGCTTGCGCTGGGGCGAGCGGGTATCCGGACTGAGGGCCCGGCTGGCTTTTGTGGCCGGGCTCGAGGACGGCTGGCCGGATGTGTCTGATGAGGCGCTGAATGCGGCGCGCGAGAGCTGGCTGTGGCCACTTCTGGAGACGGTCCAGGGCCTGGAAAAGATCGACGACGCGGCGCTGGAGGCCGGTCTGCAGTCGCTGATCCCGTGGGACCGGCAGCGGGCGCTGGACACGCTCGCCCCGCCACGGCTGGCGACGCCACTGGGGTCGGCGGCGATTGACTATGCCGCCGAGGGCGGACCGCGGGTCGATATAAGGGTGCAGGAGCTGTTCGGGACGACCGTCCATCCGACGGTCGGCGGCGGGCGGGTGCCCCTGACCCTTGCCCTTCTGTCTCCGGCCCGCCGGCCGGTGCAGGTGACGAAGGATCTGCCCGGGTTCTGGGCCGGCAGCTGGGCGGCGGTGCGCAGCGAGATGCGGGGCCGCTACCCCCGGCATCCCTGGCCGGAGGACCCGACGAAGGCTGAGGCCACCAGCCGGGCCAAGCCACGCGGGACCTAGCCGGGCCAGCGCCGCTTGCCTTTTGCGTCCAAGCCGCCTAGAAGCCCGGCCACTTCACACGCAGGCGTGGCGCTGACGGGGAGAAATCCCGTCTGCTCCGTTCCGAGGGCCAACCGGTCTTTACAGCGCCTGCGGCGGATCAATCGGATAAAGGACTACACCATGGCTCTGCCAGAATTCTCCATGCGTTCGCTGCTCGAAGCCGGCGCGCATTTCGGCCACCAGACGCACCGGTGGAACCCGAAGATGGAGCGCTACATCTTCGGATCGCGCTCGAACATCCACATCATCGACCTGTCCCAGTCGATCCCGCTGCTGCACCAGGCCCTGGTCGCCGTGCGCGATGTCGCCGCCAAGGGCGGTCGCGTCCTGTTCGTCGGCACCAAGCGCCAGGCCTCGGATCCGGTGGCTGAAGCCGCCAAGCGCTGCGCCCAGTACTATATGAACAACCGCTGGCTCGGCGGCACCCTGACCAACTGGCGCACCGTGTCGGGCTCGATCGCCCGCCTGCGCGAGCTGGAAACCCTGCTGGACGGCGGCGGTGACGGCCGGGTCAAGAAGGAACTGCTGAACCTGCAGCGCGAGCGCGACAAGCTCGAACTGTCGCTGGGCGGTATCAAGGACATGGGTTCGATCCCGGACATCATCTTCGTGATCGACACCAACAAGGAAGCAATCGCGATCCTGGAAGCCCGCAAGCTGAACATCCCGATCATCGCCATCCTCGACACCAACTCGGACCCGGACGGCATCACCTATCCGATCCCCGGCAATGATGACGCCGCCCGCGCCATCCAGACCTATTGCGACCTGATCGCCGACGCCGTCCTCGACGGCCTGGCCGCCGGCCAGTCGGCCGCCGGCGTCGATCTGGGGGCTGCGGTCAACCCGGACGAGCCGATGCTGCGCGAAGCCAAGGCGCCGAAGGCGGCCAAGGTTGAGGCCGAGGTCGCTCCCGCCGAGGCTGAAGCCGTCGCCGAGGAAATGATCGCCGCCGCCGAACCGGCCGCCGAAGAGGCTGCCGAAACCGAGGAAGCTGCGGTCTAAAACCGAACCGCTTCCCGACGGCGAAACTGACATACGGCCGGGCTAGATCAGCCCGGCCGTTCCCGCATAAGCATATCCAAGGAGACTACCCATGGCCGAGATCACCGCCGCCCTCGTGATGGAACTGCGCGCCAAGTCCGGCGTCGGCATGATGGACTGCAAGAAGGCGCTCCAGGAAACCGACGGCGACATCAATGCCGCGATCGACTGGCTGCGCGCCAAGGGCCTGTCCAAGGCCGCCAAGAAGGCTGACCGCGTCGCCGCTGAAGGCCTCGTCGCCGTTGCCTCGAAGGAAGTCGGAGCCGGTGAAGTCGGTGCCGCCATCGAGTTCAACGCCGAGACCGACTTCGTGGCCCGCAACGACCTTTTCCAGAACGCCGCCAAGTCGTTCGCCCAGCTGGGCCTTGAGCACGCCACGCTCGAGGGTCTGCACGGCGCCGCGCTGGAAAGCGGCACGACGGTCCAGGACGAGGTCACCAACCTGATCGCCACGGTGGGTGAGAACATGCAACTGCGCCGCGCTGCCCGCCTGTCGGTCGATGAAGGCGTCGTGGCCTCCTACGTCCACAATGCGGTGTCGCCGGGCCTCGGTCGTATCGGCGTGCTGGTCGCCCTGCACGGCGGCGGCGACAAGGCTGCCCTGCGCGAACTTGGCCGCAAGATCGCCATGCACGTGGCCGCCACGGCCCCGCTGTCGCTGAACACGGACGATCTGGACCCGGCCGCCATCGAGAAGGAACGTCAGGTCCTGACCGAGAAGGCCAAGGAAGAAGGCAAGCCGGAAGCCATGATCGCCAAGATCGTGGAAGGCCAGATCAACAAGTTCCAGAAGGACGTGGTGCTGATCAAACAGCCCTTCGTCATGAACCCCGACGTGACCATCGAACAGCTGGTTGCTGATACGGGCAAGGAACTGGGTGCCCCCGGCCTGCACCTGGCCGGTTTTGTCCGTCTGGCGCTGGGTGAAGGCGTCGAGAAGGTCGAGGGACCGGACTTCGCGTCGGAAGTCGCCGCGATGACGGCCGGCCAGTAGGTCGTAGGTTCTACCGCTGAAGGCGGGGCCGGCGGGAAACCGCCGGCCCCTTTTTCGTTCGGGCCTTCGCACAGGCCTGTCCGGTTGCGCCAAGGCCGGCGACCTTGCCCGTTTCAGCAATTTGCCGGTGCCGGCCTGGACGCGACAATCACGACGCCTTCTCTGCGCGCCTGACACCCGCTACAGCTTGCGGCATGATCGGCAAACTCAACCACGTCGGCGTCGCCACACCCTCGATCGAGGCCAGTGTTGCCCTGTATCGCGACCTGCTCGGTGCGACGAAGGCACATGCGCCGTTCGACCTGCCGGCGCAGGGGGTGAGGGTCTGTTTCATCGACCTGCCGAACGCCCAGATCGAACTGATCGAGCCGCTGGGCGACGATAGCCCGATCCATGGATTTCTGGCGAAGAACCCCAAGGGCGGACAGCATCACGTCTGTTTCGAGGTTGACGATATCCTCGTCGCTCGCGACGCCCTGCGGGCGAAGGGGGCGACCATCCTCGGGACGGGCGAGCCGCGCATCGGGGCGCATGGGACGCCGATCATCTTCGTCCATCCGAAGGATATGGGTGGCGTTCTGGTCGAACTGATGGAAACGCCGAAACAGGGAGCGCACTGAATGCCGATCGGTATCGTCACCATGCTGGGTGTCTACATCATCTGCTGGTGGACCGTGCTTTTCACGGTCCTGCCCCTGGGGTCCTCGCGTGAGGTGCACGAGCCCCCGACCGACGGGTCGCAGTGGGGCGCACCGGAGAAGCCGGACCTGAAGCGTAAATTCATCACCACGACCTGGGTTTCGGCCCTGCTCTGGCTGCTGGTGATGGCGCTGGTCTATATCGGCTGGATGCCGCTGCCGGACCTGGCACCGCCGGTCCCATGACGGACAGGCTGCTTCTGCTCAATCCAGGCTGGACCGACAATCAGGGCGGGCCCTGGTACTGTCCGCCCGGCGCGATCGTGGAGGGGGTTCTGGCCTTCCATCCCTTTCTGCGCGACCGGCTGGAGATCACCTATCTGGACCACCCCCGGCCGCGCCCGCCGGTGATCGAACTGGTCGGTGAGGATCACCAGAGCTGCCCGATCCTGGTGCTGGACGAGACCTTCGACTGGCCCGAGGCGCAGACCAGCGAGGCGACAGGCCGGCGCTTCCTTCAGGATGAGGCGATCATCCCCTATCTGGCGGCGCGTTACGGGATCGCCCGGCCGCATCCTTGAGCAGGGTGTGGGGTATCGGGTGTGGGGTGTGGGGTGACCCGGTCTTTCGCATGAGGAGCGCCCCCACGCCCAACACCCCACACCCCACCCCCTAATCCTCGAACCGGCCTAGCTTTCGCCCCGATGACCCGGCTAAAGCTCGTGCTCCAAGCCTCCCACGCCGGATACTGCCCATGCGCCTGTCGCGCTATTTCCTGCCCACGCTCAAAGAGGCGCCCTCGGACGCCCAGATTGTTTCGCATCAGCTGATGCTGCGCGCCGGCCTGATCAAGCAGGAGGCTGCGGGCATCTACGCATGGCTGCCGCTGGGCCTGCGGGTGCTGAACCGGATTGAGCAGATCGTGCGTGAAGAGCAGGAGCGGGCCGGCGCCGTCGAACTGCTGATGCCGACCTTGCAGCTGGCGGACCTTTGGCGGGAGTCCGGTCGGTATGACGCCTACGGCCCCGAGATGCTGCGGATCACCGACCGGCACGAGCGGGAGCTGCTTTACGGGCCGACGAACGAGGAGATGATCACCGACATCTTCCGCGGCTTCGTGAAGAGCTACAAGGCGCTTCCGCTGAACCTGTTTCACATCCAGTGGAAATTCCGCGACGAGCGCCGGCCGCGGTTCGGCGTGATGCGCGGTCGCGAATTCCTGATGAAGGACGCCTATTCGTTCGACATCGATGAGGCCTCGGCCCGCAAGGCCTACAACCGTATGTTCGTGGCCTATCTGAACACCTTTGCCCGGATGGGGCTGAAGGCGGTGCCGATGCGGGCCGACACCGGTCCGATCGGCGGCGACCTGAGCCACGAGTTCATCGTCCTGGCTGACACCGGAGAGAGCCAGGTGTTCTGCGACCGCAAACTGGTCGAGATGCCCGCGCCCGGTGCCGGGGTGGACTGGGACGAGCTTCAGGCCATCGTCGACGAGCGGACCGGGCTTTATGCCGCCACCGAGGAAATGCACGACGCCGGCCAGTTCGAAAGCCAGACGGCCGAGGCCGACCGGCTGACCGCGCGCGGCATCGAGGTCGGGCACATCTTCTATTTCGGCACCAAATATTCGGCCCCGATGAAGGCCAGGGTCGCCGGTCCGGACGGCAAGGACACCGAAGTCCATATGGGCAGCTACGGCGTCGGCGTGTCCCGTCTGCTGGGGGCCATCATCGAGGCCAGCCATGACGAGGGCGGCATTATCTGGCCGGACTCCGTGGCCCCGTTCGATGTCGTGGTGATCAATCTGCGCGTCAATGACGAGGCGGTCTGCGTGGCCTGTGAAGAGGCGGTGGCCAGGCTCGAGGCCCTCGGCAAGGACGTCCTCTATGACGACACCGACGAACGGCCGGGCGGGAAATTCGCCACTGCCGACCTGATCGGCATTCCCTGGCAGCTGACGATCGGGCCCAAGGGTGTGGACGAGGGGCTGGTGGAGCTGAAGCGCCGCGCGACCGGTGAGAAGCTTTCGATCCCGCTGGATGAGGCGCTGGCGAAGGTGCGCGGATGACGGACGTGCCGACGGCACTGAAGCCAACCAAGCCCGCCGGGCCGTTCTCGGCCTGGGAGTTCGAACTGGCGCTGCGCTATCTGCGCGCCCGGCGGAAGGAGGGCGGCATCGCCCTGATCGCCATCATCTCCTATGTCGCCATCGCGCTTGCGGTCATGGCCCTGATCATCGTCATGAGCATCATGGCCGGGTTCAGGAATGAACTGCTGGACCGGATGCTGTCGTTCAACGGCCATATGTACGTCCAGGGACAGGCTCTGGTGGATCCTGACCGCGAGGCAGCCGTGACGCGGATCGCCGCGGTTCCTGGCGTGGTCAGCGTCTCGCCCCTGACCGAGAACCAGGCGCTTGTGCGCGCCGCCGGCCAGACGACCGGGGCCGTTGTGCGCGGCATCCGCCCCCGGGACCTGGACTCCATGTCCTATGTCTTCGACAGCCTGACCTCCGAGGCGCGTGCCGCCTTCGGAGAGGGGGCCTACGGCGGTGACAACATCCTGATCGGCAAGGCGCTGGCCGAGAGCATGGGATTACGCGTCGGTGATCCGATCAGCCTGTATTCGCCCTCCGGAGCCGACAGCGCCTTCGGCAATCTGGGCGGGCTGGAGAAGACCTATCGCATCGGCGGTGTGTTCACCTCGGGCACGGCGGATTTCGACCGGGCCTTCATCTTCATGCCGCTGGAACAGGCCCAGCTTTTCTTCGGCAAGGAGGGCGTCTGGGATGTCATCGAGCTGAAGGTCGAAGAGCCTGACCGCGTCGGTGAACTGATCCAGCCCGTTCGAGAAGCCTCGGGCCGCAGCGCCATTGTCAGTGACTGGCGTGACCGTCTGGCTGCCTTCTGGGGCGCGCTCAAGGTCGAGCGGGTGGCGATGAGCATCATCCTCGGCCTCGTCGTCGCCATCGCGGCCCTGAACATCATCTCCGGCATCGTCATGCTGGTGAAGAACAAGACCCGGGACATCGCCATCCTGCGCACCGTAGGGGCCAGCCAGTCGTCGATGCTGCGCATCTTCTTCATCGCCGGTGCCGCCATCGGCGTGGCGGGCACGATCACCGGTCTGGTGCTGGGACTGGTGTTCTGTCTGAACATCGGGGCGATCCAGCATTTCCTCGAATGGGTGCTGGGGGTCCAGTTGTTCAACGCCGACGTCTACATGCTGGATTCCATCCCCGCCGAAGTCGACGCCATGGACGTGGTCTGGGTCACCCTGTGGTCCGTCTTCATGTCCTGCGTCGCCTCGCTGCTGCCGTCCTGGCGGGCCGCGAAAATGGATCCGGTTGAGGCCCTTCGCTATGAGTAGGCCCGTCCTCTCCGTACGGGGCGTCACCCGCACCTATGATACCGCCTCGGGCGGCCTGACCGTCCTGAAGGGCGTCAATCTCGACGTCATGCCGGGCGAGGTCGTCGGTCTGATCGGGCCGTCCGGCTCGGGCAAGTCGTCCTTGCTTCATGCTGCGGGCCTGCTGGAGCGCCCGACCTCGGGCGAGATCCTCATCGACGGTGCCGATGTCGGCGGGCTCGACGAGCGGGCGCGGACCCATATACGGCTCGCCAGCATCGGCTTCGTCTATCAGTTCCATCATCTGCTGGCCGAGTTCGATGCGCGCGACAACGTGGCCCTGCCGCTGCGCATCGCCGGGGTCGGGCAGGCCGCCGCCCGCGAACGGGCCTCGGAGGTGTTGACCGCCCTCGGCCTTGGAGAGCGGCTGACGCACCAGCCGGCCCAGCTGTCAGGCGGTGAGCAGCAGCGCGTCGCCGTGGCCCGTGCCCTTGCCAACCGGCCACGCCTGCTGCTGGCCGATGAACCGACCGGCAACCTCGACCCCGCCACCAGTCAGAGCGTGTTCGAGGCCCTGCAGCGTCTGGTCAAGGACACCGGCGTCGCCGCCCTGATCGCCACCCACAATATGGAGCTGGCCGGCCATATGGACCGCGTCTTCGCCCTGAAGGACGGCCATCTCGAGGAACGGCCGGCCCAAAGCCAGACTTATTGAGTCAGGCCTGTTGAAACCGGCGCGGCAGGATCACCCCATGACCGAGGCCATCGAACGTCATCTGACCCTCGCTCGCGAAGCGGCTGCCGAGGGCCGGGCGGGGGAGGCCCGGAACAGCTATGCCCGGGCCGCAGCCCTCAGCCGCGAGAGCGGGGCACCGTTGTTGCAGGCTCATGCCCTGCGGCACCTGTCCGACCTGGACCGGCAGGCGGATCATCTGGAACAGGCGCTGGCCCATGCGGAACAGGCGGCAGCGCTGTACCGCGCCAACGCGCAGGGGACCTCGCCGGACATGGCCAATGCCCTCAGGCTTAAGGGGCTGGCGCTCGACGGTTTGCGCAAGACCGAACAGGCCCGCGCGGCCTGGACAGCGGCGCGGGAGCTCTACACCCGTGCCGAGGTCGCGGACGGGGTGGCTGAATGCGATCGGCGGCTGGACGCCGACTGACCCGGTGGCTGGCGGGGGAGGCGGGTCGCCGGCCCCTATTTCTTGCCGGGCGGGGTGGTGAAGGGCGAGCTGCTGCTGACCGCCACGGAGGGCTTGGGCTTTTCGGCCTTGGGCTTACGGACTTCCTTGTTGCTCTTGACTTGACCCTTGGCCATGGCCGGAACTCCTGCGCCGCCTGCCGCCGGGAGGGCGGTGTCTCGGGGCGTGCGGGCAGTGTAGCGCGGATGGCCGCAAATGTGTCGTCCAAGATGGAGGGTTGACAGAGAACAAAGCCGCAACATAGAACATAGGCAGAACACGCAACCTGGGGAAAAGATCATGGCGCGTTGGGTGAAGGATACGCTGTCGCTTGCGTCGTGCAGCGGCTTCGTCTGGATGGCGTGGCAGGCGGCGTTTCTGATCTCGTGAGTCGGGAATGGGCCAGCTGAAAGAGGGTCTGGCCATTTCCGACACAGCCGCAGCCGCGCAGTTCATCCACCTGAGGGTCCGCTCGGCCTATTCGCTGCTGGAAGGCGCGATCAAGGCGGGCAAGGTTGCGACCCTGGCGGCGGATGCGGGCATGCCGGCGGTGGGCGTGGCGGACCGGGCCAATCTGTTCGGGGCGCTGGAGTTCTCGGAAGCGGCCAAGGGTGCCGGCGTTCAGCCGATCGTGGCCTGCGCGCTTCCGGTCACCGGCATCGGCGGCAAGATCAGCGACCGATGGGCCAGGGTCCCGACCGTTGTCCTGCTGGTTCAGAACGAGGCCGGGTGGCTGAATCTGTGCTCCCTGTCGTCCTCTGCCTTCCTCGACGCAGGCTCGATGGATGAGCCGAGTGTGCCCTGGACGATGGTGGCGGAACGGTCCGAAGGGCTGATCCTTCTGTCCGGCGGGCCTGACGGGCCGGTTGATCCCCTGTTCGTGCAGGGCAAGCCGGCCGAGGGTAATGTGGCGCTGGATGAGATGGCGCGGGTGTTCGGCGACCGGTTCTATGTCGAATTGCAACGTCACGGCCTCGCCAGCGCGCGGCAGACGGAGCGCGGGCTGGTGGAATGGGCCTATGCCCATGACGTCCCGCTGGTCGCCACCAATGACGTCCACTACGCCCGGGCTGCGCAGGCGAAATCCCACGACGCCCTGATGTGTATCGCTGACGGGGCCTTCACCGGCCAGGAGGATCGGCGTCGGGTCACCGGTGAACACTGGTTCAAGCCGGCCGCGGCGATGCGTGCGCTGTTTGCCGACCTGCCCGAGGCCTGCGACACGACGGTGGAGATCGCCCGCCGTTGCGCCTTCCTGGTGCCCACGCGCGCGCCGATCCTGCCGCGGTTCGAGGCGGGGGCCGGGCGGACCGAGCCCGAGGAACTGATGCATCAGGCTCGCGAGGGGCTGAAGGCGCGGCTGCAGGCCGTGACCCCGGTCGCGCCAGAGGCCGACTACTGGGCCCGCCTTGAATGGGAGGTCGGGATCATCCAGCAGATGGGTTTCCCCGGCTATTTTCTGATCGTGTCGGACTTCATCAAATGGGCCAAGAACCATGGCATTCCCGTGGGCCCGGGGCGGGGATCCGGTGCGGGTTCGCTGGTCGCCTGGGCCCTGACCATCACCGATCTGGATCCGCTGCGCTTCGGCCTGCTGTTTGAGCGGTTCCTGAACCCCGAACGGGTCTCCATGCCCGACTTCGACATCGACTTCTGCCAGGAGCGGCGGGAGGAGGTCATCGATTACGTCCAGGAGCGGTACGGCAAGGACCGGGTGGCCCAGATCATCACCTTCGGCACCCTTCAGGCGCGGGCGGTGCTGCGCGATGTCGGACGGGTGCTGCAGATGCCGCTCGGCCAGGTCGACCGGCTGGCCAAGATGGTGCCGGCCAACCCCGCCAATCCGGTGACCCTGGCCCAGGCCATTGAGGTCGAGCCGCGTCTGAAGGAGGCCCGCGACTCCGAGGCGGCGGTGCGCACCCTGCTGGACACGGCGCTGGAGCTTGAGGGGCTGTATCGCAATGCCTCGACCCACGCCGCCGGTATCGTGATCGGCGACCGGCCGCTGACCGAACTGGTGCCGCTGTACCAGGACCCGCGCTCGACCATCCCGGCCAGCCAGTTCAACATGAAATGGGTAGAGGCCGCGGGTCTGGTGAAGTTCGACTTCCTGGGCCTCAAGACCCTGACTGTGCTGGATCGTGCCCGGATCTATCTGGAGCGGCAGGGGGCGGCGGTCGACTGGAACAGCCTGCCGCTGGACGACCCGAAGACCTATGAGCTGATGGCCTCGGGCCAGACCGTCGGGGTGTTCCAGCTGGAATCCCAGGGCATGCGCGACACGCTGCGCAAGATGCGCTGCGGCTCGATCGAGGAAATCACCGCCCTGATCTCTCTCTACCGGCCCGGGCCGATGGAGAATATCGATATGTATATCGACCGGAAATTCGGGCGGGAGGAGGTCGACTGCCTGCACCCGTCGCTTGTCGATGTCCTGACCGAAACCTATGGCGTCATCATCTACCAGGAGCAGGTGATGAAGATCGCCCAGGTCCTGGCGGGCTATTCGCTGGGCGAGGCGGATCTGCTGCGCCGGGCGATGGGCAAGAAGAAGAAGGAGGAGATGGATGTCCAGCGTGCCCGCTTTGTCCAGGGTGCGTCAGGCAAGGGAGTCTCAGAGGAACAGTCCGGATTCATCTTCGATCTGGTGGCCAAATTCGCGGGTTATGGATTCAACAAGTCGCACGCGGCCGCCTATGCCCTGATCAGTTTCCAGACCGGCTGGCTGAAGGCCAACCATCCGGTCGAATTCATGGCTGCGTCCATGAGTCTTGACCTCAGCAATACCGATAAACTTGCGGTATTTTATCAGGATTGTCGGCGTTTCGAGGTGCCGATCAAGGGCCCGGATGTGAACCGGTCCTCCGCCGATTTCGACGTGGCATACCACGATGAAACCGGTGCGGTCCTGTATGCCCTCGGGGCCATACGCAACGTCGGCCTCGAGGCCATGAAGCATCTGGTCGAGGTCCGCGAGACCGGCGGGCGGTTCACCGACATCTTCGATTTCCTCGAACGGGTCGATCCGCGCAGCGTCAACAAGAGGGCGCTGGAGAACCTGGCTCGCGCCGGGGCCTTCGACAGTTTCCATTCCAATCGCCGCCAGCTGGTCGAACAGGCCGATACACTGATGGCCTATTGCCAGAGCGTGGCTGCCGAGCGCGCCTCCTCACAGGTCTCGCTGTTCGGCGGTGACCAGGCCGGGGCGGCGCGGCCGCGGTTGAAGCCGGTCGAGCCCTGGGTGGGACCCGAGAAGCTGGATCAGGAACTGGCCGCGGTCGGCTTCTACCTGTCCGGCCACCCGCTCGAGGACATGGCCCCCGCGCTGAAGCGCAAGCGCGTCACCTTCGTCGCCGAGGCCACGGCCCTGGCCGAAAGCGGCCATGAGGCCTTCCTGATGGCCGGTGTGGTCCGTCGCCGGCAGGAGCGGGCCAGCGCCAAGTCCGGCGAGAAATTCGCCTTCGTCACCTTCTCGGATCCGACGGGCGAGTTCGAATGCCTTTTCCCGCCCGAGCAGCTGCGCAAATGCAGAGAGGTGCTGGAGTTCGGCGCCTCGATCATGGTGCGGGTGCGGGCCAAGTCGGCGGACGGGGAGGTCCGCTTCTTCGGTGATGACGCCAGCCGGCTGGACAAGCTGATCGATGACGGGGCGCTGGGACTGCGCATCCATGTCTCGGCCCGGGGCGCCGATCCGGCGGCGCTGCGGTCGCGGCTGGATCGGGCGAGGTCCGAGGGGAAGGGTGGAGAGGTCTCGCTGATCGCCTCATTGGATGGCCGCCGCGAGGTCGAACTGAAACTGCCCGGCCGATACCGGCTGGACGCGGCGCTCCGCGGCGCGTTGAAGTCAGCCCCCGGTGTGGTGCTGCTGGAGGATGCCTAGCGGCCGTGCAGCGGGGCCTTTTCCGTCATCGCATAGATCATGATGCCGGTGGCCACGGCGAGGTTGAGGCTGTCGGCCCGGCCGCGCATGGGAATCTTCACATTGACGTCGCAGGCCGCGGCGAGGGTGTCGGTCAGGCCGGCCTGTTCATTGCCCATCAGGATCAGGGCCGGATATGCGATGGCGGCGTCGTGGTGGCCGACCGTGGCGTCCAGCCGGGTGCCGATGACGCTGCCGGGCCACATCTGGCGCCAGGCAAGGAATTCCGCCGGCGTGGCGCGGGCGATGGCGACCGCAAAGACCGAACCCATGGTGGCCCTGACGGCCTCGACCGAGAAGGGATCGACGCAGTCCCCGATCAGGATCACCCCGCCGCAGCCGGCCGCGTCTGCGGTGCGGATGATGGTGCCGAGGTTACCGGGATCCCGCACCTGCTCAAGTGCGACCCAGGCCGGGGCGGTGGCGGGCTGGATGGCGGAGAGGGGGGTGTAGACCTGGTCGAAGACGCCCAGCACCGTCTGCGGATTGTCGCGGCGGCTGATCTTTTCGAGAATGGCGTGGGTGACCACAACCACCTCGCCGCCGGCGGCGCGGGTCGCGGCGCGGGCGCGGTCGAGGATCGGATGGGGCCGGGCATCCTCCCCGACCAGCAACAGGCGCGAAGCGCGTTTCTGATCAAGGGCTTCACCGATAAACTTCAGACCTTCAGCGAGGAACTGGCCGGTGGCCTCGCGCGCCTTGCGCATGTGCAGGGCGCGGACGTTCTTGACCGTATCATTTGTCAGGGAGGTGATCAGCCGGTCGGTCATTTGTCAGACCAGCGCGCGAAGAAGCTGAGGCCGATGGCGCGACCGTCGGGACCGTCCTCGGCCAGGGCCAGTTCGCCCCAGTCGATGGCCCCGCCGCGATCCGCCGTCGCCTCGGCCATCAGATGGGCCAGCGACAGGCCGGAGACGCGCGCGGCATAGGCGTTGAGCAGCAGGAAGGAGGCGTCGTCGGACAGCAGGGCGGCGCAGTCCTTCAACAGGCCCGGCAGGTCCTCGAACAACCGCCAGACCTCGCCGGTCGGGCCGCGGCCGTATTTCGGTGGGTCGAGAATGATGCCGTCGTATTTCACACCGCGCCGGACCTCGCGGGCGACATATTTGCGAGCGTCCTCGACGATCCAGCGGATCGGACGGTCGGCCATGCCGGAGAGACCGGCATTCTCGCGGGCCCAGGCGACGGATTTCTTTGAGGCGTCGACATGGGTAACCTCGGCCCCGGCGGCGGCGCAGGCAAGGCTGGCGACGCCCGTGTAGCCGAACAGGTTCAGGATCCGAGGTCGGTTCAGCCTGCGGATACGCCCGTCCAGCCACTCCCAGTTGGCGGCCTGTTCCGGAAAGAAGGCCAGGTGCCGGAACGGGGTGAAGCGGCTGGTGAAGCGCACGTCGCGCCAGGCCAGCGGGAAGCTGTCAATCGGATTGCCGGCGAAGCGCCAGCGGCCGGTCTCGTCCTCGTCGGTTGGATCGAAGACCGCGTCGGCCGCATCGAAGGCGTCCGGATCGCGGGGTGACCAGAAGCACTGGGGCTCGGGCCGGACCACGGTATGGCGGCCATAGCGCTCGAGCTTGCGGCCGCCGCCGCTGTCCAGCAGGGCGTAGTCCGCCCAGGCGCGGGTGACGAGGGTCTCAGGGGTCAGTTTCAGGCGCGGCGGCATGACCCGCTGATAGGCGGAGAGGCGCGGTCCCGTCCAGCGCGGCGTGTGTTTCAGCCGGAACATCGTCCCCGGGCGGCGGGTCGGGCCGGTGGGTTGTCTTGTCCCAGACGAACGGTTCGCGGACCAGGCGCCAGGCCGCATGGGCGAAGGCGAGGCTGAGCAGTGACCAGTAACCGGGAGCCATGATCATGTCGGCTGGGCCGTAGGGCACCCCCGCCCGTCGCGCCCCGATGAGGCAGGACAGCCAGGCCGCCGCCGCGCCGAGCACCAGAACACCGAGTGGAAGCGCCGGGGTGTCAGGCGACAGGCCGGCCATGGCCGAGACCAGAACTGCCGTCGTGACCCAGGCGAGGGACAGGCCATGCGCCGCGGCCGAGAGCAGCCCTACGCCCACGGTCATGAGCAGGGATGCGGATCCCCGCCAGCCGAGCCGCCAGGGACGACGGGTGTGCACCCCCAGGGTCTGCATATAGCCCTTCAGCCAGCGTGTGCGCTGGGGCAGCCAGTCGACGAGCTCGCCGGGCGGTGTCTCCCAGGTGGGGCGGGTCAGAACCCCCAGCCGCCAGCCGTGGCTGCACAGGCGGAAGCCCAGGTCGGCGTCCTCGGTGACATTCCATGCGTCCCAGCCGCCGACCGCGCGCAGGACGTCGACCCGGAAATGATTGCTGGTGCCGCCGAGGGGGAAGGGCAGACCGAGGCGAGCCATGCCGGGCAGGGAGGTTTCGAACAGGCTGGCGTATTCAGCCGCGAACTGGCGATCCAGAAACCTCGGGCGTCGGTCCGTCTCCTGCCGTGGCCGAACCCGGAGTGGTGCCTGCAGGCAGGCCAGGCGCCGGCCCGGATCGGCGGCGAAGCGGGCGGCGGCCTCGCAGAGTTGCAGCGGATCGGGAGCGTCCTCGGCGTCATAGACGGTCAGCAGCTCGCCGGTGGCATGGCAGAGGGCATAATTCAGGGCGCGGGGCTTGGTCCGGGGCGCGCCCGGCGGGACGACAAGGATATCGAGCCAGGCGGGAAGGGGTGCCGCCCGGGCTGCGGCGATGGTCGCCTGGTCATGAGCCTCCAGCACCAGAAGGCCCTGAAGCCGGTCGGGCGGATAGTCTATCCGCGCCAGCCGATCGATCAGTTGGCCGACAACCGCGGCCTCGTCATGGAGCGCTGCCAGGATGGTGTAGCGCGGCCACTCCGCCGGGGGCCCGGGGTGCCGGGGTGGATTTGCGCTCAGCAGGATAAGGGCGATGCGCCAGGCTGCGACCATCAGAAAGGCACCCGCCGAGCCGATCACCAGCCATTCCGTCAGGTCAGCGGGCCAGATGATCAGGGCGGTGGCGAAGGCGACGGCCAGAGCCGCGAGCAGGGCGATCTGCAGGGGTACGAGCCCTCGCATGGCCGCGCTCTGTTCGAGGGGCGGACCGTATCGCGCGGCGGCGCGCCGGCAATCTTCCAGCTCGCTGATCCCGGCCCAATCCACTACCGGAGGTTACCTGCCCAATTCGCGCCGGGCAAGCGGTTGGCGCCGGCCGGGGAAACTCGCTATTCATGGCCGGACGATCGGAGTTCACGTGTGACCCTCGCTGCCCCGCTCAACCTGCGTTCACAGCGCAAGCCCAAGGGCGAAGGCCATGCGCGGCGGGCGGAAATCCTCGCGGCGGCAGAGCGCATCTTTGTCGAGCACGGCTATGAGGGGGCGACGATCCGCAAGATCGCCGACGAGGTCGGCCTGTCCTCGACCGCGCTCTACATGCATTTTTCCGAAAAGGGAGAAATCCTGCAGGAGATCTGCCGGCAGGCGTTTGAGGCCCTGCTGGAGGCCAACCAGGCCATCATCGCGGAGCCGGCCAGGCCGGAGGCGCGTCTTCGGCGCATGCTGCGGGCCTATATCGATTTCGGCTTCGCCAACCCGAATGCCTACCGTCTGATCTATATGACCCGGCCGGTCGAGTGGGCGCACGGGGCCCAGGCGCCGGCGCAGGAATTGGGGGGATCGCTGTACCGGTCGTTCGAGGCCGTGGTCGAGGATGCCGGGACAGCAGGACTCCTGCGCACCGATGCCCGGACGACGGCCCAGGCCCTGTGGGCTGGCTGTCATGGGGTGGTCTCGCTGGTGATCACCAAGCCGTATTTCGACTGGGTCGAGCGCGAGACCCTGGTGACCACCCTGCTGGAGGGGTTATTCGCGGGCCTGCTGAAATCGTGAAGCGGCTGGCGGGGGTACTGGCCGGACTGGCGGTGCTCGCGGCCGGTGCGGTTGAGGCGCGCCCGTTGCGGGTCATGGCGCTGGATCAGTGCGCCGATCAGTATGTGCTGGCGTTGCGTCCGGATGCGGAGCTGGGCCTGTCGCCGCGGGCTGATGATCCCGACTCCTGGATGCGCGAAGCTGCGGCGGGGCGGCAGCGGATCCGGCCGACGCTTGAGGCAGCCACGGCTTTCGAGCCGGATGTCGTGGTCCGATACTGGGGCGGTGAGCCCCGACTGCTGGCGCGACTGAAGGCTAAGGGTACGCAGGTCATTACGATCTCGGACGCCAATACTTTCAATGAGATAAAAGAAAATATTAGCACCGTCTCGCAGGGTCTTGGCGTCCCCGGGCGCGGCGAGGCGCTGGCTGCGCGGATGCATGCGACGCTACAGCGCGCGGCCCCCGAGCCCGCTACGCCGCAGCGCTCGGCCCTGTATCTGACGGCGGGCGGGTTCACGGCCGGCAAGGGTACGCTGATGGACGCAATCCTGGCCGCGGCAGGGCTCCGCAATGCGGCGGCCAAGCCCTTCTTCGCGCCCGTCAGTGTCGAGCGGATCGCCCTGTTTCCGCCGGCGCGCTTCGTGCTGGGATTCTTTGATCAGCCCCGCAGCGACTGGCGTGGACCGGGGCGCCACCCGGTTGTCCAGCGGGCGGCGAAGGGCCGGATCGCGGCGCGGCTACCCTCGGCGGCCCTGACCTGTCCGGCCTGGTTCGCGGCCGATGCGGCGGCGATGCTGAAGGACGGGACATGACGCGGCCTTCAAGGCTGACCCTGATGCTTGCCGGCCTGATCATGGTGGCGTCCATTCCGGGAATCCTGCTCGGCGAGACCGTTTTCGACATGGCGCAGACGAGCCAGGCCTTTGTCGAGCCCGGCTCGGGGCCGGCGGAGGTGCTGTGGCAGGTTCGAGCACCGCGTGTGGCGACAGCGCTGATGGTCGGGGTGGCGCTTGGGCTGTCGGGTGCGGTCATGCAGGGGTTGTTACGCAATCCGCTCGCCGATCCGGGTGTCTTGGGTATCTCGGCCTCGGCTGCGCTGGCAGCGGCAGCGGCCATCGTGCTGGGTGCAGCAGCAGCCCCCGGCGCGGTGGAGATCGCGGCCCTCGTCGGGGCGGGGCTGGCCGGGAGCCTTCTGATCCTGTTCTCGACGCGGGTGCGGTCGCCGGAGGCCCTGATCCTGTTCGGTGTGGCGGTGTCGAGTTTCGCCGGCGCGGCCACGGCCCTGATCTTCAACCTTTCGCCGTCCCCCATCGCCACAGCCGAGGTCATGGGCTGGCTGCTGGGGTCGGTGCAGAACCGGAGCTGGGTCGACGTCGCCTGGGTGACTCCGGCGGTGCTGGTCGCCGGTGCCCTGGCAGTCCTGGCCGCGCCGGGTCTGCGGATGTTGAGCCTCGGGGAGGAGACAGCGGGGACCTCGGGCCTGCCGATGGCGCGGTTGCGGTTGCTGGCGTTGGCGGCCACGGCGCTGGCGACCGGGGCGGCGGTGGCAGTCGCCGGGGTGATCGGCTTCGTCGGACTGGCCGCGCCGCATCTGGTGCGCAGCGCCGTGCGCGGTGATCCGGGGCGGTTGCTTTTGCCCTCGGCGCTGGCGGGCGGGCTGATGCTGGTGGTTGCGGACTTGCTGGCGCGGATGACTCCGACAGATCAGGAGCTGAAGCTGGGCGTATTCACGGCCCTGGTCGGGGCCCCGTTGTTCGCGCTGATCGCCTGGCGGGCGGCGCGGGAGTGGCGGCTTTGACAGCCTTCCTCACAATGTGGGACGCCGACGCCAGCCTTGGCGGGCGCGCCGTGCTGGACGGCACCGATGTGCTGGTGGAAGCGGGCGAGCTGGTGGCCGTTGTCGGTCCCAACGGTGCGGGCAAGTCCAGCCTGATCCGGGCGTTTGCCGGACTGCTGCCTTTGTCCGGGGGTGTCGTGCGTCTGCAGGGGGACGATGTGACCACGCTGTCGCTTCGGGCGAGGGCGGCTCGCGTAGCCTATCTGCCGCAGGAGGGCCGGATTGCCTGGAACCTGCCGGCGATCGAGGTCGCCGCCCTTGGCGCGCCTTTCCTGTCGGGCGCAGACGCCATGTCGGCCGCACGGACTGCGCTGGAGGAGGTCGAGGCCGGGCATCTGGCGGACCGGGGCGTGGCCGAGATGTCGGGCGGCGAGCGGGCTAGGGTGCTGCTGGCACGGGCCCTGACGACCGGGGCACAGGCGCTGTTGGCGGATGAGCCGACTGCCGGTCTGGACCCCGAGGCGCAGTTGATGGTGATGGAGCGGCTAAGGGCCCGGGCGGCGGCGGGGCAGGCGGTGCTGGTCAGTCTGCATGACCTTGCGCTTGCGGCCCGGTTCGCTGACCGGATCGTGGTGCTGGATGCCGGCCGGGTCGTCGCCGATGCCGCGCCGCTGGCTGCATTGACGCCAGAGGTCATGGCCGGGACGTTTGGTCTCGCCGCCCGTTGGATCGACGGTCCGGACGGGCCGCTGTTGTCGAGCGGGCGTTATTCGATCGGTTCGCCGACGGGGGCCTGAAGCTCCTGTTCGCCCGCATAGGAATAGGGTGCGGGGCCAGGCGGGGTGCCACGACGCAGGTCCGACGACAGGGTCAGAGGCGCTGACCCACCGTTCAGGCGGGCGCGATAAACCTGCATGTTTTCCATGACTCGCATCATGTAGTTGCGAGTTTCAGTGAAGGGCGCGCATTCAATGAAGTCAGCGGGATCGACGGCTGCGCCACGTGGGTCGCCACAACGCGCGACCCATTGCGGGGGGCGTCCGGGTCCGGCGTTGTAGGCGATCGTCGTTAGCAGCATGGAGCCGCCAAAATCACTGGTCAGGTCACCCAGGTGATAGCTGCCCAGCGTCATGTTGAAGTCAGCTTCGTACAGTCGCTCGTCTGAATAGGGCAGTCCCAGCTGCCGGGCCACGGAACGGCCCGTGGCCGGTATGAACTGCATCATGCCGCGGGCATTGGCATGCGAACGGGCGCGGGGATCGAAACTGGATTCCTGACGTGTAATGGCCAGGGTGAATTCCAGCGGTGCGGCACCTTCCACCGGAGGCGGCAGGCGGACAGGATACTGGCGCTCGGGCATCAGGAAGCCGCGCTGGCTGGCGGCCCGGCCCACCATCATGGCGGTAAAGCCTTCGCCATAGTTGCGCGACAGATCCATCAGCAGGGCCAGGCCGGCGGGGCCGGGCAGGTCGTCGTCCAGCTGAAAGGCGAAGACGCGGAACAGACTCATCTCGCCGGTCTCGCCGAGGATCCGCAAGGCGCGAACCACCTCATGGCCCTCGAAAGCGGCCACATCCGACGACGTCGGGACCGGATCAGCCGGGAGGTCGATCGTCGTCAGACCTGCCTTTTCGGCGGCCAGCTGGCCGTAGAAGGTCTGGATGTGCCGGGCACCGTCCCGATAGTACTGGACCGCCGCGGGGGTATTGCCCTCGGCCTCGGCCGTGCGGCCCAGCCAGTATAGGGCGCGTCCCTGGGTGATCGGCGTCGATGACATCTGACGCAGGGCTTCGAAATGGCGCGCCGCGCGGACCGGGTCGTTCAGCTTCACGAGGGCTGCCCAGCCGGCGAAGAATTCCGCATCGACCTTGCGCTCGCCGGCGGGGAAGCCATGGCCAGCCATGGCGTCATAGGCGGCCTGGCTGTCGCGGCGCTCAAGGGCATCGAGGAAATAGTTGCGGCGCTCGCTCCACAGGGTGTTCTGGCCCTCGGTGTGTGTCGGTGCCGCTGGCAGGGCGCGCAGAAGAGCGAAGCCCTCGGACTGGCGGTTCTGTGAGCGCAGGATACGAACGCGTTCCAGGGCCACGGCCGGGTCCAGTGCCTGGTTCGGGCTGAGATTGGGGACGATGGCGTCCGGGCTGTAGGCGGTGCGCAGATCCATGACGACATTGGCGACGACCTGGCGGTCTGCCGGAACCAGCTGGACCATGGCGCGGGTGGCGGGACCGTGCGGGCCGAGCAGCAGCATGTTCAGCCGGGCTTCATGGTCCGCCTGGGTCAGGCTTGAGCCCCAGCGGGTCAGGATCCGCGTCTGGGTCGCGTCATCGAACGAGCGGGTGCGCCACCAGTCGGTGATCAGGCGGCGGGCTTCGTCCGACCGACCACGCTGGGCGAGCGCCTCCGCCAGGGCGATGGCACCCTGGACCGTTGTCGGGCCGCTGCGGCCGAACAGGTCCATGACGACATCGGGGTCCGCGTAGGCCCGCTCAAGGGCCCGCTCGGCGGCGGCGTTACGACTCTCGGCGCGGGGCCAGCCGGCGAAGGCGGTGCGGGCACCGACGAGGTCGCTGAGCGGCATCTGGTCGGCCGAGGTGTCCAGCAGGGCCCATTCGACGAGTTTGCGGGCGACGGGATCGCTGATCTGCGCGGCGGCGTTGCGCGCGCCGGAGACGTCACGTGCGCGGGCGGCGGTCAGGCCTTGACGGAAAAGGGCGGTGTCCTGATCGTTCAGCAGGCGCGCCTCGTTGCTGACCGGACCAGAGGCCACGGAGCTGTACGGGACTTCCTGGCGAATCAGGGTTTCCGGCGCGGGGCCGAGAAGGGCCAGGGCGGCCGCCAGGCTGGTAATGATCATGACCTGTCCGATCTCCATGCGTCGCGGTTGCGGTCGGGCGACCGGCAACCTACCCTCCCACGCTTACCTATCCGGCGACTGTCGCCACGATTTTCCACGCAGGACCAACTGTCTCAATGACCGCCCCCTTGTTCAAGGGCGTGATCACCGCCCTGATCACACCACTTCGTGACGGAAAGGTGGACGAAGCCGCCTTCACGCAGCTTCTGGAACGCCAGATCGCCGCAGGTATTCACGGAGTCGTACCCATGGGCACGACCGGCGAGAGCGCTTCGCTGTCGCTGGATGAGCACAAACGGGTAGTGGAGCTGTGCGTCCAGGTCGCAGCCGGGCGGACGCGGGTCATCGCCGGGGCCGGAGCGTCTGCGACCGAAAAGTCGATTGAGCTGGCCCGGTTCGCCAAGACCGTCGGCGCCGACGGGGCCCTGATCGTCACCCCCTATTACAATCGACCCTCGCAGGCGGGGCTGGCGCTGCATTTCGAGGCGATCGCCGAGGCCGTCCAGCTGCCGGTGCTACTTTACAATGTGCCCGGCCGCACCGGCGTGGACATGTCGAACGAGACGGTGGCCCGGCTGGCAGCCCATCCGAACATCGTCGGCATCAAGGATGCGACCGGCGATCTGGGTCGGGTCAGCTGGATGCGGGCGAACATCAGCGGTCAGTTCGACCTGATCTCGGGGGATGATCCCAGCTATCCCGGCTACCACGCCCAGGGCGGCGTGGGCGTGATCTCGGTGACGTCCAATGTCGCACCGGAGGCCATGGTGGCCCTGCACGAGGCCGTGGCCGCGGGCGACTATGCGACAGCACGCGATTGGCAGGACCGGCTGATTGGCCTGCACAAGGCGCTGTTCCTCGACAATTCGCCGGCCCCGACCAAATATGCCCTGTCGCGCCTCGGCTTCTGCACCGAGGAGATGCGGCTGCCCCTGTCCCTGACGTCTGATGCGGTGAAGCCGGCCATCGACCGCGCCATGGCGGATGCGGGACTTGGTTGATGCGGAACCCCAGTTTCTCTCACCGCTCATCCCCGCGAAAGCGGGGACCCAGTGCTTTGGGTGACAGGTCGGTGGGGGCTCAAACGCGGGCGACCAACCAGTCAACCCGGCGTCAAGCTGGACAGAACTGGGTCCCCGCTTTTGCGGGGATGAGTGGAACGGGGGAGCACGCTCTTGGCCAGTGAGAAGCCCAAGATGAAGATCATCGCCGAGAACCGGCGGGCGAAATTCGACTATTTCCTCGAGGACTATATCGAGGCCGGCATCATGCTGCTCGGCACCGAGATCAAGGCCCTGCGCGACGGCCGGGCCAATATCGCCGAGAGCTACGCGGCGGTGGAGGGGCGCGAGATCGTGCTCGTGAACGCCGACATCCCGCCCTACAAACAGGCCAACCGCTTCAACCACGAGCCTCGCCGGCACCGGAAGCTGCTGCTGCACCGCAAGCAGATCGACAAGCTGATCGGGGCCGTTCAGCGCGACGGACAGACCATCATTCCGGTCAAGCTGTACCTGAACGAGGCGGGCAAGGCGAAGATCGAGATCGCCCTGGCCAAGGGCAAGAAGCTACACGACAAGCGCGAGGCCACGGCCCAGCGCGACTGGCAGCGCGACAAGGCCCGGCTGATGAAGGACCGCGGCTAGATCAGCCCAGCGGCTGCCCCAGGTCGATCACCGGCTGGGCATCTACGACGCCGGGGGGTGGGGCGGTCATATAGGCATCCGCACCGCCGGGGCCGACCGATGGCTGGCTCCATTGCTGGATCACCATGCCCATGGCGGCGATCAGGCCCGCCATCAGCAGCGCCCAGAGCGCCGTCTTCCGTTCCTGAGGTGAAAAGACCCCGTTCGACCCACGCATCACAGGCCTCCAAAGCTGAACGATCAACGCAAGGTACGCAGCACTGTTCCTGGATATGGACGCTACACCGGGGGCCGCGTGATTCGGGTTGCTCGAGAGCAACACTCGCCGGGAAGGCGAGTGTTTTCCGCTCAGGATTCGATGATTTCCCGGGCACGCCGGAAGATGGCCTCGAACATGGCGGGGGTCAGCCGGCCGGTGTTCGTGTTGAGGCGGGAGCAGTGGTAGCTGTTCAGGATCACATAGCCGCCCAGCGCCGCCTCGACGCCGTGGCCGGGCGCGGCCGCCGAGCCGGGCAGGCCGAGCGCCTTCAGCACATTGCGGCGTGAGACGTCGCCGAGGGTGACGATGACCTTGAGCCGGGGCAGGGCGGCGATACGGGCGGTCAGGAATGGCCGGCAGGTCCCCTCCTCGACCGGCAGGGGCTTGTTGCCGGGCGGGGCGCAACGGACGGCGTTGGTGATCATGCAGTCAACCAAGCGGAGCGTGTCGTCGGGCCGGGCTTCGTACTGGCCGGTGGCAAAGCCGGTCTTCAGCAGCGTCTCATAAAGGATCAGGCCGGCGCCGTCGCCGGTGAAGGGCCGGCCGGTCCGGTTGGCACCGGTGCGGCCGGGAGCCAGGCCCGCGACGAGCAGCCGGGCCTCGGGGTCACCTAAGGAGGGGGCCGGGCCGTTGAACCAGCCGGGGTTCTGGCGCTGGTTCTCGCGGCGATACTCCACCAGACGCGGACAGAGCGGGCAGTCGCGGGGCGGTTCGGACGGACAAGGCGTGGTCATCCGGTCAGATTCCACGATTCCTTCTCCCGTTGGGATAAGGTGGCGCAAAGCGCCGGATGTGGGTCGGCCGATTCCGTCGGCGCAAGCCGCCGCTCAGAACAGCGACGCGGCTTCCCCGAAGGCCAATGATCGACCCACACCCTTTCACGCAAGGACGACGGCTACGCCGCCGGGCGTTCAAGCCCTCTCCCAAAGGGAGAGGGTGTCAGGTGCGCAAATTGCCAACGTTGACGTCTGTTCGCCCCTGCCGCGAGCCGTGCAATACTGGAGGCGCTACGGCGATCGAAAACTTCCTCGTCGATGAGCATTGCGTTGGGTCGGACCAGGACGTCATGGAAAGTGGCCCCACAGGAATGCTTGTCCGCGACGCAGCCCAGCTGGACGACGCCATTGTCGTGGCCCTCGGCAGCAATGCCTGCGGGGTCTGGCGCGACTGCCGCGAGGCGCTGGAGGCGGCGCTGGCGCGGTTCCGGGCCGAAGGGATCGATGTTGTGGCACGGTCGTCCTGGTGGCGGTCGGCGGCCTGGCCTGACCCGAACGATCCGCCGTTTCTGAACGGTGTGGTGATTGTCCGCACCGAACACGATCCGCGGGAACTGATGGCGACGCTGGGCCGTATCGAGGCGGCGTTCGGGCGGCAGCGTGGTGCAGCCAATGCGCCGCGCACGCTGGACCTTGATCTGATCGCCTATGGCAGGACGACGGGGAACCTCGACGGCCTGATCCTGCCGCATCCACGGGCGGCGATACGGAAGTTCGTCATGGGGCCGCTGGCGGAGATTGCGCCGGGGTGGCAGCATCCGGACGGGGAGACGGCGCTGGCGCTGGCCGGGTCGGCTTCGGTCGGAAAAGATGCGGCTCCGCTCCGCTGACGCCTCATTCCCGCCCATGCGGCGTTGCACAATTCAGCCTGACACTATAGTTTATGCGGTTCTCCCCCCGCGCCCGAGGATATTCATGGCTCGCGTCACTGTCGAAGACTGCATCGAGAAGGTGCCGAACAGGTTCGGCCTGGTCCTGCTGGCGGGCAACCGCGCCCGCGCCATCGCCAACGGTGCGCCGCTGACCATCGATCGGGACAACGACAAGAACCCCGTCGTGGCCCTGCGTGAACTGGCCGACTCGACGGTGGTGCCGGAAGACCTGCGCGAGACGGTCATCGTGGCCCTGCAACGCGTCGACGAGCGCACCGAAGCCGAGGACGAGGCCGAAATCGTGGGCCTGCTGGCTGAGCCCCAGCACATGAACATGGCCGAGGCCGAGCTGATCCGTGCGCTGCAAAGCGACCGCGACGGCGGGCAGGAGGAACGCTACTGACGGCGGAATCCGCCAACGGTATCACTATCCTGCCGGCGCGGCAGCCCGCGCCGACGCCTGAACCCGCCAATCTGAATGATCCCGGCGGGCCGCGGCCCCATGTGGACCCGGACCCCCATCCCCGCTCCAGGGTGCTGCGCCAGTTCGAACTGGTCGAGGCTGTGCGCGCCTATGATCCCACCGCGGACGAGGCGCTGCTGAACCGCGCCTATGTCTATGCGATGAAGATGCACGGCTCGCAGTTGCGGGCCTCCGGCGATCCCTATTTCGCCCATCCGATCCAGGTGGCGGGCATTCTGACCGACTATCGGCTGGACACGGCGACCATCGTCACCGCCCTGCTGCATGATGTGGTCGAGGACACCTCCGCCACCCGCGACGACATCGCCGAGCGGTTCGGGGAGGAGGTCGCCTCTCTGGTCGAGGGCGTGACCAAGCTGTCGCGACTGGAGCTTCAGGCCGAGCACACGCGCCAGGCCGAGAACCTGCGCAAATTCATCCTCGCCATCTCCAGGGACGTGCGTGTCCTGCTGGTGAAACTGGCCGACCGTCTGCACAACATGCGGACGCTGAAATACGTAAAGCCGGAGAAGCGCGAGCGCATCTCACGCGAGACGCTGGAGGTCTATGCCCCGCTGGGCCGGTCGATCGGCATCCATTCGATCGCCTCCGAGCTGGAAGAGCTGGCCTTCGAGCATCTGAACCCTACGGCCCGGACCGCGATCGAGCGGCGGCTCGAGGCGCTTAAGCTGGAGCACGGGCGCGCCATCGACGGCGTGTCGCGCGAGGTCGAGCGGGTGCTGCGGGAGGCAGGGGTCAGGGCCCAGGTGTTCGGCCGCCAGAAGACGCCGTATTCGATCTGGCGCAAGCTGCAGCGCAAGTCTGTCGGCTTTTCGTCCCTCTCCGACATCTATGGCTTCCGGGTCATCGTCGAGGCCGAGGACGACTGTTACCGGGCGCTCGGAGTAATCCATCGCGCCTGGCCGATGGTGCCCGAGCGGTTCAAGGACTTCATATCCACACCCAAGTCGAACAACTACCGCTCCTTGCACACGACCGTCGTCGGCCCGTCGGGCCTGCGCATCGAGATGCAGATTCGGACCGAGGCGATGGACCGGGTGGCCGAGGACGGGGTCGCGGCGCACTGGGCCTACAAGAACAAGTCCTACGGCTTCGACAAGGAGGCCATGGAGCAGGACGGCGGCCGTGATCCGCTACAGAACCTGCGCCATCTCGTTCAGGTGATTGAGCACGGCGAGGGCGGGGAGGACTGGGTCGAGCACGCCAAGCTGGAGATGTATCTCGAGCAGGTGTTCGTGTTCACGCCCAAGGGATCCCTGATCACCCTGCCGCGCGGCGGCATGGCGCTGGACTTCGCCTATGCGGTCCACACCGAGGTCGGGGACACGGCGGTGGGGGTCAAGGTCAATGGCGAGCTCAAGCCGATGCGGACCCAGCTGCAGAACGGCGACGTGGTCGAGATCGTGCGGGGGGCCAAGCGGGAGATTCCCGCAGATTGGCGCTCCTTGACCATCACCGGGCGGGCACGGTCGGCGATCCGGCGCCATATCCGCACTTCGGAACGCGGCGAATTCCAGAAACTGGGCCGTGCGACCCTGGAACAGACCCTCTCGCGCGCCGGCAAGGCCCTGGCCGAGGTGTCCCTGAAGGCCATGCTGGAGACCTTCGCCTTCGCCTCGGAGGATGACCTGTACGAGGCCATCGGACGCGGGCGGGTGTCCGCCGCCAAGGTTGGCGAGACCCTGTTCCCTGCGCTGAAAGGTCGGCTCAGGGCCGGCCCCGGTCGCAAACGGATCGGCGACGAACAGGCGCGCCTGTTCGTGCGCGGCGGCGGATTGACGCCGGGTATCAGCGTCCATTTCGGCCACTGCTGCTCGCCGGTGCCCGGGGACCGGATCGTCGGCATCCTCGAGCCCGAGGCCGGGCTTACGGTCCATACGATCGACTGTCAGCAACTGGTGAATTTCGCCGATGACGACTCGGTCTGGCAGGATCTGCAATGGACGCCCGAGGCGGAGCAGGGAGCCGTCGCCGCCGCCCGTATCCGGGCGACCATCATGAACGCGCCCGGCGTTCTGGGTCAGGTGACAACCCTGATCGGCGAAGCCGGCGGCAATATCATCAATCTGGTCATGAGCCATCGACAGCAGGACTTCTTCGACGTCGACATCGATATGGAAGTCGAGGACGCCAAACATGCCACCACCATCATGGCGGCCCTTCGCACCAACCCGTCGGTGGATACGGTCGATCGGGCGCGGGGCTAGGCTCTTGCGGCTTCGGTCGCTATGACACCCGGTATGACTTCAGACGACGTACTCGACGAATTCCGCGCTGCCGGTGCCCTTCGTGAAGGGCATTTTGTGTTGTCCTCGGGGCTGCACAGCCCCGTTTTCCTGCAGAAGAACCTGGTGTTCATGGACACGGCGCGGTGCGCGCGGCTTTGCAAGGCACTGGCGGAGAAGATCACCGCAGCGGTCGGGCCGGTGGACGTGGCCATTTCGCCAGCCGTCGGCGGCATCATACCCGGCTATGAGACCGCGCGCTGGCTGGGCGTGCCGTCGATGTATGTCGAACGCGAGGGCGGCGAGTTCAGACTGCGGCGCGGTTTCCATGTCGAGCCGGGCCAGAGGGTTGTGATGGTCGAGGACATCGTCACCACGGGACTTAGCTCGCGCGAATGTATCGCCGCCATCCGGGCAGCCGGTGGAACGGTCGTCGCGGCGGCCTGTATCGTAGATCGCTCGGGCGGACGGGCCGATGTCGGCGTGCCACTGGTGGCGCTCGCGACGCTGGATATTCCTGCCTATCCGGCCGACACCCTGCCGCCCGAATTGGCGGCCCTGCCGGTCGAGGATCCCGGCAGCCGCCGGCTGGCGAAGGCCTGAGGTATGGCCGGGCAGTTGAGACTTGGCGTCAATATTGACCATGTGGCAACGGTGCGGAATGCGCGTGGGGGGCAATCTCCAGACCCCGTAAGGGCGGCTCAGGAGGCCCTGGCCGCGGGGGCCGACGGCATCACCGCCCACCTGCGTGAGGACCGCCGGCATATCTCCGACGCGGATATCGCCAGCCTGTCCGGCCTGCTGCGCGACCAGTCGCGTCCCCTGAACCTGGAGATGGCCGTGACGCAGGAAATGCTCGGTATCGCCCTGCATCATCGCCCCCATGCCGTCTGCCTTGTGCCCGAGAAGCGGGAGGAGCGGACCACTGAAGGCGGGCTCGACGTCGTCGGCGGCCATAACTGGATCACCCCCTTCGTCGGCAGGCTGAATGAGGCCGGGGCGCGCGTGTCGCTGTTCATCGGAGCCCAACCGGACCAGATCGACGCTGCCCATCGGACCGGCGCGGCCGTGGTCGAACTGCACACCGGTGCCTATTGCGACGCCGTGCGCGAAGGCCGGGACGACGAGGCGGAAAGGGAACTCGTTGCCCTCAAGGCGGGTGCCGCCCACGCCGCCGCCCTGGGCCTCGAGGTCCACGCGGGGCACGGGATCGACTATCAAACCGTGCAGGCGATCGCCGCCATACCCGAGGTCGCGGAACTGAATATCGGCCATTTTCTGATCGGCGAGGCAATTTTCGTTGGCCTGGGTCCGGCTATCGCGCGCATGCGGGCCCTTATGGATGGCGCCCGGGCCCCGGTTGCGGTCTCGTGATCATCGGCGTCGGCACGGATCTTTGCGACATTCGCAGGATCCAGACCTCGCTGGACCGGTTCGGTGAGCGTTTCAAACAGAGGTGTTTCACGGATATCGAACGGAACCGGTCGGACCGGAAGCCGGACCCGGCCTGGAGCTACGGGAAACGGTTCGCGGCCAAGGAGGCCTGTGCCAAGGCGCTGGGCACCGGCATGCGGCGGGACGTCTACTGGCGCGACATGGGGGTCGTGAACCTGCCCACGGGCCAACCGACGCTGGCCCTGACCGGTCACGCCGCAGACCACCTGGCCAGATTGACACCAACCGGTCATGAAGCCCGGATACATCTGACGCTCAGTGACGAGCACCCCTACGCACTTGCCTTCGTGGTGATCGAAGCCTTGCCGATATCTTAATCACGTTATACCGATTTCGCCGCAAAGACCGCGGACAGCGGCTGGGGGACAGATTCACAATGAGCGACGAGCACAAGCCGCACGACGATCACGGTCATGGCGGGGGACACGGCGACGACGCGGGTCACGGTCACGATGACAACGGCCACGCAGCGCCGACGCATGGGCATGATGACCATGGCCATGCTGCCCCCGAAGCCGAGAGTCACGACGACCACGGCCACGACGCACCGGCCGATGGCCACGACGATCATGGTCATGCTGCCACCGAAGCCCACGGTCACGACGACCAGGGCCACGACGCACCGGTCCATGGCCACGACGACCATGGCCATGCTGCCCCCGAAGCCCACGGTCATGACGACCACGGACATGCCGCCCCGGCTCCAGGTCATGATGACCACGGACATGCCGCCCCGGCTCCAGGTCGTGATGACCACGCGGCTCCGGCTGCCGCTGCAGCAGTCGCAGTTGCGGCTGTGGCCGCCGCAACGAAGCCGCCCGTCTGGAGCGACTCCGGCGACGCCCCGTCCGAAGAGGTCGGTTCGACCCCGGCCTATGCCCGCGGCTCTGGCAAGCAGAGCAGTTCAAAGGGGGGCTCCGGCAGCGAGACCATGGAGATCATCAAGACGATCTTCTTCGCGCTGCTGATCGCCCTGGTCCTGCGTGTGGTGCTGTTCCAGCCCTTCACCATTCCGTCGGCCTCGATGGAGCCGAACCTCTATGAGGGCGACTACATCGTCGTGTCGAAATGGAGCTACGGCTATTCGAAACACTCGATCCCGTTCAGCCCCCCGGTCTTCAATGGCCGGATCATGCTGCCGGGCGTCAGCGAAGAGCCCCGGCGCGGCGACATCGTCGTGTTCAAACTGCCGCGCGACAACAAGACGGACTACATCAAACGCCTGATCGGCCTGCCCGGCGACCGCATCCAGATGATCAACAATGTGTTGTTCATCAATGGTGCTGCGGTGCCGGACGTCGAACTGAGCCGCGAGGATGTCCAGACCCTGTACGGGACCCAGCAGACCATCAAACTGCGCGAAACCCTGCCCGAGGGCCGCGAGATCAACATCCAGGACTGGGGCCCGGGCAATATCTCGGACGATACCGCGATGTTCGAGGTTCCGGCCGGCCACTATTTCATGATCGGCGACAACCGCGACAACTCCCAGGACAGCCGCTATGACCAGTCGGTCGGCGTGGGCTTCGTCCCGGCCGAGAACCTGATCGGCAAGGCCGAAATCATCCTGTTCTCCTGGAAGCCCGGTGCCTCGCTGTGGAATCCGGTCACCTGGTTCACCAAGGTCCAACCGAGCCGGTTCTTCACAGTTCTCGACTGATGGCTGACAGACGGGCCGAGGCTGTACAGGCGCTTCGCCGCCGCCTCGGCCACGACTTCCGGGACCCGGGTTTGCTGGACCTCGCCCTTACGCACGCCAGCGTGGGGGAGGGGGCTGATCGCGATGCGCGGGGCCGGCCGTTCGCCGATAACCAGCGACTTGAGTTCCTGGGCGACCGGGTGCTGGGCCTTCTGGTCGCCGACCGGCTGGTGCGCGATTTCCCGGGCTCCAACGAAGGCGAGATGTCCTCGCGTCTTCATGCCCTGGTCGACAAGGCGGCCTGTGCCCGCGTGGCTGAGGCCCTCGGGGTCGGCGATGCCATGCGGCTGTCCCCGGGTGAGGCCAAACAGGGCGGCCGGCGGCGCGAGGGTGTGCTGGGTGACGCGATGGAGGCCTTGCTGGCGGCGGTCTGGCTGGACGGCGGTTTCGATGCGGTCCGGACGGTGTTCGAGACGGCGTGGCAGGCCGAGTTGGCCGCCCCTCCGGAAAAATCCCTGACCAATCCGAAATCCGCTCTGCAGGAGTGGGCCCTGGGGCTTGGAAAGCCCCTGCCGGCCTACAGGATCGTGGAGCGGAGTGGCTCGGACCATGCCCCCACCTTCACCGTCGAAGCCAGCGTGGCCGGATATCCGCCCTTGACCGCGCAAGGCCGATCGCGTCAGGACGCGGAGAAGGCAGCCGCGATCTGCCTGCTGCAGCGTGAAGGCGTGATTTGACCGATACAGAAAACCAGCGGGCCGGCTTTGCCGCCATCATCGGCGCGCCGAATGCGGGCAAGTCCACGCTGGTCAACCGGCTGACCGGAACCAAGGTCTCGATCGTCACGCAAAAGGTCCAGACCACCCGTTTCCCGGTGCGCGGCATTGCGATCGAGGGGAATGCCCAGATCGTGCTGGTGGACACCCCCGGCATCTTCACACCCCGTCGCCGGCTGGACCGCGCCATGGTCGCCTCGGCCTGGGGCGGGGCCTCGGATGCCGATGTGGTCGTGCACCTGATCGACGCTGCCTCCCATATTGCCTCCGAGGGCAAGGAAGGCCAGGCCGGCGACCGGCGCTCGGCCGAGGACACCGAGACCATCATCGCCAACCTCAAGGCCTCGAACACCCAGGTCATCCTGGCGCTGAACAAGATCGACGGCATGCGCCGGGACACCCTGCTTGCCCTGTCGCATGCGATGTTCGAAACCGGCGTCTATTCCGAGGTCTATATGATCTCGGCCCTGAGCGGGGACGGGGTCGACGATCTCAAGCAGCGGCTGGCCCGGTCTATGCCGGCGGGGCACTGGCTCTATCCGGAGGATCAGTCGGCCGACGTGCCGATGCGGGTGCTGGCGGCCGAGATCACGCGCGAGAAGGTCTATCTGCGGGTCCATGAGGAACTGCCCTATTCCGCGGCGGTAGAAACCACGGCCTTCGAGGACAAGGCCGACGGCTCGGCCCGGATCGAACAGATCATCTATGTCGAGCGCGAGAGCCAGCGGCCCATCGTACTGGGCAAGGGCGGCCAGACCCTGAAATGGATCGGCCAGAAGTCGCGCGAGGAACTGACCGAACTGCTGGACCGGCCCGTGCACCTGTTCATCACGGTCAAGGTCGACCCGAAATGGCAGGATTCGCGAGCCCTCTACGCCCAGTTCGGGCTGGATTTCGACGTCTAGACCGTTGTTCATCGTTCCCAGAAAATCCGGGGGACATCCCCGGCTGGCTATGGCCGTCATTGCGATCCTGGTCTTGCTGGTCGCGGGCCTTGTGGTCTGGCCGGGGGTCAGACCCGGCCAAACGGCGGCGGCTCCCGAGTCCGTTCCGCCGCGACCTCCGCTGGTGGTGGTCGAGTCCCTGCCGCAGCTGACGGAACAGCTCAATCGGTGGGGCCGTTCGGGCCAGTTCACCGGAGGGGTGCTGGTCGCGCGGGGCGACGAGGTGCTGTACCGGCAGGTCCACGGCTTCGCCAACCGGAGCCTCCGCACGCCGCTGGCCCTGAACTCGCGTTTCCGCCTGGCCTCGGTCAGCAAGCAGTTCACCGCCGCCGCCATTCTGCGGTTGCAGGACGACGGCGTCCTGTCGGTCGACGATACCGTGTGCAAATGGATCCAGCCCTGTCCGGCGGCCTGGGCCCCCGTCCGGCTGCATCACCTGCTCGGTCACAGCTCCGGCATTCCGGACCTGATGGCGCGGCCCGGCTGGGGTATTCGCCGCGTCACACCCGCTTCCATGGAAGAACTGACTGCTGACTCCATGCGGTTCGGGCTTCAGTTCCCGCCGGGCACGAAGGTCCGGTACAACAACGCCGCCTACAACCTGCTGGGTGCCGTGGTCGAAAAGGCCAGCGGCAAGCCGCTGCACGTCTATCTGCGTACCGCCTTCTTCGAGCCGCTCGGCATGGCCGACACCGGCTATGACGACGGGGCCTCTGACGTGGTCATGGGCTATGCCAATCTCGGCGGTGGCGGGCCGTCGCCCCAGCCGGACGCCAATGTCAGTATCATCGTCGGAGCCGGGGCCCTTTATTCGACGCTCGACGACCTGCTGGTCTGGCAGCGGGCGCTGTATCATGGCCATCTGCTCAGCCCGCGCAGCCTTGCGATGATGATCGCCGACCATGCGCCGGAATCGACCCCGCCCGAACGCGGGCGGCCGCGTCGCGACTGGGGCTTCGGCGTCTTCACCAACAGTATCGGCCAGCGCGTATCGCCCGCCTTCATGGACCGGCAGATTTTCCACACCGGGAGCTGGTCGGGATTCCGCAACCTGATGACCTATCAGCCGGACCAGGACATCACCGTCATTGTCCTGTCGAACAACTACCACCAGCGCGACGCGGTCTTCCTGCTGTCGCAGCAGGGGGTGGCCGAGGCTCTGGGCCGACCGTTTCCGACGGCGATGGGTCGTTAGAGCCCTTCGGTCGGAGAGCGGCACAAACCGCTCGCCCATTCGGAGCGCCCGGGTTTAGGCTGATCCGGTTCGCCCCGGAGTTTGCCATGCTGTCTTTTGCCGCCGCCGCCGTGCTCGCCCTATCCGCTCCCGACGCTGCATCGTCCCGGGGCGGGTCGCCCCAAGCGGCTGCCGCCTCGGCGCTTGAGGCCATGCACGCCGCCGCCGCGCGCTCCGACGGTGCGGCCTGGGCGGACCGGTTGGCCCCCGGTCTGGTCTGGGTCGGCAATGAGACCTCCGAACGGTGGGACCGGGAAGCCTTTCTCGGCTTCGCGGCACCGGTCTTCGCCCGGGGCGAAGGCTGGATCTATTCGGCCCGGGATGCCGGCGGGCAGCGCCATGTGACCCTGGCCCCGGACCCTTGCGGCTGCGTCGCCTGGTTCGATGAGGTGCTGGACAGTGTCACCTATGGCACGGCGCGCGGCGAGGGCATGCTGGTCCGTGATGGCGGGACCTGGCGGGTGCTGCGCTATGCGCTGAGCTATCCCATCCCCAATGAGCTCGCGAATGGCATGACGGCCGAGATCAAGGCCTTCGAAGCGGATACGCCGATCGCGGACGCACCGGGCGAGGCCGCCGACACGCCAGAAGAAGAAGCCGCCGCCGCAGTGCTGGACGCCCTGCACGGAGCCGCGTCGAGAGCCGACGGTGCGACCTATTTCGACCTGTTCACGCCGGACGCGACCTATATCGGCACCGATGTGACCGAGCACTGGTCGATCGCCGAGTTCCGCGCCTATGCCGAGCCGTATTTCAACCGTGGCCGTGGCTGGACCTATACCCCCCGCTCGCGATCCCTGACCCTCGCACCGCTGGACTGCCGCTGCGTGGTCTGGTTCGACGAGGCGCTGGACAGCCAGTCCTATGGCACCAGCCGGGGCACCGGGGTATTGGTGCGGGGTGAGGACGGGCAGTGGCGGATCGCCCTCTATGCGCTGACATTCCCTATCCCCAACGCCCTCGCGCGGGACATGACGGCGCGGATCCGGGCGGCGACGGCGCAATAGCGGGAAACTGGAACATATGGCCAACCCCGGCGCAGTCCTCTAACACCGCCCGATGGATTTCACCGACGACGCCTTCGTCCTGTCTGCCCGCGCCCATGGCGACACCGGGGTGGTGGTCGAACTGCTGACCGAGGCACACGGCCGGCGCGCGGCCTATGTCGCGGGCGGGGCGTCGCGCAAGATGAAGCCGTTCCTTCAGCCCGGTGCGCGCGTGGTGGCTGACTACAAGGCCCGGACCTCGGACCATCTCGGCTCGGCCAGGCTGGAGCCGGTCGGGGAGGGCCCCAGTGCCCTGTTCGATGATCCGCTGGCCCTGACCGGCCTCGCCGCCGCTGCTGCGGTGGCGCAAGGCAGCCTGCCGGAACGGGAGCCGCATCCGGGTGCCTTCCTGGCCTTCGAGGCGCTGATGTCAGCCTTCGCCCTGCCGGATGTCTGGCCCGCGATTTTCGTGCGGTTTGAGGCCGGCCTGCTGGAAGACCTCGGCTTTGGCCTCGACCTGTCGCGCTGCGCCGTCGCCGGGACCATGGACGATCTGATCTGGGTCAGCCCGCGCACCGGCCGCGCCGTCAGCGCCGACGCGGGGGCCCCCTATGCCGACAAACTGCTGAAACTGCCGCCGTTCATGCTCGGGGCCCAGGCCGGGCTGGGCGCGGGGGATGTCGGGGCCGGCCTCGACCTCACCGCCCATTTCCTCGAACAGTTCGTCTTTCACCCCCAGAACAGGCCGATCCCGCCGGCGCGGGTCTGGATGATCGACAAGCTGCGCGAGGCCGGGCGGCTGTGACGCCGGCGTGCCAAATGCAACGCCTGCGGAGCAAGCGGTGCTGGCAGGCCACGAGGGACACCGATAACTGACTGAACCGGCGGCCTTCACGGAACCGCCGCCGGGCTGTCGCGGGTCTGTTGTGCGGCGACCATAAGCCGCCGTCGCGTGCATCGGCACGGTAAAGATCCTCGGGGACAACCATGAACAATCATCGTCTTTTGGCGGGCGTTTCGACGCTCGCGCTCGCTTTCGGCGGCGTGATGCTGACTTCGGCACCAGCCTTCGCTCAAGCCGTCGTTTCGGAGCCGGACAGCCCGGTCGCCGCGCTCGACGAGATCGTTGTCTTCGGTCTCGGCCAGAGCCGCCAGCAGGCCTCGATCAGCGAAGCCGCCATTGCGATCGAAGCCCCGGGCACCAGCCCGCTGAAGGCCATTGAGCGCCTGCCGGGCGTCAGCTTCCAGTCGGCCGATGCCTTCGGCAACTATGAATGGTCCGCGCGCATCGTGCTGCGCAGCTTCAACCAGAACCAGCTGGGCTTCACTCTCGACGGCGTGCCGCTGGGGGACATGAGCTACGGCAACCACAACGGCCTGCACATCTCGCGCGCCATCATCTCCGAGAACGTCGCCCGCGTGGACGTGGCCCAGGGTTCGGGCGCTCTCGGCACGGCCTCGAGCAGCAATCTGGGTGGCACGGTCGCTTTCGTCAGCCGCGGTCCGGCTGAAACGTTCGGCCTCGACGTCGCCGGCACCTACGGCAGCGATGAAACCATGCGCGGCTTCGTCCGCGTCGACACCGGCGCGTTCGGCCCGGCCGGAACGGCGATGTCGCTTTCCTTCGTCGATCACGGGATGGACAAGTGGAAGGGTCTGGGTCAGCAGAACCAGCAGCAGATCAACTTCAACCTCGTCCAGCCGGTCGGCCGCGGTGAAATCACCGGCTTCGTCAACCACTCCGAGCGCCGCGAGAACGACTACCAGGACATGTCGCTGGAGCAGATCGCGCGCCTCGGCCGTGACTTCGACAACATTTCGGACAACTACGCCCTGGCGGTCCGGATCGCCGATATCGCGAACAATCGCGGCGACACCGGCGCTCCCGTGACCAACGCCGGTGCCGGAACCGTCTATCCGGCCCCGATCGGAACCGTCGACGATGCCTATTTCGACGCTGCTGGCCTGCGCGACGACACCCTGGGTGCCCTGACCCTGAACTACCCCGTCACCGACGCCTTTGAGGTTTCGCTGACCGGCTACGGGCACAAGAACGAAGGCCAGGGCCTGTGGTGGACCCCCTATGTCGCGACGCCGGTCGGCGCACCTGACCAGTCCGGTGCCGCGATCCTCGCGCCAAGCCCGATTTCGGTCCGCACGACCGAGTACGATATCGAGCGCCGTGGTGTGATCGGCTCGGCTACCCTGACCGTGGGCAACCACGAGATCGAGGGCGGTTTCTGGATGGAGAGCAACGACTTCAACCACGCCCGCCGCTTCTATGGCCTGGCCCGCGCCGCCAACACCCGGGACTCGCTGGAGTTCCTCGCCAATCCCTTCCTCACCCAGTGGGAATACGACTTCGAGACCGAGACAAGCCTGTTTTATGTGCAGGACAGCTGGTCGGTCACCGAGGCCCTGACCGTCAATGCCGGCTTCAAGTCGCTGAGCGTCGAGAACTCGGCCACCACCGTCACCGGCAGCAACAAGACCGGCACCATCAAGGCAGAAGATAACTTCCTGCCCCAGGTCGGCGTTGCCTGGGACCTCGACAGCGACCACCAGCTGTTCGTCTCCTATGCCGAAAACCTCCGTGCCTTCGAATCCTCGAACACCGGCGGTCCGTTCTCGGCATCGGCGGCCGGCTTCGCGGCCCTGCGGACGACCCTCGAGCCGGAAAGCTCGAAGACGATTGAAGCCGGCTGGCGCTTCCGCTTCGAACAGCTCCAGGGCTCGATGGCCGTCTATGATGTCCAGTTCGAGAACCGTCTGCTGGGCGTCGCGCTCGGGGCTCCGATCCTGGGTCTCGGAAACGGCATCCAGAACGTGGGTTCGGTCGAAAGCCGCGGCTTCGAGGCGGCTGCGGTCTGGTCCTTCACCGACGCTTTGTCGGCCTTTGGATCGTTCAGCTATAACGACTCGACCTATGAAAACGACGTCCGTGACGGCACGGGTGCCCTCGTCGCTGCCACGGCCGGCAAGACCGTGGTCAACACGCCCGAGACCCTGGCTCGCGCCGAGCTGTCCTATGATGACGGCAGCCTCTACGGCACGATCGCCGCTGCCTACACCGGCGAGCGCTTCTCCAGCTACCTGAACGACGAGTCGGTTGGTGCCTACACCCTGTTCGAACTGACCGCCGGCTACCGCTTCATCGATCGCGGCAACTGGCTGGACGGGACGGAAGTCCAGTTCAACGTGACCAACCTGTTCGACGAGGACCACATCTCGACGGTTGGTTCGGGCGGCTTCCAGAACGGGGCCGGTCGCCAGACCTTCCTGCCGGGTGCGCCGCGTCAGGCCTTCATGACCCTGCGTCGCAGCTTCTGATCGCATACCAGTAGCGTGTAAGGACGGGGCGCATCCTGGCGGTGCGCCCCGTTTCCCTTTTCAGCCCGGAGATGGTGAAATGAACAGCCTTTCGAGACGTGGCCTGATGGCCGGAACCGTGGGTGCCGGTCTGATCGCGGGTAGCGTTCGCGCGGAGCCTGATCCCCATTCGCAAAGCGACCGGACCCTGACCCGGATCGCCTTCGGTTCCTGTGCCAAGAGCGACAAGCCCCAGCCGATCTGGGACGCTGTGCAGGCCGCCCGGCCGGACCTGTTCATCTTCCTCGGCGACAACGTCTACCTCGACACCCGCGACCCGGCGGTGATGCGCCGGAAATATGCCGAGCTGGCCGCCCAGCCGGGATTCCAGCGGCTGAAGGCCAGCGGCATCCCGATCCTGGCGATCTGGGATGACCATGATTTCGGCGAGAATGACGCCGGTGCCGACTATCCGATGAAGGAGGAGAGCCGCCGTCTGTTCCTTGACTTCTTCGGTGCCCCGGCTGACAGCCCGCGCCGGACGCGCGACGGCATCTATACCGCCCATGTCTTTGGACCACCGGGACGGCGCGTCCAGATCATCCTGCCCGACCTGCGCTGGAACCGGACCCCGCTGGTGTCGCTGGAACTGGGCGACCAGGACTATGATGCCTGGGTCGAGAAGCGCGCCGCGGCCGGTGAGCCGACCCCGGGCCCCTATGCCCGCAATCCCGACATGACGGCCACCCAGCTGGGCGAGACCCAGTGGCGCTGGCTGGAAGAGCAGCTCTCGGTCCCGGCTGACGTGCGTGTGCTTGGCTCCAGCCTGCAGGTCCTCGCCGATTTCGCCGGCTGGGAAGGCTGGATCAATTTCGCTCACGACCACCAGCGCCTGATCGCCGCCATCCGTGACCGCAAGGCCGATGGCCTGATCTGTCTTTCCGGGGACACCCACTATGGCGAAATCTCGCGGCTGGACGTCAACACGCCCTATCCGCTGTGGGACATTACCTCGTCGGGCCTGACCGAGGTCTGGCCGGTGACCCCGCCGAATGCCCTCAGGATCGGCGAAGTGTTCCGCGACCAGAATTTCGGCCTGCTGACGATCGGCTGGGGTGGCGAACACCCGACGGTTCTGGCCGAGATCCGGGACGTCAACGGCACGGTCCGGCTGGAGCAGGCTATCCGGGTCGGCGATCTGGCCGTGGACTGACGCGACGGGGTGTGGGTTTAGCGCCCCGGGACCCTAGACTCCGGAACCGAAACACCCGATTCGAAGTCCCATGACCGTTCATACCCCGCCGCCGGAAGGCGGACGCATCGTCGATGAGCCGATGAGCGAAGCGCTGTCGCGTCGCTATCTGGCCTATGCGCTGTCGACCATCACCAATCGCGCCCTCCCGGATGTGCGCGACGGTTTCAAGCCCGTGCACCGGCGCATCATGTACGCCATGCACCAGATGCGGCTGAACCCGCAGGCGGCGGCGCGCAAATGCGCCAAGGTCGTCGGCGAGGTCATGGGCGGCTATCACCCGCACGGCGACGCCTCGATCTATGACGCCCTCGTGCGACTGGCGCAGGACTTTTCGCAGCGTTATCCGCTGGTCGACGGTCAGGGCAATTTCGGCAATATCGACGGCGATAACGCCGCAGCCATGCGCTACACCGAATGCAAGCTGACCCCGGCCGCAGTGCTCCTCATGGAGGGCATCGACCAGGACTCGGTGGACTTCAAGGCCACCTATGACGATCAGGATGAAGAGCCGATCGTCCTGCCGGCCGGCTTCCCCAATCTTCTGGCCAACGGCTCGTCCGGCATCGCTGTGGGCATGGCGACCTCGATCCCGCCGCACAATGTCGGCGAACTGATCGACGCCTGCCACCTGCTGCTGGAACGCCCCGACGCCACGACCGAAGAGCTGGCCGGGATCGTCCCGGGTCCGGACTTCCCGACGGGCGGCGTCGCTGTGGAGGGACACGCCTCCATCCTTGAGGCCTATGAGACCGGCCGGGGCGGGGTGCGTCTGCGCGCCCGCTGGGAGACCGAGGACCTCGGCCGAGGCCTCTGGCGCATCGTCGTCACCGAGATGCCGTACCAGGTGCAGAAGTCGAAGTTGATCGCCGACCTCGCCGACCTGATCGAGCACAAGAAGGCCCCTCTTTTGGGCGATGTGCGAGATGAGTCGGCCGAGGACATCCGGCTGGTCATCGAGCCCAAGAGCCGGACGGTCGAACCCGAGGTGCTGATGGAGAGCCTGTTCAAGCTCTCCGACCTCGAGATCCGCTTCCCGATCAACATGAACGTGCTGGACGCCACAGGCACGCCGCGAGTCATGGGGCTGAAGGCCTGCCTGCAGGCCTTCCTTGATCACCGCCGCGAGGTGCTGGTCCGCCGCGCCGGCTGGCGCATCGACAGGGTCGAGAAGCGGCTGCACCTGCTGGAAGGCCTGAGGATCGTCTTCCTCAACCTCGACGAGGTCATCCGGATCGTCCGCGAAGAGGAGCAGCCCAAGGCTGTCCTGATTGCCCGTTTCGGCCTGTCCGAGCTCCAGGCCGACTTCATCCTCGACACTCGCCTGCGCCAGTTGGCGCGGATCGAGGAAATGACAATCGAGAATGAATACAAGACATTGTCAGACGAACTTGCCGCACTACAGGCGCTGTCTTCCTCACCGGCGAAACAGTGGAAACAGGTCGGCAGGGATCTGGAGACGGTGCGCAAGGCGCTGGTCTCACCACGCCGGACACTGATTGCCGAGGCCGTGGATTCGTCGGCCCTTGCGTCGGTGGAAGCCTTCATCCCGCGCGAGGCCATCTCCGTCATCCTGTCCGAGCGCGGCTGGATCCGGGCGGCCAAGGGCAAGGTCGAGGACCCCTCGGAACTCAAATTCAAGGAAGGGGACAGTCTCGCCTTCCTGGTTCCCTGCTTTACGACCGACAAGATTCTGGTCGCGGCCTCGGACGGCCGCATCTTCACCGTCGGGGCCGACAAACTGGCTTCGGGGCGCGGCCACGGCGAGCCGCTGCGGCTGATGATCGACCTCGACGAAAAGGCCGACATCATCAATCTGCTGGCGCATCAGCCGGGTGGCAAACTGCTGATCGCCTCAAGGGCCGGCTATGGTTTCATCGCGCCCGAGGACGAGTTGCTGGCCCAGAAGCGTGGCGGCAAACAGGTGCTGAACGGCGACATGATAGCCGCCATCAGGGTGAACGGAGACCACGTCGCCGCGATCGGTGAAAACATCAAGGCGCTGATCTTCACCCTCGCGGAGTTGCCCGAGATGGCGCGTGGCAAGGGCGTCAAACTGCAAAACTACAAGCAGGGCGGGCTCGCCGATGTGGCGGTGTTTGACGGTGCCCACGGACCCGAATGGGTCGATGGCGGTGGACGGCGGCGTAACTGGCCCGACTGGAAGGACTGGCTGGGCAAGCGGGCAGGGGCCGGGCGTCAGGGGCCCCGCGGGCTCAGGAAGTTCCGTTAGACCCGGCCATCCAGCGCTGTACCAGCCGCAGGCAGGCGTCGTGTTCCGCGTTCAGACGGTCAATCGCGGCATCGGCGGCGGCCTGGTCGCTGTTGCGGGTTATCGAGCCCAAAGCCCGGCTCGTGCTGGCGGTAAAGGCCGCTGAAAGCTGCGCCTCGGTCAGGCCAAGCGGTTGGGCGAAGAGCGTCGCCGTCGCGATGAACCCCCTGCCATTCCGGTCGGAACTGGCCTGGGCCGCGGTATTGCCGGTAAAGGCATGAAGGGACGAGGTCGCCGCCATCACGCCCGCGCAGTTCATGGCCTGTTCGTAGCGCTCAGACGTCGCCGGAGAGGGCGCGGCCTGCGGGGCGGCATCCTGGGCGGAAGCGAGAACGACAGCGGCGGCCAGTAGCGTTGCGAACATCGGAGTCCCTATTTGACGGTCGGCAGCCTATCCGTGGCGGACAGGCGCATCAATCCGTTCCATCAACCGGGCGAATCCACATCTTGCCGCGATTTCACTATCCGGCCGGCCGGCCGGGCGCGAGCGATACACCACCCACAGGCTGAAGAAACCCGATGATCGGGAATCACGGTCACTCGCGGCCTTGTCGGAGCCCTGACCCGGGAAGAGCTTGAAGCGGTTCTGGCCCATGAACTGACCCACGTCATCAACAGGGACGTGGGACCATGGTGATCGCCCCGATCTTCGCCTATGCGAGGTCGGGCCCCGTCACCGGCTGAGCCATCCGGGCCCATCCCAGTCGGGTCAGTCGTTCCATCGGCTTGAAGCCGGCCTTGTAGTCCATCTTGGGCGAACCCTGGACCCAGTAACCGAGATAGACATAAGGCAGGCCGACGATCTGTGCCTGACGGACATGATCAAGGATGGCGAACCGGCCGAGGCTGCGCACCTCGAGGGCCGGGTCAAAGAAGCTGTAGACCATCGACAGACCGTCCCCGAGCAGATCGGTGATGCAGACCCCGACCAGATCGCCGGGCCCGCCGTCGGAGGAGGGCAGGCGGTACTCGATCAGATGGGTACGAACGGCTGTATCCTCGACCATGGCCACATAGTCGAGCCAGCCCATACCGCTCATGCCGCCGTCTGGATGGCGGCCCTGGAGGTAGCGCCTCAGCAGGTCGAACTGTTCGGTCGTTGCCTCTGCCTCGACAAGATCACGAGACAGATCTGCATTACGTTTCAGGGTCTTGCGTTGTGATCTTGAGAAACTGAACTCAGGCACTGGCAGGCGGACAGATACGCAGGCGTCACAGGATTCACAGGCCGGTCGATAGGCGATGTTCTGGCTGCGGCGGAACCCGGCCCGGGTCAGTTCGTCGTTGACGTGGACGCCTTCACTGAACGGCAGATTGGCGAACACCTTCCGCTCGGTCTGGCCGGGCAGATAGGGGCAGGGGGCCACCGCTGTCATATAGAAGCGAAGCTGGCGCTGGGTAACGAAGGTCACGGCCTCAGGTCCGCATCTGGTTTCGGCGACAAAGAAGAAGCGACCGCCCCATTCCCTGATCTGCACCCGGGGCAGTCCCCGAAGCAAGCCTGTTCGCCGTCCAAATGCATGCAGGACCGATGGTCAAAGGCTCGTATCCGTGGGCAGAACCGGGGCCTCGCGCAGCAGCACGATGGCGATCCGGCGATTGCCGGCCAGGGTGGGGTCGTCGGGATACATCGGATCGGAACCCGCCTTTCCTGACACCTGATAGACCCGGTCGGCATCGACGCCAGCACTCTGCAGAATCAGGCGCGAGGCATTGGCCCGTGCCGATGACAGGGGCCAGTCATTCGGCTGGGTGGCCCGGTTAGATCCGGGCTCTGCCGAGGTGTGGCCGGTTATGGCGATGCGGTTGGGCAACTGGTTGATGACCCGCGAAATCGTACGAAGCAAAAGCTGGGCGCGAGGATTGGGGCGCGCAGAGTTCTGTTCGAACATCGACCGGCCCTCCTGGTCGACCAGCTGGATGCGCAGGCCTTCCGGCGTCTGGTCGATGATCAATTGCTTCGACAGTTCAGCCAGTTCGGGCATGGCCTGCATCGCCTGACGAAGGGATTCTGCCGCCGAAGCGAATTCGGCGGCCTCGCGCTGGGCCTCTGCGCTGGAGGCATCGGGGCTTGAACTCTGGCTCGCTGCATCGGACGAATCAGCCGGTGCATCAGGGGCCATCTGGGTTTCGACCGATTGCGATCCATCGCCCTTTGCGCCTTCATCGCCGAGTGCGGTACCGCCAAGGATACCTCCGGAGCCCGAGGTGGTCGCTGACACGCTGGCCGGGGCGAAATACTCGGCGATCCCTTTCTTCTGTTCGGGATCGGTCGTGTTGATCAGCCACATGAGCAGGAAGAAGGCCATCATGGCGGTTACGAAGTCGGCATAGGCCACCTTCCACGCACCGCCGTGGTGGCCACCACCGACAACCTTCTTGATCTTCTTGATGAGGATCGGACGATCACTCAGGGACATGGCAGGGCGCACCTTTGGCGAAAACTCCGCAGCAGGGTAGGGGCGCCCAGGTTAAGGCCGCGTTTCCCATGACGCGCCTTGCCCGGACGCATTCGGTCGCCTAGTCCTCACTCGTGAGCACCTCCGAAACCCAAGCACTCGACCTTGCCGCCTATCGCCGGGCCCTTGGAGGATTCGCGACCGGGGTCTGCGTCGTGACAGCCCATACGCCGGACGGACCTTACGGGATTACCGTCAACTCCTTCACCTCTGTTTCTCTCAGGCCGCCGCTGGTGCTGTGGTGTCTGGACCGCGGCTCCGAGCGCCATGACGCCTTTGCTGCCGCTGACGGGTTCGCGGTGCACATGCTGCCGGTCGAGGATCGCGAGATGTCGGATCGTTTCGCCTGGGGCATCTGTCGACTGTCGCCCGATGAGTTCGACAGTTCGAGTCCAGAGCCGCCGTGTCTGAAGAACGCCCTGACCCGACTGGACTGCGTGACGACTGATCGGATCGTGATGGGCGATCACCTTACGATTGTCGGTGCGGTAAAGAGGTTTGAGACCCGCCGGGGGGCTGGCCTGACCTATTTCCGCGGACGTTATGGTGTCGCCGAGGAGCCGGACGCGTGAAGATCGGTTTCGCAGGCCTGGGCGTCATGGGCGGACCGATGGCACGGCATCTGGTTCAGGCAGGACATGAAGTCGCGGGCTTCAACCGGTCGCCGGAAAAGGCCCGGACGTGGGCTGAAGCGACCGGTGGTCGCTTTGCGGCCACGGTGGCGGAGGCGGCTGATTGCGCCGAGCTGCTGATCCTCTGCGTGGGTAATGACAACGATGTACGGGCGGTCGTGACGGAGGCGCTGTCCCATCTGTCTGCCGGCGCGATTATCATCGACCATACAACGACATCGGCCCGGATTGCCCGCGAAATGGCCGCTCTGGCGGCAACCTCGGGGAGGGCCTTCATCGACGCCCCGGTTTCGGGTGGCCAGGCAGGGGCCGAAAATGGGCAACTCAGTGTCATGGCAGGCGGCGACGAAGCCGCCCTGGCGCGTGCCGAGCCGGCGCTTATGGCCTATTCGAAGGCCGTGAAGCGCATGGGTCCATCAGGGTCCGGTCAGCTGGCCAAGATGGTGAACCAGATCGCCATCGCCGGTGTGGTCCAGGGGCTGGCCGAAGCCGTGCATTTTGCCGAGGTTGCAGGGCTCGACACCAGCGCGACCTATGACGCTATCTCCAAGGGTGCCGCGCAGTCATGGCAGATGGACAATCGCTGGAAGAGCATGGCCGGAGGCGAGTTCGAGTTCGGTTTCGCGGTTGACTGGATGCGCAAGGATCTCGGGCTGGTGCTGGATGAGGCCCGGGTCAATGGTGCCCATCTGGCCATGACGGCGCTGGTGGATCAGTTCTATTCCGAGGTGCAGGCCATGGGTGGCGCGCGGTGGGATACGTCAAGCCTGGCGGCCCGCTTACAGGCGCGAACCCGGACCCGCTGAAGCCGGATCCGGATTAGAAGTTTCGCATAATATATCTTATGCGATAAATGGATCCAGGCTGCTCCCCGGCCTACCGGGCCTGACCCACGGTCGGAGCAGCATCGAGCAAGGCAATCGCCTCGCGCACATAGATGGCGTGGGCCACCACGCCGATCCCGAGCGGCTCGTCCGACGGCCGAACCTCGGACGTCAGGACACCGGCAATGAACGGATGATCCGGCTGGACCGTACCCGGCAATTTTCGCGCCGCTGGAGTCCAGAAGACAGGTCCCCCGGAATTTCCCGGAAAAACCGGAAAATCAAGAAGAAAGGTCGGAAAGCTACGCACGGGTGTTAACGGCCATGACGCGATACGTCCGGTCCGCAAGATCGGAAAACCCGCTGTGTTCGATGAATATCCCCGGGGAAAGCCGAGGGTAAGCAGCTCATCCCCCGGACCAACCTGCCAGTCGTCGAGGTCTTCACCACTGGCCAGCCAGGCCAGCGGGATCGCAGCCCGGGCGAACACCGGCGGTGCCGAAATCTCCATAACCGCAATGTCGCGTTCCGGATGTTTGGTCCAGGCCGGATCACCCATGTCGCTGCGGATCCGCAGCGGATCCGGTGCAAAGCGCCAGCCGCCGCCGGGCATTTCGCTGCGCCAGCCGACCCGGGCGTCACGCAGGCTCATGCCGTCCAGCACGTGATGGGCTGTGACCAGGACCGTGCGCTGAGTACCGTCGGGGCGCGGTGCCTCGATCAGAAAGGCCGTGCCGACGCGCCGCGTACCATCGCCATTGTTCTGGTCGATCTGAACCGTGGCGCTGATCAGCCCGACGGTCAGGTCCCAGCTCGGTGGCGCAAGCTCCGCGATCGGCAGCTCCTGGACCTGCACCTGTTCGAAAGCGGGTTGGGGTGGCGTCTGCAGATCGAACATCGTCCCTACCCGTTCATTGGCGTTTGTTCATTTGACGGCGGGCGGCGCACGCGCACAAGGTCCGTTACCAAATCAGGGACTTCGTCATGAACCGCCGCGACCTTCTAGCCACATCCGCCGCCGCGCTGGCGGCGACCGCCCTTCCCGCCCAAGCCCGCCCAACCGGAGCCTCGATGTCCCAAGGAATGCCCATCCCGCCCGTCGCGAAGAAGATCCCGGTCCGCATCGAGCAGCTGGGGCGCGTCCGCAACGACGACTATCAGTGGATGAAGGACGACAACTGGCAGGCCGTGCTGCGCGACCCGACGCTGATCAAGGCCGAGGTCAAGGAACACCTCGATGCCGAGAACGCCTATCGCGAGGCGATGATGGTCTCGACCCTGCCCCTGCAGGCCGCGATGTTCGAGGAGATGAAGGGCCGCATCAAGGAGGCGGACAGCTCGGTCCCCTCCCCCGACGGGCCTTGGGAATACTATGTCGAGTACCGGACCGGGGATCAGCATCCGCGATACATGCGTCAGCCGCGGGGTGGTGGAACGGCGCTGCTGCTACTCGACGCCAACGCCCTGGCCGAGGGCAAGGCCTATTCAGAGGTCTCCGCGGCGGAGCACAGCCCCGACCACGCACTCTTCGCCTATGCGGAAGATGCGCAAGGGTCCGAAGTGCACCAGATTTTCGTCCGGGATCTCGCGACCGGCGAGGTCCTGCCCGACCCGATCGGCTCGGCCTACGGCGGCTTCGCCTTCTCGCCCGACAGCCAGTGGATCTTCTGGACCAACCGTGACGACAACGGACGGCCGGACAGGATTTTCCGTCGCCCGGCGCGTGGCGGCGAGACGACCCTGGTCTATCAGGAGGAGGACGACGGACTGTTCATGAGCGTTGGCCGCACCGCTGACGACGCCTTTGTCCTGATCTCGATCGCCAACCAGGAAACGTCCGAGACCCGGGCCGTCCCGGCTGCGACCCCGACCGCCACGCCGGTCGTTCTGGAGCCGCGCCTGACCGGACGGCTGTATGACGCCGACCACTGGGGTGATCGCTGGGTGATCCGCACCAACGCCGACGACTCGATCGACTTCAAGATTGTCGAAGCCCCGACGGGCACTCAGGGCAAGGCCCACTGGACCGATCTCGTCCCGCATACGCCGGGCCGTTACGTCGAGGGCGTGGCGCTGGTGAAGGACTATATCGCCCGTCAGGAGCGGGCAGACGCCAATACGACGATCGTCATCCGCGACCGTTCGGGCACCGAGCACGGGATCGCCGTCGACGAGCCCGCCTATTCCCTGTCGCTGGGCGGGGCATCGGAATTCGATACCACCATCATGCGCTATGGCTACAACTCGCCGTCCACGCCGACCTCGACCTATGACTATGACCTGGCGACGCGTGAGCGCACCCTGCGCAAGGTGCAGGAGGTGCCGTCGGGGCATAATGCGGCAGACTATGTGGTCGAGCGGCTGAACGCCCCTGCCCCCGACGGCGAACTGGTGCCGGTGACCGTGCTGCGCCGCAAATCGACACCGGTCGACGGCACGGCCCCGCTACTGCTCTATGGCTACGGCTCATACGGCATCCCCATGGCAGCGAGCTTCTCGACCAACCGCCTGTCGCTGGTCGACCGCGGCTGGATCTACGCCATCGCCCACATCCGCGGCGGCTCGGACAAGGGCTGGGGCTGGTTCCTCAATGCCCGCCGGTTCACCAAGAAGAACACCTTCACCGACTTTATCGCCGCCGCCGAACATCTGATCGCCAGCGGCCACGGCAAGGCCGGCCATATCGTGGCCCAGGGCGGTTCCGCCGGTGGCCTGCTGATGGGAGCGGTCAATAATATGCGGCCCGATCTGTGGGCCGGCGTCATCGGCCAGGTGCCGTTCGTGGATGTGATCAACACCATGAGCGACACCAGCCTGCCGCTGACCCCGCCCGAATGGCCCGAATGGGGCAATCCGATCGAGGATCCCGAGGCCTATGACTATATGATGAGCTACAGCCCCTATGATCAGGTCGGGCCCATGGACTATCCGGCGGTTCTGGCGACCGGCGGCCTGTCGGACCCAAGGGTGACCTACTGGGAGCCCGAGAAATGGGTGGCCAAGTTGCGGCCGGCGACGACGTCGGGCAATCCCATCCTGCTGAAGATCAACATGGAAGCGGGCCACGGCGGTTCATCGGGCCGGTTCGACTATCTGAAGGAAGTCGCGCACGACTATGCCTTCGCGGTCTGGGCCGTCGACAAGGGTTGGGAGCGGAGCTGACGCTCGGGCGACAGCCCAA
>Ga0247843_1000392_pt1 | contig 104723 bp, 86 predicted proteins | sample LaCruzMarch2017__FD_192420 | JGI IMG/M metagenome (GOLD analysis project Ga0247843, IMG submission 192420) | Freshwater microbial communities from meromictic Lake La Cruz, Castile-La Mancha, Spain - LaCruzMarch2017_8m | ecosystem: Environmental > Aquatic > Freshwater > Lake | place: Spain...
ACCTGGACCCGCGTGCCGAGACTGAAGACGGACGCCCGATGCCAATACGCATTAGCCGGGCGGCTGGTCGGAGTGTGTCTTGACATCTCCTTCCATAGAAGGCGAACCAACGCGGCACCCTCGCCGGCAAGGATCCGCTCCAGTTACCGGAACGCCTATGAACAGCAGGACAACACCATCCCGCGAGCGCTGCCAAGAGCTCCTGGGACGCCGCCTTGGCTGCGCGACTCCCTCGACGCGCTGGTGCGCGCGTGGGTGCTCGGTCGCGAGGCGGCGCTGTTGCCTCCGGGCCGCGCCGCGCGCCGCAAGCTGCTCGACGCCGTCGTCGATGCCCGCCGCGCGCTCGCGGACCAGTCACCCGCGCTCGCCGCGGCCGAGCGGGCGCTGCGCCGTCGGGTGGCGGTGACGTTGCGCGAGGAGGGCCACGGCCGCGAGGCGCTCGACATGCTGCGCGCGCTCGACCCGCAGGAGCACGCCGAGGAGGCTCGCTGTCATGAGGGCCTCGGGCAGCCGCGGGAGGCTTCGCTCGCGTGGCAGGCCGCGGGCGACTTCGACGCCGCGTTGCGCTGCGCGCGGGAGGTGCCCGACCTCGACCGCGCCGTGGCTCTCGCGAGCGCTGGCGAGGGCGCTGGATGACGCGCTCCCGTCGCGCAGCGGTGCGCGTCGACGCCGCGGCTGAGCGGCGCGCCGCGGCGATGGACACGCTTTTCGCAATCGGCTACGGCCCCGGGCGACCATCGTGCGCACGTCGCGCGTCGCGGTCCGGGACGGTGCTGCATGCGAAGCCTGGTGGTCGGCGTGGGTCTGTCACTCGGGGCGGTGTGGCTGGCGGGATGCCCGGCTGATCCGACGCCGACGGACGCGGGTCGCGACGCGACGGTCGACGTGCCCCGGGCGGACGCCACCTCGGACGCCGGCGCACCGGAGGCGGGGCCACCGACGGTGCGCTTCCGCGTCCCGACGAGCGGGCTGCCCGACCCGCTGGAGGTGCCGTTTCCGAGCGACCTCTACCGCTCGGGGCCGGGCCGCACCATCGTCGACCAGCTCACCAACTGGCGCAACGCCGGGGTCACGCGCGGCACCAACGTGCTGCGCTACGCCTACGCGGGACTCGACGGCTTCGGCCACACCGCCGCCGCGCAGTTTCTCGTCGACGGCGGCGACCCCATCGACGTCGCGAGCCTGCCGCGCACCGGCGCGGAGTGCACGGCCGCCGGGTCGTCGGTGGCCATCGTCGACGTCGACGACGTCGCGGACGGCAGCCCGCGACGGTTGCCCTGCGTCGCGAGCTACGTCCCCGAATTGCAGATCGTGATGGTGCAGACCGAGGGCGCGCCGCTGTTGCCCGGGCGACGCTACGCGGTGGTGCTCTCGGACCGCGTGCGCACCGTGTCGGGCCGCACGCTCGCCGCGTCGCCGGAGTTTGCGGGCATCCGCGAGGGCGCGCCGGGCGTGCGGGCGACCGCGGCGGGCGCGCTCTACGGCGCGGCCCTCGATCGCGCGACCGCGGTGCTCGGGGCGGGCTTCGAGGCCGGCCACGTGGCGGGCCTCGCGGTGTACTCCGCGAGCACCGAGCATCGGCGGCTGCGCGGCGTGCGCGACGCCCTCGCGCGCGGCGACTTCGGCCCTGCCCCGCAGCTGCGCATGGACGCCGTCGGCGCGGCGCCCTTCGGCGCGTACCGCTTCGGCGCGACCGCGCAGCCGGGCGACACCGCCACGCTCGACCAGTGGCTCGGGACCGCCGAGCGCGACCCCGCGACGGGCCGCGACCTCCCGGGCTCGCCGGGCGACACCGGCCATCCCGGATCGGCCACCGCGGGCATGCCCCACGACGCCATCGGGGCGGTGCTGCACGGGGCCTTCGACGCCCCCGAGTTCCGGCGCGCGTGGAACCGAACCCCGCTGCCGGGCGACGGCGACTTCGCGTTCGGCGCGGACGGTCGCGTGATGGCGCAGGCCGCGTCGGCGAAGGTGCCCGTGACGGTGGTGCTCCCCCGCGCGGCGCCGCCCGCGGAGGGCTACCCCGTGGTGATCTTCGCCCACGGCACCCCGTCCAACCGGCAGTTCGTGATGACCTTCGCCAACGAACTGGCGCGCGCGGGCGTGGCCACGGTCGCGATGGACGGGCTCTACCATGGGGTGCGCGCGTCGGGCAGCACCGACACCCGCACGAACTACCCTGGCCCCTACCAGGGCCCCGACGGCTTCGCCGACCAGACCGACACGTCGAGCACGACGCCGGACATCACCGGCAGCTTCGCGAGCGCGCCGCGCTACCGGGCCAACGTGTGGCAGTTTCAGATCGAGTGGTGCCAGCTGCGGCGGCTCATCGCGAACCCCGCCCTCGACCTGAGCGCGGCCGCCGCGCAGTTTCCCGCGGGCACGGCGCTGCGCTTCGACGCGAGCCGCATCGGGTGGCTCGGCACCTCGTACGGCGCGATGACCGGCGGCGTGGTGATGGCCATCGAGCCGGAGATTCGCGCGTTCATGCTCAACGTGGGCAACGGCGACCAGCTCCAGTGGCTCGGTCAGGCGCCGGCCAACGCGTCCCTGAGCTCCGTCGTGACGCTGCTCTTCGGAGCGCCTTCGGCGGCGCTGGTGCCGTTCACGCGCTTCCACCCGCTGATGAACATCGCCTTCGGCGCGGTCGAGCCCGTCTTCGGGATGGCCTTCGCGCAGGACTTCGCGCGCCGCGCCGACGCGCCGCACCCGGACGTTCTCATGACCGAGGTCGAGTACGACGAGTACGTGCCCAACCGCAGCACGGAGACCTTCGCCGCGGCGCTGGGCATCCCGCAGGTCACCCCGGCCGCCCGCGCCATCGCCGCGCTCGCGCAGACGCCCTCACCGGTGATGGGCAACGTCGGCGGGCGCACCCGCGGGCTCGTGCACCTCGGCTCCGCGAGCCACTCGTCGAACCTCGGGCGCCGCTGGGACGTCCGCTCGTACGAGTTTCCCGCGGCGCTGCAGGACGACGTGCAACCCGCCCTCCCGGCGCTCAGCCCGCCGGTGTGGGTGCGGCAGCCCGTGGTGACCGTGCAGGCGATGATGGTGCGGTACTTCACGACCGCGTTCGCGGGCGCGGCGGTCATCGACGCGAGCGCCATCCCCCGGCGCATCGACTTCGACGACGACGGCTATTGCGACGCCACCGAGCGCGCGATGGGCACCTCGTGGATCGACCCGGCCGCGCACCCCGCGGGCGCCCCCGACTGCGCCTGGACCCCCGGGTTCTAGCCCGATCACTTCGACCCATCTCTGCGACGCGATCCGTCGAGGTCGCGAGCCCCCTCACCGCGCTGCAGCGCGCCCTTGCCCCCCACCATTCGGTGCTGACGGTTGACCTCATCTCCGGTGTGTCCTGGCCGCGGTCCGGACGGGGTTGGTCGCCTCCTGCGCCTGCACCCCGGACCAGCGAAAGCCGGCGCCCCGGACGGGGCTTCCCGGAGCGATCCGCGATCCCCTCGAAGACGCTCGGCGCCCACGGAGCCGGCAAAGCCATCGGCCGCCGTGACGGCCTTCCGGAAGCCCCGCCGCGGGGCGCCGGCTTTCGCTGGTCCGGGGTGCAGGCGCGGGACGCGACCAACCCCGGTCTGGCAGCGGCGAACGAGCCATCCGACCGACACCGGCATGAGGTCAACCGTCAGCATTCGGCGGGGGAAAGGGCGCGCGGCAGCGCGGTGAGGGGGCTCACGACCCCGACGGATCGCGTCGCAAAGATGATCAGGTAGGGACGGCCGGTTGTGACCCCGGCCGCCCCTCCCTCCGAACCGGACTGGCGGTGATGCGCACCCGGTTGATCTGGACGGCGGGTAGTCCAGGAGGCCGAGATGGGTGTCGAGCAAACGATGACGAACGAGACGAAGAAGGGCGGGGCCGCTCGGGCCGCTCGGGCCGGGACAGCGGTGGAGCCTGAGCCGCAAGCGCGAGGTGGTCCTGCGCCTCCTCAAGGGCGAGCCGCTGGACGCGCTCTCGCGCGAGCTGGGGGTCGAGCTCGATCGGCTGGAGGGGCTGAGACACGTCGCCCAGAGCAGCTCTGCGACGCAACCGCAACGCGGTCTGCCGACAACGCCGTGAGCAGTACACCGCCCGCACGCCCGTGAGCGGGACGGCGCCGCACCAGCCGCAGAGCCGGGCGCTCACGCCGCGACCTCGATGGACAGCGAGGCGTTCAGACCAGGGGTTTGTTCGACTCCCCCTGGGGACACCCGTCTACTGCCGTTGGTCTCCATCGCCCAACCCAGTCTGCGCTTCGAGGCGCTGCTGGAGGGCAGTGCCAACCAGCCTGAGGAAGTCGTACCCGGTACGCGCCTCGAGTTCATCGACGCTCACGGCGTAGCGCCGCCATTCGTGCCCCGAACCCGCCTCGTTGGGCATCTCGACGGCAACCACGGGCGTCGCGCCGGTCACGGCGTCGAGCCCGCGTCCCTGGGGTACCAGCACGATCACCTTCCAGGTCGCGACGGGGATCGCCACCCGCCGCGCCGGGTCCGGGCTCCGGCCCAGCGAGGGGCAGGCCTCGGTGGGCACGTTTCCCTGCGGGCGATGATCGGTCGCGCAGGCGGCCTCCCACCGTCCGCCCGCCACGATGAAGAGGTCCCAGCCCTCGCGCGCCTTCTCGACGGACCAGCGCTCCAGCGCCTCCCACGCGCCGGCGTTGATGGCGTGGCGCTGCGGGACGATGTTGGTCGTGAGGAAGGTCGCCGCGTTGTCCTCGAAGGTCGCGGTTCGCTGCCCCGACGGGCAGAGGTGACCGTGGTCGTACCCGCCGCCCGCATAGTCGCGGTGGCGCACCCGATAGACCCCATCGGGGAGCTGAGGGTCGGGCGAGAAGGTGCGCTGCGTGCGACCGACCGTGCCCAGGTCGCTCGCGGTGAGCCGCCACGCCACCCAGTTGGGATCATTGCGGAAGCGGTTATACGAGACCACGTATTGGTCCTTGATGAGCAGCAGGTCGTCCTGCGGCGAACCGTCGACGGGAGCGCCCAGCGCCAGGTGCACGCTGCTCCCCGGAGCCACCCCGGGGCCGTTCGCAGGCGGCCGGGAGAGCGTCGGCACCGTCGGGAGCGCCGGTCGCCTGGCCGGCAGCTCGATCAGGTCGAGGTCGCACCCGACCGCCAGCGCGAGCAGCGCCGCCCCCCACCGCGGGCGCATCAGCGTCCCTCGCGCTCGTCGGCCTTCGCGCGCTGCCAGTACGCCTCGAGCTCCGCCTCGCTGTGACCATCGATGGCGCGGCCGTCGGCCTTTGCCTGCGCCTCGACGCGGGCGAAGCGCGCCGCGAAGCGACGGTTGCACCGGGTGAGTGCGTCCTCGGGGTCCAGCCCGTGCTTTCGCGCCGTGTTCACCACGGAGAACAGCACGTCACCGAGCTCGTCGGCCATCGCCTCACGGTCGCCCGAGGCCACTGCGGCGTCGAGCTCCGCCAGCTCTTCATCGATGCGCGCGCGCGGGCCCGCGGCGTCGGGCCAGTCGAAACCCACCCGCGACGCCTTGTCGCCCATGCGCAGGGCGTACAGCAGCGCGGGCATCCCGCGGGGGATGCCTTCGAGGGTGCCGCGGCCCTTCTTCTCCGCGAGCTTCAGCTTCTCCCAGTTGGAGATCACCTCGGCGGAGCCGCCGACCTCCAGGTCGCCGAAGACGTGCGGGTGGCGGCGTTCGAGCTTCTCGCAGATGTCGTGCACCACGTGCTCGACGTTGAACCATCCGAAGGCCTGCGCCATCTCGCTCTGGAACACCACCTGTAGCAACAGGTCGCCGAGCTCTTCGCGGTGGTGGGCCACCGCGGGGGCGTCGGCCCCGAGGGTGACTTCACCTGATTGGGTAATCGCCCGCTTCGCGTCGTCTCCGAGGCCGTCGATGGCGTCGCAGACCTCGAAGGCCTCCTCGACGGCGTACCGCTTGAGCGAGGCGAGGGTCTGCTCCCGATCCCAAGGACAGCCGTCCGCCGCGAGCAAACGCTGCATCACCGAGACGATGCGCGCGAACTCCGAGGTCGATGGGGGCTTTACGCTCATGGCCCGAGGCTGCTAGCACGGTCGGGAGAGGGCGCACCAGCCGCGACCGGCGCCCCGATGGAGCGACACCCGAATGGCCCTGCTTCGCGCTGGGATCGAGATTGACGCGTACTGCACGCGCTGCCGTATGGACCTCACGCACCGCATCATCGCGGTGGTGAACAACAAGCCCGTGAAGGTGGAGTGCCGCACCTGCTACGGCACCCACAATTACCGCGCGCCGAAGTCCAGCGCGGTTCCCACGGACAAGTCGGCCGGCGGGGCGAGCGCCCCGCGCGCGTCGAAGCCGTCGCCCCGGCGGAGCGCCGCAGCGGTCGAGGAGCACATCACCGTGGCCCCGCCCCCCGGCGCCCGCATCCACGGGTATCGGATGACGGACAAGTTCTCCAAGGACCAGTGGGTCTCCCACAAGGTCTTTGGCACCGGGGTCGTCACCCAGGTGCTCGGAGACGACAAGATCGAGGTGCACTTCGACGGCAACTCGAAGATGCTCGTCCACAACCGGCCGGAAGACCCCTGATCTCTGGCGATCCTGGCAGGGGATGAAGGAAATTCGTTGACAGGTTGCGGGGGACGGGGCTATCACTCTGATCCCGCTGCGGGCATAACTCAGCGGTAGAGTGCGACCTTCACACGGTCGAAGTCGTAGGTTCAAGTCCTACTGCCCGCACCAATAACTCGCTCTGGGGAGCGAAATCTCTCGTGGTCACGACCGTCGGCGTGAGACCACGCCAGGCGTACCCGAAGGGAAGAGCGCCCAGGGATCCTAAAGGTCGGTGCGGGCCGTGGGCGCTGGCCGTCGGCGCGACCCGCACGGCCAGGCCCTCCCATCTCACCCTGGGCCGCGCGGGCAGCCATCCATCGCCCCAAGACGCCGTGCAGCCACGTCGCCACCCCACCTCCGCATTCCTGTCGAGAAAGCTCTTGGCTACTGGAGGTATCCCGACGCTGCCAGTAGCGCGACCGCCACGCCCATCAGGCTCTCGCCTGCGATGATGCCGCTCGCGATGGGGATCGTGTACGCCTCCGCGCGCTTCTCATTTCGCTTCATCCAGAGCGCCGCAAGTACGGCCCCGATGAACATCGAGACGCTGTTGAAGGCCGGGATCACGAGCGCGAGCCCGAGGCCCATCGCCGACGGCATGTACTTCTTGTGCTTCGGGAAGCTGAGCTCCAGCAACGGGAGCGCGAGCCCGATGAGCGCGCCCACGAGCATCGCCCAACGTGCCGTCGGGTGGAGCGAGTGCACGCCGCGCGCGAGCACCTCGGCGACGCCGCGCCACACCTGCGCCGAGGGTGCCGGGAATCGATCGCTCCCGAGGATCGCCGGGTTGGGCACCAGCTTGTAGAAGGCCGGCACCACCACGAGCGTACCCACGACCGTCCCGCTGAGCTGCGCGAGGAACTGCTTCCGGGGGTTGGCCCCGAGGAGGTAGCCCGACTTCAGGTCCGTGAGCAGGTCGGCCGCGCTGCCCGCGGCGCCCGCCGTGATGCTCGCGGTCATCAGGTTGGTCGTGAGGTTGGACGGCGCGAGCGCCCCGTAGGTGAGTTGGGTGATCTTGCCCATCGCCCCAACCGGGGTGGTGTCGGTCTCGCCCGTCGCGCGGCACGCCACGATGGCCAGGACGAAGGAGAGCACCACCGCCAGCACTGAGAGCCACGGGGCGATGCCGAAGGCGAAGTACCCTACGATCACCAGCCCGATCGTCGCGAAGGCCATGCCCCCGACGAACCAGGTCGGCGGCACCTCGATGCGCTCCATCGGGTCTTCGTCTGGCTCGACCAGGGCGGCCTCGCGGAAGGGCCCCTCGCCGGCCGTGGCCTTCGCCGCCTTGGCCCGCGAAAACGCCTTGCCGAGCCCGCTGAAGGCGCGGATCACGGTGCGCCACTGGAGCGCGAAGGAGAGCAGCCCCGAGGTCACCATGATGGCCGCGCCGGGCCAGAGGCTCCACGTCACGATGCCGCGGTAACCGAGCCGGGTGATGCCGCCGAGCTCGAAGATGCGCGGCGCGATGACACCGTAGTTGATGAGCGACGCGACCAGCATCGTCGCCGTGGTGCGCAGCCCCATCATGGCGCCCGCAGCGACGAGGATGAGCGAACCCTCGAAGCCGATGGTGTACTGCATCGCGGGCCGACCCGAGATCGTCAGGAAGGGAATGGGCAGCGTCGAGGGGATCTTCGAGAGCCGCGTGAGCACGGCCAGGAGGCCGGTGTGCGTCGCCGCGTGGGCGTCGCGCAGCCAGGCCACCACGGCCCCCATGCCCATCGTCCAGAAGAGCGCGCGGGCCTTCGCCTTCGCCTCACCGCCGGTGCCGTAGAGCGAGCGAAGCGTCTCCGCCGCCGCCATGCCCGACGGGAACTTCAACTGCTCGATGTTGATCATCTGGCGCTTCATGGGAATCGCCATGACGGTGCCGAGGATCGCCAGCAGGAAGGTCCAGGCCGTGAGCGTCCAGAAGGGGAGGTGGTGGCCCTGGACGAGGAGCAGCGCGCAGATGGCGGACACCATCGTGCCGCCGGTGGAGTAGCCCGCCGACGAGGCCGTCGACGCCATCGCGTTGTTCTCCAGGATCGACATGTTCGACCCGAAGACCTTCGGCGCGACCGTGCTCAACACCGAGTACACGGTGAACGACAGGATGCACGCAGTGATGGCGACCCCGAGGCCCCAGCCGGTCTTCAGTCCCACGTAGAGGTTGGAGAGCGCCATGAGGGAGCCCAGCAGCGAGCCCATGATGAACGAGCGCAGCGTGAACTGCGGCACCCGGTCGCCCTGGTACACGTCCCGGAACCATCGGATCTCCGCCTCCGATGCGCTGCTTGGCGCGGCCTCGGGGGAGGGGACGGGCGTCGGCGGGACCTCGGTGCTCATGCGCGCGATCGTAGACGCAACGCCCGGCCCGGTGGACCCAGAAATGTGCCCTCAGTAGCGCGCTGCGCTCTGGAGGATGCGCGCCGCCGCGAAGGCCGCGCCGAAGCCATTGTCGATGTTGCAGACGGTCACACCGGAGGCGCAGCTCGTGAGCATCGCCGCCAGCGCCGCGAGGCCCCCGAGGGCGGCACCGTAGCCCACCGAGGTGGGCACTGCGATCACCGGGATGGAGACCATTCCACCGACGGCGCTCGGGAGGGCGCCCTCCATTCCGGCGACGACGATGGCGACCGCGCAGCGGTCGAACACCGTCCGCCGTGCGAGCAGCCGGTGCACCCCCGCGACGCCGACGTCGTACACGCGTTCAACCGAGGCCCCCATGATCCGGAGCGTCTCGCACGCCTCCTCGGCGACGGGCGCGTCGGAGGTGCCCGCGCAGACCACCGCCACGGGGCTCGTGCCGAGCTTCGGGATGGGGTGCGCCTCGAGCGTCGCGATGCGAGCCACCTCGTGGTAGCGCACCGCAGGCAGCCGGGCGCGCACCGCCTCCGCCTTGGCCGGATCGACGCGCGTGATGAGCACGTTGACGTCCCTGCGCGCGAGCTCTTCGGTGATGCCGACGATCTGCTCGGGGGTCTTGCCCTCGCCGAGAATGACCTCGGGCACACCCTGCCGCAGCGCCCGGTGGTGGTCGACCATCGCATAGCCGAGGTCGACGAAGGGAAGGTCGCGCAGTCCCGCCAGGGCCGCGTCGACGGTCAGTCCCCCGGCGCCGACCTGCTCAAGCAATTCCCGGAGCTTCTTGGGGTCCATCGGTGCGCAGTATTCAGCACATTGTCATGCCGCCGTCGACCACCATCGCCTGACCGGTCATGTAGCGGGCGGCGTCGCTCGCCAGGAAGAGCGCGGCGCCTGCGATCTCCTCAGGCTGCCCGACGCGCCCCAGCGGCGTCTTTCTCATCACCTCGTCCACGAGGGTCTCGTTCGAGGTGATGGCCGCCGCGAGCCGGGTCTCGACGAGCCCCGGGCAGAGGGCGTTGACCCGGATGCCGCTCGACGCCAGCTCGTAGGCGAGGGTGCGAGTCATGGAGATCACCGCGGCCTTGGTCATCCCGTAGACGCCCTGCATCGGCGCCGCCTCGATGCCCGCGACGCTCGACACGGAGACGATGGCGCCAGGCGCGCCCCGCTCGCGGAGGTGCCGCGCGACCCCGCGGGCCATCCAGAAGTACCCCTGGAGGTTGACCTCGAAGGTCTTCTGCCAGGCGCCCATGTCGACGTCGAGCATCGGCCCGAAGTACGGGTTTGTGGCGGCGTTGTTGACCAGCACGTCGACGCGCCCGTAGCGCTCGAGCGCGGCCGCCACGAGGGCCTCGCAGTCGGCCTCGCGGCCGGTGTGCGCCGCCACCGCGTGGGCCCGGTCGCCCAGGCTCTCGGCCACCGCGCGCACGCCTTCGAGCTTGCGGGAGGCGATGACCACGCGGGCGCCGCTGGCGACGAAGGTGCGGGCGATGGACTCGCCGATGCCGCGGCTGGCGCCGGTGATGACGGCGACCTTGTCTTCGAGGGAGATGCGGGCGATCACGGCAATGCGCTCCTAGGCGCGACGGGGATGAGCCAGCGCCGGAGCACCGCGCGGAGCAGCGGCGTGGCGTGGAGGTAGACCCCAGGGAGCCAGAGTGGCACCCCCCAGAGGTCGGGATGTCGGTAGTGAAACGCTCCGGTCGACGCGAGCATGGACTCGAACATCGTGCCGCCGAGGGCGAACTGAAGCCCGCTCGCGCCGAGGCCCGGCGCGCCGAGCGACCAGCAGCGCAGCCCGAACACCGCGACGTAGGTGACGAGCAGCGCGCGGGGCCAGTGCTGGAGCGGGCCGCTCAGGGCGTGGGCGAGGGCCATCCAGGCGAGCGCCATCGCGGCCTCACGGGTGCCCCAGCGGTCGCGAGGGCCATCGGTGAGGTCGCGGCGATACCCGAGCTTACGAGCCCAGGTGACGTACCCGAGGAGCCCGACCAGCGTCGCTACGGCGAAGAGGGCGGGCACCCACGGGGCCTGCCCGAACATCGACCCGTCGCGATAGGTGAGCACGCCGAAGCGCACGTGCAGCTGGTCGAGCAGCGTGCAGAGCACCGAGCCGAACACGATCGCGAGGAGCCAGCGTGACACGTGGGATTCAGGCTTGTTGTACCGTGCGCGCGAAGGAGCTGGGAAGCGACGAATGCCCGAAGAGATCCTGGAGACGAGCGTGGTGGCGAACGGCGTGCGGTTCCACTACGCCACGCAGGGCAGCGGCCCGCTGGTGCTGCTGGTGCACGGGTTTCCGGAGCGCTGGTTCTCCTGGCGGCGGCAGATTCGTGCGCTCGCCGCGGCGGGCTACCGGGTGGTGGCGCCCGACCTGCGCGGCTACGGCCTGAGCGACAAGCCGACGGACGGGTACGAGATCACCAACCTGGCGCTCGACATCGCCCGGCTCATCCCCGCGCTCGGCGCAGACCAGGCCACGGTGATCGGTCACGACTGGGGCGGCGCGATCACCTGGGAGACCGTGAGCCGCCACCCCGAGGTGGTCTCCCGCTTCGCGGTGCTCAACTGCCCCCACGCCGACGTGATGCGGCGGACGCTCCTGCGCTCGTCCGAGCAGCTCCGCCGGAGCTGGTACATGTTCGCGTTCAACGTCCCGTGGCTGCCCGAGCGCCTCATCGCGCGCGACGGCGGGGCCAGCCTGGCGAAGATGTTCAGGTCGATGGCGGTCGACCGCCGCAACTTCACGGCGGAGGCGCTGGCGCCCTACCGCGCGAGCGTCGCGCGGCCGGAGGACGTCGCGCCGATGCTGGAGTACTACCGTCAGGCGATCCGTCTGGCGCTACGCCCTTCAAAGGTTGAGCCCTACCCCGTCATCGACCGGCCGGGCCTGCTGCTCTGGGCCGAGGAGGACAAGGCCCTCGGCCTCGGACTGCTCGCACCGCACTCCCGCGTCGCGCGCGACCTGCGCATCCAGCGCATCCCCGGGTGCGGGCACTTCTCGATGTTGGAGCAGCCCGAGGCCGTCAATCGACATCTCCTCCACTGGCTGGAGGAGACCGACGTCACTGGAGTGCGAAGCGCCGCGCCGCCATCGGCGTGAAGGGCCCCGCGCCCACCCCGATCTGCCCGTTGTTGAAGAGCGCCGTGTAGACCGTGAGCTCCACGGTGCGTCCGCCGCCGCCCGCCACGAGGATGCCCCAGTCTCGCGCGTCCGGCGTCCAGGACGTCGCCGACTGCTGGCGGCGCAGCACCGTCGCCCCGGCGACGCGGAAGCGCAGCTCGTAGGCGCGGCCCGAAAAAGGCTCGCAGTGCGCTTCGGCCTCGGGGATGAGCGCGGTCCAACGGCGGAGCTCATCGGCGAGGGTCATGGCGCGGGGCGCACGGAGGCGGGGGCGGGAGGCGACCGGTGCCGTCCACGCGAACGTGAAGGGCGTCGCTCGCGGGATGCTCTGGCCCTCGGGAGGCGCCGTCACGGCCGGCGCACGGGGCTCCTGCGCGGAGGCCCGATTGGTGATCGCGTCATCGAGCACGGTGCAGGCCTCGTCGGAGAAGAGATCCGGGCCCGCGGAACAGTTGGGCAGGCTGACCTGCAGGGGGTCGCCGCACGCCGGGGCGACCGGGATGTCGTCGTGGCCACAACCGACCGCCAGAGCCAGGAACACCACGAGCGGGGACATCGGGGGCGTGCGCATGCGCGCGATCGTAGCGGCACTTCTTCCGCGCGCCAGATGACACATTGACGCAGGACGGAAGAGGGGATCGCCCTCTGTTATGGTTGCGCAACCTCCCCGTGCACCTCCAACACACGCTCTTCTCGCACGACGCGACGCCTCGGACCCTTCGGCTGCTGATGCTGGCATGCACCCTCGGCGCGGCAGTGATCGCGGGATGCGCGCGCGGCAACACGCCTGATCCTCGCGACGCTGGGGACGCCGGAGACACCTCGGCCTTGGCTGACGGAGGCGACGTGGGGGGTCCGAAGCAGGACGCGCCCGAGGTCGACGGGGGGCCGAGGTGCGCGACCGACGACGACTGCCGCACAGACCCCGGCGGCGCCCGCTGCGACCCCGCGAGCGGGCGCTGCGGCGGGTGCGTCGTCGGCCGCGACCACTGCGCCCTCGGCACCTTCTGCGACCCGGTCGCGCGCTCGTGCACCGCGGGCTGCGACGACGACGACGACTGCGGCGGCGGCGTGACCCGCTGTGACGTCCCGACCCACCGCTGCACGGGCTGCGCGATCAGCCGGGACTGCGTCCCGGGGACGATCTGCCGCGATGCGGTGTGCGTGCCGGGCTGCACCGACGCAAAGCCGTGCGGGGTCGGCAGCACCTGCTGCGCCGAGCGCTGCGTCGACGTGAGCACCGCCGCCGCCCACTGCGGGGCGTGCGGCAACGCCTGCAGCGACGGGAGCTCTTGCTGCTTCGGCCGCTGCGTGACCCCCGGCGGGGACGCGCTCAACTGCGGCCGCTGCGGCCTCGCCTGCTCGGCAGCCAACGGCACGCCGGCCTGCGCCGCGGGCGTCTGCGGCGTGGCCGCGTGCAACGCCGGCTTCGGGGACTGCGACGGCGACGCGGGCAACGGCTGCGAGGCCGAGCTGTCGGCCAACCCCATGAACTGCGGGGCGTGCGGCCGGGGGTGCACCGCGGGGGTCAACGCCTCGACGCGCTGCGCGGCGGGCGCGTGTGTCGCCGAGTGCAACGCGGGCTACGGCGACTGCGACGGCGACGCGGCGAACGGCTGCGAGACCGAGCTCGGCCGGAGCGCGGCGCACTGCGGGGCGTGCGGGCAGGCCTGCCCGGCCGGCCCCAACGCGGTCGCGACCTGCACGATGGCGATGTGCGGGGTGACCTGCGAGAGCGGGTTCAGCGACTGCGACGGCGACGCCCGCAACGGGTGCGAGGTGTTCGTCGCGACGAGCGCTGCGCACTGCGGCGGATGCGGCATCCGGTGCGCCGTCGACCACGCCAACGCGGCGTGCATGGGCGCCCGCTGCGTCGTCGCGAGCTGCGAGACTGGCTGGGCCGATTGCGACGGCGCCGCCGCCGACGGGTGCGAGGTCGACCTCAACGCCGAGAGCGCCAACTGCGGTGCGTGCGGGCGCCGATGCGAGGCGGGCACCGCGTGCTCGGCGGGCAGCTGCGCGAGCGTCTGCACCGGCGGAGCGACCTTCTGCATCGACCGCTGCGCACGCGTTGAGTCCGACGTCCAGCACTGCGGCGCCTGCGGTCGGCGATGCGACGGCGGCGCCAACGCGGCGCCCTCGTGCGTGGGCGGCGCCTGCGGTCTCACCTGCGACGCCGGCTACGGCGACTGCAACGGCGCCGCGGGCGACGGCTGCGAGGCCAACCTCCGTGAGACGATCGCCCATTGCGGCGCATGCGGCGCGCGGTGCGCCCGCACCAACGCGAGCGTCACCTGCGCGGGCGGCGGCTGCGTCCTCGGGGCGTGCAGCCCTGGCTACGGCAACTGCAACGGCTCCGAGGGCGACGGCTGCGAGGCGGACCTCAACGCCAGCACCGCGCACTGCGGCGGCTGCGGGCGCACCTGCGCGCTGCCCTTCGCGACGGCCACCTGCGCGAGCGGCGCCTGCGCCATTGTCGCCTGCGCGGCAGGGTTCGCCGACTGCGACGGGACGCCCGCCACGGGCTGCGAGACCAACCTCGCGGCCAGCAACGCCAACTGCGGGGCGTGCGGTCGTAGCTGCGGTCCGGGCACGGCGTGCTCCAGCGGAACGTGCGCCAACGTCTGCGCCGGCGGGACGACCTTCTGCGGCGGGAGCTGCGTGGCGCTGGCGACGGACGCGCGCAACTGCGGCGGCTGCGGAAACGTCTGCGCCTCGGGGCAGACGTGCAGCGGCGGTCAGTGCCGGGTGGCGGCCCCGGCCAACGACACCTGCGACGGCGCCCAGGAGATCTCCTTCGCTGCGACCAACGTGACGCTCACCGGCACCAACGTCGGCGCGACGCCCTCGATCACGCCCGGCTGCGGGTTCAACGTCACGACCGACGTGTACTACCGCTTCACCGTGCCGGGGCCGTCGCGCGAGCTGGTGTACGCAGACTCCGTCGGCAGCTCCTTCGACACGGTGCTGTATTTCGCGCGCGACTGCGGCACTGCGCTCACCGGCTCGACCACCCCCGGCGACGTCGTCTGCAACGACGACATGGGCACGGCGGGCTGCAACGGCGGTCTCCAGTCGCAGGTGGTGGCCATGCTCAACCCGGGCACCTGGTACCTGATGGTGGGCGGCTTCGGCGGGTCCACCGGGACCATCAGCCTGCGGGTGCAGCACCTCCCGGTAGGCGGCGGCGGGGCGGTGCTCCCAGCGGGGTCGACGACCCAGGGCGGCGCGACGTCGGGCGCCGGTTCCATGGGCGGCCCGTGTGGCGGCGGCGGGGCGGGCGAGTCGACCTGGTGGTGGCGCACGTGCCCGGACTTCGTCGGCGGCGGCTTCAGCGCGACCACCTGCAGCCGCGCCACCTGGGACACCCTCATCTACGTGCGCAACGCGGCCGGAGGCGGCGACGTGTGCAACGACGACGCCTGCGGCCCGTTCCAGTCGACCATCAACGGGACCATCCCGCCGGGCGCCGGCATCCACACGTTTACCGTCGACGGCTTCGGCGCGAACACGGGCAGCTTCTCGGTGGCCGTGACCCGGCCGTGAAGGCGCTCAGCGCGACGCGAGGGTGGCGCTGAACAGGAAGCTGCGACCGAGCTGCGGCATCGCCCGAAGGCGCTCATCGAACTCGCCGCTCACGGGCGTGACGTAGCGCCAGTCGAAGACGTTGTAGACGCCGACAGCGTAGCGGACGCCCCAGCGCTCGACGCGGCCCGACAGCATCACGTCCCAGACAACCCCCGGGTCGGTGCGGCGCTGCGCGGGGTCCGATCCGCGGTCGAAGCGATCCCAGCGCGGGCCCTCGACCGTCAGGCGCGACATGAGGGTAAAGAGCTCGGGCACCACGGGCACCGCGGCCCGCGCCGAGAACAGGTGCTCCGGCGCGTTGGGCACCTCGCGCAGGGCGTCCTGCGGGCGGCCGGTGCTCTCGACGATGTACCGCGAGCGCTGGAAGGAGTAGCTCGCGCTCACCATCCAGCCCTGCCGCCACTCCCGCCGCAGCTCGGCCTCGCCGCCGATGGTGAGCACCGGGGCGGCGGTGTTCTCGTAGCGGATGAGCATCGGGTTGGCGGTGGACTCGCGAAGCGCGATGAGGTTGTCGAGGTAGTTTGCGTAGGTGCTGACGAGCGCCGTCCAGGTCGAGCCGATGCGGTGCGTGAACTCCACCTCGCCCGACCACACCGTCTCCGGGCGCAACCCGGGGGAGGGCTCCTGGGTCTGGCCGCCGTCGTTGTAATAGAGCTCGTAGATGCTCGGGACGCGGAAGGCGCGACCGGCCATCAGCTTGAGGTTGCCCCGAGCGTACGGCCGCACGATGAGCGCCAGCCGCGGCGCCGGCAGCGCCTGCCCGATGGTGCTGAAGTACTCACCCCGGATCGCGCCGGAGACCCGCACCTGGTCGCTCGGGGCCCACTCGCCGGTGAGGTATCCCGCGGCGATGCCGAAGTTGCGCGAGTCCCGGAAGTCCATCGGGAGGCGCATGCGGTCTTCGCGCACCAGCGCCGAGGTCTGGGTGGCGTCGAGGTGGTACTGCCCCTGCGCCCCGACGTTGAGGCGCAGCCCGCGCGCGACTTCGAAGGCGCCCCGCACCTCGCCGTCGATCCAGGTGCCGTTGAAGGTCTCGCGCCCCGGGTTGGTCGGGTCGTCGGTGTGCAGCAGCACGCTCCGGTACTCGTAGTGATTGAGAGACGCCCGGGTGAGCAGCTGGGCGCTGTCCGAAAGCCGCGGCTCGAAGCGCAGCTCAAGGAGCCCGCGGGTGTCCGCGAGGTAGGTTCCGGCGAGACCGGGGACGGTGTCGTAGGCCCCGGCCGGGACGTCCTTCCGGCGGGAGTGCAGGGACCACTGCATCGAGAGCGCGCGGTACCAGGCCCGGCCCTGGAGGGTGCCGGTCTCGAAGCCGTCGACCCCGCGAGCGGTGCCATCGAAGCCCGGCCCGGCGAGCTCGGGAAGGGCGATGTCCCGTCCCGGGCTGCGGGCGCCGGAGACCGAGGTCCACACCCCGGCGTGCGCGTTGGCGCGGTATCGACCCATGACCCGGGCGCGAGCCACGCCCTCCTGGTTGGTCGAGATGTTTCCCTCGACCCCGCTGGGCTCCTCGCGCCCACGGCTCACGAGGTTGACCACGCCCGAGAACGCGCCAGTGCCGTAGAGCACCGACCCGGGGCCCCGCACGACCTCGATGCGCGCGAGGTCTTCGAGGTCGGTGCGCAGGTCGTACCCGAGGTACGCGGAGTTGAGCCAGCTGTCGTTCATCGGCGCCCCGTCGAGGAGCACCAGCACGCGATTGCCGTAGTCGCCCGGGCGGCCGTACCCGCGGAAGCCCACGGTGGGATAATTGCGGTCGTCGGAAAGGAAGATCCCTCGCGTGCCCCGCAGCGCCTCGGCGACGGTGGGGTACGCCATCGCCCGCAGCTCGGCGCCGGAGATGATGCTCACCGAGCTCGGCGCGTCCTCCACCGCCTCGGCCGCGCGGGACGCGGCGGTGACCTCCTCCACCTGGCGCAGCGAGAGGTCGAGCTGCGCCTGCGCCCCTTCGGTGACCGTGACGTTCTGCTCGAGGGTGCGAAAGCCCGCGCGAGATACACGCACGCGGCGGGTGCCCACCTGGGCGTCGACCACCGCGGGCGTGAAGCCCACCGGGCGCCCGTCGATCTCGACGAGGGCGTCACGCTCGTCGGCGCTGACCACCACGCGGCCGGTGACCGGCACGAGGTCGAGCGTGACGGCGCGGGTGTCCCTCGGCGCGACCTCCACGCCCTCGACCCTCGATCGGTAGTTCGGCGCGGAGAGGTGCAGCGCGCGTCGGCCCGGGGGCAGCTCGATGTCGCAGGGGATCGTGCCCAGCACGGCGCCGCGCTCGTCATCGAGACGCACCGTCGCGCCCGGCACGTTGCCCTCGACGTGCACCCGCCCGACGATGCGGCGCAGCGCGAGCACCACCGGCGCCTCGGCGCCGAGGCGCAGGTCGACGCCCTCCACCACCGCGGGCTCGTAGCCATCGAGCTCCGCGATGACGCGCACGCGACCGGGTTGAAACGCGAGCACCCTGGGGCTGACGCCGCGCGGGCCGAGGTCGCGCCGATCGATGTAGAGCGTCGCGCCCGGCGGGTCGGTGGTGACGCGAACGGCGGCGACGTAGGGGCTCACCCGCCGGAGCGCGGCCTCGATGTTGGCGCGCGCCCCCGGGTCGGTCTCGCTTCCGAGCGCCTGGAGGTAGTACCGGTGCGCGTCGGGGTAGCGGGTGAGCTGCTCGTAGCTGCGGGCGATGTTGAAGAGGACGTTGCGGTTGGGGACGAGCCGGTTGGAGGCGAGAAAGTGCTCCAGGGCCTCGCGGAAGTCCCCTCGGCGGTAGCGATCGGCGCCGAGCTCGAACTGGAGGTCGGCCTCGTCGGCGAGGTCGTCGGCGCGGGCGGGGAGCGTCGCGGCGAGTACGATCGCCAGGGCCCAGCACGGGCGGTGGCGGAAGAGGGCACGGCTCATGGAGTTCACCGATGCAGGCGGATGTCGGAGTCACCCGACGGAGGGTCCGTCGACCGGGGTGGCCGACGGGGACGCGGGTCGGATCGCGGCGGGCGCGGCGGCGCTGCGAGGGGCGCAGGGGCGGCGGCGAGGGGGGAGGGGACGGACGCCGCCGTGACGGGCGCCAGGGTCGCCACGCGGCGCACCGACGGGTCGCGCGCCGGGCCGACCGTGATCTCGAAGGGCTGGTGCCCGGGGAGGCGCAGCACGAAGCGGCGCGGCGCGGACGCCACCGCGGCGTTGTCGATCATCACGCCGACGGGCGTCGCGCCGAGCACGTTGCCGCTCTCGACCACGGCCGCGCCGGAGGGCTCGGAGTCGATCTCCAGGCGATATTGCCCGAGCGCCACGGGGCGGGACGCTGTCGCCGGCGCAGCGGGCCGCGGCGCGGGGGTCATCTTCGACTCGACGAAGATCCCCGCCGCGAGCCCGAGGGTGCCGAGGGCGATGACGCCGACGATGATCGCGAGGGGACGACGGGCAGGCGCTGCGGGCTGCCCGTGCGGCATCGTCGGGCGTAGCGCCCCGAGGTCCGTCGCCGGCGGGATGCTGGGCAGGCGGCCCGCGGGCATCGAGCGCTCCGTAAACGTCGCCCCGCCGCCGGAGAGGCCGAGCTCAAGCTCTGCCTGTCGCAGACTGCCGAGCACCTCGTCCATGGTCGCGGGTCGTCCCTCCGGGCGCTTGTCGAGGCAGCGCAAAGCCAGCGCCGCCAGGACCTCGGGGACCGCCACGTCGGGGTTGCGTTCACGGAAGGGCGGCACGGGCGTGTGCAGGTGCGCCATGAGGATGTGCACGGCGTTGTCGGCCTCGAAGGGCGTCCGGCCGCACAGACACTGGTAGAGGATCACCCCGAGCGAATAGATGTCCGTGCGGAGGTCGACCCGACCGTGGGCGATCTGCTCGGGGGACATGTACCGCGGCGACCCCAGGAACGACCCCTCCTTGGTGAGTTCTTCGGAGTCATCGCGGAGCACCTTCACGAGACCGAAATCGAGGATCTTGATGGTCTCCTCGCCCGACTCGTCGGGCACCAGCATCACGTTGGAGGGCTTCAGGTCGCGGTGCACCACGCCCTGGCGGTGCGCCTCGCGAAGGCCCTTGGCGATCTGCCGCATGATCCCGATCGAGGCCTCGGGCGCGAGCGGCCCCTCGCGCTTCAAGCGCTTGTGGAGCGTCTCCCCGAGGAGAAACTCCATCGCCATGAAGTAGGCCTCCTCAGCGACGCCCTCGATGCTCCCATAGTCGAACACCGTGACGATGTTGGGGTGCTGGAGCCGGGACAGGATGCTCGCCTCGAGGAAGAACCTCCTCTGGAAGGCAGGGTCTTCCTGCCCGTCGGTGAAGCGCGAGTGCAGCACCTTCACCGCGACCACGCGACCGAGCGGCAATTGCTCGGCGCGGTAGATCTTCCCCATCCCCCCGGCCGCCACCTCCTCGATGATGCGAAACTTCCCGTTCACTACCTGCCCGAGCAGCGGATCGGGACCCTCGCGCAGCACCCCCGGACGTCGCTCGCTGGGCGTCATGTCAAGCCTCGCGCCCCTCGGCCTGGCTTCAATCGTTCCGCCCTGCGCACGCACCGAGACTACCCCATCCCTGCGCTTCGTCGCCATCGCCCAGCAGGGGCTTGAAAACGATAACTGATCTCAGTATACCTCCAGGTACCTTCTACCTGGAGATGTCCTCCCGATGATCGTCTGCGTCTGCCACGGAGTGCCTTGCAAGCGTATCCGGTCGGTCATCCTCGACGGCGCGCACAGCGTCGACGCGGTGGGCGAGGCCTGCGGAGCGGGCACGGATTGCGGTGCGTGTCGTGAGGTCATCGAAGACCTCATCGAGGAGTCGGTTCCGGCCGAGGCTCGCGGGCGCTCGCGCCTGCCGATGCTGATGACCGGCTGAGAACGCGAATCACGGACGATCTGAGCAATTGCCGGGCTCGACGCGACGGCCTCTGGTACCCATCCAGCCCCTGGAGGTTGTCATGAAGGGTCAAGCGGCGATCATCGATCTGCTCAATGCAGTGCTGACAGCAGAGCTCACTGCCATCAACGAGTATTTCATCCACGCCAAGATGTGCCGCAACTGGGGTTACCTGCACCTGGCGGACTACATGAAGAAGGAGTCCATCGACGAGATGAAGCACGCCGACAGGATCATCGAACGGATCCTGTACCTGGAAGGAACCCCCAACCTGCAGCGGCTCAACAAGGTCAACGTCGGCGAGACGGTGCCCGAGCAGTTCAAGCTCGACCTGCAGCTGGAGAAGGAAGCGCTGGTGCGCCTGAACGACGGCGTGAAGCTGTGTCGCGACCTCGGCGACAACGGCACAGAAGCGCTGCTGAAGGAGATCCTCGTGAGCGAGGAGGAGCACGCCGACTGGCTGGAGACGCAGCTCGGGCTCATCGACCAGATCGGCGAGCAGAACTACCTCGCCCAGCAGCTCCGCTAGCCACCCTCTCCGCTCGGGTCAGTCGTACACCCGGTTCGCGGGCGGCGGCGCGAAGCCGCCCGGGAAGGGATCGGCCGAGCGACGCACCTCTACTTCGTTTTCGTACACATCCAGGTCGGCCCCGCGCTCGGCGAAGAGCGCCACGCCGATGACCCCGACGTTGCGCGCCGCGCCGCGCTCGTCGGCGTACGAGCCCTCGACGCCGCCGAAGCGAAACGCCGCCACGGTGCTCGTGCTGCGCCGGAAGCCCTCGATCACGATGCTCGCGTGGGGGCGGACAAGGTAGCCGCGGTTGGACGTGCTGCCGGGCTGCCCGTTGATGACGTCGAGGCCGTCGACGGTGAGGACGGCCTCGATGCGCGCGGACGTGTGGTTCTCTAGCACGATGGCGTAGCGCTGGCCGGGCTGGCCGATGACGAAGGCCTCGCCCCCGCTGACGAAGCCGGGGAGCACCTCGCCGGACTCGCCGCGGAGCGAGATTCGGATGCCGTCGCGGTGCACCGAGAGCCAGCGGAAGCTCTCCCGCCGGGCCTGCATCGCGGAGAGTCGCGCGTCGTTGTAGTGGAGCGTGGCGACGTCGAAGGGGCGGTCGGAGCCGCGCTCGAACGCGGTGGTGCGCACCGAGGAGTAGCGGTTCTCGCCCCAGTGGGTGGCGAGCCCCGGACGCAGCGCGGAGGGCAGCTCGGCGGGGGGCGCCGAGGGCTGCGCGCGCGGCCCGTCGAGGTCGCCTGCGACCGCGCGACCGCCTGTGCTCACCGAGGCCTCGGCGGACATCGGGGTGGAGACCGGCGACGCCTCGGCGGTGGTGTACGAGGTCTGGCCGAGGGGCGCGGCGCCGACAGTGCGGGCCGAGCGATAGCTGCCCGCGGGGCTGACATAGGCCGACTGGGTTCCGCAGCCAACGGCGAGGGCGGCGACGAGCGGGAGCAGGTACGGGGAGCGCTTCATGGGGTTCACCTCTCTGAGGGGGGGAACGACGCGGCAGCGCTGGGGCTTACAGGGCGCGCGACACGAACCTACGGCGGGCAGGGGTTGTACGCCGCTCGGCCGCGCAGCCGGATCTTGCCGGTCTCGATGATCGCCGACGCGCCAAGGTCGGGCGACCGGACGCCGAACACCGCGATGAACCATCCGTCACCCCACGGGGCGAGGACCCCGTTGTCGAGGGCGGAGAGCGCGACCGAGCGGGGACTGATGGCGCGGAAGGGCCCGCTCGCGGACACCACGGAGAGGGTGCCGCCGCGGGTGTCGGCGCGGGCGCCGCGGGTGGAGACCTCGGAGCGGGTGAGCGGGGCCTCCAGGATGACCTGGGACGGTGCTTCGCGCGGGGCGTCGGGCACCTCGATGACGCGCACGAAGGTGGTCACGGGATCGACCGAGTAGCACCGGGGGGCGCCGCGCGAGAGGCCGCAGAGCTCGAGGTGACCACCCCGGATGCGCGCCCGGGTGGTCTGGAAGTCCAGCGGGAAGCACGCGTGGCCCGTGGGGTCGTCGGGCACCATCTCGGGCAAGCCTGGCCGGGTGGGGCGCGCGGGCCGGTCGTCGGACCCGGCCCCGATCGAGGCGTCGCGAGCGGGCGCGGGATTGCGCGCCAGGCACGCCGCCATGAGCGCCACGCCGAGGAGGGGGTAGAGCGATCGCGGGGTCACGGGGCGTTCGATTACCACGTCCGTGCGGCGATCGCGGAGGCGTTGGCGCCGCGGGAGGGCCTCCGGTACGTTCGCGCGCGATGAACCGATCGGCGCGTCGACTGGGTGCATGGCTGTTCGCGGTGTCTTCGCTCCTCGCCGCGGGCGGCGCGTCGCAACAGGTTCCCCCGGTCCCGGCGGCGGTGCGCGAGGGGCCCGCAGCGGTGCAGATTCCCGTGCAGCGCGAGCGCCTCGAGAACGGCCTGCGGGTAGTGCTCTCCCCGGACCACTCGGTGCCGACGGTGGCCATCGCGATCTATTACGACGTGGGAGCGCGCGTGGAGCCCGTCGGGCAGACTGGCTTCGCCCACCTCTTCGAACACCTCATGTTCGAGGGCACCGAAGGGCTCCCCAAGGGCGAGTTCGACCGGCTGCTCTCGCGCGTTGGCGCCGACTCCAACGCCACCACCTCCGAGGACCGCACCAATTACTTCGAGCAGCTCCCGGCGCACGCGCTGGAGCTCGGCGTGTGGCTGGAGGCCGACCGCATGCGGGCGCTCGCCATCACCGCGGAGGCCTTCGAGAACCAGCGGTTGACCGTGATGGAAGAGCGCCGCCAGTCGTACGAGAACCGCCCGTACATGCAGTCGTTCCTGCGGCGCGACGAGATCCTCTACGACGGCTACTTCCCCTACTCGCACAGCACCATCGGCGACATGCGCGACCTCGAGATGCCCGGCGTGGCGCCCGCCGAGCAGATCGCGCGGGTGCGGGCCTTCCACGCCCGCTTCTACGCCCCCGACAACGCGGTGATCACCATCGCGGGCGACTTCGAGCCGGCGGAGGCCCTGGCGATGGTGCGCCGCCACTTCGGCGACATCACCACCCGTCGCGGCGAGGTGTGGCAGGACCCGGGGTTCCAGCCTCGCCCCGGGGAGCGGACCGACTCCATGGTGGATCCGCATGCGGAGGTCCCGGGCTTCCACGTGGCGTGGCACATCCCGCCGCGCCGCACGCCGGACCACTATCCCCTGGAGGTGCTCGCCGCGGTGCTGGGCTCGGGCCAGTCGTCGCGCTTCTACCGGACGCTCGTCCATGACCGCGAGTTGCTCTCGGAGATCTCCGTGGACACCGAAGATCGTCGCGGGCCCGACCTGATGGCGGTGTGGGCGATCTGCTCGCAGGGACAGAACCCCGCCGGCGTGCGGCGCGCCCTCGACGCGATCATCGCGGACGTGGTTTCTCGCGGCATTACCGCCCGCGAACTGGAGAAGGCGAAGAACAACATCCGCGCATCCTTCGTGTTCGGGCTCCAGCGACCGCTCGCGCGGGCGCAGTTCCTGGGCATGGCAGAGCTCTACGACGGCGATGCGACAGTGGTGAACAGCGAGCTGCCCCGCTACGAAGCCGTCACCCTCTCCGACGTCCGCCGGGTCGCGGCGCAGTACCTCGTGGCTGGCAACCGCATCGTCCTCGATGTGCTGCCGCCGCCCGCTAGCGCTGGCGCACGAAGTCCGGCGCCGGGAGGCTGAGCTGCGGGCGCCCGGTCTGGCGCACGAGCGTCGGGCGGATCGGGCGCGCGGGCGCACGCACCGCGTTGCCCGCGGGGTCGATCGCCTCGGGCGCCACCGCGGCCGGGGCCGGACACGCCGCGCAGGGAGCGCACACCGCGGGGGGCGCCGGGATGAACTGCGTCACGGGCGTCTGTCGCTGGACGAGGGCGTAGGAGATCGCGTGCGCGATGCCGACGATGAGCAGCGCGTGGGCGATGAACAGGCCCGCGAGGGCAGTGGGTGAGCGGGTCCACGGCATCGTGGCCGGAGGCGCGGTGTGGATCACCGTCGTCGGCTCATCGAGCAGGAAGCGCGAATCGTAGGCGTCGGGGCGGCGCTCGAGGGGCGGGGAGTCGAGCGGAGACAGGTAGCTGGGCGTCGGGGGCGACGGCACAGATCGCGGCGGCTCGACCGGCGTCGCGGGGGCGCTGACCGGCTCCGGGGCGGCAACGACTGAAGTGACCGGCGCGGGAGCTGGCGTAGGCGTCGGGGACGGCGCAGGCGCGGGTGCTGCCACGGCCGGAGCGAGGGTAGGCGCTGCAACGGGGGCGGGGGCAGGGGCAGGGGCTGCAACGGGCGCGGGGGCGGGGAGAGCGTCGAGCACCTGAGGCGAGGGCGCAGCATCGACCGGCTCCCGCGCACCGACCAGCTCCGGATCGGGCAGGCTGGTGGGCTGGGTGGACTCGCCCGGTGGCGACGCCATAAGTGCGACGACGTCGGTCGGGCCCGTGACCTCGGGGGGCGGGGCGATGACCGCCGCGGGCGTCTCCTCCGAGGCCTCGGCGTCGGCCGTCCCGGGGGGCGGGAGGAGGTCCTCCGGCCGCGGCACGGCGAGCTTCACGGGCGTCTCGGAGTCGTTGGCGCGCACCGGGCGGGTGCCGGGCGGGACGGGCGCCCGGAGCATCCGCGCGGGAGGCGGTCGCGACGGCCGGGCCTCGCCCTCGTCGTCGTTCTCGCTCGCGCGAACCTTTCCGATCACGGCGCGCGGCACGATCGCCTGCGCCACGGCGCCCGCGTTGAGCAGCGTGTTGTTGCGGACCCGCTGCGACATGACCGGCACCTGCGCGGTGGGCCGATCGTCGAAGACGTTGCTCGCCAGGGAGGCGGCGAGGTCGAGCGGGTCGACCGCGGCCCGCATGGCCTTGGCGAAGCGCCCCGCCGTGGACTGCCGGGCTTCCGGCGAGAGTGACCATGCGCGCTCGAAAACCAGATCGAGCGCCGCCGGGAGCGTCGGACGGAGCACGCTCACCCGGTCGCGGACCCCGACGCGCATCGAGTCGAGGGCGAGCTCGGGGACGTGCGGCCATGCGTGGCGCCCGGTGAGCAGCTCGTACGCCACCGTGGCGAGGCTGAACACGTCCGCGCGGGGCCCCAGCGAGAGCACCCCGGCGAGCTCTTCGGGCGAGCGATAGCCCGGCCGAACACCCTCGAACTGCGGGCGATCGGCGAAGAACAGGCCCAGCAGGCGCACCTCGTGGGTGTCGCGGAGCACGACCATGTGCTCGGGGGAGAGCGTGCGGTGCGCCACCGGCGGTGTGCGCCCGTGGAGCGCGTCGAGCGCCGCGGCGACCTCGTTGACGACATGCACGACCGCGAGCGGGTCGAGGCCCTCGGGCGAGGCATCGAGCGCCCCCCGCATGGAGGTCCCCTCCAGGAACTCCGTGACCTCGTAAGGGCGCCCGTCATCCAGGCAACCGACCGCGAGGGTGCGAGGGAGGCTCGGATGCAGGATCTCCGCGCGCGCCGTTGCGGCCTGGACGAACCACTCGCCCAGCCCGTCGACGAGGCCCGCATCGAGGAGGTGCACCGCGACCAGGGTGTTGTCGCCCGAGCGGGCGGCGTAGATCAGTCGGGTGCGCCCCTGCACCACCGGCTGCTCGATGATGTAGCCGCCCGCGAGCGCGAAGCCCGCGGGCAGATCGCCTGGATCGTTCGGGTCGGCCGCCACGACCGTGACGCTACGCAAGGCGGGCCCCGGGCGCCAGTGGGGTGCGGTCAGACCTTCGGGTCTTCGCGGCAGAGCGCGAAGTACTGCTCCATTGGCTTACCGTGCTTGTACGCGGCGCCGATGGTGACGTGCTCGGACACGCGGCGGAGCACGTCCGTCATCCCCGCCCACACGAGGCTCCCAGCGCGGGCGGTGGGCCCCATGATCGCGGGCCACGAGGCCGGCTTGCGCGGCGGCACCTTCGCGTAGTCGATGAGAACCTCGGACTTGTCGGTGAGCGTCGCGACGAAGTACCCGGGGCCCGTCACGGCCATCTGCCACGCCCCGTTGTGGTTGTAGCCCCACAGCTGGTCGGGGTGGTCGTCGCCGTCCGGGCGGCAAAACCGCTTCTGGAAGTGGCTGAACACGGGGAGGCTGTTCTTCCCGTGGTGAATCACCTCGACCAGTGCATCGCCGGTAGGGACCATCGCGTCGAGCGTGAGCCCCTCCGCCTCGCAGCCCTCGAAGAGCGCCTTCATCTGCGGCACGGTGAGGGTGCGCACTGCGTTGGCGCGCGCCCACGGGCCGCAGGTGTCGAGCATGGCGCGCAGGCGCTCGAGGTCGAGCTTCGGTTCAAAGAAGGTCTGGAGGAACATGGCGCCCGCGGGTGTAGGCCAGCGTGGCCTCCGGGTAAAGACCCGCCCGCAGGACTACTGGGCGGTCCCCTGCACGGACACCGACGCGGAGAACTCCACGGTGACCTGGGCCGAGGCGCTGAAGCGGTTGGTGATGTCCGCCGCCACGAGGCCTGCGCGGGTCACGCACGCGACCGCGCTGAGGCCCACGTTGCCCGCCGCGGTGCCGACCCCGTTGAGGCTCGCCACGAAGCTGGGCGCGCTCTGCCGCACCACGCGGTCGATGCGGGACGCGTTGAGCACGATGCGGGGGTAGTTGCGCTGGAGCGAGGTCACCAGGACGTTGAGCCGCTGGAGCGCCGCGGGCGAGACCGTCGCGCGGGTGCCGATGGTGATCTGCGGCTCGGTGCACACGGCGCGCGCGTTGGCCTGTGCCTCGCAGGCCGCCGAGCACTGCGCGTCGGCCTGGACGTCGTAGGTGCCGTCGCAGCGCACGCTGCTCTGCACCGAGCAGGTGCCTCGGCACTGACCGCGGCACGAGCCCATGCAGCCCGCCGAGCAGCTGCCCGCGCAGGAGCCCATGCAGTTGGCCGAGCAGCTCCCGGTGCAGGTGCCCGCGCAGGTGCCGACGCAGCGGCCGGTGGAGTCCATCGCGCTGCAACCCGCGCTGCACTGCCCCGTGCAGGTGCCCATGCAGGTGCCCGTGCAGGTGCCGCTGCAGGTGCCCGTGCAGCCCGCCTCGCAGGTGCCCGCGCACGAGCCGCTGCAGCTCCCGGTGCACTCCGCGACGAGCTCGCCCATGCAGGCAGGCACCTGCACCGTCGCCTGCGCGGTGCACTGCGCGGCGCACTGCGCGGCGAAGCTCACGTCGATGCGACACACCGGCGGGACGATGGTGACGTCGAGGGCCGCGCCGCGCGGGAGCGCCGCCTCGATGATGGCCCGCACCTCCGTCGAGACCCGCCGACAGGTGTACGCGACCGGGAGCTCTCCGGCGGTGGAGGGGCGGTACTCCGTCGCCGCGATGCCCAGGTCGGCGCCGATGGCCGCGCAGGTCGTCGTCAGGCCATCAGCGATCTCGACGGTGGCCGCGTTGAGATCGAGCGTCGCCTGGAGGAAGGCGTCGACCTTGCGGGCGTCGGCGGAGGTTCCGAAGGTGGTGAAGGTGCGGCCATCCACATTGAAGCTCGACGTGGAGCAAGTCGGGTCGCGGAGGTCGTTCGGGCTGACGTCACCGCAGTCGGCGAGGGCGAGCGCGAGGGTGGCGGTGACCGGGATGACGAGTCGTTTCATGCGGTCGAGCCTAGAGCCCAGGACCCCTCCGGAGGAAGGGGCCCGCGGTCAGTACCGGGCGAGCTTGCGCAGCGCGGCGGTGATGCGCTCTCGACCCGGGAGCAGGCTCAGCTCGAGCTTCTTGTTGTAGGGCGACGGGCGGTCGGCGTAGGCGACGCGCCGCACCGGGCCATCGAGCCACTCGAAGCACTGGTCGGCCACGCGGGCGGCGAGCTCTGCGCCGAAGCCGGCGGTGATGGTCGCCTCGTGGACGATCAGCACCTTGGAGGTCTTGCGCACCGAGGCGAAGATCGTCTCCTCGTCGAGGGGTGAAAGGGTGCGCAGGTCGATGACCTCGACGGAGACGCCCTCCTTCGCGAGCTCGGCTGCGGCGGCCAGGGACTCGTGGAGCGTCCACGACCACGAGAGGATGGTGACGTCCCGGCCCTCGCGGGCGACGTGGGCGTGCCCGAGGGGCGTCAGGAGGTCGCCTTCGGGGAGGTCTTCCTTCTCGCGGCGATAGAGGAAGCGGTGCTCCAGGTAGATCACCGGGTTGGGGTCGCGGATGGCGGCCTTGAGCATCCCGAGGGCGTCGCGAGGGGTGGAGGGCGCGACCACGCAGAGCCCCGGGGTGTGGGCGAACCAGGCCTCCGGGGACTGCGAGTGGAAGGGGCCCGCGCCCGCGCCGCCGCCGAAGGGCAGGCGGATCACCATCGGGACCGGCGCCTCCCAGCGGTAGTAGGTCTTGGCGACGTTGTTGACGATCTGGTTGAAGCCGCACGACACGAAGTCGGCGAACTGCATCTCCAGCACCGGGCGCTTGCCCACGAGGGCCGCGCCGAGGGCCGCGCCGACGGCGCCAGACTCCATCAGCGGGGTGTTGATGACCCGCAGCCGGCCGTGCTTCTCGAAGAGCCCCTTGGACGCGCGGAAGGCGCCTCCGAAGGCCGCGATGTCCTGCCCCATGAGGAACACCGCCTCGTCGCGGTCCATCTCCTCGCCGAGCGCTCGGCGGATCGCGTCGATGTATGTCGTCTCAGCCACCGGTCACCTCCGTCGACTGGCGCGCGAACGCCGTCGCCACCTCGCCCGGCGCGAACACCGGGCGCGTCGCCTCGGCCAGCACGGGCTCCTCCGTCAACAGCGCCCGCTCGACGGCGTCCTCGATGATGCCGCGGGCGATCTCCGTCACCTCCTTGATGCGCTCGGCGTCGGCGTGGCCGCGCTCGACCAGCGACGCCTCGAAGCGCACCAGCGGATCCTGCCGGAGGTACGCCTCGCGCTCGGTCGGGGGAATCAGCTCGTAGCTCCCGTCGCCCTCGGCGTGGCCCCGCATCCGCGGGAGCATGCACTCCAGCAGCGTCGCCCCGTGGCCGGCGCGGGCGTGGGCCACCGCGCGGTTCATCGCAGCGTGCACGGCGTCGAAGTCGAGGCCGTCGATGGTCTCGCCCGCGATGCCGTAGCCGGGCGCGCGGTCGCTGAGCTTCTCACAGGCGAACTGCTCGGACAGCGGCGTGCTGAAGGCGTAGCGGTTGTTCTCCACCACCAGGATGAGGGGGAGCTTCATCACCCCGGCGAGGTTGAGTGCCTCGTGGAAGTCGCCCTGCGAGGTGGCGCCCTCGCCGATGAACCCGAGCACCGCGCGGTCGTTGCCGTCTTGCAGGTTGGCGAGCGCGAGGCCTGCCGCGACCGGGATCATCGACCCGAGGTGCGAGATCATCCCGACGTGCCGGATGCCCCAGTCGGGTCGCACCAGCCCGTAGTGGAACGACCGGTCGACCCCGCGGGTGAAGCCGCCGCGCCGCCCGAACACCTGGCTGGCGAGCTGGTCGAGGAGGCTCTGCGGCGAGGGGCGGAGGGCGTCCCACGGGGTCGCGTCGCCGTCCTCGAAGAGCGCCGGCGCGAGGCGCGTGGGGTCGAGGTAGGTCGTGAGCACGGCGCCGAGGTCGCGGTGCACGGTGGAGATCGCGTCGTTGGCGCCGAGGGCGAGGGCCGTGCCGACGGTGGTGCACTCATTGCCGACGGCGCTGTACCAGCGCCCGATGCGACCCACCCGGGCCATCGCCTCGAAGCGAGCGTCCCACGCCCGCGAGAGTCGCATCAGGAAGTGCGCCCGGCGCAGGACCCGCGGGTCGGTGCCAACAGGTGCGGGGTTGTTCGGGGGAGGGGGCTTCGAGCGCTTCGCGGCGACCATGGCGCGGGGGTGTACCGTCGCCGAGGCGGAAGGCGCAAGATCAACGCGGGCGGCGGAGCTGCCCGGAGATGCGCAGCAGCGCTGTGCGGGCCACCTCGTCGTCAAACAGCACGCTCAGCTCGCGGGTGAGGTGATCGAGCGCCTCGATGACCCCGTCGCTGCGCCCGGTGATGGTCTCCGCCTGCGCCGCCTCGCGCAGCGCTGCGATGCCGTGCTCGAGGTGCGACATCGGGCTGCCGGGCCGGGGGAGGTCGACGAGGTCGGGCCGGTGGGGCGTCCCGGGGTCGCGCAGCAGCGTCAGGCGCACGGGCTTGCGCCGATGCGGCGCGCCGCCGCCGTCGAGCACCTGCAACCGTGAGCGCATCGGGGTCTGGGCGTCGCCATCCATGCCTCGATGTATTGCGCAAGATATCAGCAGCAGTCAAGCAATGATTGCCGATCGCTGGAGTTCCTGATAGATCGTGAGGGGTGCCGCGTCCGGTCACGAAGGAGCTCAGCCGCAGGAGGCGCGAGCGGCTCGCGGAGCTGTTCGACGCGCTGGGGGCCGCGCGCGGCGCGAAGCTCACCCAGCGGGCCTTCGCGGCCTCCATCGGGCGCGAGCAGGGCACCATCGCGGCCATCCTGGGCGGGCATCGCGCCCTCGGCGGCGACGTGATGCTCGCGGTGGTGCAGGCGTATGGCCTGCCGCCGGACTACTTCGACTCGCCCACGAAGCCCGACCCTCGCCCCTTCGCCCGCGCGGTGGTGGGCGCCGTGCCCGACCTGGTCGGCGGCGGTCGCCGGGCCGCGCCCCCGAAGCCCGCGGCGCCCCTGGTCACCGCCGCCAACGTCGACGGCGACCCCTCGCTTGAGGAGGCCCTCGACGCGCTCCGCCCCGACCACGCGGTGACCGTCGCGCTGAGGGCCATCCAGCGCGCGGCGGGGGAGCGCGCGACGTCCGAGTGGCTGCGCCTCGCGGTCGGCGCCCAGAGCGCCCATGAGCGGGGCACGCTGCTGGAGTGGTACGACCGGGCGCTCGCCACGCCGCGCCGCGCCGACCGTCCCGGCGTGCTGCGCCCGGTGGGGTCGAGCCCCCGCGCCCGCGCCGCCGATCGCACCTGACGGACATATTCCGTCACAGCGCTGAGCGCGTGATCTCGCTGGGAGCTCCTAATCTCGGGGCGCTCTGCTGATGTGACATTGGATGTCACGACAGGGTTGCGTGGGGCAGCGCTGGGCGGGGCTGCGACCTATCCTGCTCTGCGTATGGACGAGCGAACGAAGCGCGCAGGAAACGGCGCCCCGGCGACCCAGGCGCCCTCGTCGACCGAAGGAGCTTCCACCATGAGCAATATTGCTGAACGCGGGATCCAGGGATCGATGTACGACGAGCGCCGGGTCGAGACCGCGCAGGAGCTCGACGAGCTGGTGCGGCTGCGGGCCGAGCTCAGCTACGCCGACTGGAAGGCCCACCCCCGATTCAAGAAGGAGCGGGTGCTCCGCGAGGCGCAGCGGAAGTGGGGCGTGCCGGCGGTGGAGGCGCTCTTCTGGGCGGGGCTGCTGCCCGCCAACGACGTGCAGCCGGTCGACGCGGCGCTGGAGGCGTCGCTCGCCAGCGACATGGAGTTCGAGGCGTTTTGCGACGAGCGGGCCGAGGCCTTCGTGGCGGCGCTGGGGACGATGGACGAGCCGATCGGCGACGCCGACGGGCCGAGCGACGCCGACCCGGCCGCCCGGTTGAAGTGAGTGAGCGAGGAGCAGGGAGACAGCCATGAACAACGAGAAGAACGAGAAGAACGAGACCGCGGGGCAGATGGCGAAGGCTTCGGGCGAGCGCGCGGGCTACGACGTCGACGAGCGCACGGGGGCGAAGGTCATCGACTCGATCGTGCTGCGGGGCGACCTGTCGGGGCTCGGGCCGGCCGAGCGGGCGAGGTTCTACGTGCAGATGTGTGAAGGGCTGGGGCTCAACCCGCACGCGCAGCCCTTCGCGTTCCTGCGGCTCAACGGGAAGGAGATCCTGTACGCGACGCGGGGGGCCACCGACCAGCTGGCCGCAATGCACCGCGTCAACCGGAAGATCATCGACGGCCCGAAGGTGATCGACCTCGCGGGCACCAAGCTGGTCTACGCGGTGTGCGAGGCGTCGATGCCCAACGGCCGGGTGGAGACCGCGACGGCGACGGTGCCGCTCACGGACCCGGTGAACGTACTGATGAAGGCCGAAACCAAGGCGAAGCGTCGGGCGACGCTCTCCATCCTCGGCCTCGGCGTGCTCGACGAGCTGGAGATCGAGACCATCCCTGCGGGCGCGCAGGAGCCCGGCGGCGGCGTCGACCTGAACCAGGTCAACCACCTGGCCGAGGCCGCCGAGGAGTCACCGGCCAACGACCCGACGCCCGACCCGGCGACGGCGCACCCCGCGCTCGGGGGCTTCTACACGCGCATCGGCGAGATCGAACTGCCGGGCGAGGCCGTGGCGGTGTGGATGAAGTACCGCGCCGAGCTTGCGCCGCTGCCGGTGGCTGACCGCGAGGCCGCGTGGCGCTCGCTCTGCAAGCGCACCGAGGAGGTCGGGCGCATGAAGAACGCGAAGGTCTGGCTGAAGAAGGCCATCGCGGAGGAGGACGCGCGCAAGGGAAACGCCGGCGGCGCCGCGGATTCGCAGGCCGCGTAGGAACGCTGACCCCGGAGGGATACGCAGAGCTTGCGTGGGGCGATCGGGATACACTGGGCCCGGTCGCCCCGCCGATGAACCCTCCGCTGCTCGAGCTGCCCCATCTCCTGGAAATCGCGCATGCGCGGGCCTCCCTCGCGCCGCGCTTCTACGCGATCGTGGCCGCGCTCGGATCACCCCGGGCCGTGTGGGAGGCCCTGCACGGCGCCGGGGTGTTCCCCGAGCCCGTGGGGCGCTACTACGCGTCACTGCGACGCTTCGGGGTCGAGACCACGCTCGACGCCCTGTTCACGGCCGAGCGCCTGCCGGCCATCCGCCGCTTCGTCGAGGGACCCCGCGCGGTGGGCCCGCCGCGGGTGTCGGTCAGCACCCTCGCCAACCAGTTCTATTGTGAGATGCAGGTGCACCTGGCGCGCACCCACACGCTGCGCACCGAGAGCGCCGAGCTCGCCGCCGGGGCCGCCGGACACGCGGCCTTCGAGGCCGAGGCCGAGGAGATCACCCAGGAGGAGATCAGCGAGGCGATCACCGCGGGCGAGCCCCTCGAACTCGTGGAGATGCCCGTGACGGCAGAGATCCATGGCGTCCGGCTGGTGGGTCGGGCCGACCGGATCCACCTGGAGGGGCGGCGCGGGCGCCTGGTGCTGGAGTTCAAGTTCTCGGGGCGGCGCGAGCTGTTTCCGTCGCACGTGGTGCAGGTCGAGGCCTACGGCCGGATGCTGGAGTCCATGGGCTTCCAGACCGATCGCCTGCTGTACGGCGTCGCCGTGCTGCCGCGCGGCCGGAGGGTGAGCGACGCCCTCGCGCGCAAGATCGCCGAGGCGGCCTTCGAGGTGGCCCGCGCGGGACTGAGCGCCACGGACGCCCGCCCGCCCAGCGGCGTGCCCGACCCGCTCTCCGGCCTGACCGTGCGCCGCGTCGATGACGAGGCCTTCGGGCTGTGGGTGTTTCGCCACTCGCGACAGCGTGTCGAGCGCGACCTCCAGTGGGCGACCTCGTACTGGACCGGAGCGCGCGCCCCGGAGGGCACGATGGCGCGGGGAAAGTGCCGGGCGTGCCCCTTCAACGCCGCGGAGCTGTGCGGCGTCTCGAAGGCCCCGCCGGACGGGCGCTACGCCGTGCGCCGCACCCTCGGGCGCTTCGGGGTGACGCACGTCGTGCAGCCGGCCTCGCGGCGTTAGAGCCGGAGCAGTCCGGCGCCCCAGGTGTAGCCGCTGCCGAAGGCCGCGAAGAGCACCAGGGAGCCGGGCCCGGCGCGGCCCGCGATGAGGGCCTCGGAGAGCGAGAGGGGAATCGACGCGGCGGTGGTGTTGCCGTAGCGGTCGATGGTCGTGACGACCTTGTCCATGGGGATCTCGAGCTTGCGCGCGACGAGCTCGTTGATGCGCAGGTTGGCCTGGTGCGGCACGAAGAGGTCGATGTCGGCGGTGCTGCGGCCCGCCTCGGCGAGCACCGCCCGCGAGGCCTCGGGCATCTTCTCCGTCGCCCAGCGGAACACCTGCTTGCCGTTCATGCGCGTGTACTGCCGCCGCTCGTCGAGCATCTCCTTGGTGATGCGCTCGGGCGAGCGACCGGAGGAGGGGGCCTCGATCCAGAGGTCGGTCGCCCCGCGGCCGTCGGCGCCGAGCGTGAGGCTCAGGAGTCCGCGCCCCTCCTCCTCGGTGGGGCCGAGCACCACCGCGCCCGCGCCGTCGCCGAAGAGCACGGTGACGTCGCGGCCTGCGTCGGAGAAGTCGAGCCCGGTGGAGTGCACCTCCGCGCCGACCAGGAGCACCCGGCGGTAGACGCCCGCGCGGATCCAGGCGTCCGCGATGGAGAGCCCGTAGAGGAAGCCCGAGCACTGGTTGCGGATGTCGAGGGCGGGGATGCCCGGGAGCCCGAGCTTCGCCTGGAGGAAGCACCCGGTGCCCGGGAAGAACGCGTCGGGCGATAGGGTCGCGAAGATGATCGCGTCGATCTCCGAGAGGGCCACGCCGGCCTTCTCGCAGGCCATCTTGCAAGCGGGCACCGCGAGGTCGCTCGCGAACACCCCGTCGCCCTCGATGTACCGGCGCTCGCGGATGCCCGACCGCTGGACGATCCACTCGTCGCTGGTGTTGAAGAGCTTCGCGAGGTCGTCGTTGGTGACGACCTTGGAGGGGACATAGTGACCGACGCCCAGGATCGCGCTTCGCCGCATGCCCAGCGGTCTGCTTGACGGCGGGCGATCCGTCAACGGTCGACGCCGCGATGACGCAGCGAGCAGCGGGTGTACGACCCCTGGTCGCCGCGCAGCACCTCCAACCGGGCGGGGATGCGCTTGCGGAGCTCAGGCACGTGGGAGACCACGCCGACCATGCGGGCGTGCTGCGGCAGGCGCTCCAGCAGCTCGATGGCGCGCTCGACGGTGTCCTCGTCGAGCGCGCCGAAGCCCTCGTCGACGAAGAGGGACTCCACCCGAATCCCGCCAGCCCAGGCCTGGAGCACCTCGCCGAGCCCGAGGGCCATCGCCAGCGAAGCCAGGAATACCTCCCCCCCGGACAGGCTCGCGGCTGGTCGGGCGAGGCCGCCGACGTAGGCGTCGTCGACGACAAGGTCGAACTCCCGGCCGGTCTGGGCGCGCTCCTGGCGGCGCAGGCGGAAGCGCCCGTCGCTCATCGCCTCGAGGCCTGCGCTCGCGCTCGCCACCACGCGATCGAAGAGGTCGAGGAGCACGTACCGGCTCAGGCGCACCCGGGTGGGTCCCTTGCCGTTGGCGACCTCGGAAACCCGGCGCACCCGCTGGCACTGCGCCTCTGCCCCGGCCCTTGCCGCCGCCGCGGCGAGCAACGCGCGCCGCTGGTGCTCCATCGCCGCCAGGGAGGTCTGCGCGACGACCAGCTCGCGCTGCGCCGCCTCCAGCCGCGCGCGCAGGGAGCCCTCGTCGTCGGCCGGGGACGGGCCCTCGGCCTCGTCGGCGCCGAGCGCATCGAGGGCCTCGCGGTGCGCGACCTCCGCGCGGGCGCGGGCCTCCAGCGACGCCCGCAGTCGCTGCCGCTCTCCGGTGCCGAGCACCGCGGCCGCGATGGCCTGCTCGCCGGGAAACTCCCCATCCCGCATCGCCTCGGCCAGGACCGCGGCCGCCTCGGCGCGCGCCGCCGACGCGCGCTCGACCTCCGCGGAGAGCGTGGGCAGCGCCCCCTCCGCTGCGGCGCCCGCCCGGGCCGTCTCCTCGCGCCGGGCGCGGGCGTCCCGCAGCGAGGCCTGCTGGGCCGCGATCGCGGCGTCGAGCCCGCGCAGGGTGTCCGCGACGGCCGCCGCGGTCATACCCATCCCGGTAAAGACCGCCCTGCGCTGGGCGACGTCGTCCTCCATCGTGGCGAGGCGGGAGCGCGCGACCGCGAGCGCCGACTGGTCGTCGGCGAGCGAGGCGCGCAGGGCCTCCGCGGTCGCGGCCACGCCCGAGCGGGTGCGGCGGCCCGCGTCGAGGTCGAGGCGCCGGCGGCGCAGGGCCGCGAGCGCGTCCTTTCCCGAACGCACCTCCCGGGCGAGCGCCTCCTCATCGACCGGCTCGGCCGCGCCGTCCGATCGCAGCGCCGCCTCGGCCTCCTCGATGCGGATCTGAAGTGCGAACGACTCCCGCTGCGCCTGGGCGTGCGCCGCCGCGGCGAGGGCGAGAGCGTCGGCGTCGACCGCCGCTTCGACCGCTCCGCTCGCCCCCGCCCGGGGCGCCGGGTGCGAGCCCGAGCCGCACACCGGACAGGGCTCGCCCGCCACCAGCGAAGCGGCCAGGAGGGCGGCGTGCTCGTTGCGGGTCGCGGCCTCCGCCCGGGCGTGCTGCGTCGCCAGCGCTCGCCACGCCTCCTCGGCGTCCCGCTCGCCGGCCAGGGCGTCGCGCCGGGCACGCTGCAGCCCCCGAAGCCCATCCTCGCGGGCCCTCCGCTCGGCCGCCCGCTGCTGCCTCTGGGTGAGGCTGTCGACCCGCGATCGCAGCGCGGGCTCCTCCGCGATCGCCGCTTCGTGGGCCGCGATCGCACCGTCGAGCCCGGCGAGCGAGCGGATGGCCTCGGCGAGCGCGTGCTCCCTCGCCTGGAGACCCGCGTGCATCCGGTCCGCCTCGACGGCGCGCTCCGCCGCCTCCCGCTCGACGGCCGCGAGGCGCTCGGCCTCGTCCTGCGCGGCCCGCAGCGCCGCGGCCCGTCCCAGCGCGGCGCGGATGGTGCTCTCCGCCGCCTCCAGGCTCGCCGGGCTCAGGGCGGGATCACCCAGCGCCTCCGACAGCCGCTGGTGCTCCGCCCGCGCGCGCTCGTGCTGCGCCCGGCGCGCCCCGAGCTCGGCGTCGCGCTCACGCAGGCGGCTCAAGGCGTCCATGCAACGCGCGGCCGACTCGTCGCGCGCGATGCGGTGCCCGTCGCGGTCCGCGTCTCCGGCGGCGGCCGCGAGGGCCGCGAGCGCGTCGCGGTGGGCCCGGCGCTGGGCGTTGCGGCGCTCGACCTCGACGGCGATGCCCCGCGCCGCGAGGGCGGTCTCGAGGGCCACGCGCAACCCGGCGACTGCGCCTTCGGACTCCGCGACCCGGCGCCCCGCGTCGACGGCCTTCGCGTCGAGGTCGTCGAGGTCCGCCGCGCCGACGCCGTCGAGGAGCGCCCGCAGCACCCCATCGGCCTGGTCGAAGGCCGCGCGCGCGGTGGAGTCCATCGCGCGGAGCTGCTCCTCGATGAGGGCGTAGCGGGCCGTGCCGAAGAGGTGCTCGAGCAGCCGCTCGCGCCGCTCGGCGGGCGCCAGGAGCAGGTCGCGAAACTCTCCCTGCGGGAGCACGATCACGCGGGAGAACTGCTCGTGCGGGAGGTGCAGCAGCCGCCCGACCTCGCGGGAGACGTCGCGGGTGCCGCCGACGGCCTCGAAGCGGGGATCGCCCGCGAGGCACTGGAGCGAAGCCGTGGTGCGGGCGCGGGTGATGGTGCCGCGGCGCGACACCCGCTCGGGCTCGAGCGAGCGCGCGACGCGGTAGCGCCGGTCGCCGAGGGAGAACTCCAGGGTGACGGCGGTGGGCGCGTCGGGCGGGGCGGCGACGTTGCGGAGCATCTCGTCCGTGGCGCGGTCGCCCAGGCCCCGGCCGTAGAGGGCCCAGGACATCGCGTCGAGGAGCGTGCTCTTACCCGACCCGGTATCACCGTGGACGAGGAAGAGCCCCGCGTCGTGAAAGGGCTCGAGGTCGACGGTGTGCTCGGCGTAGGGGCCGAAGTGCTGGAGGGTCAGCGAGTGCGGCCTCACGTCGGCTCCCCGGTCGCCGCGAGCGCCTCGCGAAACACCGCGCGGTCGTCGTCGGTGGGAGCGCCGGGCCCGTGGAGGCGGAAGAAGTCGTCGAAGACCTCGGAGGGACCGCGCCGCTCGTCGGGGATCGCCGCCACCGCCGCCAGCGGGTCGCGCTCCATCCGCGTCTGGCGGAACTCCAGCAGGTGCGGGAAGCGCTCGCGCAGCCGCTCCATCGCCTGCGGAGGCATCGGGTGATCCGTCACCACGGCCTGGACATACCGCGAGGTGTAAGCTTCGAGCGCGGGGTCGCGCAGCAGCGTGGCGAGGTCGCCGCGGATGCGCCCGAGGTCGCGCCGGGGGCGCAGGGTCTCCTCCTCGAGGGTGCAGCGGCCGTCGGCGTCCAGGGTCACCACGGAGAGCGTCCGCGGGTCGTCGCTCTCCTCGAAGGCGTACCGCAGCAGCGAGCCCGAGTAGCGCACGCGGCGGTCGTCGCCGACCCACTGCGGCCGGTGGAGGTGGCCGAGCGCCACGTAGGAGAAGCCGTCGAAATGCGATGCGGGGACCGCGCCCGCCCCGCCCAGGTAGAGCGCGCGCTCGGAGCGCGGCGACTCGACGGGCGGGCCCGCGCCGCGAACGAAGCCGTGCGCCACCACGACGCTCCGGCGCACCGCCCCAGCGACGCGGTGCTCGTGCGCGGGCGCGAGCAGGGCCTCGACGGTCTCGGCGTGGGTGAGGGTGCCGCCCGCGAGCGGGGGGTCGGCGCCGGGCGACGCGAAGAGGGCCGCGGCGGTCTCTGGCTCGACGTACGGGATCGGATAGAAGGTCACCTCGCCGTGAGCATCCTCGAGGGTGACCGGGTGGAAGGGGCCGTCGACGCGGCCGCGGAGGTGCAGGTCGCCCTGCGCGAAGAGCCACGAGCCGAAGCCGAGGTGCTCGGCGCTGTCGTGGTTTCCAGCGATCGCGATGACCGGGATCTCCAGGCCCCGGTGCGCGTCCTGGAGGAAGTCGTCGAGGAGACGCACCGCGTCGCGGCCCGGTAGCGCGCGGTCGTAGAGGTCACCAGCGAGCACGAGCACGTCGGCCTCCGCCGCGCGCACCCGCTCGACCACCTGTTCGAGGATGTGCCGCTGGTCGTCGATCAGGGAAAGTCCGTGGAAGACCCGCCCGATGTGGAGGTCGGCGAGGTGTGCGATGCGCATCGGGGTGGTTGTACCGCCATCGGTCGCGGGGTGAACGAGGACGGTGCGCCGCGGGGTGGATTCGGCTATGTTCCGTGCGCGAAGGCGCGGTCGGTCGGACACGGCGAAAGAGGGTTATGAGCGACGCGGGTGATGGGGTCGAGCTGAGCGAGGAGGAGCGTCGGACCATCGACGCGATCTACGAGCGTCGCATGACCGCGACGCACTACGAGATCCTCGGCGTGGCGCGTGATGCCGAGCGCAAGACCATCCGCGACGCCTACTTCGCGCTGTCGAAGCGCTTCCACCCCGACGTGTTCTTCAACCGCTCGCTCGGGCATTACCGGGTGCGCATCGACGAGCTCTTCCAGATCTTCACGCGCGCCTATGACGTGCTCGGCAACGCCCGGCAGCGCGCCGGGTACGACCTGCACATCGGCTCCCTCGAGCGGCCCTCGCGCCCGCCGCCCGCGTCGGTGCCCGAGGTCACGGGCATCGTGTCGGCCGCCCGCGACGCCGCTCGCCAGGCGACGCCCGAGCCCGCCCGGCCCGGCTCGTCGAGCCCGGGCGTGCCCGCCGTCTCCAGCGCCCCGCCGCGCGGCTCCTCCCCCAACAACCCCGCCGCCCCGCCGTTGCCGCCGCCCAGCCGCACCGCGCCGCGGCCGATGATGCCGCCCATCGGCACCGCGGTGGTTCCGCCGGCCCACACCCACGCGGCGCCCGGCGCGCCCATGTCCAAGGCGACCCCGGCGCCGATGCACCCGCTCGACCCGGAGACCCTGCGCCGCGCGCGGGAGTCGATGGCGCGGCGTCTCAACTCGGTGGTGCCGCAGCGTCCGTCGAGCGCGCCGGTCCGCGGCCCGACGGCCCCGCCCGCGGGGATGCCCCCGTCGGCGCCCTCGTACCAGCAGATCCCGCGCGTGGGCGAGCGGGCCCTCTCGTCCGCGCAGCTGGTCGCCAACGCCGAAGAGGCCCAGCGCAAAGGGGACTACAGCGCCGCCACCGAGGCCCTGAAGCAGGCGCTCGCGCTCCACAAGGACGACGAGGCGCTGCGCCTCCGCTACGAGGCGACGCGCAAGCTCCTCGTCGCGCAGCAGGTCGACGGGCACATCAGCGCCGCCCGGGAGGCCATGCGCGACGGTCATCCCCTGGTGGCCGCCAGGCACTGGGAGCAGGCGGCCGAGGGGCGGCCGACCGACGCGCTGCTGTCGCTCAACGCGGCCGAGGTGCTCGTCAAGTACACGAAGGAGTACAAGCGCGCGACCGACCTCGCGCAGCGCGTCACGATGAACGACCCCAGTAACGTGAAGGCGCACGCGCTGCTGGCGGGGATCTTCATCAAGGCCGGGCTCAAGGCGAGCGCGTACGCTTCGATCCAGACCATCGCGCGCCTGAGCCCCGATTTCCCGGCGTTGAAGGACCTTCGGGAGAAGCTCGGGCCCTACACGCTGGCCGAGAAGGTGGGCCTCCGCAGTCGTTGAAGGCGCGTAGCGAAACGGGCATCGTCGGGGGACGATGGCCGACGTAGAAGCGCTCCTCAGGCGAATGGTCGAACAGAAGGCGTCCGACCTCTTCCTCTCGGAGGGTCGGCCGCCGTCGATGCGGGTCAACGGCGGGCTCGCGCCGCAGGGTGACGCCGCGCTGGAGCACCAGACGCTCAAGGACTTCATGCACGCGGTGCTGCGCCCCACGCAGCGCGATGCCTTCGAGCGGCTGGGCGACGTCGACGTCGGCATCAGCCGCCCGGGTCTCGGGCGCTTCCGCGCGCACTTCCACCTGCAGCGGGGCCTGCTCGGGGCGGTCATCCGGCTGGTGCCTGGGGGCCAGCTCGACTTCGACGTGCTCGGGCTGCCCGAGGTCGTCGGCACCCTGGCGGACTCGCCGCGGGGCCTCGTGCTCGTCACCGGCAGCACCGGGTCGGGCAAGAGCACCACCCTCGCGGCGATGGTGCATCACATCAACACCCGGTACGCGCGCCACATCGTCACCCTCGAAGACCCGATCGAGTTCGTGCACGAAGACATCAAGGCCCTCATCACCCAGCGGGAGGTGGGGAGCGACACGCGGGACTTCACCCTCGCGCTGCGCCACGTCGTGCGCGAGAGCCCGGACGTCATCCTCATCGGCGAGATGCGCGACGCCGAGACGATGAACGTCGCCCTCTCCGCGGCGCTCACGGGGCACCTCGTGCTCAGCAGCGTGCACACCATCGACGCGGTGCAGACGCTCCAGCGCATCCTCGGGTACTACCCCGAGCACCTCCGCGAGCAGGTGGCGATGGACCTCTCGCTCTGCCTCCAGGGGGTCGTGGCGCAGCGACTCGTGCCGCGCGCGGAGGGCGAGGGGCGGGTCGCCGCGGTGGAGGTGATGGTCGCGACGCCGCCGGTGCGAAAGCTCATCCGCGAGCAGCGCGTCGACGAGATCGAAGACCTCATGCTCCAGGCCTCGGACGGGATGCAGACCTTCAACCGCGCGCTGGTGTCGCTCTACGACCGGGGCGTGGTGAGCTACGAGACCGGCGCGGCGTACGCGAGCAATCCCGACGAGTTCCGCATGAACGCGCAGGGCATGGAGCGCGGCTCGGCGGCCTTCGTCGCGGAGCACGACGCCCTGCCCGCGGTGGGCAGCGTCGACATGCGCACGCTGCTCAACATCGCGCTGCGCTACGGCGCGAGCGACATCCACCTCGTGGTGGGCTCGGCGCCGATCTTCCGCATCCACGGCAAGCTGCGCCGCCTGGAGGTCGACTCGCTCTCGCCGGGTGACGTGCGCCGGCTGCTCTTCTCGCTGCTCTCCCATGGACAGCGCGAGAGCTTCGAGCTCGACCGCGAGCTCGACTTCGCCCTCACCGTCACCGGGAAGCACCGCTTCCGCGTCAACGCCCACTTCCAGCGCGGCACCGTGGCCGTCGCCCTGCGGCTCATCCCCAACGCCATCCCCGAGGCCTCGACGCTCGGCCTGCCGCCCATCGTACGCGAGCTCGCCACCAGGCCTCACGGGCTCGTGCTGGTCACCGGGCCCACGGGCGCCGGCAAGAGCACCACCCTCGCGACCATGATCGACCAGGTGAACTCGTCGCGCAGCTGCCACATCATCACCATCGAAGACCCGATCGAGTTCGTTCACTACAACCGCATGGCGACGGTCGAGCAGCGCGAGGTGGGCCCCGACACGCGCAGCTTCGCAGCGGCGCTGAAGTTCATCCTGCGGCAGGACCCGGACGTCATTCTCATCGGCGAGCTGCGGGACATCGAGACCATCTCCGCGGCGCTCACCGCGGCGGAGACGGGCCACCTGGTGCTCGCGACGCTGCACACCAACGACGCGCCGCAGACCGTCGACCGCATGGTGGACGTGTTCCCGCCGCACCAGCAGGCGCAGGCGCGGGTGCAGCTCTCCGCCGCGCTGCAGGCCGTCGTGTCACAGCGGCTGCTCACCCGCGCCGACGGCAAGGGCCGTATCGCGTGCTTCGAGGTCATGGTCGCGACCGCGGCGGTGCGCGCCATCATCCGCGAGGGCAAGACGCACCAGCTCCTGAGCACCATGGAGACCGGCTCCCGCGACGGCATGATCACGATGGACCGGGCGGTGGTCGACCTCGTGAAGGCCGGGCACATCACGGTGGAGGAGGGCGTGCGCTACATGCGCAACCCGATGACCCTCAAGGGCCTCGCGGATGTCTGAGGGGGAGCGTCGCCGGACGGCGGCCAACCGGGTGCGCCGCCTGCTCGACGGCCCCCCCGGGGTCACCACGCGCAAGGCCATCGAGAGCGCGATCACCGTGACCCGCCTCGCGGTCGAGCAACTGGTGAACGATCGCGCCCTCTTCTCGCAGTCGATCGACCGCGTGGGCGAGTGGCTCGATGGCGCGGTGGGCGAGGAGGCCCTGGTGCTGACACGGGCGGACATCGCGGCCGCCGCGACGCGGGCAGACCGCGACGACGACCGCGGCGCGTGGCTGGCCATGGAGGCCGTGGCGTCGCTGCTCGACACGGCGCTCGCGCGTGACCCATGGGCCCTGGGGCACCACGGATGGCGCGCCGTGATGTGCGCCGCGGAGTCGATGGCGTGGCCGGACGTCGACGCGCCGGAGGTCTTCGACGAGGTCGACGCGCGGCTCCACGACGCCCTCGATCGCAGCGGCGCGCCTGACGGGGCCGAGACGAGGGTCTCGCTCCACGCGCGCTGACCGGGAGGCCCTCAGCCCACCTCAGTGGGGAAGGAACATCGGCAGGTCGCCGCCGGCTTCGGGGCCGGGTCGGCGGACGTGCGTGCGGCCACCGCCGTTCGGGGGGCGCGAACTCGCAGGCGCCGGCGCGGTCGGCGCCGCGACGGGCGCGAGGTCGACGGTGGCGCTGGCCGAGTCGCCATCGAGCACCACCGGGAGCCGCGTGGCGCCGAGGGAGAGCACCACCGGGCGCGTACCCCCGACGGGGACGGACACCGCGCACGGCGTGGCGGCGCAGAGCTCGACCCCGGAGGCATCGGTGATGCGGGCGCCCGCGGGCGTCGTCTGGACGACGACCATGCGCGCCGCGGGGCTGGGCGCAGGCGCGGCGACCGGCGCGAGCACCGTGGTCGCGGACGGCGTGGGCGGCGCGGTGGCCACGGGCGCGTTCGGCGCTGGTGGCGGACGCAGCAGCGCCGCGGCGCCGAGGCCTACGACGACCAGTCCGAGCAGCGCGAGGACGGCCAGGAGCGGCGAGCGACGGGGCGCGGCGGTGGTGGGGTAGCCCGGAGAGGAGCTCGTCGCGCTGTGCATCGCGGCGCGCAGCAACTCGGAGTGGGCGATGGGCGTCGAGGTGGGCTCGGGCGAGGCCCGGCCGGTGGAGGTCATCGTCCCGGCGGGGACCACCCCGGACCGGGACGATCCGAAGCGCCCGCTGCCGTCCGACGAGACCATCCAGCGCGACATGTCGCCGCCGGGCAGCGGGAGCAGCGCGCGGCGGAAATCCTCCACGCTGGCGAAGCGCTCGGAGGGGAGCTTGGCGATGGCGCGCATCACCACGTCGGCGAGGGCAGCGGGCACGTCCGGCGCGCGGACGAGCAGCGGGGTCGGGGGTTCGGCGATGATCTGTCGCAGCAGCACGAAGCGGTCGCGCCCGTCGTAGGGAAGGGCGCCGGACAACATCTCGTAGAGGGTGACGCCCATCGCGTAGACGTCGATGCGCTGGTCGGGCGATTCCCCCGCGACCTGCTCGGGGGCCATGTAACGGAGCGTGCCGACCATCGAGCCCTGGGCCGTGTGGTTGGGGTCGCCGGCCTCCGCCTCGGTGAGCTTCGCGACCCCGAAGTCGAGCACCTTCACGTGGTCGCCGTCGTCCGTGCGGTGGACGAAGATGTTCTCGGGCTTCAGGTCGCGGTGGATGACCCCCGCCGCGTGCGCGGTGCGAAGCGCCTGGAGGCACTGCGCGGCGATGACCACGGCGCGGTCGGGCGCGAGCCGCCCCTCGCGGCGGAGCAGCGTGCGCAGGGGCTCGCCCTCGAGCAGCTCCATGACGAGCAGGAGGTTGCCCTGGGTGTCGCGGCCGAAGTCGATGAGCTGAACGATGTTGGGGTGCGTCAGCCGCGCGATGACGTTGGCCTCCCGCACGAAGCGCGCGAGCCCCGACGCGTTGGAGGCGTGCTCCGGGAGCAGCATCTTCACGGCCACGAAGCGGCCGACGGAGCGCTGCACCGCGCGATACACCGATCCCATGCCCCCGACGCCGATCTCCTCCAGAATCTCGAAGCGGCCCTCGTCGATGTCGGGCACGACGGCATCAGAGCGCATCGAGCGGGAGGGGTCGGCGGAGAAGGAGTTGTTCATCAGGCGCCCGCAGAGGGGGGGAGGGAGCACCTACGGCGCCGGGTCGGCCGCCGGGGTCTGGGTGAAGTACAGCACCACGGCCACGACGCCCGCAACCAGGGCCGTGCCGAAGGCGACGTCGGCCCCGAGGGCGAGCCCGCCGCCCCGATCGTAGGCCGCCGCCCGGTCGTTGCCAGCGCGGGAGGCGTTGAAGTCCGACTGCGCCGAGAGCGCGAGCCCGCCCAGCACGCCGCCCACGATGGCGCCTGCCACCGCGACGCCGCCGGCGGCCATCACGGGCACCGTCAGCCGCCGGTGCCCGGACGCCGTGGCCAGCTGCCGCCGACGCTCCTCCTCCAGGCGCACCCGCTCGGCCTCCGCGGCCTGCGCGCGCGACGCCTCCAGCGCCCGCTGCTGCGCTGCCTGGTCCGCCGCCTGCCGCGCCTGGTCCGCCGCCTGCGTCTCCGCCGCGCGGCGCTGCGCGGTCGCCATCGCCTCGCGCGCGATCGCGCCCGCCTCGGCGTCGGGGTTCGTCTGAAGAAAGCGGTTGTAATAGTCGACCGCGACCGTGAACGATCCGGCGCGCTCGTGCGCCCGACCGAGGTTGTAGAGCAGCCGCGGGAGGGGGCGGATCGCGTAGGCCCGCTCGAGCTCGACGATGGCCTCGCGCGCCTGGCCGGACTCGTAGTGCTGCACCGCGGACCGGAGCAGGGCATCGAACTCGCGGCGCTGCTCGCGCGTCTGCCCGGCGGCCGCGGACGCGACGAGGAGCGCCGCGGTGAATACCGACACGCGTAAGCTGGACTTCATCGAACGGCCCCTCCGGTGGAGCAGCGGAACCCGCCCACGGCCTCGCCGCGATCTCCGTCGAGCCACCGGCGGATGCCCACCCGCAGGTCGGTGGAGCTGTAGTTTCGGCCGCGGAGCATTCGGCAGTTCTGGCAGTACAGCCCGCCCGCGGTCTGGTTGATGGGCGAGCCCATCGCGGGCCCGAGCGGGCCGTTGGGGTACATCGCGCACCACCCGTTGGGCGGGAGGGACATGTAATGGTTGTTGCGGGTGTGCATGGGGTCGGTGTCGTGGAAGTCCCACATCCACTCGTTGGCGTTCCCGTAGAGGTGGAACACACCCTCCATCGATCGCCCCATCGGGAGCGCGTCGAAGTCCACCAGCCGGCGACCGCAGTTGCGCCCCATGGCGTCGACGGCGACATTGGCGCGGTCGCAGGTGACCGGGTCGCTGCCCCACGGGTAGGTGCGGGTGAAGTCCGCCCCCTTCACCGCGCGAAACCACTCGGCCTCGGTGGGCAGGTGCTTGCCCGCCCAGCGGCAGTACCGGTCGGCGCCGAACCACGTGACGTTGACCACCGGGAGGCGGTTGCTCGAGGCGTCGACCGGCGCCCACTGCGCGCCGCGGAGCTGGAAGGTCACCGGGGTGACGTCCGCGCTGATGAACGCGAGCGGCACCTCCGTCGGGCCGTCGTCGAGGATGAGGTAGCGGCCGTAGCGCACCGTGCTGTTCATCGGCGCGCGGGGCTCGGCGATGCGCAGGCGCGCGCCGCCCGCCGCGAGGGCCGAGAGGTACGTCGCGTAGGCCTGGACGGAGACCTCGTACTTGTCGAGCCCGAAGGCCGCGAGGCAGACGTTGTGCGCGGGAGCGTCATCCCCTTCGCCGTACGCGGGGTCGTTGCTGCCGATGGGCAGGTTGAGCGACGGCGGGAAGTTCTGGACGCACGTGGCCTGGTTGTCGACCGCGCCGTCGCAGTCGTCGTCGAGGCCGTTGTTGCACTGCTCGGCGCTGGCCGGCGAGGTGCGGCGCACGCACTCCAGCCGCGCGCCGCCGCGGCAGCGCAGCACCCCGTCGCGGCACATCCCCGTGACGCGCATCGCCGGCTCGCACACGCCGAAGCTCTCGGCGTCGTCTCCGATGCCGTCGTGGTCGTCGTCGACGCCGTTGCACAGCTCCACCGCGGGCACCTCGCAGTAGTGCCGCTGCGGGTTGCAGCTCTGCCCGCGCGGGCAGTCCGCGTCGCGCTCGCAGTCGGTGAAGTCCACGACGACGCTGCAGCCCGCCGCCATCACCGCCAGCAGCACCGCCGCGGCGCGGACCGGCGCCCCTCCAGAACCAACGATCGGTCGAACCATCTCGCGGAGGATATCGCCAATTCTTCCCGCGGCGGCAGTCCATCACAAGTCGGATGCGCTGGAGGGGTTTGCGCCGCGGGGGAGTCGGTCTATGGTCGGTGCGGTGAGGCTTCAACGCACGGCATCGAGGCAGGGTCGGCGGGCGAGGGAGCTGGGCAAGGACCTCGCGCTCGCGATCGAGAACCTCGGGGAGATGCTCCTCGCCTGCGCCGAGCTCCCGCCGCAGTACGCGCGCCTCGCAGAGGCGCTCGCCGGAGGGCGCTCGGTCGTACCGCTCGACGGTGAGGTCACCGACTGGCCCGCGCGGCTTCGCTCCACCCGCGCCGGCGCCGAGGTCCGCGCGCCCCGCCCGGGTGACCGCGCCCGAGGGCTGCGCGCCTGGCTGGGCGCCGGGCTCTCGGCGTGGCTCGCCGACGCGCGCGACGAGCGCTCGGCCCTCGGGTGGGTGCTCGCCGGCCCCATCGACGGATGCGCCGACGCGCGCGACGCGCTCCTGGCAGCGGTCGCGCCGGTCGCCCAGGCGCACGCCACCTGGTACGCCGCCGGGTCCGACCGCGACACCGTACCGTGGATCGCCCTCGCGTCGCGCCTCGCGCTCGAGGAGGCCATCGACCGCTGGGTGGCGCTCGGCTTCGACGCCGACCTCCCGCGGTACGTGAGCGTCTGGCAGCGGGCGGCGTCGCGCTGGGTCGAGCAGGTGGTGGGCTCCGCCGTCGACGTCTCGCTGAGCGACCTCGGAGCGCTGCGCTCGCTGCGCGAACTTCTGGCAGAGTTCTCCACGCGGCGGGTGCCCGGGGGTCGGGTGAAGCGCATGGCGGCCGAGCGGCTCGCGGTGTCCGAAGCCGAGGTCACGCGCCTGCTGACGGTGCAGGCCGCGGTGATGCAGCGGGTCGATCCGCAGGAGGTGTTGCGGCGCCGGGCGTCGGTGTTCCGCCCCATCGCGAAGGCCGCCGCCGAGCTCGCGGCCAGGGGCGAGGGCAAGGTCCCCACCGTCGCCGCGGTGGCGCGTCGCGCGAAGGTCCACCCCGCGCTGGTCGAGCTCTGCCTCGACGCCATCGATCCCCGCTGAGGGGACGACGTCTCCGTTAGCCGAAGGAGTGGAGCGAATGATCCGTCGCATCGTCGTGGGCTACGATTTCACCGAGGCCTCGGACGACGCCCTCACCTGGGCCCTCGACCTCGCAGAGCCGCTCCAGGCCACCATCAACGTCGTGCACATCGCCGACAGCAGCGACGACCACGACCCCAAGGTGATCGAGCGGCGCACGGCGCTCGCGCGCGTCGCCGATGACGCCGGCCCACGGGTCACCAGCCAGCTCGCGCTGGGGAGCGACGTGGCGAGGGCCCTGGTCGACCTCGCGGAGGAGGCCAACGCCGACCTGATCGTCGTGGCGACGCGGCAGGTGTCGGCGATGCAGCGGTGGTTCCTCGGAAGCGTCGCGGTCGAGCTCATCCGCTCGGCGCACTGCCCGGTGGTCACCGTCCGCAGCAGCGAAGACGAGTGAGCCGCGCTCGGGCCTACGGCCAGAACCCGATGCCGAAGCCCCAGTCGAAGTAGTTGTACGAGTAGTCCATCGTGAAGGTGAGCTCGAAGTCCACGGGGTCGACCACCTTGAGCGCGTCCCAGCGGAAGAGCCGCAGGTCGAGTCCGCCCGTCACGTGGACGCGCGCCGGGACGTCCTCGAAGCGCGACGGCTCGACGTAGCTCCCGACCCGCAGCTGGAGGCGGTTGGCCCAGGGCTCGCCCTCCACGCCGAGGCGCGGGGACAGCAGGAGATCGCGGCCCGACGGGCGCTCCTGCTGCTGCATGAACGCATCGAGGCCCTGGCCGCGCCCCACCGGCCCGAAGGCCACCAGGCCGAACGCGATGAGCAGGAAGCGCCGCGGCCGGTCGCGCTGCATCGCCCGCTGCGAGGCCCGCCAGCGCCAGGGGAAGGTCGCGTGCTCGCTGTCCTCGCGCTCTCGTCGATCGCGCTCCTCGGCGGTCCAGAGGGCGTCCTCGGTGGCGCGCTCGACCTCGTCACCGATGGCGGCGAGCTCGTGCCGGTGCTCCCGATCGCGGCGCGCGCGGTCGTCGAGCTGTTGTCGGCGCAGCTCGCGGCGCAGGGCGCCCATGTCCTGCCACGGGAGATTGAAGGTGCGCTCGCCCAGCATGATCGACGCGCCGATCTCTGCTTCCCAGGGGAGCACGATGCGCCGCGGGACCACGAAGCACCCGGTGCTGTCCTCCACGCAGCCGCTGGGCCGCCGGATGGCGCCGCCCTGCGGAGGGGTGAAATCGATGGGCAGGGCGCTCACCTCCGAACGGAACGCCATGCCCAGCCGGAACCGCCGCCCGCTCGGCCGCCACACCGCGCCGACCTCGGGCGCGGCGCCGAGGTAGCGCAACTCGGTGCCCGAGGTGGGGTCAGACGCCACCGGGGACCACCGGATGTTCGTGAACCCGATGCGCAGGCCCGCGCCCAGCACGACCTCGCCGTCGCCGAGCAGGAGTCCGGCGCCCAGGTGGTGCGAGCTCATGCCGACGGTGATGGGCCGCTCGAAGCCGTTGCGCGCCCCGAGCTCATAGCTCTGGACGGTCGCGAGGTACCCGACCCCGACGTTGCCGAAGTGCAGCCCCACGCCCCCCTGGACCACGCTGAAATTGTCGTAGTCGCGGCCGCCCGCGCCGGAGTTGTCCCAGTTGCGCTGCGGAAAGAAGAACGAGATCACCGGGTCGACGCTGAACCACGAGAGCTCCGTGCCGGTGCGCACCGCGTAGCCCGCGGGGTTGAAGGGCACCCCGCCGACACCCGACACCAGGCTCGCGTAGGCGCCGCCGAGGCCGACCGCGCGGCCGGGGCCCACCACCGGGCCGCGCGTGAAATCGATGACGAAGTCACTGTTGCGCAACGGCCGCTGCGCCCACGCCTCGCCCCCGCCGGACGCGGCGAGGGCGGCAGCCAGGGCGAGCGGGCGGGTGACGGGTGACACAGCGACGCCGGTTTACCGGGACGCCGCGGGGGCGCAACCACCGCGGAGCCTGTTTCGCACCCGAAGGTCTCGGGTCGACCAGGCGCCGACTTCGGGTATGGTCCGCGCGCCCCGACGGGCGGTGACGGAGGTCTACGGAGTTCGCGATGCACTTCATGAAGTTGGTGCTGGAAGACGGGACGGAGTTGCGGGGGCGTTCATTCGGCGCGCCACGCGAGGTTGCGGGCGAGGTGGTGTTCACCACCGGAATGAGCGGGTATGTCGAGACGCTCACCGACCCGAGCTTCCGGGGGCAGATCCTGGTCGCGACGTACCCCCTGCAAGGGAACTACGGCGTGCCCCCGCGGCGGCCCGCGGGGAGCATCGACGCGCCCTTCGAGAGCGGCCGGGTGCAGGTGCAGGGGATGGTCTGTGTTCGGCACAGCGAGCGGCCATCGCACCACGCCATGGGCAGCACGCTCGGCGACTGGCTGCGGGAGGAGAACGTCCCCGCCGTCGACGGGATCGACACCCGCACGCTCACCCGCAAGCTGCGGGAGCACGGCACCATGAAGGGTTGGCTGCTCCACGAGGGCACCGCCGTCGCGGAGGGCAAGGCGCGCGCAGACGCGATCGACATGCCCACGGTCGTGTCCCAGTGCACGGTGCCCGAGGCGGTGACGTACCCGGGCGGTGAGCTGCGGGTGCTGCTGGTCGACACGGGCTGCAAGGACAACATCGCCCGCTCGATGGTGAAGCGCGGCGCCACCGTCATCCGGGTGCCGAGCCACGCCGACCTTGCGGCGTACCTCCCGGAGGTCGACGGGGTGCTTCTCTCCAACGGCCCCGGCGACCCGAAGGACCTCATGCCCCTCGCGGCGCAGATTCGCGGGCTCTTCGACAAGGGCATCCCCACCTTCGGGGTGTGCCTGGGCAACCAGCTGCTGGCCCTCGCCGCGGGCGGCGACACCTACAAGCTGCGGTACGGTCATCGCTCGCAGAACCAGCCGGTGCAGGACCTCCTCACGCGGCGCTGCTACGTGACCTCGCAGAACCACGGCTATGCCGTGCGCGAGGACTCGCTCCCGACCGACTGGGAGCCGTGGTTCGTGAACGTCAACGACGGCACCAACGAGGGCATCCGGGCCCGGGGGAGGGCGGTGTCGAGCGTGCAGTTCCACCCCGAGGCGACGCCGGGTCCCGAGGACACGGCCTTCCTGTTTGACGACTTCCTCCGGCTCTGCGGATCGATGAAGCGAGGACGTTGAGATGTTTGGACAGTATCTCCCCAAGAAGCCCCGCCGCGTTCTCATCCTGGGCTCCGGCGCGCTCAAGATCGGCGAGGCGGGCGAATTCGACTACTCGGGCTCGCAGGCGATCAAGGCCATCCGCGAGGAGGGCATCGCCACGGTCCTGGTGAACCCCAACATCGCCACCATCCAGACCAGCGAAGAGATGGCCGACAAGGTCTACTTCCTCCCGGTCGACCCCCATTTCGTCGAGCAGGTGATCGTCCGCGAGGAGGTGGACGCCATCACCATCTCCTTCGGCGGACAGACCGCCCTCAACTGCGGCGTGGCCCTCGACGAGAGCGGCGTGCTGAAGAAGTACGGCGTGCGGGTGCTGGGCACACCGGTCGACACGGTGCGCGACACCGAAGACCGGCTGCGCTTCAAGCAGCGCCTCGACGAGATCGGCGTGAAGACCGCCCGGTCGGCCGCGTGCAGCAGCCCCGGTGAGGTGCGCGCCGCGGTGGCGATGCTGAAGCTGCCGGTGATCCTGCGGGCGGCCTACTCGCTCGGCGGCAAGGGGTCGGCCATCTGCGAGACCGACGAGCAGCTGGAGGCGGCGCTCTTCCGGGCCTTCGGCGGCGGCACCGCGCAGGTGCTGGTGGAGGAGTCGCTCCGCGGGTGGAAGGAGATCGAGTACGAGGTCGTCCGCGACGCCCGCGACAACTGCATCACCGTCTGCAACATGGAGAACCTCGACCCGCTCGGCATCCACACGGGCGAGTCGATCGTGGTGGCGCCCTCCCAGACGCTCAACGACGAGGAGTACCAGATGCTCCGGTCGATCGCGATCCGGACCATCCGGCACCTCGGCGTGGTGGGCGAGTGCAACATCCAGTACGCGCTCGACCCGAAGAGCAACGACTACCGGGTGATCGAGGTCAACGCGCGGCTGAGCCGCTCGAGCGCGCTCGCCTCGAAGGCCACCGGGTACCCGCTCGCGTACGTGGCGGCGAAGATCGCCCTCGGGTACACGCTGCCCGACCTGCCCAACGCGATCACCCGGCGCACCAGCGCCTTCTTCGAGCCGGCGCTCGACTACATCGTCTGCAAGTTTCCCCGGTGGGACTTGCAGAAGTTCAGCCAGGTGGACACCCGCATCGGCAGCGAGATGAAGAGCGTCGGCGAGGTGATGGCCATCGGGCGCACCCTCCCCGAGGTGCTCCAGAAGGCGCTGCGGATGATCGAGATCGGCGTCGACGGCCTCGACCCCGACGCCTTCGTGGGCGATGACCTGCGAAACGAGATCCGCAACCCCTCGCCGCGGCGCATCCTCGCGGTGGCTCGCGCGCTCGACACAGGCATGAGCGTCGCGGAGATCAACGAGCTGTCGGGCATCGACCCGTGGTTCCTGCACCAGATCGACTCGGTGGTGCAGACCCGGAGGCACCTCAAGGACGGCACCGGCGCCGTGGCCCCGGCTCTCCTGCGCGAGGCCAAGCAGCAGGGCTTCTCGGACAAGGCCATCGGGAAGCTGCGAAAGAACACCGAGGCCGAGGTGCGCTCCGAGCGGCTCCGGCACGGCATCAAGCCGCACCTCTGCCAGATCGACACGCTCGCCGCGGAGTACCCCGCGGAGACCAACTACCTGTACCTGACCTACCACGCGACCCAGGACGACGTGGCGCCCTCGTGGCGCAAGAAGGTGCTGGTGCTGGGGTCCGGCGCGTACCGCATCGGGTCGAGCGTGGAGTTCGACTGGTGCTGCGTGAACACCGTGCGCGCGGTGCAGGAGCTCGGCTACGAGACCATCCTGCTCAACTACAACCCGGAGACCGTCTCCACGGACTACGACGTCTGCGACAAGCTGGTCTTCGACGAGATCGCGCTGGAGACGGTGCTCGACCTGTACGAGCGCGAGCAGCCCTACGGGGTGATCGTGTCGATGGGCGGCCAGGTGTCGAACAACCTCGCGCTCAAGCTCCACAAGGCGGGCGTACGGGTGCTCGGCACCAACCCCGAGTCCGTCGACCGCGCGGAGGACCGCGAGAAGTTCGGCGCCCTCCTCGACCAGCTCAAGATCGACCAGCCCAATTGGGCCACGACCACCGACGTGAGCGACGAGAACCTCACGCGCATCACCGCAGAGCTCGGCGGCTTCCCCCTGCTGGTGCGCCCTTCGTACGTGCTCTCCGGCGCGGCGATGACCGTGGCCCACGAGCAGCACCACCTGCGCAACTACCTGCACCGCGCCACGGCCGTGTCGCCCGAACACCCGGTGGTGATCACCAAGTTCGAGACCCACGCCAAGGAGGTCGAGATCGACGCCGTCGCCGACCACGGCGAGGTGATCCTCTCGGCCATCAGCGAGCACGTCGAGAACGCCGGCGTGCACTCCGGCGACGCCACCCTCGTGCTGCCGCCGCAGAAGCTCTACGTGGAGACCATCCGGCGCATCAAGCGCATCGCCCGCGACGTGGCGAAGGCGCTGCAGATCACCGGGCCCTTCAACATGCAGTTCCTCGCGAAGGACAACGTGGTGAAGGTGATCGAGTGCAACCTGCGGGCGTCGCGCTCGTTTCCCTTCGTGTCGAAGGTCACCGGGACCAACTTCATCCGAGAGGCCGCGCGCCGCATGCTGGGCGTGGCGACGCCCGTCTCCGTCGAGGCGCTCGACCTCGACTACGTAGCCGTGAAGGCCGCGCAGTTCTCCTTCTCGCGCCTCGCGGGCGCCGACCCCACGCTCGGCGTGGAGATGGCCTCCACGGGCGAGGTCGGCTGCCTCGGCGACGACCTCTCGGAGGCGCTGCTGAAGGCCCTCATCGCGACGGGCTTCAAGGTGCCCAAGCGCGGCGTGCTGCTGTCGCTCGGGCCGGTCGCGGACAAGTACCGCTTCGAGCGCGAGGCCCACTGGCTGCGGGAGATGGGCCTGACCCTCTACGCGACCCCGGGCACCGCGGACGTGCTGAAGGAGCAGGGGATCCCGTGCGAGCTCGCCTACAAGGAGAGCAACGAGAAGGAGCCCAGCGCGGTCTCGCTGCTCAACAGCGGGCACATCGACCTGGTGATCAACATCCCCCGCTCGTACGACAGCCAGGGCATGCCCGACGGGTACCGCATCCGCCGGCGCGCGGTGGACATGAACGTCCCGCTGCTCACCAACCTCCAGCTCGCCCGGGCCGCCGTCGAGGCGATGCACAAGTATCGCGTCGAGGACCTCAAGCCCCTCGACTGGGGCACCTACCTCGCGCGCAACGCGAAGCGCTCCTGACGCGCGCCGCGCGGGCGTGACCGGCTTCGCGGTGCTGGCCCTCACGGCCACCGCGGCGGCCCAGTCATCGCCCGCGCGCCCGCACGCCTCGTCGTGGCGGGTGCCGGCCCTCCACGGGGCCGGCGACCGCTGGGAGATCAACGACCTCCGCGGGAGCGGTCCCCTCGACACCCCGGTCGCCATCGATCTCCGCTTCGCCGGCGGGACCTTCCGCCTCGACACCGGCGCCCGCGAGCGCGCCCGCGCCAACCTCACGGCGATGCGCGGCGACAACCGCGTTCATCTCGCACACCACCACCATGCACGGCGCCGAGCCCCACATCGCGGTGCACCTCGCGATGCCCTCCAGCGCCGTCGCGCTCGACAGCCTCCCGACCCTCGTCCAGGGCTCGTGGGCGGGCGCCACCTCGTCCCACTTCGACTTCACCGTCCCGCGCGACTGACCGCGCGGTCGCTGGCGCTACATCCGGTCGTCGTCGACGGCGCGGTGGGCCTTCACGAGCACCTCCCACGTCACGGGCCCTTCGCCCATCGCCTCGATGAAGGTTCGGGCCTGCTTGATCGCTTCGGCCGAGGCTACCTCGCTGTCGCACGCGATGGTCGCGAGCGAGAGGGTGTGCGCCACGCCCGCCACCTCGTCGAGCAGCCGCGCCGTGTCGGGGTCGCCGTCGACGTCCTTCAGGGTCATCAGCACCATCGACGCGTGCCAGAGCGCGCGGCGCTTCTCCAGGCGGCTGTGCGACGCGAGCTCGACCGCGCTCATCGCCGCGCCCACCCGCAGCTTGCGCTCGCTCCACTGGTAGCCCTGCTCGTCGAAGACCGACTCCAGCACCGACTCCAGCACCCGCAGCAGGTCGGGGACCCGCTCCGTCAACCGCTGCACCTCGGCCCTGGCAAGACGTTCCATGCGTGGCTCCTGTAACCCTCTCCGCGGTGTGCCTCATCCCTCGGCACAGCGCCAATCTCGTCGGGACATATCCCGACCATGGTACCGTCTCGGCCCCGTGCGACTCCTGATGCTCCACACCGGCGGAACGCTGATGATGCGAGGCGGCGACCCCACGCCGCTGCGCCCCGACGTCTACACGAGCGACCTGCTCACCGAGCTCCCGGTGCTGCACCGCATCGCTGACATCGAGACCCGCATCCTCTTCAACTACGACTCCAGCGACATGCAGCCCCACCATTGGGTCGAGCTCGGCGCGGCGGTGCACGGGGCCCTCGACGAGCGGCGCGGGGACGGCTCGCGGGCCTTCGACGGCGTGGTGGTGCTGCACGGCACCGACACGATGGCGTACACGGCGAGTGCGCTGGCGTTCCTGCTCCCGGGGCTCGACCGGCCGGTGGTGATGACGGGGGCGCAGCGGCCGCTGGCGGAGGTCCGCACCGACGCGCGCTCCAACCTGGTCGACGCGTGCCACCTCGCCACGATGGACCTCCCGGAGGTGGGCATCGGCTTCAACGCCAAGATGCTCCGCGGGTGCCGCGCGATGAAGATGGACGCGTGGGGCCTCGACGCGTTCGGCTCGCCCTCGTGCCCGCCGCTGGTCACGCTCGGGGTCACCGTCGAGCGCGGATCCCACGTCCTGGCGCCACGGACGCGGCGGGATTACGACGCTCGCATCGAGCAACGGGTGCTCGCAGTGCGGGTGTTCCCCGGGCTCGACCCGAAGCTGCTGCTGGGCGCGCTGCGGGCGGGCGTCCGGGGCGTGGTGCTGGAGGGCTTCGGCTCGGGCAACATCCCCCGGCTGGAGAACTCCCTGGTGCCGGTGGTGCAGGACGCCGTCGCGCGGGACGTGCCCGTGGTGGTGGTGAGCCAGTGCGCCCGCGGGGCGGTCGACCTCACCCGCTACGAGGGCGGCGCCGCGGCGCTGGGCGGCGGGGCCATCGGCGCGGGGACGATGACCGCGGAGGCGGCGGTCGCGAAGCTGATGATCGCCCTGGGGCGCGCGGGCGAGGGGAGTCGGCTCGACGCCGCGAAGCGGGCCTTCGGCGAGTCGTGGGCCGGCGAGGTGTAGCCTCGGCGCTGGTCAGCGGCATTTCCCGCGCGGTAGCGTCTCGATCCGTGAACCGGGTCTGGTGGGTGTTGGTGCTGGCGATGGCGGTGCTGTCCTGTCACGGCCGCGCCGCGGTGGTGGGCGGCGGCCTCGCGCGGGTGCGCGCCGCGGGCGTGCTGCGGTGGGGCGGCGACATCCAGGGCGGCGAGCCCTACGTCTACGAGGACAGCGAGCACGGCGGGCGCCTCACGGGCTTCGAGGTCGAGCTCGCCAACGCGCTTGCCCGCGAGCTCGGCGTGCGCGCGCAGTTCGTGCAAAACGACTGGAGCGCGCTCATCCCCACGCTCGAGCGGGGCACCTTCGACGTCGCGCTCAACGGCGTCGAGGTCACCCCGCAGCGCGTGGGCCGCGTCCGCTTCACGCGGCCCTACTACATCTTCGGCGCGCGGCTCATGGCGCGGCGCAACGACCCCAGCGTCCAGCCGACGCTCGCCTCCCTGCGCGGCCGCCGCGTCGGCACGCTCGCCAACAGCTTCTCGTACGAACTCCTGCGCAACGTCGCCGAGGTCGTCCCCTACGAAGGGGTCGAGGAGCCCTACATCGACCTCGTGCAGGGCCGCACCGACGCGGTGCTCCTCGACGACATCATCGCCGCCCGCTATGGCGAGCCCAAGCCCGAGCTGCGCGTGGCGGGCGACCTCGCCGACGGGTACTACTCCATCGCGCTGCGCCCGGCCGATGACGACCTGCGCGCGGCCCTCGATGCCGCCCTCGCGCGCATCACCGCCAGCGGCGAGCTCGAGCGCATCCTGCGCGGCGCCAACATCTTCAACGACCGCCAGCGCCGGCTCGTCACCTGGACCGACGACGACCAGCGGCGGATGCTGGGCACGGCCGCCGCGGGGCAGCGCTTCGGCTGGTCGCACGTCGCGCTCTTCGGGAAGGGCGCGCTCGTGACGCTGCTGCTCTCGGCGCTCGCGATGTGCATCGCCATCCCGCTGGGCCTCGGGCTCGCGGTCGCGCGCCTCTACGGCCCGTCGGCGCTCTCCCGAATCGCGGGCGCGTACGTCGAACTCTACCGGGGCACGCCGGTGCTGCTCCAGCTCTACGTGCTCTATTACGGCCTCGCGCCCATCGTGAAGCTCAACGCGCTGTCCGCTGCGGTGCTGGGCCTCGGGATGAACTACGCCGCCTACGAGGCCGAGGTGTACCGCGCGGGCATCCAGGCCGTGCCGCGCGGCCAGATGGAGGCGGCCCTCTCGCTGGGCATGACCACGCCCCTGGCGCTGCGCCGGGTGGTGCTGCCGCAGGCCTTCCGCCTCGCGCTCCCGTCGGTGACCAACGACTTCATCGCGCTGCTCAAGGACAGCTCGCTGGTGTCGGTCATCACGGTGGTCGAGCTCACCAAGCAGATGACCATCACCGCCGTCGACATCCGGGGCTGGGGCCTCCCCGGCGCGCTCTGCGCGCTGATGTACTTCACGATGAGCTACCCGCTGTCGCTCCTGGCGCAGCGGCTCGAGGCGAGGCTGGCGCGCTCATGATCGAGGTCCACGAGCTGCGCAAGGTCTACGGCGACCGGACGATCCTCGACGGCATCACGGCGAGCTTCGCCCGGGGCCAGGTGGTCGCGCTGGTGGGCCCCTCGGGCGGCGGCAAGAGCACCCTGCTGCGCTGCCTCAACGGCCTGGAGTCCTTCGATGGCGGCGCGGTCACCGTCGGCGGCGACCGGCTCGTCCCGGGCGGAGCGAAGGCCAACCGCGCGGCGCTCCACCGGGTGCGGCAGCGCGTCGGGATGGTGTTCCAGCAGTGGAACCTCTTCGCCCACCGCACGGCCCTCGGCAACGTCATCGAGGCGCCCGTGCACGTGAAGAGGGTGCCCCTCGCGGAGGCCACGGAGCGTGGGAAGGCGCTGCTCGCCCGGGTGGGCCTGTCGCACCGGGAGGGCGCGTACCCCCACGAGATGTCCGGCGGCGAGCAGCAGCGCGTCGCCATCGCCCGGGCCCTCGCCATGGACCCCGAGGCCCTGCTGCTGGACGAGCCCACCAGCGCGCTCGACCCCGAGCGGGTGGGCGAGGTGCTCGACGTGCTCGGCGCCCTCGCCGCCGACGGCCTCACGATGCTCGTGGTCACCCACGAGATGCGCTTCGCCCGCGACGTCAGCCACCGCACGCTGGTGCTCCACGGCGGGCGCATCATCGAGGACGGGCCGTCGAGGGAGGTCATCGACCACCCGAAACACGAGCGCACCCGGGCCTTCCTCGGGTTGGACCGGAGGTGACCCCCAGAGGTCACATCATCGATGGTCGAGAGCCGATCGAGAAGGGCGCCTCAACCCACTCGCCCTCGTGGAATGCAAAGAGCTTGTGGTCGTCGACCACGCCTCCGCCGCGCACGCTCGTCACGAGGTAGACCACGGGCAGCACCGGGGTGCCATCGGGCGCGGCGACGAGCTGGTCTTCCTTCGAGAAGTACGCGCCGCAGTCGCAGTGCGAGTGATAGACGACCTTCACCGGGACGCCCCCCGCATCGCCCTCGGCGAGCGCGCGTTGCATCAGCATCCCGTCGATGATGTACGCGTCCTTCGCGGTGCGGGGATAGGTCTCCGGGTCGAGCGCGTGGTAGCGGTCGGCGAGGTTGGTCAGCCGCCGCCCGGAGGTGATCGCGCGGGGGTCGCCCGCGGGGCCCGAGAGCAGCCCGCAGCACTCGCCCGGGTACGCCTCGCGGGCGTGCGCTTCGACGTCGTCGAGGATGTCCTGCGGAATCACCAGATCGCCCATCAGCCATCGACGAGTGCGCATCGCTCGGCTCCTCTTCACCAGGTGTAGAGACGTTCCCACTTCAGCGGGAGGAAATACCGGTCGCCGCGGTCACACAGGATGGTCACCACGCATCCCGGCTCGCCGCGCGCCGACAGGTCGCGCGCGATGCTATGGGCCGCGAAGACGTTGGCCCCGGCGCTGTGCCCGACGTGCACGGCCTCCTGCTCCCAGAGCCGGTCGGTCATGTCCCAGCCGTCCTCGGTGTTGACCCACATGGTGTCGTCGGGCAGCGCGTCGTCGTAGATCGGAGGCACCAGCGAGCTCGGGAGGTGCTTCAGGCCCTCCAGGCCGTGCAGCGCGTCGGCGGGCTGCACCGCCACGCAGCGGATCGGGCGGTGGTGCTCCTTCAAGCGACGCGTGGTGCCCATCATCGTCCCGGTGGTGCCGAGGCCCGTGACGAAGTGGGTGATACGGTCGCCCACGTCCGCGAGAATCTCCGCGCCGGTGGTGCGGTAGTGCGCGCCCGGGTTGCTCGGGTTGGAGTACTGGTCGGGGTAGTAGTACCGGTCGGGGCTCTCGGCCACGAGCTTGCGGGCGAGGCGGATGGCGCCGTCGCTGCCCTCCATCGGGTCGGAGTAGACGATCTCGGTCCCGAAGGCGCGGGTGATGTCCTTGCGCGCCTGGGAGACGTTGGAGGGCATCACCAGCGCGACGCGGTACCCGAGCGCGGCGCCGACGAGGGAGTACGCCACGCCCGTGTTGCCCGAGGTCGAGTCGATGAGCACCCGGTCGCGGGTGAGGTCGCCCCTCGCGATGGCATCGAGGAACATCTCCCTGGCCGGGCGATCCTTCACCGAGCCGCCGGGGTTCTGGAACTCCAGCTTGGCGTAGATCTCCACGCCGGGGGTGTCGCGCTCCAGCGCCCGCAGGCGCAGGAGCGGCGTGTTGCCTACCGCATCGAGGATGGAGTCGAGCCTCTTCGGGCGAAGCATCAACGGCCCAACCGCGCCAGCAACCCTTCAGGAATCACCTGAGGGCTCTGCCCCAGGACCCGCCTCGCGGCCTCGATGCTCGCCCACGCGGCGACCGACCGGCTCGTGGCGTCTGGCACGGTCACCACGAGGGCCGCGTCCTGCGAGACCAGGCCTCCCGCCCGCTCGTGGGTGCTCCGCACCAGGTCGCTGTCGGGCTCGAAGCGCACCGCGGTGATCGACAGTCGCCGCTGGCCCTCGGGGCCGAGCTCGGGCAGTGCGATCTGCCGACCGAAGCGCGCGTAGTCGACGCGCGGATCGCTCATCCGCCCGCGATCGCCGGGACGATGGTGAGGGTGTCGGCGTCCTTCAGGCGGGTGTTGAGCCCGTCAAGGAAACGGACGTCGTCTTCATTGAGATAGAGGTTCACGAAGCGCCGGATGCCCTTGGCGTCGAGCAGGCGGTCCTTGAGGCCGGGGTGTGCGCCCTCGAGCTGGTCGATGAGCTCGCCCACCGTGGCGCCCGTGCCAGTGACCTCTTCCCTGCCCGCCGTCAGGGTCCGAAGCTGCGTCGGAACCCGCACCGTGATCGCCATCGAGAGCCTCCTTGGGAGCGTCCGTTTCGCGCGTTCAATAAACTGAAAACACCGAGCGGTCCAGTGGAACATCAGCCCCGGGCGCACAGCGGGCAGCCGGCCCGACGGGCGAAGCGGTTCGCCCGAAATGTCTGGTTCCACCCGTCGAAGCGCGCAAGGTGCCCGGCCGTGGAGCGATCGCCGCGGAGCAGCCGCAGGGCGTCGGCAGCCATGAGCCCGCCGATGACCGAGGTCACCGGCCCGTACACCCCGGCGATGGCACAGCTGGTGGCCTCCTCGTCGGGCACCTCTTCGAACACGCAGCGGTAGCAGGCGCCGTCGCCCCACCACACCGGCAGCACGGTGCCGTGCCACGCGACGCAGGCGCCGTGCACCACGGGAACCCCAGCACCGCGCGCCGCGTCCGCCGCCAGGAACTTCGTCGGGAGGTTGTCGCTCCCCTCGACGACCAGCGAGACCCCATCGAACAGCTCTCCCGCCCGCTCGGGCACCAGGTGCTCCGCCCGCGTCTCGACCCTCGCTCCCGGGGCGATGCGTCGGAGCGCATCCCTCGCGGCCTCCACCTTCGACCGACCGACGTCCGCCTCGTCGAACAGCACCTGCCGATGCAGGTTGGATCGCTCGACCGTGTCCTCGTCGATGAGCCGCAGCGCGACGCCTGCCTCTGCGAGCGCGAGGGCCACGGGGCACCCGAGACCCCCGACGCCGACCACCGCCACGAGCGGGACCATCTACACGGGGTCCTGGGCGAAGTAGGTGTCGAGCGAGAAGTACCGCTCGCCGGTGTCGCAGAGCACCGTCACCACGACGCCATCGGGCGGGAGCGCCGCGGCCACCTGGCAGGCCACGAAGACGTTGGCGCCCGCGGAGATGCCGACGAGCAGGCCCTCCTCGCGGGCGAGGCGCAGCTTGGTGCGCCAGGCGTCTTCATCCGAGACCGTGCGCACCTCGTCGACCACCGCCGGGTCGTAGTTGCCCGGCACGAAGCCCGGCGCGGTGCCCTGGATCTTCGTGGGCCCGCGCTCCCCGCGCGAGATGGTGGCGCAGCGCTCGGGCTCGACCGCGATGACGCGCGCGCCCCGCCGATGCTGGCGCAGGGCGCGGCCGACGCCGGTGACGGTGCCCCCCGTGCCGACGGCCGCGACGAAGGCGTCGATGCGCGGGAAGGCCTCGACGATCTCCATCCCCGTGGTCGCGGCGTGCACGGCGGGGTTGGCGGGGTTGTCGAACTGCTCGGGCATGAACGCGCCGGGCAGCTCTGCGACGAGGGCCCGGGCCCTCGCGATGGCGCCGTCGAGCTGCTGGTCTTCGGGCGTGAGCACGAGCTCGGCGCCGTAGGCCTTGAGCAGCGCGCGGCGCTCCAGGGACATCGACTCGGGCATCGTGAGCACCAGCTTGAGCCCGCGGGCCTGACAGGCGAGCGCGAGGCCGATGCCCGTGTTGCCGCTGGTGGGCTCGACCACGGTGCCGCCGCGCGCGATCAGGCCCCGGGCGAGGGCGTCGTCGAGCATGGCGACGGCGATGCGGTCCTTCACCGAGCCGCCGGGGTTCTGCTGCTCCAGCTTCACCCAGACCTCGGCGCCGCCGGGCGACGGGATCTGGCGGAGGCGGAGGGCGCTGGTCGCGCCCACGAGGTCCATCAGCGATTCGACGATTGCCACGGGGGTGATGGCTCTCTTCTGCGCAGGGTGGGGTGTTGTCAACCGCGCCGTGACTCACCGAGGAGCACCGCCCGCGTCCACCGCGGGGAGTCTTCCAGGGTGGCCACCCGGCGCAACGCGAAGCGCTGCTCGTCGAGGCGTCGCCGCACGGCCGAGCGCCACGACGCGATGCGCTGCTCGTCCGGGAGGCCGTCGGGCCATTCCAGTTCAAGCGCGATGGCCTCGCTCGGACGCGCGTCGCTCCCCGCCTCGCCGACGGCCTCGGCCGCCGCCGCGAGGAGCTCGGCGCGATCACCTCCGAGCGACCTGACGGCCCCCCCCTCGAAGGAGCCACCGAGCGGCGTGGACGGTCCCGCGGGCGCCAGGGTCGCGCGCAGCGCAGCGAGAGTCGTGCCGTCCGTCGGATCGCGCGCGTCGGGCACCAGCGCCAGCAGCGGATCGAGCGCGAAGGTTCGCTCCCGCAGGCCCCGGTGCGGCACCGCGAGCGAGTCGGCGTCGCAGTGCATCGAGGCGTGCCAGAGCAGGTCGAGGTCGAGCGTGCGGGAGCCCCAGCGCTCGCGGCGCTCGCGCCCGAGGGAGCGCTCGATGCCGAGGCAGAGCGCGAGCGCGTCGGAGAGGCTGCCGTCGAACTCGAGCGCGAAGGCGGTGTTGAGGTAGTCGGGCTGCGGCGGACCCATCGGGGCGGTCTCCCAGACCGGCGCGACGCGGATGGATTCGACCCCGAAGCGATGTGCCACGAGGTCGCGCGCGGCGCGCAGGATCGACCGCCGCCCGCCGAGGTTGGTGCCCGCGCCGATCACCAGGGTGGAGTCGTTCATCGCCGCGAATCTACCGGTCGCGGCGACCGCGGGCACGATCGCTTGACCGGAGCGACGGGGGGGTGTGGGAATGCGCGGCATGAAGAAGGTTCTGATCACCGGGGGAGCGGGGTTCATCGGGCATCACGTCGCGACGGCGTGGCGGCGGGAGGGGGCGCACGTGGTCGTGCTCGACAGCCTGCGCACGGGCAAGCGGGAGAACGTCGCCCGCATCCCCGACGACGGGGGGCTCACGTTCATCGAGGGCAGCATCACCGACCTGGCGACGGTGCGGCGCGCCATGGAGGGCTGCTCGGTGGTGCACCACCTCGCGGCGCAGGTGAGCGTCCCGGAGTCGATGGAGCGCCCGCTGGAGTGCGTCGAGATCAACGTGCACGGCACGCTCAACGTGCTCGACGCGGCCAGGGCCGCGGGCGTCTCGCGGGTGGTCTTCTCCAGCAGCGCGGCGGTGTACGGCGACGACCCGCGGAGCCCCAAGACCGAGGACATGACCCCGGCGCCGAAGTCCCCCTACGGCATCACCAAGCTCGACGGGGAGTATTACCTGAAGATGTATGCCGAAGCGCGCGGCGTGCCGACGGTGAGCCTGCGGTACTTCAACGTCTTCGGCCCGCAGCAGGACCCGAAGAGCGTCTACGCCGCGGCGGTGCCGATCTTCATCGAGCGGGCCCTGCAGGGCGCGGAGATCAGGATTTTTGGGGACGGCGAGCAGACGCGGGACTTCGTGTACGTGGGCGACGTGGTTGCGGCCAACCTCCTGGCGGCTACCTCCGAAGGGGCGGGCCGCGGCGAGGTGTTCAACGTCGCGCAGGGTGGGCGCATCACCATCAACGAGCTGGCGCAGACCATCGTGCGCGTCACCGGCAGTGCGTCGACGATCGTCCACGCGCCCGAGCGGGCAGGGGACATCCGGCACAGCCAGGCCTCCATCGGGCGCATCGTCGAGGGTCTCGGCTTCGCGCCGAAGACCTCACTGGAGCAGGGGCTCCGCGCGTGTCTGGCCCCCCGGTGAGCGGAGCGTCGGGCGGGTGGGGAAGGCTCCCGCGGGCCGTCGCCGCTCGCGCCGGCGGGCAACCTGCGGCATGATCGGGGTGATGATGCATCGCGCGCTGACATCCCGGCCGGAGGGGCCGTACCGATCGCCGGGGCGCGCGCTCGCGTCGTGCGCGGCGGGTCCGGCGGGCTGGGTGGTGTTCCTCATCGACGCCTGCGTGGTGCTGGCCATCGCGGGCGCGGTGGTGATGGTCCCGCGCTGGCCGGCGCTGGTCGACGTGGCCGCGCGGCGGTTCCTGGGGTTCTGATGGCTCGGCGCATCGTGGTCGGAATGAGCGGCGGGGTCGACTCGTCTGCGGCGGCGGCGATGCTGCACCGCGATGGCTGGGAGGTCATCGGGGTCACGCTCCACCTCTGGGACTACGTCCGGGAAGGTCACGCGGGCCGATGCTGCTCCCCGGAAGACCAGTACGACGCCGCCCGCGTCTGCGCTTCGCTGGGCGTGGCGCACTACACCTTCGACCGGCGGGAGCTCTTCCGCGAGAAGGTCGTCGACCGCTTCGTCGAGGACTACGCCGCCGGCCGTACGCCGAGCCCGTGCGTGCGCTGCAACGAGTCGGTGAAGCTCGGGCCGCTCTGGGAGATCGCCGAGCGCTTGGGGGCCGAGGCCGTCGCGACGGGGCACTACGCGCGGGTCGCGACCGACGGGGAGGGCATCGACCTGCGCGCCGCCGCCGACGCCATGAAGGATCAGTCGTACTTCCTCTGGGCCGCACCGCTCGACGCGCTGCGCCGGCTGCACCTCCCGCTCGGCGGGATGACCAAGCCCGAGGTGCGCGCCGTGGCGGCCGCCGCAGGGCTCGTCAACGCCGCCAAGCCCGAGTCCGTCGACCTGTGCTTCCTGGAGGGCCAGGCGTACCCGGCCTTCATGGCCCGGCAGGGCGGCGTGAATACCCGACCCGGTAACATCGAGACCACGGACGGGGCGGTGGTGGGCCAGCACGACGGCGTGCACGCGTTCACGCCGGGCCAGCGGCGGGGCCTCGGCGCCGGGGGCAGACCTCGCTACGTGCTCAAGATCGTGCCCGAGCGCGCGGCCGTGGTCGTGGCCGACGACGCCGGGGCGCGCGGCGAGGGCGCGACCCTCGAAGGCTTCCGTTGGCTCTGCGACGCGCGACCCGGCCGGGTGCGCGCGCGCATCCGTTACCGCCACCAGGGGGTCGGCGCGACCCTCGAGGAGACCGCCGGCGGCGGTGCGCGGCTGCGCTTCGACGAGCCGCAGCGGGGGGTGGCGCCCGGGCAGGCGGCGGTGCTCTACCAGGGCGACCGGGTCGTCGGCGGCGGCTGGATCGCCGAGGTGCCGTCGTGAGGGCGCCCTGGCGCGCGCTCGGGCTGGTCGCGCTCGCGGGCTGCAGCGTGGGCGAGGGGAGCGGGGACGTGCGCGGCCCGATGCACATCGCGGTGTGCAGCATCTCGACCGGGCTCTTCGATCTGCGTCCGACCTTCTTCGGCGGCGACTTCCACGATGGGAGCCTCATCATCCGCGTGGCGCAAGGCGGGGAGACGGCGGAGTTCAGCGACGAGTTCGTCTGGCGGGTCAACGACACGGCGTACGTCGCGTCGCACCTCAACGAGCGCATCCCGGTCGGGCCCGCGGGCGTCGCGCCGGTGCAGGCGACCTTCCGGCCCAACGCCTCTTGCGGCCGCATCAACATCTCCCGCTACGCCCCCACCGTCGCGCTCGAGGCGATGACCGGGTACGTGATCTTCAGCTCGATCTACCGCGGGGACCCCAACGCCGACGCGACGCTGCGGCTCACCGAGGTCACGCAGTTCTCCATCCAGCTCCGCGACCCGCGAGTGGTGCGCGACACCAACCCCTCGCGCGACCCGAGCGGGCCGGCCATCCGCGAGCCGCCAGTGCTCGCCGACAGCGTCGCCGAGCTCGAGGGATGGTTCCGTTTCTACTTCGTGCGAGGGCGCCCGGCGCAGCGGTTCCAATGACCATGAAGCAGCAGTTCATCACCATCGACGCGCTCACCGCCTCGGGCGAGGGCGTCGCCCGCATCGGCGATGCGCTCGTGCGCCTCGACGGCACGCTCCCCGGGGAGCGCTGGCGCGTCCGGCGCGAGAACGGACAGTGGGTCCCCGAGGAGCGCGAGGGCGACACCGGCGCGCGGGTCGAGCCGCGCTGCGAGGTCTTCGGGCGCTGCGGCGGGTGCGCCTGGCAGCACGCCGCGCCCGCAGTGCAGCGGGCCTCGCGACTCGAGCGCATCCGGCGTGCGCTCCCACCCGCGCTGCGCGAGGTGCCGGTGGAGTACGTCGCGAGCGACGTAGGCTACGGCTACCGCACCCGCGCCCGCCTGCACTGGATCACCCCGGGCAAGCACACCTTCCTGGGGTTCCTGGCGCGTCGATCTTCCAGCGTGGTCGACCTCGCGGGCTGCCCCGTGCTGGTCCCCGCGCTCGACGCCGCGCTCCCCGCGCTGCGCGAGGCGGCGAGCGCGCTGGGCGGCCGCGGCGAGGTGTCCGTCGCCCTCGGTGACGGCGGCCGGCCCGTGGCGAGCCTTCGCCCCGAGCGGGCGCTCGACGAGCGAGGCTACGCGGTCGGGCGCGCGCTCCTCGGCCGCGGCTTCGCGGGCGTCGCACTCTGGACCCCTGGCGCGACGGCGCCCGCGGTGGAGGGCGACCCCGGGCCCATGCAGGTCGGCGGCGACGGGCTGCCGCTGCGGGCGGGCATCGGCGGCTTCGGGCAGGCGCACGGCTCGCTCAACGCGGCGCTCGCGGCCCACGTGGAGACCGAGGCCGAGGCCGGCGACCGCTCGCTGGTCGAGCTCTACGCGGGCGCGGGAAACCTCACGGTGCGCCTCGCGCGCAGCGCCCGCAGCGTGACCGCGGTGGAGTCCGACCGCGACGCCGTCGAGGCGCTTCGCTCCAACCTGGCCGCGCGTGGGCTCACGAACGTGAAGGTCCACGAAGAGGCCGTCGAGGCGCGCGTAAAGCCTTGGAAGGCCGACGTGGTGGTGCTCGACCCTCCGCGCGCCGGCGCGAAGGAGGCATGCGCGCTCCTGGCGGCCTCGCCGGTGCGGCGCATCGTCTACGTCTCGTGCGACCCGGAGAGTCTCGGGCGCGACCTCCAGACCCTCTCCTCGCGCTACAGCCTCACGCGGCTGGTGGCCTTCGAGATGTTTCCGCAGACGGGCCTGGTCGAGGTCGTGGCGACGCTCGCGCGCAGCACCGGGGGGCGCTAGCCTCCGGTCGTGCGCGCCATCGTCGATCAGGAGTTTGCGGCAGAGCGGGCGCGGTACGCGCTGCGGCACGCCTGCGAGGACTGCGTGTTCTTCGTCGACGAGACGGGGCGCTGCGCCAACGGGTACCCCAACGCGATGCACCGGGACGCGGCGTTCATGGCCGGGGCGCCGGTCGACGGCACCTTCTGCAAGGACTTCGAGCTTCGGTGAGCGCGCACGCCTCGGGGGTCGAGCTCGCGCTGCGGCGGGCCCTGGCGTTCGCCGCGCGGCAGAGGCTCTTCGCGCCGGGCGACCGCGTGCTCGTGGGCATGGGGTCCGACCCGTCCAGCCTCGGGCTCCTCGGGTTTCTTCTCCACGCGCGCGCCAGCCTGGGCGTGGCGGAGATCGCCGTCGCGGCGATCGAGCGGAGGCTCGATGAGGAGTCCGACGACGCCGAGCAGGTGGCCGATCTAGGTCGCCTCGCGCGGCAGCTGGGCTTGACCTTCCACGCAGTTCGTCCCGCGGTGCGCGGTCGGCGGGTGCGGGTGATCGACGAGCTGCGACGGCTCGCGGTCGAGCAGGGCCACACCCGGGTCGCCCTCGCCCCGACGCGCGACGACGACGCCGCTCGGGTGCTCTGGGAGCTTCTGCGCGGCCGGGGCATGACCGCCATCCGAGGGCTCGCGCCGAAGGTCAGCGGGGCCGTGGTGCGGCCGCTCCTCGCGCTCGAACGTTCCGAGGCGGCGTCCCTCGCTTCGCTGCTGGGCGTCGAACTGCCGATGCCCCCGCCGGACGGCCCCGACCCCTCGCGCGACCGACTGCTGCCCGCGCTGGAGGCGACGATCCTGCCGCGGCTCCGGGCGCTGACCCCCGGTTCGACGGCGGCGCTGGCGGGCATCGGTCGGGAGTCGCGGCGCATCCAGCGGATGTTCGCGCGCGAGGCCGAGGCCTTGGTGCGTGCCTCCGGCGCCGGGCCGGATGCGCCGCAGCTCGAGATCGACGGCGGCGCCTTCGCCGGTCCGCGCGGACGGTGGGTCGCGCGCGCGGCGCTTCGGTCGCTGTGCCCGACCGCGGACGCCACGCACCTCCGGCACGACGCACGGGCACTCGCGCACGCCGTGCTCCACCCGCGCGATCTGGCGCGTGCGGAGGCTCTCGTGCTGCACGGCGCGACCGCGGCGATGGACGGACGCTCGGGCCGCGTGACGCTGCGCCGTCGGGTCGTCCGCGGCGCGTGAGATTGCGCCTCGCGGTCTGGAAAATGCCCTGAGGTCGCTGGCGTCCGGGGATTGGCGATGTAGGCTCCGCCCCACACTTAAGAGGTGATCGTGAAGCAATCGCACAAGACCCTGCTGCTGTGGGGCTTCCTCGCCGTCATGTTCCTGTTGTTGTGGAAGGTCTTCATGGGGGCCCAGACCTCCAACGAGGTGGCCTTCAGTGAGTTCATGAACGACGTGCGCCAGCACCACGTCGTCGACGTCCGGGTGAAGGAGCGCGAGATCACCTATCGTCGACAGCTGCCCAACGGCAGCGTCGAGATGCGGGAGACCCTGGCCCCGGCCAACTGGGAGCTCCAGCGGGAGATCCTGGCTAGCGCCGACCCGCAGCACCCCATCCAGGTGCACAACGAGAAGGACGAGGGCTCCGGGCTGCTCACCAACGTGCTCGTGACCTGGCTCCCGATGGTCTTCCTCTTCGCGATGTTCGTGTTCTTCATGCGCCAGCTCCAGTCGGGCGGCGGGAAGGCCATGAGCTTCGGGAAGTCGCGCGCGCGGCTGGTGAACGACGGTAACAACCGCGTCACCTTCGCCGACGTGGCGGGCATCGAGGAGGCCAAGGACGAGGTCGAGGAGATCATCGCGTTCCTCAAGGACCCGAAGAAGTTCCGGCGGCTCGGCGGGCGCATCCCCAAGGGCGTGCTGCTCGCGGGCGCCCCCGGCACGGGCAAGACCCTCCTGGCGCGCGCCATCGCCGGCGAGGCGGGCGTGCCCTTCTTCACCATCTCGGGCTCGGACTTCGTCGAGATGTTCGTTGGAGTCGGGGCCTCGCGGGTGCGAGACCTCTTCGAGCAGGGCAAGAAGAACGCCCCCTGCATCATCTTCATCGACGAGATCGACGCCGTCGGACGCCACCGCGGCGCGGGCATGGGCGGCGGCCACGACGAGCGCGAGCAGACCCTCAACCAGCTCCTTGTGGAGATGGACGGCTTCGACGCCAACGAGGGGGTGATCATCATCGCGGCCACCAACCGACCGGACGTGCTGGACCCCGCCATCCTGCGCCCGGGGCGCTTCGACCGTCGCATCACGGTGCCGCGACCCGACGTGCGCGGCCGCGAGGAGATCCTCCGGGTGCACACCCGCAAGGTGCCCCTCGCACCCGACGTCGACCTCGCGGTCATCGCGCGCTCGACCCCGGGCTTCGCAGGTGCCGAGCTCGAGAACCTCATCAACGAGGCCGCGCTGCTCGCTGCCCGGCAGGACAAGGACGTCGTCTCGATGGTCGACGTCGAGCTCGCCAAGGACAAGGTCCTGATGGGCGTGGCGCGGCGCAACATGGTGATGAGCGACGAGGAGAAGGAGACCACGGCGTGGCACGAGGCCGGGCACGCGGTCACCTCCCACTTCGTCCAGGGCAACGACCCCGTGCACAAGGTCTCGATCATCCCGCGGGGCCCCGCCCTCGGCGTGACCATGAGCCTCCCGGTCGAAGACCGCTACACGATGACCGAAGAGCAGGCCCTCGCGCGCATCGCCATGATGCTCGGCGGGCGCGTCGCCGAAGAGGTGATGTTCAAGAAGGTCACCACCGGGGCCTCGGACGACATCAAGCGCGCCACGCGCCTCGCGCGCCGCATGGTCTGCGACTTCGGCATGAGCGAGAAGATCGGCCCGGTGTTCCACGGCGAGAGCGAAGACCAGCCCTTCGTCGGGCGCGACTTCGGCGGCGCGGGGCGCGAGTACAGCGAGCAGACCGCGATCGAGATCGACCACGAGGTGCGCCGCATCATCCGCGAGCAGCAGGAGCGAACCCGTCGCGTGCTCACCGAGCACCGCGACGCCCTCGAGCGCCTCGCGCACGCCCTGCTCGACCGCGAGACCCTCGACGCCGAGGAGATCCTCGCGTGCTTCGAGGGGCGGCCGCTGCCCGCGCGCGCCCGGCCGGTGATCCCATCGTGGGCCGAGCGCCGCGAGCGCAAGGACAACGGCGGTCGGCCCTCGAAGGTCACCAGCATCTTTCCTCCCCCGCGGAGCGTGCCCTCCGGCGCCTGACCCTCACCGCTCCGTCCCCCGCGGGGTCACCCGCACCTGCATGCCGCGCACTCCCCTCCAACTCCGCAACCTCACCTGGGACTGGTCCCGGCCGTACCTCCTGGGCGTACTGAACGTCACGCCCGACTCGTTCTCGGACGGCGGGCGCTACGTCGGGGTCGACGCCGCGGTCGACCGCGCAGCGGCGATGGTCGCGGAGGGCGCGGACGCCCTCGACGTAGGCGGTGAGAGCACCCGCCCGGGGGCGCCCTCGGTGGCCGAGTCCGAGGAGCTCGCGCGGGTCGTTCCCGTCGTGCAGGCGCTGGCACGGCGCTTCGATCGGCCGGTGTCCATCGACACCACCAAGGCGGCGGTGGCGCGCGCCGCGCTCGCGGCCGGGGCCTCGGTGGTCAACGACGTCGGCACCGGCGACGCCCCGGAGGCGCTCGGGGCGGCGGCGGCTGAATACCAAGCCGTGTATGTCGCGATGCACGCCCGCGGCACCCCCGCGACCATGGGCGCGCTCGCGCGCTACGACGACGTGGTCGCGGAGGTCTGCAGCGAGCTGCGGGCCCTCGCCGAGCGCCTCGTCGCCGCGGGCGTCGCGCGGGACCGGGTGATCCTCGACCCCGGCCTCGGCTTCGCGAAGACCGGGGCACAGTCCCTGGCGCTGCTGGCCGACCTCGCGGCGCTGCGGGCGCTCGGATACCCTGTCTGCGTGGGCCCTTCGCGCAAGAGCTTCATCGTCTCCGACGACGCTCACCCCGCCGGGTGGGCGCGGGACGCCGCCGGCGCCGATGCCCGCCTCGGGGGCACCGCCGCGGCCGTCACCGCCGCGGTGCTCCAGGGCGCGGAGGTGCTGCGGGTGCACGACGTTTCGGCGATGCGCCAGGCGGCGAGGGTCGCGCATGCGCTCGCGCTGCGCGGCGCCGGGGGCGGCCATGCACGCTGAGTGGCTGCGGGTGATCCTCCGGCGCGCGCCGCTCGAGCTGCTGCGCGACGTCGTCGACATCACCGTGGTGGCCTACGCCATCTATCGCATCCTGCTGCTGGTGCGCGGCACGCGCGCAGCGCAGGTGGGGCAGGGTCTCCTGCTCATCGCGGTGGTCTACGCGATCTCCCAGCGCCTGGAGCTCATCACGACCTTCACGCTCCTCGACCGGTCGCTGACCTCGTTCCTGGTGTTCATGGTGGTGATCTTCCAGGCCGACATCCGGCGGGCGCTGATGCGCGTGGGCGATCGGCCGTTCTTTCTGCGCTGGCGGAAGCCGGTCGACGCGCCCGCCGTCGAGGAGGTCATCGCCGCCGCCGAGGGGCTCGCGCAGCGGCGCATCGGGGCGCTCTTCGTGTTCGAGCGCGACGCGAGCGTCGACGACTTCGTCTCGCAGTGCACCATCATCGACGCCGAGCTCTCCACTGCGCTGCTGTTCACGGTGTTCCTGCCGAGCCAGGACAACCCCCTCCATGACGGGGCGGTGATCATCCGCAACGGCCGCGTCGCCGCCGCCGGCGCGGTGCTCCCGCTCACCGGCAACGGGGGTCTCGACCGGCAGCTCGGCACCCGGCACCGCGCGGCGCTCGGCATCTCCGAGGAGACCGACGCCGCGGTGGTGGTCGTGAGCGAGGAGCGCGGTGAGATCTCCCTCTGCTTCAACGGCAACATCGTCCGCGGCCTCGACGCGCAGACCGCCCGGCAGGCGCTGTACGGAGTGCTGTACTCCAAGCGCCAGGCCGCGGCCCTGCTGCGCGAGGCGGTGCAGCCCGCCCGGGAGGGTCGCAAGTCGCTGCGTCCGCCGCCGCCGCCGCGATCCGGCGTGCGACCCGTGCCGAAGGACGCGCCCGAGGCCGCCCCCCGGGCGAGCGGAGACGATCGGTGAGCCTCGCCTCGCGCCTCGCCTCCGCGCGCGACCTGGTGGTGGTGAACTTCGCCTACAAGCTCGCGTCGCTGGTGATCTCCGTGACGTTGTTCATGGTCTTCCGCGGCGCCGGGGCGGTGCAGCGGAGCGTGGACGTCCCCATCACGGCGGTGCTCCCGGCGGCCTACGCGGGCAACGCGGTGCTGCTCACCCCGCTGCCCGAGCGCGTGCGGCTCACGGTGCGCGGCACACCCTCGGTGGTGGCGCCGCTGCGGGGCGACGAGATGGGCCCCGTGCAGCTCGACCTGCGCGACGGGCGCCGTCGGCGCGTAGACCTCGACCGCGCGCTCATCAACCTCCCCGCGGGGGTCGACTTCGTGGGCTTCAGCCCGGCGAGCCTCGACCTCCGCTGGGACGCGCTGGTCACCCGTGCGCTCGCCGTGCGGGCCAGCGTCGTGGGCAGCACCGCGCCGCGCACCCGCCTCGGGGCGGTGACCGTCGAGCCCGCGCGGGTGCGGGCGCGCGGCCCCTCGGAGGCGCTCGAGGCGCAGGAGTTCGTGCACACCGTCGCGGTCGACGCGTCGGGGCTGTCGCCGGGGCGCTACGAGCGGCGGGTCGCCCTCGAGGCGCCGCGCAACGGCATCGAGTACGGGGCGGCGCAGGTGCGGGTCACCTTCGACGTCGCGCCGCTGGTGGGCGAACGCCGCTTCGAGCGCCTGGCGGTGACCGTACGCGCCGTCGCGCCGCGGGGCCTCCGCCTGGAGCCGCGGCCCCCGGTGGTGGCCGTGGTGGTGACGGGGGACCCCGCGCTGCTCGCCGAACTGATGCCCGCGCAGATCGTCCCGGTGGCCGAGGCGCCGGAGGGGGCGGCGGGCCGCGGGGTGACGGAGGCGCGGGTGCACGTCCTGACGCTGCGCGACGGGCTGACCGCCGCGGTCGAACCCGCCGAGGTGCTGCTGGTGCCGGTGCGCGCGCCGTAGGTCCCGCGCTGGTCCCCCGGGGGGCGCTCCTGCGGTAAGGTGCGCGCGATGGCAAGGTCACCCAGCATCGTAGGCGCGCCCCTCCCAACCCCGACCCGCAAGCTCTTCGGCACCGACGGCATCCGCGGCGTCGCCAACGAGTACCCGATGACCCCGGAGGTCGCGCTGCGCGTCGGCGCGGCGGTGACCTGGTGGTCGTCCCGGGGGGGGAGGGCCGCCCGCATCGTCATCGGCAAGGACACCCGGCTCTCGGGCTACATGCTCGAGACCGCCCTCGCCGCAGGCGTCTGCGCGCAGGGCGGGCGGGTGATGCTCACGGGCCCGCTGCCCACGCCGGCGATCGCGTACATCGTGCAGTCGATGCGGGCCGACGCGGGGGTGGTCATCTCGGCCTCGCACAATCCGTACATGGACAACGGCATCAAGCTGTTCGGCTCGGACGGCTTCAAGCTGCCCGACTCCGCGGAGGCGGAGATCGAGGCGCTCATGGAAGACCCGCGGCTCATGCACGGCCGTCGCACCGAGCTCGGCGTCGGGCGCGCGGAGAAGATCGAAGACTCGCGCGGGCGCTACGTCACCTTCGTCAAGAGCACGTTCCCGCGCGCGCTGCGGCTCGACGGTCTGCGGGTGGTGGTCGACGGCGCCCACGGCGCGGCCTACCGCGTGGCGCCGCTGGTGTTCTCCGAGCTCGGCGCGGACGTCACGGCCATCGGCGTGAAGCCCAACGGGCGCAACATCAACGACCGGTACGGCGCGCTCCACCCCGAGGCGCTCGCGGCGGAGGTGCTGCGCCGCAAGGCCCACCTCGGCATCGCGCTCGACGGCGACGCCGACCGGCTCATCGTCGTCGATGAGAAGGGCCAGGTGGTCGACGGCGACGCGATCATGTCGATCTGCGCGCGGAGGATGCAGCAGCAGGGCGTGCTCGCGCGCGACACCGTGGTCGCGACGGTGATGTCCAACCTCGGGCTCGAGCGCGCGCTCGCGGCCATCAAGGTGTCGCTCGTGCGCACCGCGGTGGGCGACCGCTACGTCGTCGAGGCCATGCGCGCCAACGGGTACAACTTCGGCGGCGAGCAGTCAGGGCACCTCGTCTTCCTCGACCACGCGACGACCGGCGACGGGCTCATCGCCGCGATGCAGGTCACCGCCGCGATGGTGACCTCCGAGAAGCCGCTGAGCAGCCTCGCCGCGAGCGCCATGCAGCGCGTGCCCCAGGTGCTCGTCAACACCACGCTCAAGGCCCGGCGGCCGCTCGAGAACATGCCCGTGACGCGCGCGCTCGTGCGGACCGTAGAGAAGGCCCTCGGCGCCGAGGGGAGGGTGCTGGTGCGCTGGTCGGGCACCGAGCCGAAGCTGCGGGTGATGATCGAGGGGCCCGACGAGGCGACCATCCAGCGCATGGCCGACGAGATCGCCGAGGCCGCGGGCAAGGAGATCGGCTGAGCGTGCGGGCGCAGCTGGCCGTCGGGGGGCTGATCGCAGCGATGCTCGCCGGCTGTGATCGCCCGGCGCGGGTCGAGCCGACACCCGACCGCGCCCGGGTCCACGCGGTCTCGGCGGCGGTCGCCGACGCGACGCCGGTGGTTGCCCCGACGACGCCGGTCGCGGCGCCCGTGGCACCGCGCGCGACGGAGGACTGGGAGCGCTTCGTCCCGCCCCTCGACGCCCCGACGCTGGCCCACGTCCGCGAGCTCTTCGCGCGCGGTGCGGCGGCCGGGCTGCGGCCCGACGTCTTCAGCAAGCTGGGCGACAGCATCACCGAGTCCGGCAGCTTCGCCCAGGACATCGGCCACGGCTGGTACGAGCTCGGGGCCTTCACGGAGCTCGAGCCGGTGGTCGCGTGGTTCCGTCGGCGCGGCCCGCGGGGGCGAGACGAGAACGCGTTCACCCGCGCGAGCGCGGCGGCGACGGCGGGGTGGGAGTCGAGCCAGCTCCTGGAGGGCGGCGACCGCTGCCCGGTGGAGCGTGAGCTCCAGGTGATGCGCGGCGCCTTCGCGGTGCTGATGGTCGGCACCAACGACGCCGAGCGGGGGAGCGCGGCGGCGCTGTCGACCAACCTCGCGGCCATCGTCGACCGCGTCGAGCGCCGGGGCGTGATCACCCTGCTCAGCACGATCCCGTCGCACCACGGCGCCGAGGCCGCGCGCGCCGAGGCCCAGGCCATCAACGGCCGCATCCGCGCGCTCGCCGCGGCCCGCCACCTGCCACTCATCGACTACCACGCGGCGCTGGCGGCGCTGCCCTCCGAGGGCGTCTCCGACGACCGCGTGCACCCGTCGGTCTTCGTCGATCAGGGAGACACCCGCGCGGCGGTCTTCACCGAGGAGGGGCTGCGCTACGGCTACAACGTCCGCAACCTCCTGCTGGTCCTGGGGCTGCGCCGCGCGCTCGACGCGACCGGCGTGCCCTACGCGTCACGGTGACCAGAAGACATCGGCCGCGGCCGCCCCGCGGCTGCTGCCGCTCGCCGCGAAGGTGATCGCCTCGTTGAGGGCGTACTCCAGCAGCAGGCGGAACTCTGCGGAGAGGCTGCCCGTGCCGGCGCTCTGCGCGGTCGAGCTGCTGCCCGCGGCGGAGTAGGTCGCCTGGAGGTAGAGCCTGGGCGAGAGGTTGACGCCCGCGCCGTAGCGGCCGCCGCCGGAGGTGGTGGGCTCGGCGATGATCGTCGGGAGGAAGGCGAACTCGCGGGAGATGCCGCTCGCGACGATGCCCGAGACGAGCGAGACGATCGCCTGGGCGAACTGGCCCGCGAAGTCGGTGCCCGACGAGCTCGCGGCGGGGGAGCGGCGACCGAGGGCGATCATCGCGAGGATCTCCGCCTGGCTGGCAGTGGGGAAGCTGTCCGACGTGAGCACGATGGCGGGCCGCTGGAGGCGGCCGCTGACGGCCACGGTGATGCGGCCCGCGGAGGGGGAGTCGTGGTGCGCGGCGATGTCGAGCTCGGGGTTCATCCCGAGGTTGCCGTCGAAGGTGACCCGCACCCGGTCGAGGTCGAACTGCTTGCCGAAGATCGAGTACCAGGACTGGTTGCTGGCCTGGCTGACGGTGCCCGCGACGGCGAGGCCCGTCCGGTCGCGGCGGATGCGCAGGTCGGTGCGGACCGCGATGGCGAAGTCCGAGCGGCGCGCCCACACCGGCGTCTCGGAGTGGATCTCGAGCTCGATGGCGTAGTCGCTGCCGTCGCCGGGCTGCGCGAGCCGGGTGCGCCCGATGATGAAGATGCTCGGGTCGGCGTCGAGGGCCTGGAGGTTGTTCGACGGCTGGTCCTGCACGAGGGCGGACAACTGCTCGACCTGGATGTTGCCGCGCGCCCCGTCGCCGCGGAAATCCATGTTGAACTGCACGCCCCCGTCGAGCCAGGCCCACGTGTAGCCCGACAGCACCGCGGGCAGCGTGCGCGTGCGGCCGTGGACATCGAGCGCGACGTGGTCGTCGTGGATCGTCGCGGCGCCGTCGGCGTGCAGGCGCCCGCGGCCGAGGTCGAAGTCGATGTGGTCGATCCGCACGGTGGCGTCCTGCGCGACCAGGAGCAGGTCGAGGTCACGCATGGGCTCGCCGAGCGTGGTCAGCGTGGCCCGACCCGACCGGAGCGCGATCTGGCCACTCGGCGACCTGGGGTGCTGGCCGTCCCAGTGGATGCGCGCCTGGAGCTGGCCGCCGAGGTTCGTCGCGATGTCCTCGGGCACGAAGCGCGAGAGCGTCTCGAGGGGGTACCCCGCCGCGAGCAGGTCGAAGACCGCGCCCGCGCGGTCGGGCACCAGGCGCGGCAGCGTGCCGGTGAAGGGCATCGACGCGATGGCCAGCACCGACTCGCCGGGCGCGTCCGAGATCGGCCCGTCGGGCGAGCAGTCGGGGGTGGCCGCGGCGGTCGTGGCGATCGCGCACGAGCGCAGGCGCAGTCGACCGCTCTCGTTGCGGATGACCGCGTGGATGCGCGCGCGGGCGGACGGCGCCACGTAGGCCTGCATCGACTCCGGCAGCCGCGCGCGGAAGTCCTCCACGGTCACCGTCGCGGTCACGGGCTGGCGCGGGTCGTCCGTCGCGAGGAGGCGCACCGCGACGCGCCCCTCCAGGCCGCGCTCGCGCGCCCAGCGGATGCGCTCGATGCGGAGGTTCTCCGTGTCGACGTCGAAGCGGTCCCACGAGACGCCGTCGGCGCCGCGCGCGCTGAGGTCCGCGACCCGCGTCGAGAGCCGGATGTCGGCCTCCAGGCGGGCCTGCTGATCGCGCGTGGTGTTGGGCGAGGTGAGCCCCCGGACGTTGAGGTTCACGGCCCACGCGTCGAGCAGCGTGCCGCCCTCGCGGGGCGCGATCGCCGCGAAGACGTCTGCCCGGATGGGCTCATCGAGGCCGAGGAGGCTCAGCGACGGCGCGGTGCCCTCGACCTCTGCCTCGACGCTCGGCACGAGGAAGGTCCCGGTGGCGCGCACCTGGGCGTGCAGCATCGTCCCCGGCGGGACGTTCGGGGGACGGATGAAGCGCGGCGTCCCGTCGGCCTGCGGAATCGCGATCGTGCGCAGCGGCCACTCGCTCCGCAGCACCGGGCCGAAGGAGACGCGCGCGTCGGTGCTGGCGGCCGCGAGGGCGGCGCGGAGGCGGGCGGGGAGCGCTGCGTCGCGCAGCTGGACGGCCTCGCGCACGGCCAGCAGCGCCGTCTGCCACGGCCCCCGCAGGGTGACGTCCGTCGCGATGAGGGTGCGCGGCATCAGGGGCTGGTCGTCGCAGCCAGCCGGAGGACCCGAGGAGGGCGCGTCGAAGTCTCTCGTGATCGCGAGACGTAGCCGCGGGGAGATGTCGTCGAGCCGGAGCGAGGCGAGCGAGGCGCAGAGCACGCCGCGCACCCACATCGGCTCCACCGCGGGGACCATCCGCGGCGCCCGGCCGAGCAGCGAAGGGATGCCGACACCGACGACGAGCCCGCGCCCCTCGACCCCGAGCGTGGCGGCGAGCGGGGCCTCCGCCGAGGTGCGCGAGACGTCGACCGTCGCCACGATCCGCCCCTGGGTACGCAGCGTGCGGGGGAGGGCCCCCGCGAGCAGGGGGAAGTTCCCGAGGTCCGCGATCTCGGCCCGCGCCGAGGCGGTGCGGAGGCCGCGCACCCACGCCGCGGGGTCGCTCCACGCGCGCACCGGCGGCGTGATCACCTCCAGGGTCAGCGTGGCCGCCTCCGGCGCGCCGGACGGGGTGAGGGCAGCGTTGACCCGCGCGACGAGCTCCGCGCCGCGGCGGGTGAGCCCGAGGTCCCCGGTGACGAACCCGAGGCCGGGCACGGTGAGCTCCCGGAGGGTGAGCGCCCCTTGGCTCCGCACGACGTTGACCAGGTCGATGACGAGGTCGCCGTGAATCCGCCCCGAGAGAGGTTGCCCCGCCGGGGCGAGCGGCGCGGCCCAGGCGAGGTCGAGGCGACGCGCGTTGACCGTGAGCCGCCCGTTGCCGAGCGCGAGCGCGATCGAGCCTGCCGCCCCGGCGTCGACGTTGAACGCGCCGCGGAGGGACGTCCACGACGCGCCGGGGCGCACCGCGAAGGATCCGCGGAGGCGGGCCGTGGCGCCGCGCAGGTTGACCCGCGCGTCGGCGATCCGGGTGCTGATGTAAGCCAGGTCGCTGAGATCGACGCTGGCGTCGACCTCCACGCTGGCGTTGTTGGGAATGCCCGCGGGCGCGGGCCCGAGCGCCGCGAGCAGCCCCGGTCCGTCCGCCGAGGCGCGCACCCGCAGCACCCCCGCGGGGTTGCCGGCGACGCGCACCGTGGCGTCCGAGGGCCGCACCGAGCCGCGCACCGCGGCGCCCTGCAGCGTCGCGACGGCGTCGATGGTCTGCTCGCGGCCGGCGAGGGTGAAGGCTCCGCGCAGCTCGGCGTGGCGGACGCTCGCGCCCGCGACGGCGATCGCGTCGCCGACCACCGTGGCGTCGACGCGCAGGTGCGCGGGGTCGCCGGAGACGTGCGCCGCGCCGCGGACCCGCCCCCGCGCGAGGTCGCGCGTCCACGGCAGCGTCTCGAGGGGCGGAGGCTCGAAGGAGGCGTTGAGGTCGATCGGGTGCGCCCCGTCGAGGCCGACGGTGCCCGTCGCGTGGAGGCGCACCATCGGCACGTCGAGGGCTTCGATCTGGAGGGGCTGCTGCTCGCGGTAGAGGGCGGTCACCACGAAGGGCGGGACCTCGTTGCCCGACACCGTGGCATGGAACTCCCTCCCATCCACGGTCACCCGGTGACCGGCGCCCACGTCCTGCTCCGTGATCGCGATGACGCCGTCGATCTGTCCGTCGGGCAGTGCGGTGTACGCGTCCCGCAGCACGACGCGGTCGAAGCGCAGCGTGGCGCTGCGGTCGTGGCTGCCGATGAAGGCCGAGAGCGTGGTCGACGCGCGCCCGATCATCACGCGGCCATCGACGCTCCAGCTGGCGCCCGGCCGACCGTGCGCCGCGAGGCTGGGGATGCCCACGTCGGGCAGGGTCTGCGCCGGGTCGAGCGCGGCGAGCTGCGTGAGGGTGGCGCCGGGGACGAAGCAGTCCCGGACGGTGACGAGCATCTCGGTGTTGGCCTGCGGCACGGCCGTGATCGCGCAGCGCAGCGGGGCCCCGGCGAGGGTGAGCCCCGCGTCGACGGAGAGCGCGGGGTAGGTGCGCACGCGGGCGCGGGCCTGGAGCGCGACCGGCGACAGCGGCGTCGAGCTCGTCTCGAGCGCGAGGCTTCGGAGGTTGAGGCTCATGCCGGCGGGCTGGAGCGTCAGCCCCCCCGCGAGGCGGACGCCCCGCGCCTCGATGGGGTACCCGAAGGTGTTGCGCAGCGTCGCGGCGTGGAGCCGCAGGTCGGGGAAGCGCACCTCTGGGAGGGGGGTCGACGCCTGCGCGGCGCCGGGCGGCGGCGGGGCCTCGGCGGAGAGGCGCGGGGTGAAGAGGGTGACCGCGCGCGCGTCGACGGCGAGGGCTGGCCACGGGGCGCGGCCGACCAGGGCCTCGAGGAGGCCGACGGTGGTGGTGACGTAGACCGTGGCTTCCTCGACGAGCGGGCGCCGGTCGAGGTCGCGCCACGTGACGCCCTCCACGACGATCCCGCCGGGGTCGAGGCGCGCGACGCGCCGGAGGGTGACGTGGCCGGGCGCGAAGTCGGCGGCGGCGGCCCGGGCGAGGTCGGTGGCGGCGGCGCGCCCGAGGCCCGTCGGCAGGTGGAGCACCAGCGCGACCCCGAAGAGCACCGGCAGCGCGACGAGGCGCACCAACTGGACCGCCACCTTTGCGAGCCCCGTGGCCATCAGTAGGCCTCCCCGAGCGAGAGCTGGATCGCGAGCGGGATGTCGGCGCCGAAGAAGTCGCAGCGGGGTGACGTGACGATGTAGTAGCTCGCCCAGCCGCTCGGGGCGACGCGGTTCTGCGCGGCGACGTCGGCGGCGTTGCGCGAGCAGGTGAGGTCGTTGAGGCGCACGGCGAAGTCGGCGCGCAGCGGGCCGATGGGGGTCAGGTAGCGGAAGCCGATGCCCACCGAGGGGTGGAGGTTGCGGAAGAGGGCGCCGACGGTGTCGAGGCTGAAGCCGCGGGGCGGCGGGAGCGAGCGGCTGCGGCGGTCGATGGCGCAGCCAACGCCGTCGGCGACCGCGTTGGTCGCGGTGGGCTGGCAGCCGGGCGCCTGGATGCCCTGCGGGTTGACGAAGGGCTCCGGGTCGATGCCGACGACGTTGGACGTGTCGAGGAAGGCCACCATGCCGAAGGACCCGGGCTGCCAGCGGGTCTCGAAGGATGCCTCGAAGATGCCGGTGCCCCCGAGGGCGGTGGTGCGGTCGGCGGAGGCGGCGGTGCCAGGCGTCGGGGCGAGGGGCACGGTGCCGAGCACGCCGACGCGGCCGTAGGGATAGCCACGGTTGGACTGCGATCCACCCGAGACGAAGCGGAGGTCGGAGGGCAGGGGCCAGTAGCGGCGACCTTCGGCCTCGTAGGAGCTGCCGATGGTCGCGCCGAGCATCGCGCGGAACGCGAACACGATGGTGCGCGCGGGCGAGACGTAGGTGCGCGCCTCGGCGGAGGCGCGGACGAAGCTGTAGTCCGAGACCCCGGGGATGCGGATGGCCTCGAGGAGGTTGCCCGACAGGAACCAACCGCGCGAGGGGCGCGCCCGGTCGTCGCGGCTGTCGTACGAGATCGACTGCTCGAGGTGCAGGTAGCGCTGATCGAAGTAGAGGTCGCTGTAGATCGGGTCGTTCTGGAGGGTGTCGCGGTTGGAGCGGAAGGCCGCGCCGTCACCGATCTCGTTGGGACTGAACTGCAGGTCGGTGAAGCGGAGGTAGAGCGCGCCGCGCAGCCGGCGGGTCAAGGTGCGCTCGAGCCCCGCGGTGACCCGCACCGACTGACGGAACGCGATAGAGGGGATGAGAGGGTCGGGCGCCAGCTCGTACTGCACCGAGAGCAGCCCGAGGGTCTGGCGGAACAGCTCCGGTCGCGCCGTCTCGACGACCACCGCGGCACCCGGCACGACGCGGAAGGGCGCCTGCTCCTGCGCGACGCCGCCGCCGAAGAAGCTCGCGAGGTTGACGAAGTAGAGCAGCGGCCGGGCCTCGATGCGGAACCGGCGAAACTCGCCGAGCAGGTTGCGGTGCTCGTACGCGGCGACGAGGTGCGCGTTGGAGCGCACGCTGTCGTACTCAAGGCCGCCGCCCAGGCGGAAGCGCCAGAGGCGCGCGGTGGAGAGCGTGACGTTGAGGTCGACCACGCCGCCCGGGCGCGGGGCCTCCTCGATGCGCGCGATGCCGAAGACGCCGAGGTCGAAGAGCGCCTGCTGGGCGTCGGCGAGCGCGCGCCGCGAGTAGCGGGCGCCCGGGCTGATGTCTAGCGCCGAGCGGATGACCGACACCGGCAGCCCGTTGGGGAGGTGCGTCCCGGTGAAGGGGTCGGTGCTCGGCGAGAGGCGCAGCGTGACGACCCCGAAGCGGCTTCGCGGGCCCGAGCGCGCGGTGTACTCAACCCAGGCGCGCCGGGTCTCGGGGTCGACCGCGGCGTGGGGGATCACCGTCGGCGTCGCATACCCTCCCTCTCGGAGCGCGTCGAAGATCAGCGACCGGTCGAAGCGGAAGCGTTCCTCGTCGAAGAGCGAGCCCGGGGTGGTCCGCAACCCGGAGTACACGGTGTTGCAGATTCGCTCCGGGAGCGGGTCGGTGTCGCCCTGCTCGCACCCGCGCAGGCGAAGGTCCTCCACGCGGGTGGGCTCGCCCTCCGCGACGTCGATGTCGATGCGCGCTCGGCTGTTGCCGAGGTCGGTGACCCGCGGGGGCGAGACGTGGGCGTCGTAGTACCCGCGCGCTCGGTAGAAGCGCTGCACGCGGGCCTGGTCGCGGGTGAGGGCCGCCGAGTCGAGGTACGCGGGGTCGACCCACCACCAGCGCCACCAGCGCAGCAGGCGCGGCCGGGTGGCGGGCCAGAGCGGGGTCTCGCGGGTGGCGATGCGGGTGCGGAGGTCCTCACCGTCCACGTTCTGCACGCCCCGGAGGCTCACCTCGGATACGGTCGTGCGCCCCTGCGTGAAGCGGGCGGGACAACCCATCAGAAGGAGCGCGGCAGCGAAGAAATGAACGAAGTAAAGGAATCGACCCGGACCGGACATCAACCGCGAACATAGTGCACCGCTCCCGGTACCGTCAGCGGTACTTCAACGTGGCTGTGCACCCGAGAGGCTCCTGAAGAATGGTCGACCGACGAAAGGCCTTGAAGGTCGTGGCCGGCGTCACGAGCGCCGCGGCCGTGGGCGTGGCGGTCTTCCCCGCGGCCGCGCTGGTGGCTGCCGCCGCCAACACACCCCCGCTACCGGGCCGACCGCCGGGCGGCGACGAGGGCTGGTACGCGGTCGCCCGCTGGGATGATCTCGTCGTCGGCACCCCCCTCCAGGCCCACATCGTCGGCGCCGAGGTCGACGCCTGGACGGTCTCGCCCGACCGGCGCATCGGCACCGTCTGGTTGCTCCGCAGGGGTGAGGACACCGCGTCGCTCCGCGCGCTGTCGGCCGTGTGTCCGCACCTCGGCTGCGTCATCGAACACAACGCCACCGGATTCGTGTGCCCCTGCCACGTCAGCGATTTTTCGCCCACGGGCGCAGCGCTGCGCGGCCCGTCGCCGCGCTCCATGGACTCGATCGAATCGCGGGTCCGCGAGGGGCGCGTCGAGGTCCGTTGGGCGCGCTTCCGCCTGGGCACCGCCGAGCGCATCCGCGAGGAGGGCTGAGAGCCGCGATGGACACACCCTCCCGTTGGAAGGCCTTCCTCGAAGAGCGCACCGGGCTGCCGGGCGCTCTCTCTCGCGCGGTCGACGTGGCGATGCCGGGCGGTCCTCGGTGGCGCCGGGTGTTCGGCGCCTCTCTGGTCGCGCTGTTGCTGCTGGAGGCGCTCACCGGCGCCGCGATGATGACGGTGTACTCGCCGGGCACCAGCGCGGCGTGGTCGAGCACCTGGTACCTCGACGCGGTGCTTCCCTGGGGGCGCCTGGTGCGCGGACTCCACCATTTCGGCACCCACGGCATCGTGGTGCTGCTCGGGCTTCACCTCGTTCAGGTGGTGCTCGACCGCGCCACCCGCCGGCCGCGCGAGCTCAACCACCTCCTCGGGCTCGGGCTCGGCGGCCTCGCGCTCTTCGCCGCGATGACGGGCTTCCCGCTCGCGTGGGACCAGCGCGGCTACTGGGTCTCGCGCATCGAGACCGGCATCATCGGGAGCGTCCCCCTCGTCGGTCCACTGCTGAAGCGCTTCCTCCTCGGCGGCGCGCACTACGGCCAGCTGACCCTCACGCGCTTCTACACGCTCCACGTCTGGGCGGTTCCCCTGGCGCTGCTGCTGGGCGTCTGGGCCCACGTCACGATGGTGCGTCGGCACGGCCTGAAGGGCGACGCCGGGCGCGGTGACCCGCAGGCGCGCTGGTGGCCCGGGCAGGCCGCGCGCGACGGTGCGGCGGCGCTGCTCACGCTGGCGGTGGTCACCTGGATGGCCCGGCGCTGGGGCGTTACCCTCGACGCGCCGGCCGATCCGTCGAGCCACTTCCCCGCCGTGCCCGAGTGGTTCTTCGCGCCGCTCTCGCAGCTGCTGCGGTACTTTCATGGCCCCTGGCAGGTCGTCGGTACGATGGTCATCCCGGGCGTGCTGACGACCTACGTCGCGGTGCTCCCGTGGATCGACCGCAGCGAGTCCCGCTGGCGGCGCGCCCTCGTGCTGACCCCGCTGCTGCTCGCGGGCCTCGGCGCGGCGGCGCTCGGGGTCGAGCAGCGCCGAGGCCTCGCGACCCCCGCATTCGTGCGATCGCTGCGCGAGGCGCGTGCGACCGCGGGGCGGGCGAGGGCGCTGGCCCGCCGGGGCATCCCCCCGGAGGGGCCGCTGGAGATGGTGCGCAACGACCCGGCGGTGCGACCGGGCGAGCTCTTCGCGCAACACTGCGGCACCTGCCACGCGGTGCGCGGCGTCAGCCAGGAGCGGAAGGGGCCACGCCTCGACGGCTTCGGCTCGCGCGAGTGGGCGACGGCCTTCGTGGTCTGGCCCGACCACCCCGAGCTCATGGGGACGACGGAGATCCACGACATGCCTCCGCAGCACCGGCGGCTCCGGGACGACGGTGTGCGCGCGGTGGCGGAGTGGCTTTACTCGCGAGGGTATGAGCCCGGCGAGGCCGCGCCCGACGCCGCGCTCGTGACCGCGGGCGAGGCGATCTACCGGCGCCGCTGCACCACCTGCCACCAGGGGGCGGGCGACACGTCCGAGACCGAGGCCGCCGACCGCGACGCCCCCAACCTCGACGCGTGGGGATCGCGGGCGTACATCCGCTCGCAGATCGTGAACCCCGGGGCGCCCGAGAACTACGGCGCGCGCAATCGCATGCCGCGCTTCCACGACCGGCTGAGCGAACGCGAGCTCGGGATGGTTGTGGACTACGTGCGCTCGCTGCGCGGTCGCCCGGCTCCGGCGGTGCGGGACGAGCCCGAGGCGCCGACGCCCTGACTTGACCCTCGGCGCGGGCGGGCGGTAACGCACTGCGCCCGATGTTCACCGTTCGCCCGACAGCACGATGGTCCGCCGCGGGGTGGCTCCTCGTGGCGACCCTCTGGGGGTCGGCGGGGGGCGCGCAGCAGGCGCCCGATGCGGGCGCGGAGCACGATCCGCTCGGTGTCGGTGACTCCCCCGAGGTGCCCGACGACGGCCCTACGACGCCAGAGACCACCGCGCCGGCGGCGACGCCCGACGCGCCGCTGCCGACCCGGCCGCACGCGGTCACCGGGGTCACGCGACCGGTGCGGGCGCGGATGTTCGGCCGCTCGGACGACCGCGCGGAGCACGAGCGATTGGCGGCGGCGCTGCGAGCCCGGCGGCGGCGCGCCCCGGGGGACCCCGAACAGCTGGAGCTTCCGGGAATCCCTGATGCGTGGTTCTTCCGCCCGAGGGTGGGAGGCCGGGCGAGGGTGTTCGTGTACCTGCACGCGCGGGGGGCCGACCCCCGGGAGAACTGTGCGCGCTTCGCCCCGGTGGTGACCCCGCGGGGCTGGCTCGTCTGTCCGCAGGGACCCGGCATGCGCGGCGACGGCCACCGGGTCTGGAACAACAACGCCGCCCTCGCGCACCGCTACACCATGACCGCCCTCGACGCCCTCTTCCGGCGCTTCCCCCGGCGGGTGCGGCGCAACGACAACGTGGTGATGGGCTTCAGCGAGGGCGCCTTCGTGGCGATGCAGACCGGGCTGATGGAGCCCGTGGTGTTCCCACGCTGGCTCATCTTCGCCGCGCACGACGGCTACGTCGGGATGAACTCCGAGCTCTACCCCGCGGCGCGCCGCGCCCTCCGCCGCGTGTACCTGCTTACCGGGGCAGGTGATGGCATCGTGGAGCGCACCCGCCGCGCCGCCGCGCTCATGCGCCGCGAGCGCCTCGGTCGGGTCGAGCTCCGAATCCTCCCCGCCGCGGGGCACCAGTTGCCGCCGGACTTCGTGCCCGTGGTGCGCCGCGCGCTCGCGTGGGTCACCGCCATCCGCTGAGCGCGTGCTTGACACAGGGGCACCCCTCGTTAGAGTCCGCCGCCCGTCACCAACCCCATCCCCCCCCGTTGAGGCACAGCGTTCCATGCAGGTTACTGTCTCGCGTCTCTCGCCCGTTGAAGTGTCGCTCCGCATCGTGCTCGCCCAGGAGAAGGTCGACGCCGAGCTCGACCGGGCCTTCCAGAAGCTCGGGCGCGACGCGCAGATCCGAGGGTTCCGCAAGGGCAAGGTGCCGCGCCCGGTGCTCAAGCAGTACTTCGGCGGCCAGGTGGCCTCCGACGTGCTCCGCCGGATGATCGACGAGTCCCTGCCGGGCGCCATCCGCGACCAGAAGCTCGAGGTCATCGGCCAGCCGCGCGTCGAACTGGTGGGCGACATGCAGAGCACCGCCGAGTGGGGATACACGGCGCAGTGCGAGGTCCGCCCCGACATGAGCGGCATCGACCTTGGCGCGCTCAAGCTCACCCGCAAGGTGTACTCGGTCGGCGACAAGGAGCTCGACGTCGCGCTCCAGCAGAAGCGCGAAGAGAACGCCACGCTCCGTACGCCGGAGCCGATGCGCCCGGCGGTCGAGACCGACACGGCGACCTTCGACGTCGCCATCCTGGTCGACGGCAACGAGCTGGCGGAGTTCGGCGCCAAGGGCCGCACCGTTGAGCTCGGCCGCAACACCCTCATCAAGGAGATCGACGAGGGGCTGCGAGGGATGTCTCCGGGCGAGACCCGGGAGGTCCCCGTCACCTTCCCCGAGTCTCACCGTCAGAAAGAGCTCGCGGGCAAGGTCGGCAGCTTCCGCCTCACGCTCACCGCTCTCCAGGAGAAGGTGCTGCCCGAGCTCGACGACGAGTTCGCCAAGGACACCGGCTCCGAGAGCCTCGAGGTCCTGAAGGCCAGCACCCTCGCCACGCTCCAGAAGCAGTTCGCCGATCGCTCCGACGACGAGGTCCGCGAGGAGGCCATCGAGAGCCTCGTGAAGGCCAACACCATCCCGGTGCCCCCGTCGCTCGTGACGCAGGTGCTTGGTCAGCTCCGCCCGTCGCTACTCCGTGAGCTCGGCGGCACCCTCGGCGAGGGCGCCGACCTCGAGAGCACCCTGCGCGGCGAGGCCGAGCAGCGCGTGCGCGCAGGCCTGCTCCTCACCGAGGTGGCCCGCACCCACGGCATCAGCGTCACCGAGGCCGATCTCAACACCCGGCTCGAGGAGATGGCGAAGGAGACCGGGCGCGCGCTCCCGCGGCTGCGCGTGGAGTACCGCGACCAGGGCAAGCGCGACCTTCTCATCAGCGAGGTGCTGGAGAAGAAGGTCCTCGACCTGCTGTTGAGCAAGGCGACGATCACCGAGGTCCCGACCGACCCGAGCGAAGTCGCTCCGGCGAAAGAGGCGTGAGCATGGACGACCGTAACCGCAGCTTCATCCCGTACCCGCAGGTGATCGAGACCACGCACCGCGGCGAGCGGTCGTGGGACATCTTCTCGCGCCTGTTGAAAGACCGGATCGTGTTCCTCGGCACCGAGGTCAACGACGACGTCGCCAACATCATCATCGCGCAGCTGCTGTATCTGGAGAGCGAAGATCCCGACAAGGAGATCATGCTCTACATCAACAGCCCCGGCGGCGTGATCACGTCGGGCCTCGCGATCTACGACACCATGCAGTACATCCGCTGCCCGGTGAGCACGCTCTGCCTCGGCATGGCGGCCTCGATGGCGTCGGTGCTGCTCTGCGCGGGCACCAAGGGCCGGCGCCTCGCGCTCCCCAACTCCCGCATCCTGCTGCATCAGCCCCTCGGCGGCGCGCGGGGTCAGGCGACGGACATCGAGATCCACGCCAAGGAGATCTTGTACCTCCGCCAGAAGCTCACGGACATCTACGTGAAGCACACGGGGCAGGAGAGTGAGAAGATCCGCCGCGACACCGAGCGCGATTTCTACCTGAGCGCCGAAGACTCCAAGAGCTACGGGCTCATTGACGAAGTGGTCACCGGCCGCAAGGAAGCGCCGAAGCGCTGAGTGCGATCGCGGCCGTTCGCTTGCCCCACGCTGGGGCGGCGTCCTAGACTCGATGCGGATAAAACCATATCCCAACCACGCGCGCAGAGCCGTGGAGGAACGAGGCACCGGTGACGGGCAAGGATCGAGGGGACCACGGCAACCTGACGTGCTCGTTCTGCGGCAAGAGCCAGCGGGACGTGAAGAAGCTCATCGCAGGGCCGACGGTCTACATCTGCGATGAGTGCATCGGGTTGTGCAATGACATCCTGGTAGAGGAAGGGGAGCGCGAGGAAAACCTCCGCGGCAGCTCCCCCATCCCGAGGCCCGCGGAGATCAAGGCGATCCTGGACGACTACGTGGTCGGGCAGGACCGGGCGAAGAAGATCCTCGCGGTGGCGGTGCACAACCACTACAAGCGCATCGAGGCGAAGGGCGCGGGCGAGGAGGTCGACCTCCAGAAGTCCAACATCTTGCTACTGGGGCCGACGGGCACGGGCAAGACGCTCCTGGCGCAGACCCTGGCGAAGATCCTGAATGTGCCCTTCGCCATCGCCGACGCGACCACGCTCACCGAGGCGGGGTACGTGGGCGAAGACGTCGAGAACATCATCGTCCAGCTGCTGCAGAACGCCGATCACGACATCGAGCGGGCGCAGCGCGGCATTGTCTACATCGATGAGATCGACAAGATCGCGCGCAAGGGCGACAACCCCTCCATCACCCGCGATGTGTCGGGCGAGGGCGTGCAGCAGGCGCTTCTGAAGATCCTCGAGGGGACGGTCGCCAACGTGCCGCCGAAGGGCGGTCGCAAGCATCCGCAGCAGGAGTTCCTCCAGGTCGACACGACCAACATCCTGTTCATCTGCGGCGGGGCCTTCGTGGGGCTCGACCAGGTGATCGAGCGGCGCACCAACACCAAGAGCCTCGGCTTCGGAGCGGAGATCGCCAGCAAGAACGAGCGGAAGATCGGCGAGCTTCTCGCGCAGGTCCAGCCGGAAGACCTGTTGAAGTTCGGGCTCATCCCGGAGTTCATCGGCCGCCTCCCGATGCTGGCCACCCTGCACGAGCTCAACGAAGAGGCCCTCGTCGACGTGCTCACCAAGCCGAAGAACTCGCTGGAGCGACAGTACAAGAAGCTCTTCGAGATGGACGGCGTGAAGCTGAAGTTCACCCGCGGGGCGCTCGCGGCGGTGGCGCGCGAGGCGCTCACCCGGCTGAGCGGCGCGCGCGGGCTGCGGGCCATCCTCGAGAACGCCATGCTCGATGTGATGTACGAGATCCCGAGCAAAAGCGGCATCAAGGAGGTCATCGTGAACGAGGAGGTCATCCTCCGACACGAGACCCCGTTGATCGTCTATCACAAAGAGTCGGCGGAGAGCGCGTAGCCTCCCCTACACTCCCCTTAGGAGCCTCCATGTCATCGTTGAAGGGTGAGGGCACGGGCGAGCGCCTCGTGCTGCCGCTGCTGCCATTGCGGGACATCATCGTCTTTCCGCGGATGGTGGTTCCGCTGTTCGTGGGCCGCGAGAAGAGCATCGCGGCCATCGACGCGGCGCTCGCGGGCGACAAAGAGATCTTCCTCGCGGCGCAGAAGCGCCCCCGCACCAACGCCCCGGCGCCGGACGACATCTACGAAGTCGGCACCATCGGCAGCATCCACCAGTTTCACCGCCTGCCCGACGGCACCGTGAAGGTGCTCGTGGAGGGCCGGCGCCGGGGCGTGGTGCGCCGCTGGCACGAGCACGAGCCGCATTTCTTGTGCGACGTGGAGGCGCTCGAAGACACGGCCTCTGCGAGCGTCGAGGTCGACGGGCTGATGCGCTCGGTGCAGTCGTCCTTCGAGACCTACGTGAAGCTCAACAAGCGCGTCCCGCCGGAGGTGCTCATCTCCGTGCAGACGCTCGACGAGCCGGGCCGACTGGCCGACACCGTGGTGGTACACCTGGGGAGCATCAAGCTCACCGACCGCCAGGCGCTGCTGGAGATGACCGACGCCGTGCAGCGCCTCGAGCGACTGCACGAGGCGATGCAGGCCGAGATCGAGATCCTGCAGGTCGAGAAGAAGATCCGCTCGCGGGTGAAGCGCCAGATGGAGCGCACCCAGAAGGAGTACTACCTGAATGAGCAGATGCAGGCGATCCAGAAGGAGCTCGGGGAGCGCGACGAGTTCAAGAACGAGATGCAGGAGTTCGAGGATCGGCTGAAGAAGAAGCGGATGTCCAAGGATGCGATGGAGCGCGTCCGCAAGGAGATCAAGAAGCTTCGGATGATGCAGCCGATGAGCGCCGAGGCGACGGTGGTGCGCAACTACCTCGACTGGATCCTCGCGCTCCCGTGGGGTGACCGCTCCGACGATCGATTGGACGTGGTCGAGGCCGAGAAGATCCTCGATGAAGACCACTACGGGCTCAAGACCGTGAAGGAGCGCGTGCTGGAGTTTCTCGCGGTGCGGGCGCTCTCCGACAAGCCCCGCAGCCCGGTGCTCTGCCTCGTGGGTCCGCCCGGCGTGGGCAAGACCTCGCTCGCCCGATCGCTCGCCCGATCGATGAACCGGAAGTTCGTGCGCATCTCCCTCGGAGGCGTGCGCGACGAGGCCGAGGTGCGCGGCCACCGGCGCACGTACATCGGCGCGCTCCCGGGCAAGATCATCCAGTCATTGAAGAAGGCCGGCACGGACAACCCCGTCTTCCTTCTCGACGAGGTCGACAAGATGAGCACCGACTTCCGGGGTGACCCGGCCGCGGCGCTCCTCGAGGTGCTCGACCCCGAGCAGAACGCTGCCTTCAATGACCACTACCTCGACATGGACTATGACCTCTCGGAGGTCATCTTCATCACGACCGCCAACACCCTGGGTGGCATTCCGCTCCCGCTGCAAGACCGGATGGAGATCATCCAGCTCAGCAGCTATACGGAGTACGAGAAGCTCAATATCGCGGTGAAGTACCTCGTCCCGCGCCAGCTCAAGGAGTGCGGGCTCGAGGGCGTGAAGGTGGACATCACCGAAGGCGCCGTGCGCACGGTGATCAACCACTACACGCACGAGGCCGGCGTGCGCAGCCTGGAGCGCGAGCTCGGTAGTCTCATTCGCAAGGTCGCGCGGCGGGTGCTCAAGGACGGCAAGGGCGGCACCTACCTGGTCGAGGCGCGGGACATCCCGAAGTACCTTGGGGTGCCGAAGTACCGGGTGGGTCGCAAGGAGGAGCAGGACGCCATCGGGCTCACGGCGGGCCTCGCGGTGACCTCCTTCGGCGGCGAGCTGCTGGCCAACGAGGTCGCGGTGGTGCCCGGCAAGGGCAAGCTCATCGTCACGGGCAAGCTGGGCTCGGTGATGCAGGAGTCGGCGCAGGCCGCGATGAGCTATGTGCGCTCGCGCTCGGCGGTCTTCGGGCTGGAGCCTGATTTCTATTCGAAGATCGATGTGCACATCCATTTTCCCGAGGGGGCCATTCCCAAGGATGGTCCGAGCGCGGGCGTGACGATGGTGACCTCGCTGGTTTCGGCGCTGTTGAAGCTGCCGGTGCGGCGCGACGTGGCCATGACCGGCGAGATCACCCTCCGCGGGCGGGTGCTGGAGATCGGCGGGCTCAAGGAGAAGCTGCTCGCGGCGCACCGCGGCGGCATCGGCACGGTGATCGTCCCGCGCGACAACCGGAAGGACCTCCGCGACGTCCCGCGGCGGGTGCTCAAGGCGATGCGGGTGGTACTGGTCGAGCACGTCGACGACGTGCTGCGCGAGGTGCTGGTGTGGCCCGAGGCCAACGCGCGCCTCGGCGACCGCCCGAAGCCCATGGAGTACCGCGACGGCGCGATGGTGGAGGAAGACGACGACCGACCGCTCGATCGGGCGGCCGGCGGTCGGCGCGCGGCGGGCGACGGGGTCCGTCCGGCGGGTTGACCTGCAGGGCCCCGGGAGTACAACCGGGGCGCTCCCGAGCGCGGTTAGCTCAGTGGCAGAGCGCCTGCTTTACACGCAGGATGTCGCAGGTTCGATCCCTGCCCCGCGCACCCGACGACGTCCCGAGAAAGGCAGCGCCCCCAATGCTCGCACGCGAACACTGTCAGCAGCTGGTGATCAAGTACGCCGCCGGGGCAGGGGTCGGAGGGCTCGTCCCGGTGCCCGGCACCGCGATGGCCGTCACCGCCGCGGAGGTGAAGCTCGTGGTCGACATCGCCGCGGCCTACGGCGAGCGCATCGACGACGCAGGGGCCGTGAAGCTCATCGGGCTCTCCACCGTGAAAAACCTCGGGATGAAGGTCATCGGCGAGGCGGCGGCGTGGGTCCCGCTGGTGGGCTGGGCGGCGCGGCCGGCGCTGTTCGCGGCCTCGGTGAAGGCCGTCGGCGACGCGGCCGTGCGGCACTACGAGGGCCTCCGCCCCGACGCCATCTACTCGCACTGATCGGGCGCTCCCGGGGGGGGGAAAGAGGCTCAGCCCGCCGCTGCGATGGCCCGCGGGCGTATCGTCGCGGGTACGGCCATCGCGCTCACGGTCACGTACGCCGCGCGGCTGCGACGCACCCGGGTGGTGGGGCCCAGCACCGGGAGGTCCCGGGTCGCGGCCCAGACGGAGCACGCGAGCTCGTCGCGGCAGGGGGTGATGCGGGCGAGGGCGAGGGCGCGCTCCAGGGCGGCGCGCAGGGCGCGGGCGTTGCCGGGGCGCAGGGCGGGGTCCATCGCAAGGCAACTGTCGACCACCGCGGCGAGCTGCGCGGGGACCTCCGGCGCGGCCTCGGAGAGGCGCATGCGGGGGCTGTGCAGCCAGGCGCGCGCGCGAGCCGTGGGATCGGTCTCGTGGGCCCAGAGGCGGCGGCCGGCGAGGAGTTCCCAGAGAGTGGCGCCGAGGCCGTAGAGGTCGGCGCGGACGCCGTGCACCCGGCCGCGCAGCACCTCCGGGGGCAGGTACCCGAGCTTGCCCACGACGATGTGAGCGGGCTGCGAGCGGGGGCAGGCGAGCCAGCGCGCGAGCCCGAAGTCCGCGAGCAGGGCGCGGCCGTCGCGGGAGAGCAGGACGTTGCCCGGGGCGATGTCGCGGTGGAGCACGCCGGTGCGGTGCGCGTGCACGGCGGAGAGGGCGTCGGCCAGGTCGAGCGCGATCGCCGCCCCGGCCCCGACGGAGACCCGCTCGGCGCGGGAGACCAGGGCGTGCGCGTCGACGCCGTCGACCCACTCCAGCACCAGGAAGGGACCGCCGTCGTAGCCGTGGTCGAGGCCCGCGGCGACGTGCGGGTGCTCCACCGTGCGGGTCACGCGGATCTCGTCGAGGAAGCGCGCCGTGGTGTCGACCGGGTCGCGCACGGACTCCAGCACGCGCTTGATGGCCACGCGCTCGCCGGTGTGCAGGTCGGTCGCGCACCACACGCGGGCCATCGCCCCGGCGCCCAGGCAATACTCCAGCTTGTAACGTCGGCCGAGGATCGCGCCGGGACGGTCCGTCATCCCCGGGCGGTTAGCCCGTCAGCGCGAGGAGCAGCAAGAAACCCGCGGGTCTCAGCGTCAGCGCGCGGCCCCTGAACGCCGACGGCGGCGCGCCGTGAGTCGGTCGCGACCGTGGGGGCGTCCCAGGACGCACCACACCGATCGCGCAGGGGTTCTGCATCGGATCCGTTGTGTCGGGGGGTGCCAGCGCCGCAACGCAGGCATCGGGGCATCGGAGGGGGCGCAGGGTCAGCGGGTGATCCAGGCCTGCACGGCGGGCCATGTCTCGACGGCGTCGTACAGGCGAATGAGCTTCGGGAAGGCGTCGAAGACCGTGGTCGGGATGTGGTCCATCACGCCGCGGCGGAAGCTGCGCATGCCCATGTAGAGCTTCACGTCGACCACCAGCGGCAGCTCGCCCGCGAAGAAGGGGCCGTCGCCGATCTGCGCCTCGACGTAGCCCGCCCATGCGGGAATGGTCGACGTCGCGATGTGCTCGCGCGCGCGCTGCTTCGTCGCCTCGTCGGCGTTGCGACCGGCGTGGGTGAGCGTCGCGCGCAGGTCTTCGACGTGGGCCATCACCGACTCGTGGCGCGCGGCCTCGACGAGGTCGGTCGGGTGCGCGCCGTAGCGCCGCCCGATGTACGTGAGGATCGCGTTGGACTGCGCGATCGGGGAGTGCCCGGGCACCTCGAGCACGGGCAGCGCGCCGAAGGGCGTCGTTGGCTTCATCGCGGGCCAGGACTCGCGTGCGATGCGATGGTCCTCGAAGTCGGCGCCGGCGATGGCGAAGGCGAGGCGGCACTCCTCGCCGCGGCTGACGGGCATGTCGAAATAGCTGAGCCTGGGTCGCGTCATGGTGGGCGCAGGCTTAGCCCATCGCCGCGGCGGAAGTGAATAGGCTTAGGGGGTGATCGTCGGGGCCGCGGAGGGGTTCAGCCGCAGGTGCCGGGGCGAAAGCCGGTGAAGCCCACGCAAGTGAGCCCCGGGCAGCAGGTTCCCGTGCAGGTGGCGCCGCGCCCGCGGCACGAGACGGGCACGTCGACGCCCGCGTCCCGGGGACCGACCGACGAGCACTGCGGCGGCGCGCCGGGGGTGGAGCGGAGGTTCCAGCCGCAGCCCGTGTTCACGGCGCCTTTGTCAGAGCCGTAGGTGTTCGCGCAGACCGCGCAGGTCACGAAGGTCCCGGTGAGCACGGCGTTTCGGTAGCACGAGCAGGTGAAGCCCCCGGCGGAGGGCGCGCACTGGATCTGGTAGGTGAGCCCGTCGTTGCAGGACGACCAGGTGAGGTCGCAGGCGTTGGTGCCGCCCTGCGTCCCGCCGTTCTGCATCGCGCAGGAGACGACCGCCGCGGCCGCGTCGCCGGCGTCGGTCGACCCGCCGCATCCGCAGACGACTGCCAGCGCCAGTGGCAGCGCCAGCGACGACGAGATGGATCGATGCCACGCGGTCGGGGGCGCGCGTCGGGGCTGGGCGGGTGCCATGGACCGCGACGGTACCGCACACCGACGGAGCGATGGGGACAAGCGCGATGGGCGGCCTAAGGGCTCTCCCATGAACTGGCTGGGCTGATCGCACGCCCAGTCCGGCCGCCCTGCGGCTTACGTCCTCACTCGACTCCCGCGCCGTAGCAACGCTACGGCTTGGTCGCTCGCTCCGGGCGCGCTCGCAGGTCGACTCGGCCTGGACGCACGCTCAGCCCAGCCAGTTCATGGGAGAGCCCTAACGGCTCTCAGGGCACCGCCTCGATGCGCAGCCGGAGCGTGCCCGTCTGCGTCGGCACCGCGCCCGACGTGCGCACCGGCAGCGACAGCTCCGGCGTCGCCCGCGCCAGCGCGTCGGCGTCGAGGTCGGCGCTCCCGATGGCCTCCTCCGTCGTCGTGTCGTCGTCGACCACCGTGAACCTCAGCGGCAGGTCGCGCGCCACCTCGAAGGCCGACGGCAGCCAGCGGCCGAAGCTCGCGTCGTTGTGGTCGGCCACCACCGGCGTGCGGTCGACCTCGCGGCGCAGCGGCACCGACGCCGTGATCACCCGCACGTCGGCCTCGCCGCCGACGAGGTCCCACGCGCGGCCGTTGGCGTTGCGCGGCGTCACCGTGACGCCCACCACCTGCACCCGCACCCGCCGCGGCGCGCTCGGCGCCGTCGCCGTCCCGGGCACCTCCGGCGCGATGCGGTAGCGCATCCGCGCGGGCAGGGCGCTGCCGGCGCGCGTGGAGAAGGTCAGCACCAGCGGGCACGGCGCGCCCGCGACCTGCGCCGGGAGCGTGATGTGCCGCTCGCGCGAGCCCTGGGTGAGCTCCGCGAGGGCCTCGCCCGAGGGCGCCGCGGGCACCGCCACCGGGTCGCGGAAGCGCGCGTCGAAGTAGCGCGTCAGGGCTTCGGCGCACACCGCGCGGATCACCACCCCGTCGCCCTCTTCGAGCGTCACGTCGAGCCCGAGCGCGGCCTGCGAGGCGTCCACCGGGCCCACCACGTCGAGCCCGCCCGGCCACACCATCGAGCGCTGGTTGACCAGCCACGGACCTCCCTCCGCCGCCGGGTACGGCCGCTCCGGGACCTCGCCCCGCTGCAGCGCCCCCACCATGAAGTCCACCTGCCGGCGCTCCAGACCGACGGTCATGGTGAAGCCCGCGCCGAGGCGGTCGCGCAGCTGCGTCGAGCCGAGCTCCGCGGCCTGCGTGCGCGCCCGCTCGCTCACCGACGCCCCCGTCGCCGCGGCCACGCCGCCCAGCACCGACGCGAAGAAGCCCTGCGGCTCGACGTTGACCAGGCCCCGCGGGGTGATCGTGGCCTGCACCCCCGCGGCGGGCGTCATCCAGAGCGAGGCCACGCGCCGCGCCCGGTCGTAGCCCACCGTCACGTCGGCCCCGAGCGAGGCGCTCGCGTCGAAGAGCAGGTACTGCCGCACGCGAAACCCCCCGGTCTCGCGGTCGATCCAGGTCCACCCCGAGCCGCCGATGGACAGCTCCATCCGGTCGCCGACGGTGCGCGCCTCGCAGCGGCGGATCCACCAGCGCCCCACCGACGCCGTCGCGCCCGACGCCGGGCCGCGCGCGTCGCTCTCCCCCGGCAGGCCCACGTATGAGCCCAGGAGCTTCGGGCACAGCTGCGGCGTGAGGGCCTCCGTCACCATCGCGCGCAGCTCCGCGTCGGGCCCCGGCGCCGCCGCCGCGCCGCCGCTCGTCGGGGCGCCGCCCGCCGGGGCGTTGGCTGGGGTCGTCGCCCCCGCGCCGCCGCCGCCCCCCCCCATCAGGCCGCAGCCCGCGGTCATCCATGCCAGCGCGATCGACTGCATCCACACGCGTTCGTTCATCGGGGAGGAAGGGTTCTACCCCAAGGCACCCGAGGCGTTGCGACATGAACTTATGTTCAGTACCCTCCCCAACGGCCATCGCCATGTCGTCCGCTGCCCTCGACCTTCGCCTCGCCGCCGCCCGACGGGTGCTCGCGGAGACCTCGCAGCACCTCGGGGTGGTGCTCCCGGCGCCGCGCGCCCCGGGCGGTCGCACCCGCGCGACGGTGGTGCCCACGGGCATCGCCCCGCTCGACCTCGCCCTCCACGGCGGCCTGCCCCGCGGGCGCATCAGCGAGCTCTCCGGCGCGCGCTCCTCGGGGCGCATGGCCGTCACGCTGCACCTGCTCGCGCACGCCTCCGCCGCGGGCGAGCCCGTCGCCCTCGTCGACGTCGCCGACGCGCTCGAGCCCGACGACCTCTCCGCCGACGAGCGCGCCCGCCTGCTCTGGGTGCGCCCCGGCGACCTGCACGCCGCCCTCCGCTGCGCCGACCTCATCCTCGACGGCGGCGGCTTCGCCCTCGTCGCCCTCTACCTCGTGGGCGCCCCCCCCTCGACGGTGCTCGCCCGGGGGGTCCCGGCCTCCGCGTGGGCGCGCCTCGCGCAGCGGGCCGCGGGCGCCAACGCCGCCCTGCTCGTGGTGACCGACGGCGACCCGCGCTTCCGCCCCGGCGCCTTCGCCGCGGTGGGCCTCGCCGTGGAGCGACGGCGCGCCCGCTGGGTGGGCGGGGTGCCCCTGCTCGACGGCGTCGAGGCCGAGCTCATGGTGCGGCGGATGCGCGGCGGCGCGGCCCCCGCGGAGGGGTTCCGCTGGGGGGACGAGGCGCCGCCGTGAGCCCGCCGCGGGTGGCCTTCGTGCGCGCGCGGGGGCTGCACCTCGCGGCCCTCCTGCGGGTCGAGCCCGAGCTGGCGCTGCAGCCCCTCGCGGTGCTCGACGCGGACCACGCCGCCGCGCGCGGGGGGGCGCTGCCGCCGGGCTTCGGCGCGGCGCGGGTGCTGGCCTGCACCGCCGCGGCGCGCTCGCTCGGCGTGGCCGTCGGGCAGACGGGCCACCACGCCCGCGCGGTCGCCCCCGACCTGCGGCTGCGCGGCGCCTCGGGGGAGCTCCTCCAGCGCGCGCGGGCGGCGCTCCTCGACGCGGTGGCCACCGTGGGGGCCCGGCTCGCGCCCGCCCCGGAGGGGGTGTGGGTCGACGCGGGCGAGCTCGCGGGGATGTACGAGAGCGAGGCGGGCCTCGGCGCGGCGCTCACCGAGGCCGCGCGTCGCGTGGGGCTGCCCGTGGCCGTGGGCGTGGCGGGCAGCCTCGGGGTGGCCGCGGTCGCGGCGCGGGGGGGAGGGGTGACGGTGATCCCCGCGGGCGACGAGGCGCGGTACCTCGCGCGCCTGGGCCTGGAGGCGCTGCCCCTCTCCGACGCGCTGCGAGCCGAGCTGCGGCGCTTCGGGGTCACGCGGGTGGCCGAGCTCGCGCGCCTGCCCCTCGACGCCGCGGGGCTGCGCCTCGGCGAGGAGGCCGCGGCGGCGGTGCGGCTCGCGCGCGGCGAGGACGACCGGCCGCTGGTCCCGCACGCGCTGCCGGCGCGCTTCGAGGAGGGGGTCGACCTGGAGTGGGAGGTGCAGACCGTCGAGCCGCTGCTCTTCGTCGCCCGCCCCCTGCTCGACGCCCTGGTCGCGCGGCTCACCTGCCGGGGCCTCGGCGTCGGCGGCCTCGTGCTCTCGCTCGACCTCGTCACCCGCGTCGCCGACGAGCGCGCGCTCCCGCTCGCCTCGCCCACCCGCGACGTCCCGACGCTCTTCGCCCTCGTGCGCGCCGCGCTGGAGAAGCAGAGCCCCCCCGACGCCGTGCGCGCCCTGCGCATCGCGGCGCTCCCGCGGCCCCTGCGCGCCGCGCAGCTCGGTCTCTTCGACCCCCCCGGCCCGGCGCCCGCCCGCCTCGCGCTCACGCTCGCCCGCCTCGCCGCGCTGGTGGGCGCCGAGCGCGTGGGGGCGCCCGCCGCGCCGGACACGCACCGGCCCCACGCCGCCGGGGTGACGGCCTTCGACCCGCCGCGCACACCCCGCGCGCCCGGTGGCCCAGAGGCCCGCGCGCTGGCCCTGCACGTCTACCGCCCGCCGCGGGAGGTCGAGGTGCTGCTGGGCGAGGCCGGGCTCATGGGGCTCCGCGCGGGCGAGGCGCGCGGCCGCGTCGTGGCGTGCAGCGGGCCGTGGCGCGTGGAGGGCGACTGGTGGGCCGAGCCCTACGCGCACCACGGCTACGACGTCGAGCTGGAGGACGGCGGGCTTTACCTGGTGGCGTATGATCCGGTGGCCGCGCGGTGGCGCCTCGACGGGGTGTACGAGTAGCCCGCGCTGACGGGGAGTGGGCACGCGCGGGGCGCGGGGCGTATCGTCCGCGGCGAAGAGGAGCTCACGATGACCGAGCCGGCCGAGGGCGCGCAGTCCGACGACAGGTGGGAGGAGGGCGGGAAGCCGGCGCGGGAGAGGCCGTCGATCCGGGAGCTGGCCGAGCTGATCGAGGTGACCGTGAACCCGGAGCGGGTGAGCGACCTGCCCGCGGCGCCGCCCTCCGACGCGCCCTCCGCGGCGACGGCCGCGGCGATGCCCACGGTGCCGCCGCCGGGGCTCCTACCGGCGGACGTCACCTTCATCGAGACCATGCCCCCGGAGGGCTTCGAGGAGGAGAAGCGGCGCGAGGTGATGCCGTCCAACCTCCCGCCGTCGCCGCTCTCGCGCATGCCCCCGACGCCCGCGTCGACCATCACCATGGCGACCATCGAGGGCCTCGTCAGCCAGAACCAGTGGACCAAGGTCTGCGAGCTCCTCGGCGCGCCCGAGAACCACGGCAAGCTGCCGGTGGGGATGGCGTTCATCTACGCCGTCGCGCTCAACGAGCTGCGGGTGCCGGGCAGCGTCGTCGACAAGCGCGCGCCGGACATCGAGAAGATCATGCTGCGCTGTCTCAGCGTGATGCTGGGCGCCGACCGCAAGGGCCCGCTCACGCAGATCATGGCCAAGCGGCTGATGCGCCGGAGCTGGCGCGCGACGCCGGCGCCGACGACGCGCACATCCGTGCTGCTCATCCTCGCGGCGCTCGCCATCGGGAGCTTCGTCGGGTTCCTGCTGGGCCCGGGTCACGACTGGTTCAAGAACATGTGAGCCGTGGGGGCCGCGCCCGCGCGCCACCAGAGGCCCTCCAGCCGGTCGATCACCCGGCGCACCAACTCCCGCGGCGTGGCGGCGTCGGAGAGGGCGCCGGTCACCCACGACGCCCAGCGCGGGTCGTCGACCTCGCCGCGCACCCGGGCGTGCGTCGCCCGCACCCGGAAGGCCAGCACCACCCGCTGCCCCGCGTCGAGCTCGGGCACCTCCACCGGGCGCGTCCAGGTGATGCGCCGGCGCAGCATCGCGGCGTCCTCGGAGGGGAGCACGGTGCGCTGCTCGGTCACGTCGGCGAGCAGCTCGCCCGCCTCCTGGCGCAGCGAGGTGAGCGCGTCGGGCGTGATCGCGAGCACCACGCACGAGCCCGGCAGCGTGCCGCCGCAGTAGAACGACAGCGAGCGCAGCGCCGCGCGCCGCTGCGGCGAGGAGAGCCCGCGGTAGAGGTTCTCGGCCTCGTCGATGAGGATCATCGGGCCGCGGCAGTCGTCCATGCGCGCGAGGAGTTCGAGCCAGAGCTGGAGGCGCTGGTAGGCGTCCTTGCGGTAGGTCGAGGTGCCGACGCGCGCCGCGAGGTCGGCGGCACCCAGGAAGCTCTCCAGCGCGACCCCGGCGCCCGCGTGGCGGGAGGCGCGGGAGAGGGCCTTGCGGGCCGCGATGGCGGCGTCGCCGGTCGTAGTGAGGGCGATGTCCTCGAGGGCCGCGAGCAGGTCGTAGACGCCGACGGCGGAGCGGGTCCAGGCCACGAGGCGGTCGAGGGCGGAGGGGGCCGCGGGGAGGGGGAGCACGGCCTGGTCGAGCATGCGGCGCAGGTGGCGCTGCGGGTTGCCGAGGTCGGCGTCGAGGTGCTCCATCGCCAGGCGGAACACCGGGCGGCGCTCGGCGAGGGCGCGCGCCGTGAGGTGCATGAGCAGGTGGGATTTGCCGGCGCCGTAGACGCCCGTGACGAGGGCGAAGACCGAGCTCTCCAGGGCGGCGTGGTGGAAGAGCTCAGTGATGGTGGCGTCGATGCGCTCATGGCCGACGCTCATCGAGACCTCGGGGTCGGCGGGGGGCAGGCCGTGCGAGGCGCGCATCACCGCGCGCAGGGCCGAGGCGGCCTCGGGGGGCGGCGGCCGGACGGTGGGGAGCACGCCGCCGGGGTCCCAGTCGCCGACGGGGGTGAGGTCGACGAGGGCGCGGTGGGGCGGGGGGAAGGTTCCGTCGAAGGTGGAGGTGACGAGCACGCGGGTGGCGAGCGGGCGGAAGGCCGTGATGGCGCGCGGGCCGTCGAAGAGGGCCGCGGTGCCGGAGACCCAGAGCTGCGCCGCGACGAGGCCGCGGCCGCCGTCGGCGTTGTCGATGAGCTCGCGGAGCACGGTGAAGCTGCCGTCGCGGCGGGCGGGCGAGAGGCGGGTGAGCACCTCGGCGCCCTCGAAGACCATGAGCAGCCCGTGGTGGCCGAGCGCGCGGAGCAGGCGGGTGAACTCGCCGAGCGCGCGGCGGGCGGTGAGCGAGGTGAGCGAGGTGAGGGCGGTGACGCGGCCCTCGACGCGGGTGAGCTCGGTGCCGGAGGTCCAGGCGTCGAGGCGGGCGGCGACGCGGGCCGGGCGGGGGCCGGCGTCGAGGTACTCGCGGGAGAGGACCGAGAGGTCGCCGGCCGCGCCGAAGCGACGGGCGGCGTGCTCGAAGGCGGCGACCGCGGCGGCGGCGGAGGGGTGCGCGGCGGCGAAGCGGTCGAGCACGGCGGCCCAGCCGCGGGCGCGGGACGAGGTGCCCGGGGCGCGGAGGGAGAGCAGGAGGTTGCGCACGAGGCCGTCGAGGGTGTCGAAGGCGCGCTCCTCGAGGACCGAGACGCGGGCGACGGCGAAGCCGCGGGCGAGGGAGGCCTCGCCGAGCTGGTCGAAGAAGGCGCCGGCCGTGGCGGGGCGGCGCGAGCGGGCGAAGAGCACCTCGGCGGCGTCGGCGGTGGCCACGTCCTCGAGGCCCTGGAGGGACGCGCGGATGAGCGCCTGCTGCCACAGGACCTCGCGCGAGGCGGGGGCTTCGGGCGGGAGGTCGCGGGGTTCCACGGGCGCGGAGTGTATGCGGGATGGGAGCGGGGGACGGAGAGAGTGGCAATGGGGGCGCGGCCGCTCGGCGGTAAGGGTCTGTAACAAAATAAGGTGTTGACTTATCATGCGGCGAGGAGCTCCAGTCGTGGCATGACTACGAGGAAGGAGCGAGCGGCGGCCGAGGCCAAGATCCGGGAGCGCTTTCGCAAGCTCCAAGGCGATCTGACGGAGCGTGCGCGGCGACTGTTCGCGGCCACTGAAGCGGTCGCCTTCGGACATGGCGGTGTCGCAACGGTGTCGCGCGCAACGGGGATGGCGCGAGGCACCATCACCTCGGGGATCCGCGAGATGAATGGGATCGAGGTCGGCGAGGTGACGCCGATGGACCCCACCCGGATCCGACGCCCCGGCGGCGGTCGCAAGAAGACGACGGCGAAGGACCCCACGCTGCTGCCGGACCTCAAGGCGCTGGTCGAGTCCACCACGCGAGGCGATCCCGAGTCGCCCCTGCTGTGGACGGCGCGCAGCCAACGCAACCTCGTCGCCGCCTTGGCCAAGCAGGGTCATCGGACGAGCGCGCCGATGGTGGCGCGGCTGCTCGCGGAGCTCGGCTACAGCCTGCAGGCCAACCGCAAGCGCCTCGAAGGCGCCCAGCACCCCGACCGCAACGCGCAGTTCGAGCACATCAACGAGACGCTCCGCCGACAGCTCGAAGCGGACCAGCCCGCGATCTCGGTCGACACCAAGAAGCGGGAGCTGGTGGGGGACTTCAAGAACGGCGGCCGCGAGCTGCGCGCCAAGGGGGACCCGGAGGACGTCCAAGGGCACGACTTCGTCGACGAGGAGCTCGGGCGCGCCACCCCCTACGGCGTCTACGACCTCAAGCAGAACGAGGCGTGGGTGAGCGTGGGGATCAGCCACGACACCGGCGAGTTCGCGGTGCAGTCGGTTCGCACCTGGTGGGAGGAGATGGGGAAGGGCCGATATCCACTCGCTACCTCGCTCGTCATCACGGCCGACTGTGGCGGGAGCAACGGATATCGACTGCGCCTCTGGAAGCGGGAGCTGCAGACCCTCGCCGACGAGCTGAACTTCCCGATCACGGTCTGTCATCTGCCGCCGGGCACCAGCAAGTGGAACAAGATCGAGCATCGGCTCTTCTCGTTCATCTCGCAGAACTGGCGCGGCAAGCCGCTGGTCACCCATCAGGTCATCGTGAGCCTCATCGCCGCGACGACCACGAAGACGGGACTCCGTGTGCGCAGTCGAATCGACAGCCGCGTCTACGCGAAGGGGCGCCGCATCTCCGACCAGCAACTCGCTGAGGTCCACCTCGAACCTCACGCCTTCCACGGCGAGTGGAACTACACGATCCACCCCGCCAAGGCGGCGGTGTGATTCAACTACCTTATTTTGTTACAGACCCTAACTGGGACCGCTGGTTTCCCCGCTCCAGCGTGAGCACGATCGGAGCCACACCCGGGCGAGGGCGGGGAGTGACGGGGGAGAGCGACTCTCCGGAGCGGGGCGAGCGTCGCCAACGGCCAGATCGGGGGACGCGGGACGGTTGCGTCTCGCGGCGGGTGGCGGGTGGCGGGTGGCGGGTGGCGGGTGGGTCATGGGTTGGAGGGGATGGACAGCGGCAGGCGAACAACGCGAGGATGGGGTTGGGCAGCCGGGCGCGGCGGGCGAACAACGCGAGAATGGGCTTGGGCAGCCGGGCGCGGCGGGCGAACAACGCGAGGATGAGGGTTGGGCAGCCGGGCGCGGGTGAACGAGATGTTAGGCAACTCACAGGGCGGCGGGCGGGCAACGGGCGGCGCCCCGCGTCGGAGCAACACTCGGGCCACGATCAACGGACAACGGGCTGTGGACAACGGACAACGAGCGGCGAGGACGGGCATCGGTCAACGAGGACAGCGGCGTGAGAGCGGCGTGACAGCGGTCCAGGCGACCGCCTAGCCTGGATTTCCACGCCCCCGGAATGGCTAACGCGATCGGGGCTCGGCCACGGCAGATTCATCGGGCAGATCGCTAGAATCTTTACGGACGAAGTGAAGAGTTTCTGACACCGATCGCCTGAG
>Ga0247843_1000394_pt1 | contig 104701 bp, 126 predicted proteins | sample LaCruzMarch2017__FD_192420 | JGI IMG/M metagenome (GOLD analysis project Ga0247843, IMG submission 192420) | Freshwater microbial communities from meromictic Lake La Cruz, Castile-La Mancha, Spain - LaCruzMarch2017_8m | ecosystem: Environmental > Aquatic > Freshwater > Lake | place: Spain...
GAGCAATCTCTTTAATGTGGAATCAACGTTCAGTAGATACATTCTTAGGTTTACCGTTCAACATTGCTTCTTATGGATTACTACTTGAAATCATTGCTAAGATGATTAATATGGTACCTGATGAATTGATTGGTAACTTAGGTGATACACATTTATATTTGAATCACATTGAACAGGCAAAAGAACAAATTGGTAGAACCTCATTTAAATTACCTACTTTGAAAATCGAGGATGAAGTAAAATGGAAAGAAGGAGATTGTTTACCATCTTATTCAATTACTGATTTTATATTAGAAAATTACCAATCACATCCATCAATTAAAGCACCATTATCAAATTAAAAGTTATGACATACGAAAATTTTTTAAAAGTAATTACACAATTACAAGAACAAGACAAAATTCTAGACAATCTCTACAAAAACAAATTTGACTTGACTGAATTTGTTGATCCTTACCATGCAATAGTCACTATACTAATTAAGGAAATTTATGGAGAAGAAGGATGCGATTGGTTTAGTTGGTATTGTTATGAGAATGACTTTGGAAATAAAGGACTAGTGGCATGGGATGCTGATAAAAATCCAATATGTCATAGTCATGAAACACTTTGGGAATATTTAGAAGAACTAAAAAATAAGTAATATGGTTTTATTTACAGAACAAGAAATTCAAGAACGAGTTAAATCACTAGGCATTCAGGTTTCGTACCAAGCCAACCCGGAAGGTAAGCCCAGAGTCATGATTGGAGTCTTAAATGGAGCATTTATGTTCTTTAGTGACTTAGTTAGGAATATGGAGGTTGATTGTGAAATTGACTTCATTCAGGTTAAATCTTACCAAAACCAACAGCAGTTTGATATTAAACTTTTAAAGGATATCAACGTTGAAATTGCCGGGAAAGATGTCTATGTAGTAGATGATATTTTTGATTCGGGTAACACTATGAGATACTTGATAACCCATCTTCAAACCAGGAAACCTAAGTCAATTACTCCGGTTACCTTATTCAAAAGTAATTATTCTTATATGGAAAACCTAATTTACGGGTTTGAGTTAGCTGAGGAGTATTGGATTAGAGGGTATGGGTTAGATAATGTAGATGGTACTAAGAGAAACTTACGACACGTGGAAGGAACTATTTTCGAATAGTAAAGTGGGTTATGGGCTAGACAGACTATTTATAATAGATGGCATATGTTTATAGGCATATTAGATTAGATAAAAGAACCCCGTTCTATATCGGAATAGGATCTGACGAAGAGAAAAAATACTACCGTGCAAATACGAAAAGCGGTCGAAATAAAATTTGGAAAGACATTACAGATAAAACAGCCTATGAGGTGCAGGTAGTATTGGAGGGACTTACTTGGGAGGAAGCTTGCCTAAAAGAGGTTGAATTTATAGAACTATACGGTAGGATAGACAAAAAAACAGGTACATTAGCTAATATGACGAAAGGCGGAGATGGTGTATTAGGCAGAGTAGATACAGAAGAAAGAAAACAAAAATGGAAAGAAAGCAGGAAAGGTTTTCGACATTCGGAAGCAGCCAAGCAGAAAATGAGTATGCAACATACCGGGAAAACACACTCCAGGGAAACTAGGGAAAAGATAAGAGTAAACAAAAAACAAGATTGGCAAAACTTAAAACACCCCTTTAATAGCTTAGAATACAGGGAGCAAAAAAGAGAGCATATGATTAGAAACAACCCAATGGCAAACCCGGAAATACGAACTAGGCATAAACAGGCTGTTGAAAAAAGAGAGTGGAAAGGAGGGACAGTTTTGAAAGACTTAAATACAAAGCAAGTAACCTGTCCACACTGTAAAAAATCAGGAGGTTATATGAGTTTCAAGCAATTTCATTTTGATCGATGTGAAGCTTTTACTGGCATTAAGCATACAAAACCAGAATATACTTGTCCATATTGTAACAAAACTGGGAAAGGAGCTTCTAATATGCAACGGTGGCATTTTGAAAATTGCAAATACAAATAAAATTTCTTATATTAAAGTATGTTAACAGCCAAGCAAATATTAGACCAAGGGATTGTAATCCCATCCCCCTATTCAAAACCAGCACAGGTTGGTATTGATTTATCATTAGCATCAGTTCATAAATGCACTGCCGGATCTTCTGTCTACCAAGATAAGACTCATATTGACCCAACTGGGTTCTTTGAAGAGAAAACTTACATGGTTGATGGAAAGGAATGTTGGATGCTTGAACCAGGCACTTATGCAATTACCTTTAACGAAGGGTGTAAAATTCCTGCTAATGCAGCAGCATTTATTATACACCGAAGTAGTCTTTACAGGACAGGTACTTCAATCACCTCCCCGGTCTGGGATCCAGGTTTTGAAACTGAGAAGATGGGCACTGTTATGATTGTGAATGTTAAGCTCATAGTTGAAAGAAATGCAAGAGTAGCTCAAATGATTGTTCACGAAACACAAGAAGATGCTAACCTCTATCAGGGGCAGTGGCAGGGCGGTACTCATTCATGGGAAAAAGCAAAATAATAAGCTATTTATAACATATGAAACTTTCAGAATTTAAACAGCTTATTAAGCAGTCTATACTAGAAGAAAAAGAAAAAGAAAAGAACGCTTCTGGTGCAATGACTCCTGAGGAAGAAAAAATGGTTGCTGATTATGAAGAAGAGCAAGATGCTAAGCATACTTTAGGTAAAGAAGAACCTATGGAAGAAGCTAGGGTATCTCCTGATATCCGTGTTGCTTATTTAGTACAAATTTTAGATCGTGTTTGGTATATGGGTAAAGGTAATAATACTATCGATTTTGAATCTTTAGCTCAATCACTTATTAACGATATGTTTGATGAAGAGACTATGGAAGAAGATGTTATTGCTGAAGCAGAAAAAATCGTTACTGCCTGGAATTCTAAAAAGCAATTATAAAAAATAAAGTCAAAATTATCCTGAAAGAGCCCTTGCAAGTTGAGGGCTTTTTTCATATATTTAGTCAATGGTTATCGAAAAAAAGTACTACCTTGTTGATGATAAAGAGAAAGTAAATCTACTCATCCAACATATTAACGAAAAAGAAATAATTGCTTACGATACAGAAACTACTACTCTTAACCCACGTAAAGGAAAGATAGTAGGATTTTCAGTATCCGGAGAAGAAGGAGTAGGCTTTTATATGCCTACTATGGTTTGGAATGTAGAATCAGAATCCTTAGAAGAATGTACCATTGAAGGTGTTGGTTGCAATAAAATAGCTAAGAAACTTATTGCAATGCTGGTTGGAAAGAAGCTTGTGATGCATAATGCTTCATTTGACTGCCGGTATACTCAGAACTTTTACGGGGTTAACTTACTACCCTCTCTATGGGTTGATACTGCCCTTCTGGTTCATACAGTGAAAGAAGAAGGAGCATTTGGATATGGAGCTAGTCCTTTTGGATTAAAAACAATTGCAATCATGATTCAAGATAAGATTGGATTGAATGTGGCAGAAGCAGCCAACCAAGAACAATTAAACCTAAAAGCTTCTATTAAAGAGAATGGCGGGGCAATCACTAAAGATAATTTTGAAATTTATAAAGCAGATATTAACCTCTTAAGTGAGTATGCTGCTGCAGATACAGACTTAACCTTGCGTATCTGTAATTACTTTCTACCGGTTTTAAAAGGGGAAGGCCTGGAGAAATTCTTTTTTGAAGAGGAGGTTATGCCCCTTTATAGAGAAGTAACTGTGCCGATGGAGATCAAAGGGATAGCCCTTGATATACCTCTGATAGAAAAGACTAGGGATGATATTATGGCCGATCAAGAACGTTACCGTAAGTTAGTTCTAGAAGAGCTTTTAAAACTACCTAAGGTTAAGGAATGGGTCATTGATACTGCCTTAAAAGAGTTTCCTCCTGGACATAAAGGCAAATGGGCACAGACTTTGGTTGAGCTTTACGGCCTACCTATGCCTAAGACTGCCCGGGGAGTATCTTTGAAAGAAGCTAATATTTTAGCTCTAGAAGAACATCCGGTAAGAGAGTACCTACTTACAGCAGACTTGAGCCATTTACAAGAAGAAGTTGTGGTTAGAGTATCTATGAAGCTTTGGAAAGACTCTAACGACGGGGAGTTTATTAATATACAATCTAAAAAGCAGTTGGGTGAGATTGCATTTAACTACTTGAAAGAGAAGCCGTTATCTAAAACTGCTAAAGGACAGCCTCAATTTGACGACGATGTCATTCAAGTTTTATCAGACAAATACGAGTGGTGCAAGAACCTACGTATCTACAATAAGCTTTTAAAGATTAAATCTACCTACATAGATCGATTTTACCAAGCAGCCGAAGATGGACGCTTCTACCCGTACTTTAAACAGAATGGAACTGTGTCTGGAAGATACGGTTCAGACCTACAACAGTTACCTAAGCCTAAAGAGGATGGGGAAGCTGATCCTCTAATCGTTAAGTATAACAACGAAATTAGAGCATTTTTTATTGCAGATGATGGATATTTATTTATTGATAATGACTTTGAGTCTCTTGAACCTCACATCTTTGCCTCTATTTCAAATGATGCAAACCTTCAAGAGATCTTCAACCAAGGACACGATTTCTACTCTACTGTCGCTATTCGAACTGAAAAGCTAGACGAGCAGAGAGACAAGTACCCCGACGGAGTTTCAGCCGATAAAAAGGCTCCTAACTTCCTAAAGAAGCTTGATGCACCTAAAAGGAACCAAGCAAAAGCATATTCCTTAGGAGTTGCTTATGGAATGTCTCCTTATGCATTAGCAATGTCTTTAGGAGTATCTCAAGAAGAAGGAAACAGGCTTCACCAAGGTTACATGGAAGGATTTCCTGGGGTTGCTCAATGGGTTGAAAACTCAAGAGCATTGTTTAAAAAGCACGGTTACATTAGAAACCAAGTAGGACGAATCAGACACTTAGAAAGAGGGAAAGTTGTTTACGACAAATTCGGGGAAAAGATTATGGACTGGAAGTTTAGAAACGAACTAGCTAAAGAAGCAGGAGGAGAGCAAGTAAAGCAATACTACGGTGATTATAAAAACGCACTTAATAACTGCTTAAACTTCCAGATTCAATCACTAGCAGCTTCTGTAGTTAACCGAGCAGCTTTGAACATCAACAGGGAGTTTCAAGCCCGGGGATGGGATGGGCAGGTTATAGCCCAGATACATGACCAGTTGATTATTGGCATTAAGGAAGAATTAGCCGAAGAAGCTAAATGGGTTGTAAAAGACATTATGGAGAATACAACCAAACTTCCAGGAGTGACTTTAAAAGCACCGCCAGAAATTTCTAAAAATTTCCGCGATGGACATTAATTAAGTTGCATTTAAAAATAAAAGTTCCTATATTAATATTAAGTTATGAGTAATACAGAAAAAAATTCAAACATTTTTACAATTACAGATCCTGTTTTAGAACCATACTACATTCAGTATGATCAATCTTGCTACACAGCAATCAAGAAAATTACAGCAGGCAATTCAGGCCGGGTACGTGACTCTATCTTAGGGTACTACGGCGGGTTAGACAGATGCTTAAATGCTATTGCGGAAGATTCTATTAAGAATCAGAACTATGACTCTATAGCATCTTATGTTACTACCTACAAAAATCGCATTGAAGAAATAAAACAAATTAAAATACAATGAAGTTAAACGCAATTTATAACGCAGTCATTCTCAAACCTTATGAGTTTGAAGAAGAAAAGTACGGTAACATTATAGTACCGGACTTAGGAAATGAAAAGAACAAAATTGGCCAGGTAGTCTCTGTAGGAGATGGAGTTACTGTCGCAGGAGTAGGTTTTGTATCAACCAAAGTAAAAATTGGGGATATTGCCGTCCTTCCGACTATGGGCTTTACTCGCTTTGAATTTAAAGGTGAAGAATACTTTATTGGCCCTGAGAATCAGCTTCTAGCTATTATTACAGAAGAGGAACTTGAAATAACAACACCATTTTAATTTATGAGCAAACAAGTAGAATATTCAAATCAGGCAAGAAAGCAGTTAATGGTCGGAGTTAATAAACTTGCCGACGCAGTTACAGCAACTTTAGGTCCTAATGGACGTAATGTAGTTTATAGAAATGAAATGGGAGAGGTACGCTCTACCAAAGATGGAGTTACTGTTGCTAAGATTATTTCTTTAAAAGATCCTATCCATGCAATTGCTGTTGATATGATCAAACAAGCAGCAATTAAAACTGCTAACATTGCCGGAGACGGTACTACAACTTCTACGCTTTTGGCACAATCAATCACTGATAATGGCCTGAGTTCATTAGATGCAGGAGCAAATGCTGTTCAAATAAAAAGACAGATTGACAAAGCAGTAAAGGAGGTTATTGCCTATTTAAAAGAGAACATTGCCGAGGATATCACCTCAGAGGAGCAGTTAGACCAGATAGCATCTGTGTCCGCAAATAACGACCCTGAAGTAGGTAAACTAATCACTGCAGCCTTGGCTGCTGTAGGAAGAGACGGTATTGTGAGTATAGAGGAGTCTAGAACAGGGGAAACCTACTTAGAGACTGTTGAAGGTATTCAATTTGATAGAGGTTATAAATCACCTCACTTTGTTACTGACAACCCATCTATGTCTTCAGTTTTAGAATCTCCTTTCATTTTGATCTATGATGGGAAGATTTCCCAGGCTAAAGATCTGCTACCAGTCCTAGAAGCAGTATCAGCCGAGAATAAATCACTTTTACTTATTGCTGAAGATATTGATCATGAGGCTTTAGCTACCTTAATTGTAAATAAGATGAGAGGTACTTTAAAAGTTTGTGCAGTTAAAGCACCTGACTTTGGAGATCGCCGCAAGCTTATTATGGAAGACATTGCAGTCTTGACCGGAGGTCAGGTAGTTAGTCCAGAAAAAGGAATGAAGCTAACTAAGATGAATTGGGATTGGTTTGGAAAAGCACGTAAGGCAAATATCTACAAAGAAGCTACTACCATCATTGACGGTAAAGGAACATCAGAGGCTATTGAAGGCCGAATTGAAGATTTAAAAGCTCAGATTGATAATGCTAAAACTCCTTTTGAAATCGAGAAACTTCAAGAAAGACTAGCTAAATTCACCGGCGGGGTATCAATCATTCATGTAGGAGGCAACTCTGAACTTGAAATGAAAGAAACTAAAGACCGGGTAGAAGATGCTTTGCATGCTACTAGAGCTGCTATTGCTGAAGGAGTAGTACCCGGAGGAGGGATTGCTTTACTTTACGCTGGAGAGTCTTTAGACCTTACTGAAGGACTGGGTACTAGAATCGTTTATGAGGCTTGCCAGGCACCTTTAGTTAAAATTCTCTCTAATGCCGGGTACGAACCAAAAGAGATTACTGATATTATTAACCGACTAGTTAGTCAGCCTGATAGATGGACTGGTTACAATCTCAAATTAGAGGCTTTGGATAATATGAAAGAAGCTGGTATCATTGATCCGTTTAAAGTAACTAGAACAGCATTAGAGAATGCAGCATCAGTAGCAGGAACGATTCTACTAACTGAGTGTGTAGTTGCTGATGATATTGAAGATTCAAAAGAAACAAACACAGATCCAGGATTACTATTTGGCTAATGGTTACAATTGGAAAACTAATTCAAATTCAGGGAGAATTTTTCGAAGTAGTACGTATTCTAAGAATAGGTATCGGTAAGGTTCTCCCTCTTGAATTGATTGAAGAAGGTAAGAGGTTCTGGCATGCTGAAAAAGTATTTAAACAGCAGGACCATTACTACTTTGTAAATGAAGTTAAATCAATAGAACCGATCACAGATGACGAAGACAGAAATACAAGAGAAACTACAACTGATAGCACAGAGAACACCGCCGGGGGACAGATGGACCTTGGAAGGGGAGACAGAGATCAGGAAGAGCATAACTGATGCTTTGGAGGCTTATTACCAAAAAGCTACTGTAAAACCAATTGCCTATCGCCTGGAGCCTTTGCAGGGGAAGCTATTTGCAATAAGAACCAGTGAGGTAGAAATACCAGAAGAACAACCAAAGCAATATTCAATTTACGGAGATTACGAATTATAAAAACATTATGAAGAATCAAGATTTAAAAATTAACATTGACTTAAAAAACACTCGCCCGGTAACCTCACCAGAAGGCAATCACGTCTTTGCTGAAGGAATGATCCTACGGAAAGTATCCCGCTTTGTAGCCGGAACTGATGAAGATGCTGTAATGCCTATCCCGGTATTCTACGATGTACAGACAGGGAAGATCTTATTAGATACCTTACCTAAGGATTTAAGAGAGGAGTACGAGAGTGAGCAGGAAGATTAATTACACAGGCTTTACACCAGACTCAGTAGTTGATTCTATTTTAAATAAGTTTGTTGATAGAGCTGAGATGGGCTTTACTAAATACAACAATACCTTAGATAGAAAAGACTTATCTAAACTTGAATGGATTAACCATGCCCAAGAGGAACTTATGGATGGGATCCTTTACCTACAGAAATTAAAGCAAGAGGTTTTAAATGAGCAAGAAGATTCCGGCAGTAGTCAAGCAAATACAGAAGCATAAACTAGCCGAAATAGACTATAAGACTCAAAAGAACATTTCTTTTTCACAACTGCAGATGTATTACCAGTGTCCCCATCAGTGGGACCTGGTATACAGGCAGGGTCATAAAGTCTACCGGCCAACCATTCACACGGTTTTTGGAACATCGTTTCACGAAACAGTTCAAAACTGGTTGACTGTTATGTATGAAACTACTGCAGTGGAGGCAGATAAGATTGACCTGCATGAGTATCTTTATGAAAAATTAAAGACAAACTACGTTTTAGAGTTAGGTAAGAATGAAAATAATCATTTTACTACCAAAGAAGAACTAGCCGAATTCCTAGAAGACGGAATAAAGATTCTAGATTTTTTAAGAAAGAATAGAAAAGCTTATTTTAACATCAAAGGATGGCATCTAGTCGGAATTGAAATACCAATCCTATTAACACCTAATTCAGATTACCCGAATACCCTCTATAAAGGATTCCTTGATTTAGTTCTTTATAATGACAATACAGAATCATTCTACATTTACGATATCAAGACCTCAACCAGAGGATGGACTGATAAAGAGAAAAAGGATGAGGTTAAGCCCATGCAGTTAATATTCTATAAGGAATATTTTAGCCAACAGTTTGGAGTTCCAACCGACAAAATAAATGTGGAATTTTTTATTGTTAAGAGGAAGATTTGGGAAGAGTCAGAGTTTGTTCAAAAGAGGGTGCAGCAATGGGTACCCCCCTCCGGCCCAATTAAGACTAAGAAGGCATTAGGGGTTATAGATGAGTTTATCAAAACCTGTTTTAACCTTGATGGCACAATGATAGACAAGGTGCATGATAAGAAGCCTTCGGACACAGCTTGTCGTTGGTGTGCATTCAAAGACCGGCCGGATTTATGTGACCGGGGGCAGGGAAAATAATCGAAATTTAGACCGCATTTTTCTACCCCTATATATTTATATGTATAGACATTATGAGTACAGTTACTAAAAAAAAGCCCACAGTCCTAACCTCGGTGAAGGTCGACTCGGACAAGTTCAATGACTTTAAAGTAGAATGTGTGAGAGATAAATTCACACTAACACAATTGGTGAACAAATGCATGGACCTTTATTTGAATGATGAGTCATTCAAGAACGCTATTTTAAATTACAAAGAAGGTTAAAAAGAATTTGCCTTCGGACAAAAATTAGTTATATTTAAGTAAATTATGAAACAAGGTTATATACCAAAAGACAAAAGAAAGAAAATCTTATTGCTGTGTGATGACATTAGAGTTCATTCCGGCATCGCGCACATGGGTAGGGAATTGGTTATGAACACCGCCCACCATTACAACTGGGTTAATCTAGGAGGTGCAGTTAAACATCCGGAGGCCGGTCAAAGGTTTGACCTGTCTGAGGATACCAACAAACAGGCTCAGATTGAAGATTCGTCAGTGATGTTATACCCGACCGATGGGTACGGGAATCCAGATATCATCCGTCAGTTAATTCAGATGGAAAAACCAGATGCTTTATTTTTGATTACCGACCCTAGATATTGGGTTTGGTTATTCCAAATGGAAAATGAAATTAGAAAGCATTGCCCGATTATATATTTGAATATTTGGGATGATTATCCGGCACCGTTGTACAATGAAACATTCTATGAATCTTGTGATGCATTGTTAGGTATTTCAAAACAAACCGTCAATATCAATAAATTGGTGTTGGGTTCAAAGTCCGAAGGTAAACTTATTGAGTATGTACCTCACGGTGTGAATGAGAAGAACTTTCGTCCTTTGTCTAAGGAAGAAAAATCGTCTAGTGAATTTTTGGAGTTTAAAAATCAAATATTCCAAGGAAAGGAATTTGAGTTTGTATTATTTTTCAATTCAAGAAATATTCGCCGGAAACAGATTCCGGATGCAATCCTGGCCTTTAGGCATTTTGTTGATAGACTTCCTAAGGAACAGGCTAAGAAATGTCTCTTCCTTCTTCATACCCAACCGGTGGATGAACATGGAACTGATCTACCGGCTGTAATAGACCTACTATGTCCGGAGGAGTATTGTAATGTATTCTTTACCGGTGGTATGTACGACCCCCAAAGAATGAATTGGTTATATAATCTAGCCGATTGCCAGATTCTTTTAACCTCGAACGAAGGGTGGGGTTTAAGTTTGACCGAAGCCTTGCTTGCTGGTCTGCCTATAATTGCCAATGTTACTGGAGGGATGCAAGACCAAATGCGTTTTGTTAAGGATGGTAAATGGGTTGACTTTGATGAGGACTTCCCGTCCAATCATCGCGGTACCATTAAGGAACATGGTGAATGGGCATTCCCAGTATTCCCAACATCTCGTTCATTAGTAGGTTCAGTACCAACACCTTACATCTTTGATGATAGATGTGAACCAGAGGATGCAGCCGATCAAATTGAGGCAGTTTACAACCTAGGTCCTGAGGAAAGACAGAGAAGAGGTAATACCGGACGTGAGTGGGCTTTAGGTGATGAGGCTGGATTTACATCTGAAAAAATGGGTAACCGTGTAATTGAATACGTTGATGAATTATTTGATACTTGGGAACCAAGAGAAAAATATGAATTCATTCTAGCAGGTGATTATAAGAAAAAAGTTTTAAACCATAAATTAATATATTAATGAAACCGTTATTTGTAATAAGTTGTCCTATTGATACCTACTCTATAAGGATTTTAGTAGGGCAACTATTTATAAATAAAGTATGGGATGTAAAACAGGTAACTACGTATCTTGTGCTTATTGCACAAAGGAGGTTTATAAATCTAAATGGGAACTACGCAAAGCCACCAGGTACTTCTGCAGCAGAGAATGTGCAAGCAGGGGCCATAGTTTATTTTTAACAAAACATGAATACACAAAAATACTATGTCCAGAATGCGGTTCTGAATTTCAGCAACACTGGAAAGGAGCAAAAAAATACTGCTCTACAAAATGTGCAGCACGGCACAGCCTTTCTGTTATTAATGCAAAAGAGCCAAAAAAGAGAGGAACTAAACCTGAAAAATTATTTGCAGAGAAGTTGGAGGAGTGGGGGATTGCTTTTATTTTTCAAAAAAGTTTACCGTGGAAAAAAGGCTGGAAGAAATGGTTTGATTTTTACATCCCGGAATGGAATATGCTCATTGAAGTAGACGGTGAATATTGGCATGGCAAAGACATAAAGACTAAAGACTTAAATAAACAACAATGGAATACTCGAAAAAACGACAGGTTAAAAAGCTACCTTGCAAAAAAACAAAACTACAAACTGCTCCGGGTATGGAGCTTAGAAGTACAAAAACTAACATATGAACAATTAAAAACTTACAATGCAGAATATGAATAACAAACCCTTGTTTGTGATGAGCGCGCCTGTGGATACCTACTCAGGGTATGGTGCCCGTTCTAGAGATTTAGCCAAAGCAATCATCCAAACAGATAAGTATGATGTGAAAATCATACCTCAGAGATGGGGTAATACTCCTTGGAATTTTATTCAAGACCATCAGGAAAAATGGGGCTTTTTAAAAGACCATTTCCTACAACAGCAGTTACCAAAACAGCCTGAAATTTGGGCTCAAGTAACTATCCCAAATGAATTTCAGCCAGTAGGTAAATTTAATATCGGCTTTACTGCCGGTATTGAATCTACAGTATGTGCTGCTGATTGGATTGATGGAATGAATAGAATGAATGTAAACTTTGTTTCTTCTGAACATTCTAAAAAGGTATTTCAAGAATCTTCATTTGAACAACGTGATCAAAATACCCAACAGTTGATTCGTACTATTAAGCTTGAAAAACCAGTTGAAGTGTTATTTGAAGGAGCAGACCTGGATGTATACAAGGCATTAGAATCATCAACAGAATCAGTTAAAACCTTTGATAAACTTGCTAGCATTAAGGAAGACTTTGCTTACCTATTTGTTGGCCATTGGTTAAATGGGGATTTAGGGGAGGATAGAAAGAATGTTGGATTATTAATTAAAGCCTTCTACGAAACGTTTAAAAATAAGATGAAAAAACCTGCCCTAATACTAAAAGTATCTATGGGCGGTACCTCTTATTTAGATAGAGAAGAAATGTTGAAACGAATTGCCTTGATTAAAAAGACAGTTAATTCAACTAACCTACCTAACATTTATTTGTTACATGGTGAATTCTCTGATGAGGAAATGAACTTACTCTATAATCACCCTAAAGTAAAAGCAATGGTTTCTTTAACTAAAGGTGAAGGATTTGGTAGACCATTATTGGAATTTACTTTAAGTAAAAAACCAATCCTAACTACAGGATGGTCAGGCCATATGGATTTTCTAGATCCAGAATATACTACTCTGCTTTCAGGTCAATTAACTAATGTTCATCCAAGTGCTGCTAACGACTGGTTGTTAAAAGAAGCTCAATGGTTCTCTCCTGATCACGGCCAGGTGGGAAACTCACTAAAAGAACTATTTGAAGAATATAAAAAATATATTCCCTTAGCACGTAAACAAGCTCATAAGTCTAAGACTGATTTTTCATTCGATAAGATGAAAGAATTACTAGAAGGGAGACTAGCAGCATTAGTACCTGAATTTCCTAAAGAGGTTAAACTTCAACTACCTACTCTAAAGAAAATCGAATTACCTAAATTAAAAAAAGTAAATGGATAATCTAACTAAATGCAATAGATGCGGAGGGGATGCCTGCTACACCCAGCAGGTGACCCCCCAGCTTAAAACCTACTGGTGCTACGGTTGTGGTTTTATTTCTAACGATCTTATGAAAGAAGGCGAAGAGTATTTTGCACAACAGACCTCTAACTTACCAGATCTTTACTTAGATCTTCTTTATAAGGATTCTGAAGACCGTTATTGGATGCCTTCTACGGTTAATATTGAAGATAAAGGAATGATCTTTGCCCAAGGTGTTAACCCGCAAGACTGGCGATGGACAGCAGTTAAAGCAGTTGAACGATTTGAGGAAGATTTAAAAAAGAATCCAAAAAATAAAGCCAAGTACAAAATGGATATGGTCAATCAAAAACATTTCCATGAAAAAGATTACATGGATGCTTTAGATCATATTGGCATCTTTAAAAAATAGTTCGTATATTTACTTTATGAAAATCAGTTATGCTGTTACTGTCTGTAATGAAGAGGTAGAACTTCAAAACTTATTATACCATCTCCTCAGGTTTAAAAAGCCTCAAGATGAAATAGTAATCTTATTTGATTCTAAGAATGGGAGTAAAGGAGTAGAAGAATACCTCCGATCACATTCAGTAACAGCAGATGCTGGCTTCACCTGGCACTCAGGTGAATTCGATGGTCATTTTGCTGACTGGAAGAATAAACTTAATACCTTATGCTCAGGTGATTTTATCTTCCAGATTGATGCTGATGAATACGTGATCGGTGAATGCATTGATTTAATGCATGAAATAATAAAAGCTAACCCCGAAGTTGATCTGTACTATGTTCCTAGAATTAATACCGTAAGCGGCATCACTCAGGAGCATATACAGAAATGGGGGTGGAGGGTTGACGATGGAAAGGTTAACTGGCCTGATTATCAGACTAGACTTTATAGAAACTCTTCAGACATTAAATGGAAAAATAAAGTTCACGAAGTAATTGAAGGCTTTAAACAATACTCAGTATTACCAGCAGTGGATGAGCTGGCTTTAATCCACCACAAGACAATTGAAAGACAAGAAAAACAAAACGCTTACTACACTACATTATGATAGAAAATTATAAAATAACTCAGGACGGTGTCATTGAACAGATTCACAAAGAACTTTTTAACTACGACCAAGAATATTCAGATAGTAGGTACTCTGTCTTTTCAGACAGGGGTAATATACTTAATTTGAGACTCGGTTACGTTATAGGATCGATTGGGAGAATTCCAACCTCTTTACTGGATGTTGGGTACGGCAATGGAGATTTCTTGGAAAGTTGCCGTAATCTAATACCTACCCTGTACGGTAATGATATTCAACCAGCATACCCTTTGCAGGAAGGAATTACTTTTGTAGAGAATATAACAGATATAGAAGTGGATGTAGTTACTTTTTTTGATAGTTTAGAGCATTTCCACAACATAGAATGGGTTAAGGATTTAAAATGTAGTTATGTGGTTATTAGTTTACCATGGTGCACTAATGGAGAAGATGATGCATGGTTTACTGCTTGGAAGCATAGAAAGCCGAATGAACACCTGTATCATTTTAATGAACATAGCCTACAAGCATTCATGAAGAGACAAGGTTACGAATTACTAAACTACTGTAATATTGAAGATAAAGTTAAGATTGATGCAAACTTAACCCCTAACATACTTACGGCGTGTTTTAAGAAGATATGAATAAACTTAATTTATATTCTTTTCATAGGAATATTGCCGATTATAGGTTTGATAATCATAACACTAAGCAACTAATTAGCGAGTTATCAAAAAAATACATAGTTAATCAATATGATTTAGACGGAGGAGATGGCTTTATTTTCAATGAAGTCAATATCAACCACGGATCTATTTTAATATTTGAAGATGATAATACCAAACAATTTAAGGTATTTGATTTTGGTGATAATCCATACCTAGTTAATGACCTAAAAAACCACCCTAAGTTTGCTAAAGCAGCATTAGGTCAATATAATCCACATTTGTGGAAAGATGACACTAAGGTAGTTCCTGGCACTTACCCGGAGACTATCTGGGATTTTGGCAACCTAAATTACAAAGCTGTTACTGCTTACAGAGCAGCCAATACTTTAAATTCAAAATTATACTGGAGAGGAAGTTTATATAATAACCCAAACTTAGGGTATGGAACCTACCTAGGAGCTCGAAGAGCAGTAGAACTGCTACCTAACCTACTTGGTAATAATTTTTTCTACGGCAACTATCCCATCGATTTTAACTCCTATATTCAAGAAGCTCTTAACTATAAAGTAGCTTTGTCAATAGGAGGCGGAGGGGGTGTTGTAGGAGCTAGGTGTGGAGATATATGTTTCCGAGATATTGAAATGTTCGGACTAGGTATACCACTACTAAGACCGCAGTATGTTATAGAGATGCAAGATAGATTGGTACCAGACACTCACTACATTTCAGTAGATGTAGATTTCGATGATTTATTCAAATACAGTGATCATGAACTACTGGCAGAGAAAATAGCAGACAAGTACCAGAAGGTTATCAATAATACGGAGTTTTTAGAATACATTTCCAGTAACGCAAGAGACTGGTATTGTCGTAATGTAGCACCTCCTAGCATCACAAGTAGAATATTAAAAGCTTTAGATTTATAAAATGAACAATTTACTTATAGGAGCAATAAGTGCTAACTACTCTGTTAAAGATATTGAGAATTGGGTCAAGACATCCAACTTTGAAGATACTAAGAGAGCGCTCTACCTATACAACGGAGATGAAAACTCACCCTTAGTGTCGTACCTAGCTGAAAATAATGTTGATGTTTACCTTCCACAGGTTAACTTCTTTGGAGAATCGCAGGATGAGTTTTTAACAGATACTGGAAGAGTAACTCCGGAGAGTTCTTATAACTTAGTCCATAATGTTCGGTTTTTGCATATTGCTAATTTCCTGAGGGATTCTAACTACGGGAAAGTTTTTATAACAGACGTTAAAGATGTTATATTTACTCAATCACCTTTCCCTAGAGTACCTAAAGAAGGAATTATAGCAACAGGAGAGGTTATTAAATATAAAGACCATGCATGGAACTTAGAACACCTCTATACCAATTTAGGGTTCTTAGGATTAGATTTGGTACAGGAGGAAGTTTTGAACGTTGGAGTCTTTGGAGGAGGGAAAGAGGATGTTGAAGCTCTATGTAAAGACATCTATTTAATGTCCTGCGGTAAATTTAAAGTTGCCGATCAGACTTCTTTTAACTATCTTACGAGAAATTCTTACAAACATAAGACAGTCTTTACTACCCTGGAAGATAAATTTGCAATTCACTTGCATGTTATTAAAGAAGGGGCAGTTAAGTTTGATCTGAACAATTTAAAAGATTACACAATTATTCACCAGTACGATAGATTTGGAGATGAAATACTCAATTATTATACCCTACCGCAATAGAGAGGAGCATTTGGAAGTTTTACTTCCAAGATTGCAAGATAAGTTCGCCGACAAGGATTATGAAATTATAATCTCAGAACAAGGTAACGAAGATAACTTTCAGATTGCTATTGTAAATAATATAGGCTTTAAAGAAGCAACAGGGGATGTTATTATCTTACATCAGGTAGATTATTATCCTGCTGATGATCTAGATTATACTTTCACCGGAACAGCTACCTTAATGGGGGCAAAAGCATTCTTCTTGGATAAAGATAATGCAAGCCTTAGACCTGAACATGATATCCCAGGAGGTTATAGAAGCTTCTCTCAAGCAATCGATCCTAACTTCTACGGAGGAGTTGTGATGATGTCAAGACAGCAATTCAAGACTATTAACGGCTTGAATCCCTTATATAGAGGATGGGGCAACGAAGATGAGGACCTTAGAGAAAGACTAAGATGGGCTGGCATTCCTGTAATAAGACAATCAGAAGGTACTTATTTTTGTCTGTACCATAATGATAATGGAGCAATTCATCTAAAACCAGAGCAGCATCAAAAAGATTTTTATGAAGGTAAAATGTTATACCAAAGAGCTTATGAGTACAGACATGTTGGGTATGATAATATTGAATATACTTTAGAGGAGATACCAACAGAGTTACCAAATGTAAAATGGGTTAAATCAGACAATTATAAAATAAATTTATGAAAGTAGAAATATCAGACGGCGAATTACTAGACAAAATCAGTATCCTACAAATTAAGTTAGAGCGCATCTCAGATGAAAGTAAGTTAATTAACATACAAACTGAGTATACCGCATTAACTGAGGTAGGAGCTAAGCTGTTACAAGACGGGCAAGTTTTTAATTTATATAAAAAGGTTAAAGAAGTGAATGAAGTACTTTGGAATTTAGAAGACGGTATCCGGATGAAGGAAAAAACTAAAGCTTTCGATCAGGAGTTTATTCACCTAGCAAGAGAAATTTATAAAACAAACGACAGGAGAGCAGAGGTGAAAAAAGAAATTAACTTATTAACTGGTTCCATATTTGTAGAAGAAAAATCCTATGAACAGTACTAATTGTCTGGTAGTAACTTTTGGCTTTTTTGGAGATATTATCTTTGCAACATCTTTAGCTGAAAAGCTAAAAAAGCAAGGATATTCTCAGGTGGACTACCTGATTGGCTTTCCGCAGGTAGCTCAGTTAGTTGAAAATAATCCTAATATAGATAAAGTACTAATATCACAGCACCCAGGTCCTAAACCCTATTATTCTTTGGACTTAACACATTATACAAGAGTCATTGAACTAGGTCCTTTAGACTATAAAATTACCCCTTGTGCACAATATCAGCAACAGGCAGGGCTAGGTGATCTATCCTCACATTACAAAATATACACCACTCCGGAATACGATGCAGTCGCTGAACAAGTAATCGAAGAGCTTAGAGCAACTTACAATAAGCCGGTTCTTGCCCTTATGACTAATTGGCAACCAAAGACTTACCTTTTTACTCCTGAGCAGTACAAAGCAGGTATTGATGTTCCTAACTTAGGGTATGGTGGAGCACATAGAGATATACAATATATCGTAGATGAGTTACAGGAACATTTTACTCTATACCCGGTGGGTGTAGGTGAAGCAAATCAACAACAGACCCTGCACCTACCTGATGAAGATCAAAAATCACTTCTTTTTGAAGCTTCAATAATGAAGTATTGTGATGCTTTTGTCGGAACAGATGGAGGGTTAGCTACAATCGCTGCCGGGGTTGGAACTAAGACAGTTATTACAGGTGATTTTAATTTACAGCTTTATGGATGGAATGGAGTGTTAAAAAAGATTCAACATCCACGTCTAGGTCCTAGAGAGTATTTTGGCGATCCTCATATTGTTCTAGACCCGTACCTAACTGATCATGAAGTTACACAAGAATTAATAAAAACATTACTATGAGACATACAACTTTTTTAGACACTAAACTATACCTACATCCAGAGGGTGATGTAGTCTGCGACAATATTGCCAGGGGAACACCGGCAGAAGAACATCTAGTACACTACTTTAAGAAGTTTATTAAACCTACAGATATTATTGTGGAAGGTGGGGCATATGTAGGGTTACATACCGTTAGGTTTTCACAACTTGCTTATGAAGGGCATGTATACTCTTTTGAAGCAAGTAAAAGAAACTATGATTTAACTTCTAAAACATTGAACGATAATAATATTACAAACGTCTCTCTATACAATAAAGCACTTTACTCAACAGTAGGGAACATTTATCTAGCAGAAAGCTGGACTCCGGATCAAGATTCAGTCACAAATACACCAACCGGTAAGGAGGTTGAATGTGTATCTATTGATAGTTTAAATTTAGCAAAAGTAGACTTTATAAAGTTAGATATTGAAGGAGGTGAATTAGAAGCTTTGAAGGGAGCAATCAATACTATTAAAGCTCATCAGCCTATTATAACTTTTGAATATCTAAAACACTTAAACCACCCAAGTCCTATAGGTATTTTAACAGAGTGTAATTATAGTGTTTACCAAATAGAAAACCATTGGGACTATGTTGCAATCCCAGCGAATAGTGTTTATGAAACTACCCTATGATTCAAGAAACAGTGTAAATAAAATGAAAAAAATAGCTATATGTTTTTCCGGACACTTGAGAAATTTTATCAGTGTAGAATTATCTGAATTTACAGAACATGTTAGAAATTTAACCGATAGTGGTTATGAGGTTGATTGCTTCTTTAGTATATGGGATACGTACAACACCCAAATGGCAAGGCGCGGCAACCCGGGCAACTGTGATAATATCGATTTAAACCACATTCAAGAGTCTTTCAAGATTTTAAATGTAAAAGCTTTAGAAGTCGAGAGTTATGAAGATGTAAAACATAACTTTTACTTAAAGAATTTTCACCCAACTATTGAACCAGAGCTACCAGGTATTATGAACCTGGATGGGGTATTGCATAGCACTCCTATGTTTTATAAGATATATAAATGCAATCTGTTAAAAAAGAACTATGAACTTGAGCATAACATTCAGTATGACGTTGTAGTTAGATATCGTGCAAATATTAAACTTATAAACCTGTTAACAATGACACAAATTGAAAATAATACAATATACAACCAAGGCCCTAATAGTACCCCCTATACTAGAGGTCTTGGCTATACGCATGAAAGTTTAATGACACACGATATGTTTTTTTACGGCATTTCCGCTACGATGGATATCATATGTGATGTGTACCCTAACCTAAGTAGAATCATATCAAATCATGGCTCAACAGGACCAGAGCGTATTTTTTACGATTGGTGTTTCTTAGAAAATAAACTAAAACACCAAACATCAATTAACCAGATAGACTATAGACAATAAGTATGAAGCTGGTAATATTTGATCTTGATGGTGTACTGGTAGAGGCTAAGAAAATACACTACGAAGCTCTCAATAAAGCTTTAGGTGAGGAGTATGCTATTGACTGGCATGAACATCTTTTAACCTACGATGGGCTAAAAACAAATCAGAAACTAGATATGTTACATACACGTAAGGGATTGCCTAAAGAATCTTTTAAGCCGGTATGGGACAGTAAGCAAAAGTATACTTTGGAAGCTTTAAAAAATCTTGAACCTAATAAACAACTGCAAGAATGTCTTGACTTTTTATTAAAAGATGGGTACAAGCTAGCGGTATGTTCTAATAGCATCCGTAAGACAGTCCTTACAGTATTGTCTAAGTTTGACATAATAGATAGGTTTGATTTAATTCTATCCAACGAGGATGTACAAAATGCTAAACCCCACCCGGAGGTATACTGGAAGGCTATGTCTCTTTTAGGATACTTGCCGGAAGAATGTCTAGTGGTAGAGGATTCGCCGTGTGGATTACTAGCTGCAAGTAGGAGTAAAGCTAATGTAATGAGAGTTGGTTCTCCTAAAGAAGTAACGTATATTAACATCACAAACCAAATAAACAAACACAATATGAACAGTACACCTAAGTGGAAAGACAGTAAGTTAAATATCTTGATACCAATGGCAGGAGCCGGGTCGAGGTTTGAACAAGCCGGATACACTTTCCCTAAGCCGTTAATTGAAGTGAAAAATAAACCTATGATACAGGTTGTTGTTGAAAATCTAAATCTTGACGCTAATTTTATTTACGTTGTTCAGAAACAACATAGGGAAAAGTATAACCTAGATACGTTATTAAATTTAATAACTCCAAACTGTACGATAGTAGAAACAGAAGGCTTAACTGAAGGTGCTGCGTGTACTGCATTATTAGCTAAGCAATATATTGATAATAGTAACCCGCTGTTCTTTGCCAATTCAGATCAGTTTGTTGAATGGGACTCAAATGAGTTTATGTATAAAATGCAGGAAACAAACGCAGATGGCGGCATAGTAACCTTTACTGCCACACACCCTAAGTGGTCTTTTGTTAAAGTGGATGAGCAAGAACTAGTAACCGAAGTAGCTGAGAAAGATCCTATATCTGATATTGCAACCGTTGGGTACTATTACTGGAAGCAAGGTTCAGATTTTGTTAAGTATAGTGAGAAAATGATTAGTAAAGACATCCGTATAAATAATGAGTTTTATGTCTGCCCGGTATTTAATCAAGCAATTCAAGATAGTAAGCAAATTAGAATCTTTCCTGTTAAACAAATGTGGGGTTTAGGTACACCTGAAGATTTGGATACTTTTTTAAAAAATAAACAAGATTAACTATTAATGAAAAAAATTTTATTTGATATAGGGGCTAATAACGGTAATCAGTGGCTAAACGAACTAGCAGTAGATCAAGAAAATACGTTTGTTTTTATGTTCGAACCGACACCCTACCTGTGCGGTGTAGTACTAGAAAAGTACAAGCATCTTAAAAACTGGATACTCGTAGAAAAAGCAGTGTCTAATTACAAAGGGACCAGTCAATTTAATATAGCAGGGCACGCAGACTGGGGGTGTAGTTCTTTAATGAGTTTTAGGCAAGAGAGGGAACAAACATGGCCAAGCGATAGAATAGATTTAAACTTCACAGATACTTTAGATGTAGAAGTTATAACACTTGCAGAATTCCTAAATGACAACCCTTGGGTAACTCATATAGACTATTTGCATATTGATGCTCAAGGATCAGACCTAAACGTATTAAAAGGTTTAGGAGATTTTATAGATATTGTAAAACAGGGGCAGATAGAAGCAGCATTTAACGCCCCTCTATATACCGATTCTCCTACCCATACGGAGTGTATTGAATGGTTAGAGGCAAAAGGATTTACAGCAGAAGTACGTAATGCAAACCATGAATGCGATATCTACTTTAGTAATACAAGATTTTATAAATAAAGATGTTATTAATATCACATAGAGGTAATATAGAGGGCCGGGTACCGGAATTGGAAAACAGTCCAAATTATGTAAGTCAAGCTGTATCCTTAGGGTATGATGTTGAGGTTGATTTATGGGTAGATAACAACCTCCTCTATCTAGGTCATGATAAACCTCAGTACCCGGTAAACGATCTATGGATAGCTGAGTTTTTTTATAGTTTATGGATACACTGCAAAAACCCGGAAGCTATAACCTACATGCAAGAAACCCACCCAGAGGTAAATTATTTTTGGCATGAAAAAGATACCTTAACGCTAACATCTAAAAATTACCTTTGGACCTACCCGGGTAAACAACCGGTTAAAAATAGCATAGCAGTAATGCCTGAACTGTATGGTGACGATATATCTGAATGCTTAGGGCTATGTAGTGATTATGTTAAAAAATATAAAAATGAAAATAATTTATAGAATATCGGACACAGGATACAGTAAAGTAAAACCAGCTTACATAAACAACGAAGCTTGTTTAAAAAATGCTATTAAAATATTTCCCTGGCAAGAACATGACTGGTCTATCATTGCTGATAATATTTCGGAAGAGACTAATGATATGATTCAAAAATATATTCCTAGGGGCCATATTAATTATGTTTCTGTTGGACATGGTGCTGGTACTTTTAATCTAGCTTTGGATGAAGCACTACAAGAACCAGATTGGCAGGTTGTTTATTTTTTAGAGAATGATTATCTACATAAAACAAACTCAGATAAAATTATTCTAGAAGGTTTGGAATTAGGGGCATCGTTCGTATCTTTATACGACCATCCAGATAAGTACATACCCCCAAGTCAAGGAGGTAATCCATACTGTGAAGGAGGGGCGGAAGATACTCGAGTTTATTTAACAGAATCAACTCATTGGAAAATAACAAACTCAACAACAATGACATTTGCAAGCACAGTTTCAACCCTAGTAAGAACAGAAAAAACTCTCCGGAAGTACACTCAAGGAAGTTACCCGGAAGATTTTAAAATGTTCTTAGATTTAAGGGAACAAGGTGAGCTGTTAATAAGCTCGATCCCAGGATATTCAACTCATGGAGAGACGGCTTGGTTAACACCCTTAACAGATTGGAGTCAAATATGATCTCAGTAATAATACCAACCCCGGGTCTATTTATAATAAACATAAAAAGGCATGGAAAAAATAACAGGTATATACAAAATCACAAACCCGCAAGGAAAGATCTACATAGGGCAAAGCATTAACATAAACAGACGCTGGTATGCATATCAAAATTTAGAAAGAAAAAGCATGGGATTAAAATTGTACAACAGCTTAAATAAATACGGGCCGGAGAATCACATCTTTGAAATTATAAAAGTATGTGAAGTAGCAGAACTGCGAGAGCAAGAAACCTACTATAAACAGCTTTATGATAGTGTTTTAACCGGGTTAAATACTAAACCAGTAGATGACCGGTATGGTCCTCATAGTCAAGCAACAAAGGAGTTAATCTCTAAAAAATGCAAAGATGTAGCAAAAAAAAGAATTTATACAAAGGAGTGGAAGGCTAATATGAAACAGAAAAAAACAGGGCATCCTTGTTACAAATCAAAAGAACGGAGTCAAAAGATAGGAGCTGCACATAAAGGCAAAGTAATACCTCAGGAAGTAAAAGATAAAATATACACCGAATCTTGGCGAATTAAAAACAAGGAAGCACATAAACACCAAATGAAACAAGTAGCACAAATAGATAAAACAGGTAAAGTAGTTGCAGTATGGGAAAGCATCACAGAGGCAAAAGCTCAGACAGGTATAAAAGGTATAAGTAATGTATTAACCGGCTTAGCAAAAACTGCAGGAAGCTACACATGGAAGGTTATTTAATATGAGCATAAGTGTAATCATACCTACATACAAAGAGCCTGAAGTGCTTGATGTTTGTCTAAAATCAGCCATCACCGGTCAGAAGTTAAATAACCAGATTATAGTAGTGGTTGATGGGTTCTACGAGGTTAATAGAGAGGTTCTTGAGAAATATAAAGACTCTATACAGATCTTAGTTTTGGAAGAGAATGCCGGGCTTTGTCGGGCAACTAACTTAGGAGTCTATAATGCTGAGTTTGATAAGGTTCTAATTGTAAATGATGATAATGTATTCCCAGAGGCATGGGATCAAGTATTACTTGAGCAGTATAAACCAGGAAGTGTATTAGCACCTAACCAAATAGAACCCACCCCTTCTATGTTCAGACAATTTCACATTAGAGATTTAGGTAGAGATCCTAAGACGTTTAACATAAACGATTTTTGGGAATATGATTTTAGTATTGCTGAAGATAAGACAGACGAGACTGGATCAACATTACCAATCTTCATGTCTAAAAAAGACTACTTGAGGGTAGGAGGTTGGGATGAATCTTACCCCGGTGCTTGGGTAGTAGATTGGGACTTCTTTCTTAAATGTGAATTATCAGGAATGAAGATGCTTAGAACTTATGCTTGTCACTTCTATCATTTCGTTTCAGTAGGCACAGAAGCTACTCCGGAAGAAAAACAAAACAAAGCAATTAAAGAACAAGCATGTCATGAATATTTTAGATACAAATGGGGGCAGTATGCTCAACATAACACTGCCAATAATTCAAAATTAATCAATTTATAATAATGGAGAAGCTTACAGGTCCAATCTACTTAGAACTTGTCTTCGATGAAGATGAAGATCTAAAACCAGCTTTAGAGCGTATATTAAAATCATCGGACTTTAGCGGTGTAATTAAAACAGAGGTTTACCCTAGACTGGAGTATGCTATTGAGCAGAACAAAAAAGAGTTTACCCTTTTCAGATTAACTTATTACGGAGCAGATTTAGTGTTAGAGAAAAAGTACTATAAGGATTTGCTGAATAAAGTACTGTCTTTATATGAGACAGAAGAGGATTATTTAAAATGTATCGAAATTAAAAAACTAATAGATATTTTATGATTTTTGGATTTTATAGAAAAAATGACAGCAGTAGGGAGATAGTAAAATCAGGAGAGTTTGCTGAGTTAAATCAAGCATTAGATTTTTTCTCTGCTATGAAAGGACTAACACCAGAAGCTTTTCTGGAGTTGTTTGTAATAATACCGGTTAAAAGAAGACAGGATGGAAGATTTTAATATCATAAAACAGACTTTGGAACAGGTCCTTAAGGTTAAATTTAAGGTAGTTGAGGCTAGAGAAGAGGAAATTTTCGATGAAGAGAAGATTTTATTTATAAAACTAATTAATCATTTAGAGAGACTAGAAAATCACGAACATAAACTCTTTGAAGATTTTAAAATAGACTTATCTACTATTACGGAACCTTATTGGGACCTAATTGCTGAATGTTTAAATTTTTCTTTTGACCAGGATGTACAGGAATTAATTTGGTGGTACATCCGGGATAGGAAAAATGCAGCAGGTACCGTACTTGCCTGGGAGGATGAAACCGGTACTGAGTATAAGTTTAATACGCCGGGAGACTTGTACGAATATATTATATTCAAGTTTGATCGTTGAGAATATTTTCGTATATTTAGGCATCAAAATAATTATAGTTATGACAAAACTTTGTAACAAATGTAGAGAAGAGATCCCAGCTGGACGCCTGAAGGCATTACCTGGGGCGACAACCTGTGTAGCTTGTTCATCCTCCAAAATGAAGAGAGCAGTTACCATTACAGCAGGAGCAGGAGAAGATACATACAATGATATTATCATTATAGAAGCTGATGACTTCGAAAAAGCTTTTAGTAAACAAATCAGGAATACATCTCCCTTCCAGGATGATATGGATACTGATCAGGCGTAAGTGTAATGAGTAAACCGAAACCATTGTCAAAAGAAATGATAGTAGCGGCTATGGCCCGGACTCAATCAAACCGGGCTGCTGCTAGATACTTATCAGTTTCCTTTGTACATTATAAGAAGTGGGCTAGGTTATACAAAGACGAATCTTCAGGATTATCCTTATGGGAGAAGCATAAGAATCAAGCAGGTACCGGTATACCCAAGTTTCTAACCGGTAAGACTAATGAACCTGCTTTAATTGATATTATCGAAGGTAGAGCTACTCCGGCATCCTTTACTCCGGAAAAAGTAAAGAATAGGTTTATTATAGAAGGGTATCTAGCCGAAGAATGTACTAGATGTAAATTAGCAGACAGGAGGGTTGTCGATTATAAAATGCCCTTGCTGTTGCATTTTAAAGATAGAAATAAAAAGAATTACCGCCTAGAGAATTTAGAGCTTTTATGTTATAATTGCTACTTTTACACAGTAGGGGATGTGTTCGAAAATAAACAAATCCAGGGAATGGAGGATCATGTTACTATTTATAAACAAGAAGAACCGGATTGGCAGTTAGATGAATACCATCTAGAACGGTTACGTGAACTGGGATTAACTGATGAAGAAGATCCTGATGAATTTATTAGTAGAATATGAAAAATAAAAAACACGACAAGGTAGTAGACAACAAGGAAAAGGAGAAGCGCAAAACTTTAGATAGACTTGCTACTCAAATCTTAAAACAAGACGAACATAACCAGAAGATGAAAGGATATGTTCTTAAAAAAAACCCATTAGATTTATTTTGAAGTTGCTTATTAAAGAGCAAGTTCGTATATTTAGCTTAAATTAAGAAGTTATGCTATACAAATTAAACAAAAATCTAGAATTAAAAAAAGCACCTTGGTTCTATAAACTATCCAAGTTATCATTTGTATTTAATCTTGGCCTTGTATTAGTTTTTATCTACGGATCATTCACACCAGTAAGAATAACTAAATACATAACCAAGTATGATACAATAACTGTACCTGAGGATATAAAATTAAACGATCAGGAGCTGGTTAAGGAATTAGTTAAGAATGATGTGATGCAAATCAATGTTGCTCTAGCTCAAGCAAAATTAGAAACAGGCTATTATAAGTCCAAAGTATGTAGAGAAAATAAGAACTTGTTTGGTATCAAATATCATAAATGTAAGTATGTAAAAAGCAACTTAAACAACCATGCCTCTTACCATACCTACAAAGATAATATTAAATGCTATGCCCACGTACAAAAAAGATACCTTCAGAACATAGATGGTAAGTATGCAGAGGCACCAGACTACATTCAGACTTTGAAAAAAATGAAATAAAATTATATGAGCAAGACAAGTAACAATTTAAAGTTAGCAGTTTTAAAAATCTGGTTAGAAGATTTAAAGAAAAAGCAGAAGCCTAAGAGAAAAACTTACTATGCCGAAGAAGAAACAGCAGAGTAAGAGAAAAATTTCTGAGACTATTCCTAACATGTTTGATAATTTAGAGGAAAGTTTTTTTAGTAGACCTTGCCTTATATTATCCAGATCAACTAAAAATTATGTGCATGTTAAGTAGCTTAGATGTTCAAATGATTAAAGAAGGAAAAAGTTATGACATTGAAGGAAAAATATAAACTAGGTAGAAAGTACCTAAAAGAAGGTAAATCAGAATTAGCAGACAGAATGTTTGATTTATGTATTGTACATTTATCAAAAGCAACTATTAACGGAGAGGAAGTTATAGACGGCGTCTCTTTAGATAGATGGAAGATAAGAGTTTGGACTCAAATAGAAAAAGCTGGCTTCCTTCCAGATTAATTCGTATATTTAGGCATGAGTGAAAAAAGAGGCTTTACTGGCAAACTAAAGTATGATTTTAATACCGCTTGGGTATGTGAAATTCTAATGAACGACAAATGGTTCCGTGTTATTGAAAGGGATTTTAGATCCTTCAACGGACCTAGAAGACTAACTAAACCTAACGCACCTGTTTTAGGTAACGTTCATGTAGGTAGTGAGACTTTTGACTATGAAGGTCCTTACTACTATTGGAATACTAATCAGCAGTATAATCCTAAAGATCATGTAGAGGGCAAGGTTATTCAGTTAGCAGACATGCAGAAGCTAAAAGCAGAAAGAACCTCAGTAGCTGGTTTATAAGTTGCCTCTTTTAAAAAAAGTTATTATATTAAAGTATGGATCAAAAAATATTTTCAGACGGTCTTGAGCTTGCAGACATGGGTTTTGCAAACGGCAAGGCACCCGGTTATCCATTCACCGAAAAAGAGAAATGGAGCATGGTTGACAGAGCAGAAGAAGCTTACGGTTTATTCCTAGATGCCTTAGGGTGTGATTGGAGAAACGATCCTAATTCCTCCGATACGCCTAGACGAGTGGCTAAGGCTTATGTCTTTGATTTATGGAAAGGTCGTTATGATCTAATGGACGATGTTACAGCATTCCCTTCTGATGGGTATGACGGACTAGTTCAAGAAAGTAATATACCATTAACCTCTATGTGTTCACATCACCACCAGACCATTCAAGGTACTGTTAGCATAGCTTATGTTCCTGGTAAAGAGGGTAAGGTAGTTGGTCTTTCTAAGCTGAATCGTATAGTTGAGTATTTTGGCCGCAGAGGTTCTATCCAAGAACAGCTTACTGTTGCTATTCATAATGCAGTACATAAAATCTGCGAAGGTAATCAAGGAGTGGCTGTAATGGTAAGTGCAACACATAATTGCGTATCTTGTAGAGGAGTAAAGCATAGCGGAGCTTCTATGCAGACAGCTAAGCTTTCTGGATGCTTCCTATCAGAAGATTCAGCAAGAGCAGAATTTTACAAAAATATTGAGATTTCAAATAAATGATTAAGATAGCCCATGAGTCTCCGACTGAATTGTTTTTTTACGTTCAGTCGAAGACTGATTATGATTATTGCCTTGTACACCTTTTAGAAGAAGATGAAACCTATAAGCATCTATTTACACAAGCCTGTAAGGAACGGGAGGTTATTCTAGATAATTCAATCTTTGAATTAGGAGAGGCTTTTGATATGAAAAGATTCTTTGAATGGAACAACCAACTTGAACCTACCTGGTATATTATTCCAGATGCTTTAGAGGATGCAAAGAAAACAATCTACAATGCTTATGTATGGAACCAGTTCCACAGGTCAACAGCTAAGGGTAAAAGCATTGCAGTAGTACAAGGAAAAACCTACGACGAGATTGTTGAATGCTACCAGACTTTAGATGAAAAACTAGATGTGGATATGATTGCAATCTCATTTGACTATTCTTTCTATGAGAAGTTAGTTCCTAATCCCAACAAGCTTGTTAGCTGGATGTTAGGCAGGGTTGCTTTACTAGGTATGTTAGAAAGGGATGGTATAATCAATAAAAAGAAACCGCACCATTTACTAGGATGTGCTCTACCTCAGGAGGGACTCTTCTATAAAGGTTATGATTGGATCTATTCAATGGATACTTCAAACCCGGTAGTGCATGCAATTAAAGAAGTGATGTACCCTTCACGCGGTTTGTTTACAAAAGAGTCGCAGAAACTCTATGAATTAATAAGCTACCCTGCCTCTAAAATTGACAAAGGAGTATTGCATTGGAATATTACAACCTTTAAAGAGTGGTGGCAGGGATGATCTGGCTAGTTCCTTTTTCTGTTCTTATATTCAAATATATTTATTAATATGGATAACTTCGATTTAAGAAAGTATTTAGCTGAACAAAAAAATATTCAAGAATTAGAAAAAGGGTCTAAGGAATTTGATATAGCTAAAACTTTAAAACTTATGTACGATATTGGGACAGAGCATATTAAAAGCCCTCAAGCAGCTTTAGTTTTTGTAGATGCATATAGAGCTATCAACCAGAAACTTCAGGATATAGAAGATGAAAGAAGAGTAGATGTTGCTGAACCACCGTCGTGGGCTCCTAGAGCAATAGCAGAGTAATAAACATTCTCGGAACCGGTTTGGGAAAGAACAGACTATTTATAATAGATGTTAGTCTATAAAATAGTTGATTTACAAACGGGAAACGGGTATGTAGGAAAAACAACAAAAACTGTGGAGGAAAGGTTTAAGGAACACTTAAAACTATTGCATCTAAAGAGGCACCATAATCCATGGCTGCAAAACATATATAATAAAGATCCGAACCGGATTAGCACTATTGAAGTATTGGAGGATGGTATATCTTGTTTAGAGTTTTTAAATGAACGAGAATGTTACTGGATAGAACAACAAGGTTCTTTCAATATAGCTAGAGGAGGAACTGGCGGAGATACTTTATCAAAACATCCAGATAAGAAACGTATTATGAAAGCGAGGTTAGAAAAGTACCCAATGAAAAAAGGAAAAGATAATCCGACATACATACATTTAACAAAAGAGCAGGAAGAGTTATTAGAAGAGGTGTGGAATAACTTAGAGATACAAGCTATAAAATTCCTTGCCGAAAAAACAAATATTTCAAGGCATAAGTGTAAACAGTACTTGCTTGAAAAAGGATATACAATACCTAATAGGCACGAAGTACAAAAGAAAATGTTTAAAAAAGGCCTTATAAAAGGGTCTCGGGACCCTAATCTTACAGATGAGCAAATAGAGTACGTAAAAAAAGCTTACGTCGAAGACTGGAAGTCCTGTAAACAAATAGGTGTAGAATTAGGCTTCAAAGGTGAAGAAACAGCTCTAAGGATTATTAAAGAAGCAGGTCTGTTAAGGAGTACCGGAGAGTGGACTACTTATAAGAATTTGAACAGAGGCAAGAAAAAAGAAGTATAAGTTGCATTTACACACATAAGTTCTTATAATAATATCAATATGAACAGTAATTATAAAAACCCTATAAAGTGGGTAGTTTTTTTTTTCGCAATCAGGTTCAGAAATAGTAGCACTATCGAAGAAGCTGGGTAGAGTACCTGATGTTGTTATAACTAACAATAGACCTCCCGAGGTACGTGCCTTTAATCCGGAACTAATCAGTACAGTTGATTTGATTCATCTAGTACCTAATAAACCAGATTTACTAGACTATGTAAGAGTACTGAAAGAGACTAACGCAGCACCTGCGGAAACCTTGATAACCCTACACGGTTGGTTAAGGATAATACCTAAGGATATAATCGCAGAGTATCCCTACATATTTAATGGACATCCGGGTCTTATTAGTAAGTACCCAGAACTGAAAGGAAAAGATCCTCAAAAGAAAGCTTGGGATTTAAATTTGAATACCTCCGGATGCGTCATTCACCAAGTTACAGAGGGTGTTGATGAGGGAGCTATTATACGTTCAAAAGAAATACCTATACGTAATTTAAGTATGGATCAGTTATTTGAAAGGCTGCATGAAACTTCTGTGGAACTTTGGGTAAGTTTTTTAACAAGGCATTTTGATCTTAGGAAATAAATTCATATATTAAGGGAATGAAAATATCATTTACAGGAGCTCAATCAACAGGTAAAACTACTTTACTTGAAGCAATTAAACAGAACCAGGAGTTCCGGTACAAGTATGAATTCATCGATGAGATTACTCGCCGAATGGTTAAGAAGGGTTTAAAGATAAACGAAGCCGGTAACGATACTACCCAGTTGCTTATAATAAATGAACATATTAAAAACCTACTTTACGAAAATGTAATTATGGATAGGTGCATTGTAGATGGTGCAGTCTATACCGACTGGTTACATTGGGAAGGTAAGGTCAGTAATTGGGTATGGCAATACTCTTTGAATGTATTTGATCAGTATGTAGACCGTTACGATATTATATTCTACCTTAAGCCTGAATTTGATATTGTAGATGACGGGGTAAGGTCCATAAATACTACTTTTAGAGACGGTATTGTAGAGACGTTTGAACGTTACATTAAACATGTTAAAACCCCGGTAGTAGTATTAACAGGCTCGGTAGAGGAAAGATTAGAACAATTTTATAATACAATAAAGAACCATAGTGCTACAATTGCGTGAAAACAGAGGTTAATTCTATTTATACTGAAATAAGCTCATGTATTACCTTTACTTAAAAACATCTCCACTGGGTTTAAAATACCTGGGAAAATTTACTAAACGTGTTAATAGGCCTAACTTTACAGTTTACGATTACCTAGGGTCTGGTAAAATATGGAAACAGCATATACAAAAATATAGACTGACCTCTAAGGATATCCAGACACAAGTTTTGTTAGAGACAGATGATTACGAAGAATTGAAAAAAGTTGCATTAGAGTATAGTATGGAATTACATATTGCACTTTCGCCACAGTTTGCAAATTTAGTGCCAGAAGATGGCGCCTGTCCGGTGAAGTACTGTGATTTTAGTAAAAGAGCGACACCGGAATATAGATCTAAAATAAGTCAAGCTTTAACAGGAAAGCCTAAATCCAAAGAACACGTGAGTAGAGTTGTAGAAACTAGAAAAACAAAAGGATACACGCCCTGGAATAAAGGCTTGGTACAGCCTTATACACGTACAGATGAAACTAAGCAAAAAATGCAAAAAAGCCACCGGGAAAGATCTTTAAAAATTTTTAAAGAAAAGTTGGACCCTATAATAGAAAATCTTATATTAGACAGTACACAACACAAGGGAAGAGATTTACAACGAAAATATAAACTAACATATGCACAATTTAGAAGAGCAAAAAAAGTCTATGGGTTTTGACAGCAACCAAGAAGCTGTTAAGTCCATAGCAGCAAAACACCTAGGGAAAGTAGGCGGAGAAGGGTACAAAGCAACTTACGACCCGGAATTGTTAGTAGCAATTCCACGTCATTTTAATCGAGAATCTTATAACATTAAAGAAGGAGACTTACCTTTTGTAGGAGGGGATGTCTGGAATGCTTATGAAGTTTCTGCTATCACTAAAAAAGGAAGACCGGTAAGTGGTATGATGAAAATCTACTACTCTTCTGATTCACCTTTGCACGTAGAGTCTAAATCAATTAAGCTCTACCTTAACTCATTCAATATGACTCCATTAGGGGAGACAGGTGCTGAGTGTGTTGAGATTGTTGAAAAGATAGTAGCTGAAGATTTAAGCAAGGCTTTGCAGACAGACGTTCAAGTAAGTTTCCATACCGGCAGTAACGACACAGAAGTTATTTTTGGATTGGAGTATGATTCTTTGAATGACATTATCGATCTAGATACAGTAGAGTTTAATACCTACCATTCAGACGCCTCTCAATTAAAGACCGGTACCCAGAATGAAAGGATTTTAGAATTAAAAATTCACTCAGATCTACTACGTTCAAATTGCAGGGTAACTAATCAACCAGACTGGGGGGATGTTTATATTCACCTAGTAGGTAAGAACATGCCTGACTTGCCATCACTAGCCCGTTATATTGTGTCACACCGTCAGGTGAGTCACTTCCACGAGGAGATTTGCGAGATGATGTTCGTTCACCTATTAGAGGCTTATGATCCTGAAAAGCTGATGGTTACTTGCTTATATACCCGCAGAGGGGGTCTTGATATTAATCCTATAAGAGCAACTCATGCAGATATGATACCAGGAGTATTTATAGATGTACATACCAGAAATGCAAAAACATTAAGACAATAATATGGGAGATTTAGTAATCGCAATTCTTGTACTAGGTATTATGGCAAGCACTCTTGCTTTTATACTTTGGTACTCTAACAAAACACGTCAACGGATGATTGATGAGATGGAAAAAAACCAGGTAGACTGGGAGGCAGATCTTGATGCTCAATATGAGCATAAGAATCCTGTTCCGGTCGAAGATGAGGAACCTAAAAAGCAAGCCACTATTACCGACATTATGGAGGTTTTAGAAAAAGCAGCTGAGGTAGCTGAAACAATAGAGATACACCAGCCGCCTAAAAAGAAACGACGCGGCAGGCCTAAAACTAAGAAAAATTCTTAAAATTTTCAGGGGAGTAGTTGTCTACTCCCTTTTTTGTTCGTACATTTAGGTATAATAGAAAGTATGAAACTATACACAGAAGAACAGATGAAATCGTTTTACGAACTTGGTAAATTTGATGGTATTGTAGCAAGAGAAAAAGATGTAGACGTAGAGATTAAAAACTATACCCCCATCGAACTACCAAGTGATGAGGAGATAGAAGATAAAGGTAAATGGGCATTTAATGATGCTGGACATACTATCTTTACCCATTATAACACAGTACCAAGTTGGGTAGATGGAGCAAAATGGATGCGTGATAAAATACAAGGAGGTAACAAATGAAAATCACGACAAGAGTAAAAAGTAGTTGGGTAGAATTAACTATTGAAAATAGTAGCGCAACAATCAATTACGACATTTGGAAAAATGAATTAGTTGAAGTTAAAGCAATGTTAGAAAATGCTATTGATGACATCAATCACATGATTAAAGAAACACAAGAAGGTAACAATGAGCAACAATAAACAAAGTATGAAACTATACACAGAAGAACAATTAAAAGAGATATATTTTAAAGGGGTACATAATGGCAGAATGCAAATTGAAGGAAAATGTAGCGATGAAATTAATTCATTAACCCCCATCGAACTACCAAGTGATGAAGAGATATGGGATAAGGCAGATGAAGAAGATAATAATGGAAAACATTACGCTTTTACAAGAGGCGCAAAATGGATGCGTAATAAAGTACAAAGAGGTAACAATAAACAGTACCATATTGAAAACGGTTCAGAAATTTGGAATGATACAGTTAATCCACCAACTGTAGAAGTGGTTTCTTATTGGGTAATGGAAGAAGACCAAATGATAGAAATTTGTGATACTTATGAAGAAGCTGTTGAATATATTAATCAATTAAACAAAAACAATGAGCAACAGTATTAATAGCTGTTGTTAGTTGTATAACATAATAAGAAAGAATATGGAAATATTATTTGAAATGCTTGCTACAATTTTTGCTTCAGTTAATGGTAAAGTAGCAATTTTTATAGGTATATCATTAATAGGGTTAATGTTATGCTTACTCTTGTAAAAAACGAAACATTTGCAAAATAGTAGTTGCTTGCTCTAAACAGAGTTCGTATATTTAGGCATATTAAAAAATAAGAGTTATGAAATTTTTAACAAAAGAAGAAATTCAAGCACAAGCACCAGCAGTAGCTTCAATGGAAGCAGCAACTAATGTATCTGGTAAGTACGTTCACGTTCCTACTATGGAATTGATTGATGACATGGAGAAACTAGGTTGGAAAGTATCTGATGTAAAGCAGGTAGGTTCTAAAAAAGGAATGCAAGCTTACAAGAAGCATTTAGTAGTCTTCAGAAACCCTGAAATCGTTATTCAGAGTAGTGACGGAGAAACTGTTTACCCACAGCTTCTATTAAGCAATTCCCATGACGGGTTATCATCCTTCCAGTTCCGTGCCGGGTTATTTAGACTGGTTTGTACTAATGGGCTAGTAATCTCAACTAAGGATTTTGGTTCTATGTCTATTCGCCATAAGGGATATTCCTTTGAGGAACTTAAAAAGACTGTGTTGGAGCTTGTAGAGAAGCTTCCGGTAACGATTGAGACTCTAAATAAATTTAGAGAGGTTACTTTGTCTGAAGAGCAGAAGGTTGAATTTGCTTTAGCAGCAATCGGAGTACGTTTTGGGGAGAATGGAGCTGAGGTAGAGGTTCAGGAGCTTCTAAAACCTATACGTAAGGAAGACGAGGGTAATGAACTATGGCAGGTCTTTAATGTCATTCAAGAGAAGCTAACAAGAGGAGGCTTCAAATATAAAGCATCTACTGGTCGAAATAAGACAGCACGGTCCATTAAGAACTTCAACAGAGACATTCAATTGAATGAGCAGTTGTATGAACTAGCAGAATCGTATGTCTAAATTGGATAGGGGCTTCGGCCCCTTTTTTTGTTTGATGGAGAGTAAGTTTAATCTAGTTGAAGAGTTGAGGCTTGGCTCCAACCAAGCTAAGGAACTTGTGTTTAGGGAATACTACGAGTACTTTATAAGCATAGCTATTAAAATAGTTCAATCAAAAGAGGATGCAGAGGATGTTGTTAGTGATTGTATGAATAAGATCTTTAATAAGGTAGGGCAATTAAAAGACCCTTCCCAATTTTTAAGCTGGTGTAGGTCTATTATAACCAGAGACTGTTACAACTATATAAAAGCCAGGAAGGTACATAGCGGTATAGAAACATATAATTCAGGATACCAGAGTGATTATTATAAAGCTTTTGATTTAAATTTAGTAAAGAAAGAGATTGAAAGACTATCCCCAGGGTACAGGCAGATATTAGAACTACATTGTATACAGGGTCATGATGGACTAGAGGTAGCAAAGATGCTAAAGATACATCCTGGAACGGTACGTTCTCAACTTTCTAAAGCCCGGAGAGTATTACAAAAGAGATTACATTATGAATACTGAAAGGTTGGTACTATAATTAGAAGTTCATATCTTTAGGCATGAAAGAAAAACATACACCTGAAATGAGACGAATGGCACAATTGATACGTCGAAAGATGCTACAAAAAAACCATGGTGCTAAAAGAACCTATAACCGGAAAGATAAAACCTGGAAGAAAGAACCATAAACCTAAACCTAAAAACAAACAGGAGAGTGGTTATAAGAGGTGTTATTAATATAATTCAGAGTATACAATATAAGATAATCTATGATAAAAAGAAAACCGTAGAGACAACCGTATAACTAGTAAACCGTAAGATAGTAAACTGTAGAGAAAATTGTAGAAGTAAACCGTAGCATAGTAAACCGTAGGAGAAAACCGTAAGATAGTAAACTGTAGAGAATGGGAAGTGTAGAAATAAGAAAAGGGTGTGTGGTGTTAAATTGAAAGTATTATGGAAAGGATATGGAATTAGGGTAGGTTGTGTAGAAAGAGTAGAGAGTATGTAGAGGAGAGTTTGGATAGAAATTACGGAAATGTACCGCCCCAAATTCATCCCCCATGAATCTCAAGGGTATAAGAGGTGGTGCCCCACTCAAGACTAGCCGGACTGTCCTGCTAAGACCCGGGGAGAGACTTGGGCAGAACCTTGGAGGACCTTGGAGAACCTACCCCGCAGGGTGGGGGGCGGACCGGGGGGAGTACCGCCGGGGGAACCGGGGGGGGGCAAGGGGAGAGGCTCCGGCCGCCGGGCCGGGGGGCCGGGGGTACCGCTAAGGGAGGCTGGGAGAGTGGTACCTGGAAAGGTACCGGAATGAGCATGGTCCAAACTACGTCTGATCTCTTCAACCCCTTGGGAGCCGCCCTTCGTACTAGATATTATCTTTCCGACACTCTAAATATACGAACTTTCTTTCAGGGGCCAAGCCTTTTTTTTATTTTGTTGATATTTATTAATGTAGGCTACAGAGACAGTAGATGTTACATAAGGCAACGAGCTTAGGGCACATAATAAAATAACAATCTCAGATTCATTAGAACCTACAGAAACATTGTATTAGACTTCGTTTAGCCACAAAAAATGCTTTGGATGGTTAAAATTTTTTTTTGTCAGAAGTTGGCGCTTCAGCCTCTTGTTCGTATCTTTAGGTATGGAAATGAAAGAATTTAAAGTAAATGTTGAGACAGTGGTTACTGCTGACATGATTGAGAACATTATTGTTGGAGCTTTAGAAGGTGGTTCTAACTATTGGTATCTATTGGGAGAGGGTATTCCTCCTTCTGATGGTACTCCTATTGCTGAGAGAATCCTTAATGCATTATTAAATGATTCAGATTACAAATTAGAAATTTTAGATTTGGAAGATGAAGAAGGTGAACCATTAGGGTATTTGACATTAGAAGGATTGCTTAATGCATTCCAGATTGTCTCTAAAAACTACCCCGAGCATTTTTACAACCTGCTGACTGGGAATGATGATGCTGAGACTGCTGATGTATTTTTTCAATGTGCTGTAATGGGGGAGGTGGTATTTGGGTAAATACTAAATTGTTTTAATTAGGTGATAACATGGACTGCTCCCGAGAGGGAGTGGTTCCTTTTTTACCCGCTTTCTCCACAGCCCAAACTACGTCCGATCTCTTCAGGTTTTTACCCCGCCCTTCGTACTCCATCTTTCCGACACCCTTAATATACGAACATTACTTTCAAAAGCCAACAGAAAAAAAAATTATTTTTTAGTTGCCTCATAAGCGGCTAGTTCGTATATTTAGGTATCAAAATAAAAATAAAGGTTATGCAAAAACAAATTCAAAACACAATCGAAAAGGTTTCAAACAGTTTCCCTTCACTATTCTCAAGAGAGGATGTAATCAAATTGTTAACAGACTTAAATGCAGAAATGCAACTTGAATCTCCAAAACCTCAAATTGAAAAAGAACGATTAATGGAAATCTTCAAAGAGGTTCTTCGGGATAAGGAGTTTGGGGATGTTGTTAATAGCGATGATATTGAACTCAGTTTGAATTATGATAATAGAATCGAAATCGAATCGGCTCCAGTTGATGAAGATTTTATCGTTGATACGGCGATGGACGCTTTAGATGCTGCTTGGGACGTTTTAGCATCTGCTGAAGAAGATTAAAAAAAGTTTGGGGGAGGGTTTGGTCTCTCCCTTTTTATTCGTATATTTAGGTATGGAAATAAAAAAGGTTATCGAATTGTTAGGTGATAAAATCTTCACCGTTACCTTCACAAAAAAAGATGGGTCTATTAGAGTCATGAATGCAAGAAGGGGAGTTAAAAAAGGAGTTAAGGGAGTAGGGATGTCCTACAATCCAACAGAAAAAGATTTAGTTGTTGTCTTCGATATGCAGAAGGAAGCATTTAGAATGATTAATGCTAAAACAATTTTAGAGATTAAAGCTGATAAAAAGGTTTATAAGTTCTCAGAAGAAGGATTATTATTAGAGGAAACTAATTGAAAATAATTTAGGGGAGGGTTGGCTCCCTCCCTTCTTATTCGTATATTTAGGTATGGAAAAGATGATAATGTATAAGGACTTAATCAAGATGGCACATCAGTTAGGAATCCACACCAAAGGACAAACTTACTCTACGATCCTCAAACACGTTCAAGCAAAGCAAAAAAAATAAAAAAACAGTTGCTTCCTTAGAAGCTTACTCGTATATTTAGGTATTAAAGAAATAAAGGTCATGAAAAAAGAATTAAAACAATTAGTAAGAGTATTGGAAAATTTCCAAGCCAAGTTGAATGCTTTTGATGAAGATGTTGTAAGGACTTGGAGTATTGAAAGTTTGTGTGAAGAGTTAGATGAATTGATAGCTCAAACAAATGATGAACTTTCGGATGAAGAGTAGAAAAAGTCTAAAGGGAGGGTTGGTTCCCTCCCTGCTTATTCGTATATTTAGGTATGAAAGAAGTAATAAAGGTTTCGATTAAAGTTGCTAAGGATGCAATCATCGGTTATTCAGATTCTAAAATAGCTCAATCAGAAGCTAATGATTGTTTTGTTAGAGCAGTTGCCGGAGCATTAGAAGTAAGTTATGATGATGCTCATGAGTATGTAGCAAAAGAATTTAACAGAAAAGACAGAGAAGGAACTTACGGAGTTATACCTACGTTAAGAAAGAAGCAAGAGATATTAGGCAGACGGATAGAGCAATTAGGAGAAGAAGGCAAATACGATTTAGGTAAGAGGCTTATAATGAGATATAAATGCTATGGAGAGATAGTAGAAAGAGAAATGACATTCAAAAGCTTTATAAGAAACTACCCAGAAGGAACTTATATAATGATTGTAAAGAATCATGCCTTCTGTTTAAAGAACGGAGTAGTAGTGGGAGGTAATTATTCTGATTCTGAACAATTGAGAAAGAGAGTATGGGCGGCGTTTAGAATATCATAGCAGCTTTTTTTTATTTACCATAAGGAGGGAGCCGGCCGTAGGGTTGGCTCTCCCTGTCAGTAGACCGTACGTAGTACCGTAGTATATACGTAGTACGTATGTATGTAGTACATCATCAATACAAGTGACATTATTATCACTATAGAGTATCGTACGGTATACGTAGGCCTAAGTAACGCGCAGAATTCCGACAGAATTCACTCTATACGGGTATATATTTATATTTAAACCCATAGGTAGTGCTTTTTTCCAAATCCCAAACCCATCATAGAATCCAGAACCCCCGGGGAAATTTTCCGGAAAAATTTTAGTCTATAAGTGATTATATAAGTATATTTTCGTATCTTTAGTTATGAGAGTGAAGTATATGCCTTTGGAGGAACTCCTAGAGTTAGAATCTAGAGGGTTTGTTACCATCTACACCAGTCATAGCCCAACAACCGACCAGGAAACCTACACCAAGTTAAACCTAAAGAAGTACCATACTAACTTTCAGGACCTTGCCTTCAAATACCGCAAAGTAAACCTAGGTGAAATCTTAGGTTTTATCGACTGTGAATACTATTCTGATGTAATCAGTCATGTCAATAAAGAAACTAGGTCTATTACTTGGATATACTTGTATGCTAAAGATATTTCACGTTTATCTTCTTATGATCTTTCACAATCAAAGGGCAAGTATGTTTACATATTAACAAATGAGGCATATCCTGATATATGTAAGATAGGCAAGGCAGTCAATCCGTCCGATAGGATCAATCAAATAAACGGTGCCGGAACAGTATCGGAATGGGTTCTTAGGTATGCCCTACCGGTAACAAACGACTATAAGGTTGAGAATCTGGTTCACCGTCATTTGGCTAATGTCCGTAAGGACTCCGACCAAGGCCATGCCCGGGAGTTCTTTGAGGTGTCTTTGGAGGATGCTATAGAGGCTTTGAATTACTACGGTAGGGATTTTTTAGACGGGGAGGCTATTTTTTATTAAAAAAAGCTTGCCTCTAGCTTTAAGTGTTCGTATATTTAGTCATATTTATATATGGTGGATCGAAAAGCACCGGCAGTTCTTTGACATATTAGAAAAAATTTGCAGATGTGGCGAAACTGGTAGACGCACTAGACTTAGGATCTAGCGTTGTAATGACATGGGGGTTCGATTCCCTTCATCTGCACAATAAGCCCCCTTAGCTCAGTTGGTAGAGCTTCTGATTTGTAATCAGACGGTCGCAGGTTCGAGTCCTGCAGGTGGCTCCAAAGTGAAACTTTTCCTACATAGGACGGATAAGCACCGTTGAAAGAGAACTTGGCTTCGTGGGAGTAGCTACCCAATGAAGTAATCATGTCCCAAGTTGTAATGTGATGGACCCTGCTCTATGGTGCACTCATAACAGGTGAACAGTAAACTATGTTCAGTCAAATCCACAACTACGGTGAGCGTAGAGGATTAGTTTCATTTAAATGGCGGATTGGTGTAATGGTAACATATTGGGCTCATAACCCAAAGTTTATAGTTCGAGTCTATAGTCCGCAACTAAACGTACTTAGTATCATACCATAAGAACTGCTACTAGGTCTTTTTACAACCTGTACCCTTGAAAAACTCGTATTTAAAGATAAGCAGGTTGGTTCCGAAATAAAAGGGTAAGAGAATAAGGAACAAAATAGTCAGGTAGCTCAATGGTAGAGCGGGTCCGTAACAGGAGATGCCGTAGCAAGTTCGATTCTTGTCCTGACTACAAAAAAAATTAAAAAATAAATGTTATGAAAGATTATTACATTGACAACAGAGAGTATTACTTATGGTGTATTGAAAATAATGTAATACCATATTGTTAAAATATAGTCAGGTGGCGGAATGGTAGACGCTCCGGGGAATGGACACCGGTTAGAAACCATGTTGCAGGTTCGAATCCTGTCCTGACTACAAAGTGTTGTTCCATTGAGAACGGAATGTATAAGAGTAAGACTAAACGTTGCTACAACACAGAGGATTTCTCACCCTCAACATAGTCAGGTGGCGCAATTGGCAGACGTTGTTCCGAAGTACAAGGAATGTAAAATGGGTTCATACTCATAGCATGCAAGTTCGAATCTTGCCCTGACTACAAATTCAGTTATCGGTGGGCAAGTCTGAATTAAAACAAAATCTTGCCCAACATAGTCAGGTGGCGGAATTGTTTGGCGCTGGGATAAAAACTGGGGCCTGAGACATTGGTAGACGCTATTATCTGAGACGCTGGGCGTGATTCTCGTTCGATTCGAGAAGTAGACTCTGGTGGGAGTAGGCGCAGCTCACTTACAGGTTCGAATCCTGTCCTGACTACACAGAGTTATCTTATAATTTATTCTACTCTTTCCAAAAACGGTATAAATTATGGCAGCTTGGAAAGACAAGCAATACAGTCAGGTGGCGGAATGGTAGACGCAGGTTGGTATTAAGTGTCGGTAATCAAGACGGGTGTATAAGCAATAGAAGCCCTGAGAGAAAAGCACACCTCATCACACAGGTTCGAATCCTGTCCTGACTACGGTTCTGTGCTGCCTAAACGTACAGGAGGATGTCAACTTTCCTCTAACAATAGTTGAGTTAGTCAGGTGGCGCAACGGTGACGCTGTGGAGTCGCTCTCTGCATTGATACAGGTTCGAATCCTGTCCTGACTACAAAAATACATCAACGTATTGGGGATCAAACCTCGTTAGGCTCTGGGTATTTTAGTCAGGTGGCGGAATTGGTAGACGCTCATAAAGTTGTGGAATAGCACTTTGAAAAGAGAAAGCTCACATTATAGTTAGAAGCTATTTATGGATAGTTGCAAATAATACAGGTTCGAATCCTGTCCTGACTACCAAAAAAAATCGTAGTACCGAAAGGGAACAATGTAGAAGGAACATCTACAGCAGGTTAAGCGATATCCTGTATTTTGGACTTTTAGCTTAATTGGCCAGAGCGTGACACTGATAAAGTCAAGATACAGGTTCAAGTCCTGTAGAGTCCACACCTTAAAACCGATTCGGGTTCGTGAACAAGGGAGGCCCGTTCTTCTCGTGCAAGAAAGAAATCACGTTAAATCTCCTCATTCCAGGTGGCGGCGGTGACCTGGTAATATTACCTCCTCGTCTAACGGCAGGACAAGTGGTTTTGGTCCACTTAATCGAGGTTCGAATCCTTGGGAAGGTAGCAATAGAGTTTTTGATTTTTGGACTATTTATATTAAATGGTTAACATATCAAAGCTTAGAAAATATCATTTCCTATACAAGACTACTAATCTTGTAAATGGGAAGTACTACTATGGAATGCATTCAACAAATAACCTTAAAGACGGTTATTTAGGCAGTGGAAAGTACTTATGGTATGCGATTAAAAAATACGGGAAAGAAAATTTTTACATTGAAATTTTAAAGTTCTTTGAAACAAGGGAAGCTTTAATAGAAGCAGAAAAGAAACTTGTAACTGTTGTCGAAGTTAATAATTCAAATTGTATGAATTTAAAACCCGGAGGTAAGGGGGGATTTAAAGACTCTAAACATAGGGAAGCTTTTGTTAATAGTATACCTGTAGATAAAAAAAGAGAATATGCATTTAAAAGACATAAACAAGGTGTTTTCGGTTTTAAAGGTAAAAACCATAAACCTGAAACTATTGAAAAGATGAAGTTACATAAAGGTAAACAAGCAAAAGAAAAGAATTCTCAGTTCGGAACAAAATGGATTACAAATGAGATTGAAAATAAAAAAATAAAAGTTACTGATCAGATTCCAGAAGGATGGAGAGCGGGTAGAAAAATAAAGTTGGATTTTAAGCAAGAAGTTCGTATAATTATAGCAACATAAAGGGAGTTCTTTGACATTTTAAAAACAAGAAAGGAAAAAACAAAATGGAAATTACATCATTCGTTTTAGGTATGCTTACGGTTACAGGTTTGGCAATTGCTGTACTTGTAGTTTTAGGTATAGTTAAGATTTACAACCAAGGCAAGAAAATTGCAGAATTAAAACAATCAATTGGATTAGTTGAAAACAATTCAAACGATTGGATTATGCAACTAGAAGAACAAATGTGCAGGAATTTTGATGACATTAGACGTGAGTATTCGTCTTATGTAGATTCACGTATTGACAGGCTTCAGTCAAATAAAAAGGAGGCAATAACTAAATAATCATTAACCCGTCAAAGAACTTTTCCTTTATTTGGACCTTTAGCTCAGCAGGTTAGAGCAGCGCTCTCATAAAGCGAAGGTCTCTGGTTCGAATCCAGAATGGTCCACAACGCAGTCAGATGCCCGTAGCTACGGTTTAAGGTCTATCATTAATTTGGTAGGCCTTTTTTTATTTTACTATTTATCAATGTTATGGCACCAGCAAAAGGAAAATCAAAAACCACTTCAGTTATTACCAGGATTGAAAAGCCTAAAGTACGTCGTCCAGGAGTTCATGCAAAATCTAAAACATCTAAACTTAAACAAAGTAGAAATTACAAGAAGCTAAATAGAGGGCAAGGTTAATTGCTTTCTTCTTATTTTATTCGTATATTTACTGTTATGAATAGTAGTTGGAGGATTATTGCTTTAAACCCTGATAAGAAGATAGGGGGTGTCTGGAGATTGAAAGATGATAAAAGGTTTTATTTAGGTGATTCTACTTCTTTCGGCTATATTGCAGAATTTTCAGTACGTAGTGGTTATATGTGGGCAAAGTGCGGTGGATCTAAAGTATACGGTATTCCAGAATTAAGAAGGTTTGAATACGTTCTTTTAGAAGCTCTTTCCTAAGATACTACCTATTTATATAAAAGCGCTTTTTTAAAATGAATAAACAATTTAACAGAATGCAGAAACTTGCCGGTATACTTACCGAAGGTTTATACACTACTCAAATGGATTTTGAATCTCCTGTTGCTACGGAAGGAAATGAAGTTCATGAGGAGGCGATGGATAATGTAGAGGGACCTATGCCCGAAGCTAGAAAGATGACCAAGGAGGAATTCAAATCTAAGATCCGTGAGATGATCTTGGCGGAAAGATCTCTTAGTGAAGCTAAGAAAAAGAAAGATAAAGAAGAGGATACTGCAGAGGAAGATGTTAATGTTGATATGGAACCTACCGGAGAAGAGGATGTTGATATGACTATGGATGTTCCACAGCCTGGTGATACTTCTATCGATATTAACGGTGACGGTGTTACTGATATTGATGCAGGATCTTCAGAAGCTAAAAAAGCCTTTGGTGATTTAACTGATGCTTTTCAAGCTGCTAAAGCTTTGGGAGATGAGAAGTTGATCCGTCAAATTGCAAACACAATTACATACTTTAATAAGAATATTATTCTAAAACAGGGTTAATCAAAATATCTGTGTTAGATTAAGGGGATATCTTAGGGTATCCCTTTTTTATTTAGGTTTTACGTTACTATCTTCTTATTTATATACAAACTACTATGAATGCTGATAATGTGTTTGGTCTGTTTGATTCTGAAGAAGTAGGCCCTGATGTTAAGAAGATTACAGATGTAACTCAATACCCTACTATTTTCATAAAGTTATTTGTTAAGTTTGTTAATAATATAGATCCTCTGAATGAGGTTATGGCTAAGACTTTGAAGAAGATGGGCGGTGATGCTGATCTTGAGAAATTAAAATACGCTAACAAACTAATATCAGTAGCTAGAGCTTACGAAATAATACAGGAGTTCGATTTCCAGGATAACACACACGTTGAAGCTCTCCTTGAGGAAGATGCAGAAGAAGTACTTGCTGCTTGTACTTATATGCTACAGGTACTTACTCGATATGAGGAATATGAAAAATGTGCTTTTATTAAAGATTTGAAAGATTTTATAACTTTTTCTCAAAAGAAGTTGCTTTTGTGATTCCCTGTTCCTATATTAAGAACATGGGGTTTGAAAAAAAAGTTTGAAAAGAGGTTGGATAAAAGGATGTAAGTTATTATATTAAGTATATGAGATATAGAAATCAAGTAAATGTTAAGTTAGATGTATTAGAAAATAATTTAAGGACATTAGAGCAGATTGTTCAAAGACAGTTACCAGTCAAGGAGTATTTAGATACTTTAGAGAAAACTAAGAAAATATTAGAAGATGTGAAAGGTTTGATTAGTATTGAACCAACCACTAATGATGAAATCTCAAACTAACCTAAATTAAAGTTATGAACTTAGCAGCAGAACAAATTCAAGCAAATTGGGAAGAATTCTTAGGGTATATTGACCGTTATATTGAATCTCCTAGAAAAGAGCAATTAACACAATTTTATTTAGACAGACAGGGTAGATTTATTTTGATGCCTGCTGCTAATACTACTAAGTACCATAACTGCTTCCCTGGCGGTTATGTTGAGCATGTTAATCGAGTAGTTAAAGCTTCTCTACATTTTGCAAAACTCTGGGAGAAGTTTGGATGTGATATGTCTACTTTTACTATTGAAGAATTAGTTTTTGCTGCTCTCAATCACGATCTAGGTAAGGTAGGTGATACTGAGAATGATTTATATATTCCAGGTCAAGATGAGTGGAGAAGGAAAAACCTAGGTGAAGTTTATACATATAATACCCAGGTTGCTTTCATGACAGTACCGGACCGTTCTCTATTCTTATTACAGGATGCAGGTATTAGGGTTTCTATGAACGAAATGCTTGCGATCAGAACTCATGATGGTCTTTATGATGAAGCAAATAAAGGATATTTAATATCTAGAGTTCCAGAGAGCAGACCTAAATCAGCAATCGTTTATATCTTACACCAAGCCGACTTAATGGCTTCAGTGGTTGAATTAACTATCAACCCAGTTGAACAACCAAAGTCAAAGCAGTTTGCAATCGCAAAAGAAACTACTCAAAAGAACCCAGTAACTCATCAACAACAAGCAAAAAATAAAGCTCTTTCAAATGTGCAAAGTGAAGGCTTAAAAAATGCAATGTCTAACTTTTTTGAAGCATAATGGGACTACTTGTAAGCATATTAGGGATACTTGTTTTAGTTTTAGGGTATACAACCTTTAACCTTTTACGTAAAAATGAGAAACAGGAAGATGTGCTTGCACAATACCTAACATACATGGATAACATATCTAAACAGATAGAATATTCTGATGTAAAGTTAAATCAAATAGACGCTAAGGGTATCTTTAAATCTGATGATGAAATAGGTTGGTTTTTTGAACAGATAAAGAATCTGCAATTACAGTTAAATAATTTTAAATTACTCGATGACGGCAGAAGCAAAAAATAAAAATTACTTTACTCATGATACTGAACTTGCTATTATAAAATATAACATAACAGAAGATCTAGGGGAACGTAATAAGATATACCGGGAAGAGATTCATTATCCGTTATTTAAGTTAACGCAGAACCTAATACATACGTTTAAATTCTATTATACAGAAGAAACAAATCTAGAAGATCTTCAACATGAGGTCATTACCTTTTTGCTAACCAAACTGGATAAGTTTAATCCTGAGAAAGGAGCTAAGGCATATTCATACTTTGGAACGATAGCAAAAAGATACTTGATTGCATCTAATCAGAAAAACTATAAAAAGAGGTTAGAACTACTATCATTAGATAGTTTAAATATCGAACAAGAGGATGGTGAATTCGTATATGGAGATACTTTAGATACCTCCGAGATTACCCCAGAGACCTTACTAACTCAAGAATTAGAAGATATAACAGAATTTCTAAACGCTTATATTGAGCATTGTACAGAGAATATCTACATTATATTTCCCAACAGTGATGACGCTAAGATAGCAGATGCTATTTTAAATCTATTTAGAAGAAGAGATAAAATTTCAATCTTTAATAAAAAAGCACTCTACATTTACATAAGGGAGCAAGTTGATATTAAAACTCCTAAGATCACTAGGATTGCTAACGAATTGCGAGATATCTTTAATAGAGAGTATGTTTTTTATCTAGAGAATGGGTATGTTAATTTCTAAAAGTCTTTAGTTTCTATTTATAAAAAATAGACTTACTATGAGCTTAGATAAGATTATATTCAAGAATAAAAAATTCTCAGACCTTCTAGAAGAAATATATGATAACCAGAAAAAGAAGGAAAAGCAGATTACTGGCCTGATCGGAGAACTCAGACCACTGGTTCAAGATACCGGAGACGCTACCTTGATTGTACCTTTAATCAAAGAGTATTTAGAAATAGGAGTAAAAAATGACGAACAGTTAATTAAAGTAGCTACTATTCTTCAACGAATCTTCCAGAACCAAGAATCAGGTGGAGAAGGGTTAGGTATAACAGAAGAAGAAAGAGAACAGTTAATGCAATCAATTGATACCTTAGTTAAAAAAGATTAATGTCAGTACTTGGTTTTGCAGCTATAAATGATGGAACTAAAGCATCTCTAGCCGGTAATAGCCAGGTATTAGATGCTTTAAAGGCTTCTAAACTTATTGCAACTGGGAGAGTACTTTCTGTGATCTTAGATGAGACACACCCAAGGTATAAAGAGTTAGGAGGACCTAAAGCTATCGGTGCAGTTGAAATTATAGACATAGCCGGAGGTACAGCAGACTATTCTACAACCTCTCAAAATCAAAACTACACAGTAGCTTATCCACTATACCCAGGAGTCAAAAACTATCCATTAATTAATGAGGTTATCTACTTAGTTTCACAGCCGAGTAAACAGACTCAAAATAAAACTACAGCATTCTCATTATACTACATTAGTGTAGTTAACCTCTGGAATCATCCACATCATAACGCAATACCGTATTCTGCAGGATCAACAACACCTCAGAATTCAAAAAATTACCAAGATGTTGCCGCTGGAAGTGTAAATAAGTTGACAGACTCTTCCGGCACTATTAAATTCGGTAATTATTTTAAAGAACGTACGGATATTAACCCGTTAAAGCCTTTTGAAGGAGATCATATACTAGAAGGTAGATTTGGTAATAGTATACGTTTAGGGAGTACCGGAGGCACTAGCCCTTGGTCAACAACCGGGGAACAAGGTAACCCTGTTATGATTTTAAGGAACGGGCAAGGTACTATTGCACCTGATTCTTGGACCCTACTGCCGGAAGATATCAATCAAGACCTGTCCTCAATTTACCTAACATCAACTCAGAGAATCCCTTTCCTGCCAGCGAGTATAAATTACTTTTCGTATAAGCAGAACCCTCCTGAAACTCCAAATCAATTCACAGGAAATCAAATAATACTAACCTCAGGAAGGTTACTCCTCAATGCCTCCGCAGACCATCTATTATTAAGCTCAGCTAAAAGTATAAATCTAAGTTCAAACTCATCTGTAAACATAGACACCCAGGAACTAGTGATGCAGACAGGTAATATTTACCTAGGTTCTAAATCAGCAAAAGAGCCTTTACTATTAGGAGATACAACTACAGCTCTACTAGATGATTTGATTTCAATAGTAAGCAAACTATTAGAAGCATCACTTCAAGCCAATAATGGAGGAGGTCCTATACCTAGTTTAAACAAAGCGGGAGCTGATTTACTAATTAGGTTGCAGAGATTACAAACCTCTGAATTAAAATCGAAGTATAATTTTACTGTATAATGACTCCGGAAGAACTAGAAAAACAACGTCAACAAGAACAGGCAAAAAGAGAGCAGTTTAAGAGGCGAATTAAACTCGCAACCTCTATCGCTACAGCCGGAGGAGCAATTGCAGTATCTCAAATCAAAGGTTTAGATAAAATAAATCAAACAATAAACGATAAAGTAGCATCCCTCCAGAGTAAAGCAATAGGCCAGCTATTAGTACTTGCTTCCGATTTAGGAATTGAGGGTTTAGAAACCGGAATACCTACACTACCTAACCTATGCCCCCCTGCTGCACTCCTAGATAAAGCACTCGCTATTAGAAATAATTTAGGGGATTCTATTAATATAACAGCAGCTTATATCAATACAGTAAACGCATCTTTAAGAATAATTTCAGACTTACTTAATGGAACTATCACAACACTAACTGCTTTAAACCTGCTAAAAACAGTAACATCAGTAGGAGTAAAAGTAATACCGCCAGGTGCAGTACCTGGAGCAGTTACAGCACTTCTAGCAGACTTAGATGATACCAGAACATTACTTACATTTAAAACAGACGGTACTCCAAAACTACCAGAATTAAAAAGAGCAGTTGAGATAGGATCAACATACATAAATCAAGCAGCTGTTACTCTAAGTACTATTATAACTCTCCTGGATTTTGTAGATCAAATTTTAATTAAGTGCGGTAAGAATCCAAATAATATAGGAGATCAAATCAATACCTTACTAGCAACTAAAAAAGCAGAAGATACAACATACAAAGGATTTACATTCAGAATAATAGAAAAGCCATTCTCCCCCACCGTTTCCCAGAAGATTGGACAAGCTTTAAATAAAGAAGGTATAGTCTTATTGCAGACAGCACCATCCTTTACTCTAGACCCCCAAGTTTTAATTGAGGAATTAAAATTAATAATAGATAGGGATAATCTTACTGCAGACCCTTATACACTGAATGATATAAGTCAAAGCATAAATAACCCACCGCCCCCAACTACTAAACAAACACCTACTAACCCTGCTGTAAATCAAGACGTTACCCCGCTAGGCTATGCTGGAAAGGTAGTAGGTGAAAAAGGGAACCTACCGGTAGGCAACGGATCTTTTGAAGAAGTATATCAATGGACTGGAGATAAGTGGGTATACGTAGAAACTATCAGCATTTAATATTTATAAACAATGGACGTTAAAGGACTTAAAAAACTCATTAAGGAAACTGTCAGAGAAGCTATTCAAGAAGAATTAAAGGATATCCTTTTAGAAGCCGTTCGTGCACCTAGGTTGACATTAGAAGGTACGCCGGTAGGCATCGGCGGATACGGTACTCCTAATCAAACTATGACCGAGACAGTCTTGCATAAAACCGCAACAACCCCTTCATTAAATACTAGAGAGCAGTATGCCTCTCTACTAAACGGTATGATGGAATCTAGAAACGGTAACCTAAATCTAAATTCAAATAACGCAATGTCGTTCGGAGCCAGTCAAGAATATAGACCACCAGCAACAATCAACACTGCAGGGGAAGGTTCCTCCTTACCGGCAGGAGAGGTTAACCTAAGCCAGATAATGGGCTTGATGACTAAAAAATAAATAAATGACCTTCCAAACTAGAAAGATAAATCCTTTAGATATTGACCCTAATACCGGGGTAGGAGTCGGTTTGGAATTTCAAAGTAAAGGTGTTTTTCAAACAACCTACACCACCCAACAAGCAATCAAGAATAACCTAATCAACTACCTACTAACCGGGCCAGGGGAGAGGTATTTGAATCCCAACTTTGGATTAGGTTTGCAAAAATACCTCTTTGAACAACTTACCAGTAATACTGAAACTAGCATTGAAGAAGATATTCAGACAGCAGTAAGAGAATATTTTCCATCAATTACTATTCAGAATCTAACCATTACACAAAACCCAGATACTTACCAAATTTATATTCAATTAACTTACGTTATAGGCCCTGTAAATTTAGGAGTACCAGATACTTTAGAAATAACACTAGGATAAAATGGCTACCAATAAAGATATTAAATATTTAAATAAGGATTTTACTACCCTTAGAAGCCGGTTGATTGATTACGCTAAAACGTATTTCCCAACAACCTATAACGACTTTACTCCCGCCTCCCCCGGTATGATGTTTATGGAAATGTCTGCCTACGTAGGAGATGTAATGTCATTTTACCTAGACAACCAAATACAGGAAACCTACCTACAGTATGCTCGACAGACTGACAATCTATTTGAATTAGCATATATGTTCGGATACCGTCCCAAAGTTACTGGGGTCGCTACCGTACCTGTTGACTTCTACCAGCAAGTACCATCAAAACTTTCAGGTTCAGTTTATATACCTGATTTCGATTATACTTTATTAGTAGCAGAGAATTCAACCATAACTTCTACATCGAATAATACAGTCTCTTTTTTGATCCAAGACAGTGTAGATTTTTCAGTATCATCTTCACAAGACCCAACTGAAATTACAATCTATCAAACAGCTGGATCGAATCCGGTCAGCTACTTATTAAAGAAAAGTAGACAAGCAATATCAGCCACCATTAATACAGTAACCTTTGCCTTCACTACTCCAACACAATTCGATATACGAACTATCACCGGGGATAATATTGTAGGTATTTTAGATATAGTAGATGCTGATGGCAATACCTGGTATGAGGTAGATTATTTAGGGCAAGATATGGTGTATAAAAAAGTTAAGAACACAAACCCTAACATACCAACTAATTCAGATCCCGATACCGCTTACACCTTAAAACTCGAACAAGTACAGAGGAGGTTCACTAGCAGGTTCTTAGACTCAGCAACACTTCAAATTCAATTTGGAGCAGGCACTACAGCAGACTCTGATGAAAATATTGTACCTAATCCAAACAACGTAGGAATAGGCTTACCCTTTGAGCAAAATAAATTAACAACTGCATATTCACCTACTAATTTTATTTTTACAGATACCTACGGTATTGCTCCGGCAAACACTACACTAACTGTAAGATACTTAACCGGAGGTGGAGTTCAAGCAAACGTACCTGCCAATGACCTTTTAACATTAGCAGCAACCGTCAATTACCAAGCAACCAACCTTAATACAAGCACAGCTAATACTTATAGAGCAACTCTAGCAGTTAGTAACCCATTAGCAGCATCAGGAGGAGGTTCCGGAGATACAATCGAGGATATTCGTCAGAATACTTTAGCAACATTCCCAACACAGTTAAGAACCATAACCCCAGACGACTATTTAATTAGAGCACTATCACTACCCTCCAATTACGGTACCGTAGCAAAAGCTTATATTGAACAATCAAAACTAGCTAACCTATTACCTGGAGAGACTCCATCCACTTTAGATCTTTACATATTAACTTACGATGTAAATCAAAACCTAGTAACTGCATCTGATACACTAAAACAAAACCTAAGTACGTATTTATCACAATATAGAATGCTAGGAGACTCTATTAAAATCAAAGATGGTTTCGTAGTTAATATAGGTATAGATTTTAGCATAACCGTAGATCCTAATTTTAATAGTAGTGAAGTATTATTAAGATGTATTCAAGAACTACAAAATTACTTTAAAATAGATAACTGGCAAATTAACCAGCCAATCCTGTTAAAAGATCTTGGAATTCTATTAGACAAAGTAACCGGGGTACGTACAGTTAAGACCTTAACTATTAATAATCTAGCTGGAGGATCAATAGGATATTCTAACTACGCTTACGATGTTCAAGGTGCAACCATAGATAACGTAGTATACCCTTCAATTGATCCAATGATTTTCGAAGTGAAATACCCAAGCACTGATATTAAAGGTAGGGTAGTTTCTCTATAATTCATATTTATAACAAATGGCTGTTTACAAACTCTTTCCTGAAAAAGACGCTACTCTGTATAGCGAGTACCCGGTTATGAATTCCGGTATCGATGAGATAATAGAAGCTACTACAGCAACCAATATAGCCGGACAACAAACCACCAGTCGATTTTTAGTTCAATTCAACCAAGCGCAAATTCAAGACGTATTTAGTAGCAAAATTACCGGATCCTATGATGCATACTTAAGGTTGTTTATGGCTAAAGTTGAAGGATTGGCACAAGATACTTTAATATACTGCTACCCAGTTTCAGGATCATGGGCTAACGGTACCGGTAAATACTTAGATAACCCGGCAGTAACCGACGGAGTAAGTTGGACTTACAAAATAACATCAGGTTCTGGAGCATGGGATACAATCTTTTCAGAAGGAAATGCAACTGGATCTTGGTCCGGAACTAATACAGGAGGGGGTAATTGGTATACTTCAAGTCTTTATGCTCAAAGTGCTTCCTTGCAGTATAGATCAACTTTTGACCTTAACTTAGAAGTTACTAATGTAGTTAATGCTTGGAGCGGTAGTATTATCGAGAATAATGGGTTTATAGTTAAACAAGAAAATGCTGCAGAATTTGACCCTAGCCGGAATGTTGAATTTAAATATTTTTCAACAGACACTAATACCATATACCCACCACAGTTAGAATTCAGATGGGACGACTATATCTTTAATACCGGATCATCTACACAAACTATTATAAATACCTCCAATATAGTTGCTACACTGCCCAACAATCCTGGAGTATATCAACCAGATTCTATTCAAAGATTTAGAATCAATTGTAGACCTCAATTCCCAACCAGAGTCTTTACTACCTCCTCCCTATATACAACTAATTATTATCTACCAACAGCATCATACTGGGCAATCAAAGACCTAGATACTGATGAGTTCGTAGTTGATTTTGACACAGTATATACAAAGGTTTCTGCTGATGCTAACAGCAACTACTTTGATGTGTATATGAATGGGTTAGAACCTGAGAGATACTATAAGATCCTAATTAAAACTACTATTGACAATAGTGTTAAGATTTTAGATGACGACTACTACTTTAAAATAGTAAACGGGTAATGAGTGAGCAAGTTTCAATATCTAAACAAGTCTTTGAAAGCCGACAATACCGTCAGATTATAGATACGAATTTTACACAACTGACTGTCGGAGATGGAGCCACAACAACTACTCCTGCCCCCTTGCCTACTGTTTCTGAATTTTTTGAGTATTATTCGGATTTATTTTTTCAAATACCAAAACAAGGAGAAATTAACTCACACGAATACTTAATACAACAGAGTAGTGAGTATGTAGGAGGTCAAGCAGTCAATCAAGATATCCTTGCTCTGCAGCAAGAAATAACAGCTTTAAGAGAAGAGAACTTGCAATTACAGGAACAATTACTTAACTTATCAAGAACAAATGGATAAAACAGTATACATTGAGAACATACCGTCTATTGAACTAGGAGGTCAAACATACCAATCCTCAGATACTGCATTAATATCCTCTTTTGATACTGAGAATGCTTTTGACTCTACAGTCAACTATATTGAGTATCACATATACAACGGGAATAAATTTCTTATTGATACTATTGAGAATCTAGATTCTTATAGGATTTATAACAACCAGGTTTATATAGATCCTGAGCAGGATTTAGAATCTAGGGTATTCCAACCAGGGCAATATTATAGCGTCTATAATTTCCTAACCCCGGTACTATCATCAAGCTTTCAAGAAACTTTTTACATCTCAGAAATATCAACAGATAGAACTGAATTAAGACTTGCAAGCACTGATATACTAGGAGGTGATATTATAGACAGTACAGAAGCACTCAAAACCTTAATAGACTCCTCACCATACTATCAGGATTTTTATTTAAATTTTGGCAATAATAATTTAGTTATTGCTAACAATATTTTATTAGATGATTCTGATCCGGAGAATATAACTGTTTTAATTAAGCTATACGAACCGCTTGCAGATTCGTTTCAATTAAATTCACAGTGTTGGGCTGTTCAAAAGATTGCTGAATCTTTAGCTTATCTTTTCAACGTACAGATGTCTTTTGATTCAGTAGATGAATTAATAAGAATTAAAGGACCCAACACAAACATACTAGCTCTAGAATCAGGTAATAAATCTACAGAGATTGTAGCAAGTTCTGATTTACTATATACTACTGAGGATAGTCTTAAAAATCAACTGCAGAGTTACTTACAAGAAGCAGGTAGTGATTTAAATATAGACTACTCAGAATATACTAATTTTGTTTTCTTCTCTAAAGCAGAAACCAGATTAGAGAATTTTTACTATAAACTAGGTTTAATAGAAGAGTATGCATATAGTGCTAGTCTATATACAGACACTACTAATTTTTACAATTCAGGAAGTTCAACATACTGGGAGAGCAAACTCAAGGAAGTTATAACCAACTTCGATGGATATGAATACTACTTGTATTTTGAATCAGGATCAACAACCTGGCCAAAATCAAACAGCACACCTCCATACACCAACTACCCGACTACATCCTCACAGGCAGTAGCATGGTTAAACACACAACTAGCAACTGCAAGTATTTACGATACTGAGAATAAAGACTCTTTAATAAACTCAGTACCTCTCTATATTAGAGAAAATTCTGACAACCTAAATTACCTACTATTTGTAGAGATGGCCGGACAGCATTTTGATGATATCTGGCTCTACATTCAAGCAGTTACTGAAAAGTACAACAATATTAATGGAGTAAATAAAGGGCTATCTAAAGACTTAGTAGGGATAGCTTTAAGAGATTTTGGAATTAAACTATACCAGAATAACTTTACATCCGATAACTTATACAGTACATATTTGGGAATTACCCCATCCGGAAGCCTGTTACCGTATACCGGCCAAGAATTAATAAATACCTACGTTACTGCATCAGCAACCGGTTCATTAATACCGGTAAATGACCTTTCTTCTGAGATACACAAGAGGTTATATCACAACCTACCCCTATTAGTGAAGAAAAAAGGAACGGCAGCTGGATTGAGGATACTAGCCAATATTTACGGAGTTCCAGCTTCAATCTTAAGAATCAATGAATTCGGAGGAAAAGATAAAAATACAAATACCTGGGACTATTGGCAGAATACTTTCGACTACAGTTTTAATACTCAAGGTATAAATTACTTAACATCTTCTTTTGCTGTAAATACAGCCTGGGGAGCTATTAATAATGTACCTAGTGCTGTTGAATTTAAGTTTAAAACCACAGGACTGCCAGCAGCTTCTAACTATTCTCAAAGTTTATGGGCCACCGATAAAAACGTGGGGCTAAGGTTAAAATACACCGGTACTGGATTAACCTCTGGATCATATTCAGGATCTATTGTAGACCCGTACTTCGAATACGGTTACCTAGAATTCTTCCCAGACATTACAGATTTAAATTCAAGTGCTAGTATTTACTTGCCGTTCTTTGATGGGGGTTGGTGGTCTGTTTTAGTTAATAAGAACTCTAATAGTGACTATACTCTGTATGTAGGTAATTCATTATATAGCGGCAATGATGGTAATACCTTAGGGTTTACATCAAACTCAACTGTAAATAAGTTAGGAAACTGGTCAGGAAGTGCTGTATCTTATTTCGGAACATCTTCTTTGAATGCAAGCACATTCTCAGGATCTTTACAAGAGATTAGGTATTATAAAAATGCACTGAGTCAATCAGTATTTAATGACTTTATAATGAATGGAAGTTCAATTGAAGGCAACGGTATAAACTCCGCACCGGATCAATTAATCTTCCGAGCATCTTTAGGAGGTGAGCTTTATACTAGTTCAATTTCAATACACCCTAAAATATCCGGAGAGTGGGTAACTACATCTTCATTCGCTTCTGACAGTACTTTTTATTTTAATACAACTCCGGTTTTTACTGCTAATAATTTAATTTCTTTCTACGATCAACCAGTAACAGGTATTAAAAACCCAGTTTCTGATAAAATTAATATTCAAGGTAAAACAGTATACGGAAACGTACTTTCTACTTTAACAACCCTACAGCAAAGCTATCCAGCAAGTTCATCATTTACACGTGACGTAAATTATTTAGAAGTAGGATACTCTCCTCAGAATGAAATCAACGAGGATATTACGGATTCAATTGGGTATTTTAATATCGGAGACTATATTGGAGATCCAAGGCAATTCTCATCCTCAACATTATCTTACCCTGAGCTAGATTCTTTAAGAGATTCTTATTTTGAAAAGTACAATAAGTCTTACGACTACCAAGATTATTTCAGGTTAATTAAATTCTACGATAATTCACTGTTTAAGTTAATCAAAGATTTTATACCTGCTAGAACTGCTGCAGCTACTGGTGCTATCGTTAAACAGCATTTACTAGAAAGAAACCGCCAAAGATCTGCTCAAATTACCTACTCAGAACCTTATTATACAGCATCAGTTACTTCGCTACCTAGAGACTATGAGACTGGATCTATCGGAGTATTTGATGGAGGGTCTGGAGGATCAGTTAATCAGTGGGTAAACATAAGCCAATCATACACAGCATCAGTTTTAGGTTTAGCAGGACTGGTAACCTTTATTGAATCCTCCGAGTATGAATTTTATAACGGGCAATATTCAGGATCAAATATTGAGTGTCAATTATCGCATTCTATCAACACTACACCGTTGTTAAATAATGTAAGTTCAAGCAGACTTTCAACCGTTTACGAAGATGTTGATTACAATTCAGATGCTTTAAACCCAACTAACCTACCATTCATACAATCAGGTTCTGCATTCAAAGCAGCTGTACAAGATTCAAATTATGCTTCCGGCAGTGTTTGGAATATACCAAGATATGAAGGATCAGAAAATACCGGACAGTACAACTACACTATTAATTTCCCGAGCACATCTATTGCACCAGGCTATCCAATAGATGACTTTTCAGAATACATTGCATACTTTGATTGGGTTGGAGGATCAGATCCACAGTACCCAGGTGGTGGTAATGTTCACATTATAAGTTTAATTAAAACCGACGGAACAGTAATTGGATTAGATACTGCAAACAAGAATTTAGATATTGTCGAGAAAATATTCAAAGCAGGTACGTCTCCTACAATATACATACAAACTTATAGTTCAATTGAACCCACTACACCAACCACAGTAGTAGAAGGAGGGGCCTTGTACCAAACAATTATGTTCGGTACCGGGAGTGATATTAGAGGTATTTCTGTAGAAAGTAACGGTAACAATAATGCAGTAAACGTTTTATTTACAACCAGTAGTATAAATACCCTAGTTGATAGTGCATCTATTGCAGGAGGGGATAATGGACTATACGCTCTGCAAACAGGTACAGCAAGTGTTGGTATCATAGATTTAATAGGAAGTATTTCCGACGGAGTAGGTATCTACAACAACACTCTAGGTAGTATAGCAGGGCAGAACGGAACTAGTTTATATTTCCCATACAGGGATTCTTTATTTCCTTTAAAGTATGGAGATTTTATTAGATTCGGTACAACAGGCTCATACAGTCAGAATAATATCTACGCACTCGATGGTACTTTCCAAGCTAGCGGCTTACTCCAAATAAAGCAGATAAATTTAGGACCATCTCCAGTAAGTACTTCAAGCATAGAAGTAACTCCTGTAATCACTGGACATATAACAGGGTCTTTACAAACACCGTTCAACGGAAGTTACGTAAACCAGAACTACCGTATCTTTAGAAGAATACCTAATGAAACTTTTATATTAATTCAGAATAAACCGGTAAACCCGGGAGCCGGTGTAATAGTACCACATAATTTTAACCCTAATTACGATCCAATACAATTGGCAAGACAAGTTGGTTTAATTTAACAAAATAACTATATTTATAACATATAACTAATTAATTAAAAACAGTGGGTTACCTTAATAATGCAGCAGTCACAGTTGATGCTATTCTAACTAAAAAAGGGCGGGAGCTTTTAGCTAGAGGAGACGGTTCTTTTAGAATCACTCAATTTGCTTTATCTGACGATGAAATAGATTATACCTTGTATAATCCTACACAACCTTCAGGATCAGCCTTTTACGGAGAGGCTATCGAAAATATGCCCCTATTAGAAGCATTTCCTGATGAAACTCAGATTATGAAATACAAACTTGTAACCTTACCTAGAGGTACTGCTAGAATGCCAGTATTGGATATCGGATATTCTGCAATCACTATTAAACAAGGTGCTAGTTTAGCAATCACCCCTCAGACTTTAAATTACCTATCTCAGACTTCCTTAATTGAATCCTCAGGTTATACATTTACGATTTCAGATGTGAGATTGTTTAACAGCTTCACAGGAGTAGGTATTAACACTCCGGATGTAGTAGCAGCTAATGCAACTACAACTATCGGAACCAATGTATCTAAGACAGTGATTGGAACTACTTTAAATTTAACAGCAACCACAGTTAATACTTTATTTGGCTCTAATACTAGTTTATCTGCAACCTTGCAGGTGATTGGAAGAGATTCTGGAGCAAGATTACAAATACCAGTAACAGTAACTAAAACGACCTAATTTATAACAGATGTCATTTAAAAGATTAGATCCAGAAGATTTTCTAGTAAGTGTTGATTCAATAACAGCAACTGCCTGGTCGACCAACTCACCGACCTTAACTCAGTTTTTCACTTCATCAACTACATCTACCAACGATTCTTACTACAAGAACGTATACCAAACAGCATCTGCAAATAGTGCAGCAGCTATTCAATTTGCAATAGCTTACGGAAACCTTAACGGATCCGGTAGTGTAAATTACAATGATTTAGTACCGGGTAAAACACCTACTAGAACAGTTTATGGACAGTACCGTAACTTAATCTACGGAGATGAAAACGCAACATTTAACTTTTCAGGAGTAACTGCTTCAGATTTCTGGGCATTATCTATTGAAAGATCTAGATATAAACAACATCTGCTAAAAGGTACTTTTAACCTACAATTAAAGAACGGAAGCTCTACTTTGGTATTAACAGATAATTCAGGTATGGTATCAACTGATACCTATCTAGATTGTGGTAGAGTATATCAGATTATTTCTGGATCTAACGGAATAGCATATTCAGGAACAGGAAACTCACTATCATCAGGATCTTATGGATTATTTCTACCAGATATTGCAACAATTATTTTAAACCCGTTAGCATTATCGCAATCAATTAATTTAGAACCTTCTAGATCAAATGACTCTGATGGTTTGAATATTAGTAGAATGTTCACAGCAATCTCCGGAGCTGCTTCTTTTCAACTAAATAGTGAAGAAACAGTGACCTCGGATTATGTTTATGTACGAGCTAGAAATGCTGAATTTAACTACTCAGAGAATCCATCATTCATTTCAGGTTCAACTGGAGATGTACTGTATAGTAATTTTATAAACTCACCACAGACGTATTTAACAACTGTAGGATTTTACAACGATACTAATGACTTAGTTGCAGTAGCAAAATTATCTAAGCCATTAACTAAAGATTTTACAAAAGAAGCATTAATAAGAGTTAAGCTTGACTTCTAAGAATGAATGAGTGCATTCAAAAAACTTTTAGCATCTGACGTCATAGTCACTCCCTTTGAGGTAAACAAAGGCTTTACCTTTGTAGGAGCTAGTCAATTGACAGCATCAGATGCTGGAATCAACAGATTCTTAGGACAAAACATTACCGGATTATTTAACCTTTCAGAAGCTAGTACTGGAGAAACTTATTTAGAATATAAAAGACTAATTTACAATTCAGCTAAAGAATTATACTACTCTAATACTATAGCAACAGCAAGTCTTGCTTTTACAGTACCGGGTTTAGATTCTACAGGTAATGTATTGACCGGACCAGTAAGTTCAGCTGGAAGATACGAAAATTATCTGCAGACTACTTTAACAGTTGAGAGGTACTTTCCGACCGGTTCAAACGATATTATAGGAGTAATTTCAATCCCATCTAAACTATATGGAGATAAAATACAACCAGGATCTTTTGTATTTACAGCAGAATCTGGCAGTGTCTCTGATGATGGGAATGGAAACTTAATTTTTAGCCTGGATGGAGCTTATGCTGGCAATATTATATACCAACATGGTTTGATTATTTTAACCAAAGATAATGAATCTTCCGGAGGTTCCCTATACGGAACCGGTGTATACGGAACAGGTATTTATGGAGGAGATGCGAATCCCTTTATAGAAAATTTTATACTCTCTGCAAATGTAACCTGCTCATTTTCAAGCTCAATTACACTTTTTGAAACTCAGTACAAATGTACTATCGACACCTCAGAGTTTAACTTTAGCTTAAATCCAAGCCTTATATCAGGATCAACCGAAGGCACAGTCTACGACTTTGCAACAGGTTCTTACTTTAACCCGTACATTACAACAGTAGGCCTTTATAACGAAAATCAAGACTTAATTGCTGTAGGTAAATTAGCAAAGCCACTACCCTCTAACAACACAACAGATTTAACAATACTAATTAACATCGATAGATAATATGTGGTTATACGAAGGCAATCCGGTTACAAGTCTAGAACAGCTTCCGGAAAATGCCCACGGTTTTATTTATGTAATCTATAAAAAAGATACTAGAAAAACCTATGTGGGTAAGAAAAATTTATTTAGTATTACTAATAAACCTTTAACTAAGAAGGAATTATTAGAAATAACAGATAAACGTAAATCTAAAAAAAAGCAGGTTATTAAAGAAAGTAACTGGTTATCATACTGGGGTTCTAATAAAGATCTTTTAACCGATATTAAAACTCTAGGAGAAGATGCTTTTGAAAAGCATATCTTGAAAGTCTGCTTCACTAAAAAAGAACTAACTTATTATGAAATACACTTTCAATGCGTCCTCAACGTATTACTACAAGACAGCTACAACGACAACATCCTGGGCAAATTTTACAGAAGGGACTTGCACCCACCTTATTAAGTTCGTATATTTAGTCGATGGTAAATCATCTACTAGTAAACTTAATGGACAGCCTTCTAGGAAAAGGCAAACCTACATCTGGGGATAATTACTCATACCACTGTCCTTTCTGCAATCACCATAAACCTAAATTAGAAATAAACCTTAGAGAGAATGAAGAGGGCTTGCATCATTGGCATTGCTGGGTTTGTAATAAAAAAGGTAAAAAACTAATTTCATTATTTAAAGCCGTTCAAGCACCAGATAATAAAATTGAAGAGTTAAAAGCTTTTGTAAAAATTTCCTACCATGAGGCAAAAGGAGTAAAAGTAGAAGCAATAACACTACCGAAAGAATTTATACCGCTATACCCAGCAGATAAGAATAATGTTTCAGTTAGACAAGCGTTAAGGTACTTAAAGGGTAGAAAAGTAAACGAATTAGACATAAAGAGGTATAATATAGGATACTGTGAAGCTGGACCTTATAGGAATATGATTATTATACCATCTTACGATGAGTTTGGGGTTCTTAATTATTTTATAGGTAGAAACTTCGGCCCGGCTGAAATCAAATATAAAAACCCTAAAGTCTCTAAAAATATTATAGCTTTAGAGAATACAATTAATTGGAATTCACCTTTGATAATATGTGAGGGTATGTTTGACGCTATTGCAATCAAAAGGAATGCTATCCCACTATTAGGAAAAACCATACCTGAAAAACTTATGAAGAAAATAGTATCCTCAGGTGTTAAACAAATCTTTGTTGCATTAGATACGGATGCTTTAAAACAGGCGTTTGAGTATTGTATAACCTTTCTAAACCACGGAAAACAGGTCTTCTTTGTTGACTTGCAAGAAAAAGATCCATCCGAACTAGGGTTTGAGGAATTTACAAAAACTCTCCATACAGCCGCACCATTAACCTTTAGAGATATCCTGGAAAAAAAATTAGCATTATGATAGAAAAAAATACAAATATCCGTAAAGATAAAAAAATAAACCGCATTGTAGAAGCAGATCCTACAGCCAGGCAAATAACCATTCTAGACTCTAGATACTACCAGAGAAAAGAAGGAGTCTTTTACCCGTCGGTAACTTACGTACTTTCACATTTACCTAAAGATAAATTTTTTGAATCCTGGATGAAAGATGTAGGGCATAATGCTGATATCATTATGAGAAGAGCCGGAGATGAAGGAACTCAAGTACATAATGCTGTAGAGGCTTACTTAGCAGGAGAAGAGATTACCTGGATTGACGATAACGGAAATGTAAAATATAATTTAGAAGTCTGGAAAATGATTTTAAAATTTGTTGATTTCTGGGAGACTCATAAACCCGAACTCATTGCTTCTGAAACGCATTTATTTTCTGATGAATTAATGGTAGCAGGAACTGGGGATCTAGTAGTAAAGCTAAATGATAAACTTTGGTTGTTAGATATTAAAACTTCAAATTCATTACATGAAAGCTATGATTTACAATTATCAGTTTATAGAAAAGCATGGAATGAATTATTCGATACAGAGATTGAAGAAACAGGTATCCTATGGCTAAAAGCATCTACCAGAGGTCCTGATAAGTCGGGTAAAAAGGTACAAGGAGATGGATGGCAATTGAAACCAACCGGAGATAAGTATGAAGAAAACATTACACTTTTCAAGCATTTATTTGAAATTTTTAAAGCAAAAAACCCAGAATTAAAACCTTATAGCGAGTTACTGCCTACATCGGTCAAGTTAGAGTTATAACTATTTATATTATATAGTATATGAACATCGATCAGATAACAGAACATTTAATAAAAAACCTACTTCCAGAAAACCTGACCCCCGTCAGAGAAGTAGGAGAAGGAAGTAGTAAAGCCTTCCCAGCTATTAAAGAACATGACGATGTCGATTTAGAAGATGGTTATCTATTCGGTACAACTGTTTATAGCTTCACTGATTCTAAAGATCAGTATTATACTGTTATATTAGAGTACGAAGGATTAGAAGTCACAGTCAGTTTTACAGCAGACGAGTCTTTTGAACAAACAAACTCTAATGAACTATATGCTGTTATAACTACAGTTTTCCAAATACTTAAGCAGGACATTTCACAATCACCTAAAAACCTTGTAAATTTAATTAAATACACCCCAGCATCAACGAAAGGAAAACCTGGACAGAGTCAAAAAGGAGCAGACCAGAGAGACAGAGTATATCAAGCCTATTTTAAGAGAATGTTCCCAAATGCAACAGTAGAAAAAGAAGGGCCAGATACTGTTGTATATCTAGAAGAATCATATAAAGGTAAAAGAACAAACGACGGGGCACCGGGTACCTTTAAAGCTAAAATTACTAAAGCTTATGGAGGGCCTGTAACTATTGAAAAAGCTAAGAAGTTTAAAAATAGAGAAAATGCTACCGCTCATGATAAGCGTCAGGCAAACTGGTTTATTAATTTTCATTCTAAGAATGAAGGGTTAAACGAAGTAGGGGATGCATCTGCATCTAAGTACGAATGGGAAGAAGTTGATAGAGAAGGTTATTTTACATATGTTCGTTTTATAACAGATAGTGAGACTGAGTATGATGTAGATCTTGAAACTATGACATACACTCCTAAAGATTCTACATCAGGTATCAAAGCAATAGGAGTTGAATTCTCAGCCAAACCGAAAGATGCTGAGTTCCTGGGCGGTTCATCTAACATAGTAGTTAATAAAGGTGAACTTTACAAGGTAATGGCTACTGTATTAGATATCATTAAAAAATACCTTAAAGAATTTAAAGCCCAGGCTATTATTTACACCCCCTCTAAAAAATCAAACGAAGACTTCGGTAATCAAAGAGACCAGGTGTATAAAGCTTTTATTAGTAAAGCATTCCCAGAAGTAAAATTTGAACAAAAAGGAGATATGGTGGTTGCTATTTTACCTAGCACTACGTATCTTACGATTGATGAAGTAGATGACTTACAGGAAAATATAGAACCAACAGAAACCTCAGGTAAGGCAGCACCTTACGGTTCAGGTTACAAACCTCTAGAAGAAACACTTGAGCCGTTAATAGCAGAACTGACTAAATACATGTATGAGGAAGGTTTACCTATTGATCCTGCACCTACTGTTGAATTCATAGAGGATGAAGTAAATGCACAAAATCCTTTAGGGAGAACCGCTTATTATGATCCTCAAAACCGGCATATTGCTTTATACGTAACTAGTCGGCACCCTAAAGATATTTTAAGATCTTTTGCTCATGAAATGATTCATCACATGCAAAATTTAGAAGGACGTTTAGGTAATATGCCAAATACAGTTAATGTAAATGAAGACGATCATTTAAAGTCGATAGAGGAAGAAGCCTATAAACTAGGCAATATTTATTTTAGAAGTTGGGAAAATAATAAAAATAAAGTAAAATGAGATACATATACGAAAACGAAGAGGAATTTGCAGCAGGTGGTATTTTAATGGACCGTGACCAGGTATTAGTTCCAAAAGCACCGCATACAGTAGAGGATGTAATTAAAGCTATTAATACTATAGACTACTACGGACCTTATATCTCAAATATGAGAAGTAGGAAAGTATCAGATAAAGACTTAGAAGCACATTTCGGACCCAACTCAGCTAGAGCTAAAGCAGCTTTAGAAAAAGAAAGAGGGGAGAAATTCCCAGTTAAAACCAAACAGGCTATTGATGATTTTATTAAACAAGGAGTAAAGAAACCAGATTTAATAAATTATGACCTTGAAGATGGAGAACTTATTTTTAAAGTAGAAAGAAACCTACAGAGAGGAAGATTACGCAGTATAATTAAAACCGTAATGGATAATGCTGGTATCTCTTATAAGTTGAGAGAAAAACAGGAAGGTGAAAAGAAGCGACTTAAAAAAATTGTTAAGGAAGCTATTGACAAAAAATTAAAATAATGTCTAACGAATCAGTTTTGAAAAAACAATTCTCATCTTCTGACCTTCAGAGAATGAGAAACCTAGTTCAAGGTAAGACCGGAGAAAAGACCTCAGTCTCTGCCGGATACACCAAAGACTACATTGACAGAAAAGAAGGTGATATCTGGGAGGAAGATGGACGTCAATGGACTATCAAAAATGGAGTAAAACAGAATATATCAAAACTACAGAAAGCTCGTGAATTAGGTAAAATGCCTTTGTTCTGCCCGGAGTGTAAATCCTTAATGAAGCACCGGTATGATGAGCAATTTTACCGAATACACAACCATTGCTTTGATTGCCAGATCAAGTTTGAGACTAAATTGAAAGTAGAAGGTAAATGGGATGAATACCATACCCAAATACACAACTCAGAAATTGATGGAATAATAGACAATTATGAAATGTGGGTTGATGATTTAATTAACGAATCTAACGATAGTTTCATGTCAGAGACCGGAGAGCTGGAATCATGGTCCAAAGTAGATAAAAGTAAAGTTTTACAACAGAAAGAAGAAGCAATTGAGTATCTTACAAAGTTAAAGAAATAAAGCTATTTATTAATATGACAAACTCTTTTAACATGTCAGACTGGAGACGCAAATACGTCTTAATGGCAGAAAACGATAACCAGTACCCAGATTACAATCCAGACAAGCATAAGACCTTAATGAGAGGTGCTATCGATTATGAATTAGAAGGTGATAATATTGTAGCATATTTACCGTTTGAAGAAGAACCGGAGTACGCTGTGAAAATGACTTTCCCAGTATCCCGTCTAGAGCAGTACTTAGGAGATGAAATCGAAGATAATGAAGCTTTACAGGCTTACGATTCGGATAGAATTGATAGATTCTTCCACGATAAATGGTCTGGGCTATTTGGAAAATACCATAAAATGGCTAAAGAAAGACCTGAAGATCCTTTTTTAAAAGGTAAGTTTAATGAAACTACAGAAATGGATCTTATGGAGCAAGTCTCAGGAGAAGAAGATCTAGATTTTTATATGGATAAAATTATAGGCCTGGCACAAAAAGCAAAAGACACTTGGAGTAAAGATGATAGAATGGAGTACTTCCGTGCTATTGAACAGGCTGTTAGAGATGCTGAATTTTTCATTAAGACACTTCCAAGATATTAAATAATGCCACTTAAAAAAGACTTAGGACAGTGGATCACCCACTTTAAAGATTCAGACGCTCCTCAATTTAAAAGTAAGTCTGAAGAAGAACGTAAAAATATGGCTTTAGCAGCTTTTAGAAAAAAATACGGTAGCCTGAATGAAGCTTACACAGATGCTTCTAATAACGAACTAGCCTCTTTTGTAGGCGTACTTCAAAATCAAATAGGAGCTGAGAAGGACCCTAAGAAACTTGCTATGCTTAAACAGGATCTTGAAGACGTTAAAAATGAACTCAAGAAACGAAAATCTTTAAAAGAGGCTAAAGCAACTCTTTGCGGTAGATGCGGACACAAACACGTTAAAGGAACTCCTTGTCCAAGGCCTTTTAAAGAGAATCAAGAGATGGACCCTGTTGATGTTATCACGATGGATCTTCCTTTGTTCTTGAGAATGCTTGAATTTGCAAGAGAAGATGCATCTCAAGACATGGACCTACATGATGTGACTGAGAAAGCAAACATGTTAACTAAAGAGAAAGACATGTTAACAATGGAAGATTATAATGAGATTGTTAAAGCAGCAGAAGAAATTGATGAAGCTACCGACTATATGAAACGTAGAAAAGCTCAAGATGATTATGCTACTAACAAAAAAGACAAACCTAAAAAGCTACATACTGATAACCCTTCTGGTAAAACAGATTATATGAAACGCCGTGAAGCTGATAAAAAATCACTAGAAGAGGAACTTAGTGAAACTTTTGCCAAAGAGTTTGATGATAACCCCTCTTTAAAAGGCGGTCAGAAGAAACTACCGGATAATTTGCAGAAAGCAATCATAGACAGAGCTTCAAAGAAAATGGAAGAGATCACCGTAACTGATGATCCGGATGCTGCTGAAAAAATCACTAAGACTGGACAAGAGGTAAAACTTGTACCTAAAGGAACCATAAAAGAAGGTCGTGAATTTGACTACGAAGGTTCCATGGCCCGTACTCAACTTTATTCAATTATTAAGAATGCAAAAGCTCTTTTTGATCAAATGAGTGACGGAACTCAATTACAGGGGTGGGTACAGTCTAAATTAACTAAAGCAGAAGATTATATTGATGCTGTTAGAACTTATTTAGAAGGAGAGGCATTAACTTCAACCACTCCTTTAATGGTAGCTGAGCAATCAATCTCAGATGAAGAAGGTGCTAACCTTAGTATAGGAGACGTGGTTAAAGCTGGAGATGGAGGGATTTACCAAATAATCTACTCATACGGAGAAGGTAAACCTTTTCTAGTTGCTTTTGATTTAAAAAAGAGAAAACCAACTAACTTGAGGAATAGAGTTTACTTTGATACTGATTCTATGATTACTAAAAAATTACACAAAGTATTGCCCTTCTCTGCTACCAAAGGCGGTTTTATGAAATAATATTTAAAGTATGAATTTAGGTAGTATTAAATCTTTAATAAGACAAAAAGTCGAGGATAAAATGAAAAACTTAGGAGTAAATAAGTACTCCGAGTTTAGGTTACTAAACAGAGTACCGGAACTAATACCTATCTTAGAGGATTTATTAACTAATAAATTTAATTACTTTGTAAAAGATGTAGAATGGGTAGCCCCTAAGCCGCCAGAATATAGAGTACTTTTGGAAAATGGACAGTATTTTTACTTAGCAGACTATGGAAGATCTTGGGTTGCAACAGTAGAAGGTAAACGTTACTACTTACTAAACCTAGGAGAATCACAAATGGCAGTAGAAGCTGTTGCAAGGATTCTAAGATACGGTGAACCAGTTAACCCGGAAGATGTAGGGCCATTAGAGAATACAGCCGGAACAGACATGGAAGCAGCTCTAGATCAGGAACCAGAAGCACCAGAAACAGAAGAAACCCCAGTAGGAGAAATACCGAGCGATTTATTATAACCTTATAAGTTGCTTTTTAAATAAAAAGGTTTTATATTTAGAATACATGAGTACTGAAAAAGTTATAACTTCCGAAGTTACTGATAGAATAGTTACTATCGAGAAGTTGCTAGAGATCTACAGTATCGATTTAGAGATATGGGAGATTGAAAAACAAGTAGTAAATACATGGGAGGTAGGAGCAAAAGATCCAAGCGGTCAAATTGTAACCACTCCATTATTTCAGGTTAAATTATGGCTTAAAAAGAAACAAGCAGCAAGTGACTTAGCTCTTATTAGAAAACAATTTATCGAAGATCTAAAAGACCTAGCCCCGGCTGTTGAAAAATATAAGTATAAACATGAAGAAACTGGAGGGAAATTACTAGAAATTAATATTTTTGATTTACACTTTGGTAAAGTAGCCTGGCATGAAGAGGTGGGAGAAAACTACAATATTGAAGTAGCAACCTCACGATTCAATAATGCTATAGATTATTTTATAGACCTACATAAAAATCATAATATAGAAAAAATCTTATTCCCAATTTCAAATGATTTTTTTAATTCTGACAGGTCTCACCCGTTTAACTCTACAACTAGCGGAACTCCTCAAGAAGAGGATACTCGTTGGCAGAATACCTTTAGAAAAGGTAGAACTCTGCTTGTAGAAGCTATTACTAGATTATCCCAATTAGCCCCTGTAGAGGTTAAAGTAATCCCGGGTAACCATGATTATGAACGTAGCTTTTATCTAGGAGATTCTTTAGAAGGATGGTTTTACAGTAACAAAAATGTGACCATTGATAATAATGCAAGCCCAAGAAAGTACTATAAATTCGGTAAATGTCTTATAGGACTTACACACGGTAACAATGAAAAGACAGCCGATCTACCTATGATTATGGCACAGGAAAATCCTGAGGCTTGGGCTAAGACTTTTTATAGAGAATTCCATTTAGGTCATCTACACCATAAGAGAGAAACTCAATTGAAATCAACCGCTGAATACCAGGGAGTAATCATACGCCATATGAGTTCCTTATCCGGAACCGATAGCTGGCATCATAAAAAAGGTTATGTAGGAGCTAGAAAATCAGCAGAAGCTTTTCTATGGGATCCTGAAACAGGGTTAATAAACCAGACTTACTTCAATATTTAATATTGATGAGTACTATCCTTTTAGAAGACTATTTAGACGACCTTTACAAACTAATAGAGCAAGAAGATACCGAACAGCAACCGGATCAAGCTTCTGAATTAGGTGATAAACAAGCACCGGCAGAAATAGATACCTTAACTAAGGAACAGTTGCGGTATGTCTTAAAAAATAGTAAAGGTAAAATCATGACCTTAGTCTTTAAAAAGAAAGATGGTACTATGAGGATGATTAATACCCGAACAGGGGTAACAAAAAATATTAAAGGAACAGGTCTTGCTTACGACCCGGATAAGTATGGTTATGTTATACTTTGGGATCTGCGCAAAGGAAATTATAGAACAGTTAATATAAACACTGTAACTTTGCTTAAAAGTGCAGGAAAAACCTATACTATAACTGAAACCTTAGGATGGAAGCCTTTAGTATTTAAACATGGGGGTGTTACTCTAGAAGGGGAGGCTGCTTGGAATAAGTGGAAAAGATGGGCAGATTTAAATAGAAAAGATGATTTTTTATACAAAGTCTTAGATTCTATCAAAAGGCAGGGTTATAAAGCTAGTGCAAAACAACAACAAGTACTTGTCAACTGGTTCAATAAGAAAAGATAACTATTTATAACATATGTGCAGCTGCGGATGTAATACCTGCGATACAGCAACCAGAGGACCTCTTTTGAATGAAGCTATTCAGAGGAATGGACTTATCTCAGAAGGTATGATGTATCATACAACTACCAAGACTCCTCTTTACGAAAATATTTACCGTTATGGTTCTAAAAAATATCTTGAACTTTTTAAAGAAGCTAGGTATCTGTATTCTAGAAACCTTATCGATGTAAACGAAACCGATGAAGAAATCCTAGCAGAAACAGACCTCGGCGAGATGGCCCTGTATGAAGGACAGCAAGTACCTTTAGATTTAATCTTAGAAGAGGAAAATCTCGAAGAAGCAGATAAGAAAAAAACTCCTCAATTGAATAAACCTAAAAGAGGCGGCTCTAAAAAGTTTTATGTCTATGTAAGAAATCCTAAAACTAAAAAAATTAAGAAAGTATCTTTCGGAGACACTTCCGGATTATCTGCCAAGATTAATAACCCTAAAGCACGTAAGGCATTTGCCGACCGTCATGATTGTAAAAATAAAAAAGATAAGACTAAGGCCGGATACTGGGCATGCAGACTTCCAAGATATGCTAAACTTTTAGGGCTTAAAGGATCTTATTCAGGCTTCTGGTAATATGGAAAACATTCAACTCCTTATAAGAAAAAAATTAGAAGAACGCAGTCTTAGAGACTGGGTCAAGGAGAAGTGGGTCCGTATTGATTCTGACGGTGATATTGCCGGACCCTGTGGTACATCAAAGAACAAACAAAGACCGGATAGATGCTTACCTCAAGCAAAAGCTCAATCTTTAACTAAATCTGAAAGAGCAGCTACTGCACAGAAAAAGAAAAAAGCTTCTAGACAATTCGTTTCAAATACTAAAAAAGCAAGAGTAACTGAGATCTTACAAATACTAGAATCAGATTATTCCCCAACAAATAAGGAATTATGGTCTAGAGCAAAATCAGCTGCTAGAGCAAAATTTGATAAGTACCCATCAGCCTATGCCAACCTATGGGCTTCTAAATGGTATAAGAAAAAAGGTGGAGGTTGGAGAAAAAAGAAAAAGAAAAAATGATTAACCTAGTAGATATATTAAGTGAAGCAGAGGTAGCTAAATGCCCTGCACCTACTCAGAACATAGAATTAAACCTTGAGAATAGACAAAAGGCAATCAATGAGTATGGATACGGTCCATTAAACCCTAATGAACCTAATGAGAAGTTCTGGCAAGCTAAAGTTGAAATGTGGAAGCTTGATTCTGCAGAAGAAGCTAAAAAATCACTTTGTGGAAACTGTGCTGCCTTTGATATTACTAAAAAGACTTTAGATTGTATTGCTAAGGGTATTGGTGATGATGAAGGTTCTGAAGATCCGTTTGATGTTATTGAGGCCGGTAAACTAGGGTATTGTAGGTTCTTGAAGTTTAAATGTGCTGCTGCTAGAACTTGTGATGCTTGGGTTGTTGGTGGGCCAATAACAGACAAAAAAAATGATAAAAAATCTTAAAAAATGGTTTGACCATTTAATTATACCCCGAGAAGAACTTAGTAATATGCCTATCTGTCCGTTTGCAAAAACGGCTATTAGTACCGGGCAATATACCGTAGAAGAAACTACTTTAGATACAATACCCTTTCAAGCAAGTACTGCGAACGTACAAGTCTATAAAGTCTGTATTTTTTATCTAGCTAATTATGAGGAGTATGAAATAGAAGCACTGGAAGTTAAAACTAAAATGCTTAACCGTACTTTATTACAAACCGGTAAGGTCGTTTTAGATAACGATCCTAGAAACCCGTTTGTAATAAACGGAGTAACAACCACTTTCCCGGATTGTTATTTATGGATAGTTCAAGACCTAGTAGACTTGACTTCTAAGTCAAACAGTCTTAAATTTACAGATTATTATAAACACTGGACTCAAAAGCAAATAGATGAAGTTGTGACATGGAGAAACCTTACAGAGATATAGAAGTAGGAGAAAACTACGTTATAAGAGAGTTCAATCAGAATATCGATCCGATTGAACTTTTATGGCACCGCGACAATGAAGACCGTATGATTGAAGTATTAGAATGCGGTGAAGGTTGGGGATTTCAATTTGATGACGGACTTCCTTTTGATTTAGAGCCAAGTACATCTATATTTATACTAAGACACGATTGGCATAGAGTTATAAAAGGAACAGATAGGTTATTAATAAAGATCAGTAAATAATGAAAGACTTACTATACATTGTAATAGGGATAGTTGCAGGCGCTTGGATATACTCAAAATACTTTAGTAAAAAGCCACAATCTCTACCAGACACTTCTGTTTATGAAAACAGGATAGATTCTTTACAGAAAGCTATTATAGCTGATAAAGCTAAACTTACAACTTATGATTCTATAGCAACAGCTCAAGAAACTAAGATTGCAAAATTGAATAAGAAATTACAAGATATAGCTGATGAAGCTGCTCAACAACAAAAACAACATGAAGAAGATATTCAGCGTATTGGCGCTATGTCTAATAATGACATCGCCTCTACATTCGCAGAAAGTTTTAAATGATACCTGCTGTGTACCTTGCCAGGCATTGCGCAAAGCTCTGATAATGAAATCAGAGAAAGAGTTATTAGAGAAGAAACTTAAAAATACTAGAGATACTATCAGTGTTTACTCTGAAGCTTTACTTGCTAAAGATACTATAATAACAGCACGAGATAGTTCTATTGCTGTCTATATCCGTAATGAAGGGCGTCATAATGAAATTATAAACAATAAGGACTCTATTATTACAACATACGGGCAAGAAATACAGAATCAAAAGAACCAAAAAATAGGTGTTATTATAGCTCTAGTAATAACTATTCTAACTTGGACATTAACTAGTTTATGAGTTCACCAGACTTAAAACAAATTATTCGACAGGAATATGTAAAGTGTGCTGTAGATCCGGTGCATTTTATGAAAAAATACTGCTATATCCAGCACCCACAACGTGGTAGAATCTTCTTCCAACTGTACCCATTTCAAGAAAAAGTATTAACTCACTTTCAAAATAACCCATACTCAATCGTTTTAAAATCAAGACAGTTAGGATTATCGACTCTTGCTGCTGGATATTCACTATGGTTGATGCTTTTTCATAAAGATAAGAACGTACTAACCCTAGCAACTACTCAAGCTACTGCCCGGAACCTAGTAACAAAGGTTCAATTTATGTATGATAACCTCCCAACATGGTTAAAGATAGATGCAGTAGAGAAAAACAAATTAAGCTTAAGGTTATCTAACGGATCTAAAATTACAGCTAAATCTTCAAACTCGGATTCTGCCCGTTCAGAAGCAGTATCGTTACTACTAGTAGACGAGGCAGCCTTTATTGAAAACATTGCAGAGACATGGGCATCAGCACAACAGACACTTGCAACAGGGGGAGGAGCAATTATACTTTCAACACCGTATGGTACCGGTAACTGGTTTCACCAGACATGGGTTAAAGCCGAACAAGGAGATAATAACTTTTTACCGATCAAACTACCATGGTACGTTCACCCAGAGCGTGATCAGACTTGGAGAGATGCACAAGATGCTTTATTAGGAGATCCAAGACTTGCAGCACAGGAGTGTGATTGTTTATGGGGCCCGACTCTAGTCACTGTACAGGATATACAAACAGGAGAAGAAAAAATAATATCTTTAGAAGATTTATATTGGGAATTACAAGAATGTGACTATTTATAATAGGAAGACCTTCTTGAGCATTATGAATCAAAGTCAAAGAACAAAAAAAAGCTGGGAAAAAAGAAAACAGGAAATACACGCTGCAGGAGTATACACTCGACAAGAAACCGTGGAGAAATTAATGCAGGACGGGTATTACAAAACACTTAAAGGTAAAGCTAAAAACAGGACACTGAGTAAGGAGAATAAAAAACTGTTTAACTCAATATATAAACACACAGAGGAACTGGAGAAAACCTTTAGAGACCAGGGAGCATATAAAATTAACTACAGCTTTTACTATAGGATTTTATTTTTAGTAGAACACAACTCAAACTTAGACCAACTAAAATGTAAATGCGGTAGAAAGTATACATGGACAACCTACTGCAGGCACTGCCCAGAATACAAAAAAACATTTGCAGGTAAAAAACATACAGAAGGTACAAAGCTAAAAATGAGAATATCGGCATTAAACTACCTAGAAGAAGCTAAAGGGCAGCTGATGCCAAGGTATAATAAGCAAAGCATTCCTGTTATAGAGGCATACGGTAAAAAACACGGGTATAAATTTATGCATGCTGAAAACGGGGGAGAGTATTTTATAAGAGAGCTTGGCTATTTTTTGGATGCCTATGATCCTATTCAGAATATTGCTCTAGAAGTTGATGAGAAACATCATTTTAACAACAATGGGGAAATAAGAGAACGTGATTTAGAGAGACAAAAACAAATTGAAAACCTACTAGGGTGTACCTTTATAAGAATAAAGCATGATAACACTTTATAAAAACCAGAAATATAAAATAAAAACCCCGGATGGGTATCAATTTTTCGAAGGAATAAGACGAACAACTAAGGATAAAGTTCTCATAGTTGAGTTTACAGACGGCACAAAAACAGAATGTTCGGAAGAGCATATCTTTGTAGTTGGTACGGAACAAATCCTTGCAAAAAATTTAAAACAAGGTACCAAACTTAGTTCAACAAAGGAGGTAGGCAGTGTTAGAGCCGGGGGAACTTCTAAATTTTTGTACGATCTTGTACAGGTAGGTACAGAACATATCTACATAACAGATGGATTCGTGTCACACAACTGTGATTTTGCTACATCTGGAGATACAGTATTCTACGGGGAATACATGGAGTTCTACGAACAGACCTATATGAAAGAGCCCCTAGAGAGAAGAGGTGTAGATAGGAATTTATGGATATGGGAACCTGTAGATTACTCTAGAAGCTACATGGTTATTGCTGACGTAGCAAGAGGAGATGGTAAAGATTATTCTGCTTTCCATATATTAGATATCGAGAACAATACACAAGTAGGAGAGTATAGGGGACAATTACCCCCTAAAGAATTTGGACACCTTTTAGTAGGGGTAGCCACAGAGTACAATACAGCACTACTGGTAGTAGAAAATGCAAATATTGGATGGTCTACTATTGAAACTATTTTAGAAAGAGCTTATTCAAACCTATACTATTCTCCAAGATCAGGTAATGTTTCTGCAGATTCTTATTTCGATCAATATGATCAGAGTTCAAACATGGTACCTGGATTTACTATGAATTCAAGAACTAGACCGTTAGTCATTGGCAAATTTCAAGAATACTTTAATGAGAAAGCTGTGATTATACAGTCTAAACGTTTAATGGAAGAGATGAAGGTCTTTGTTTGGAAAAATGGACGAGCAGAAGCACAAGGAGGTTATAATGATGACTTGGTGATGTCTTTCGGAACAGCTATGTATGTCAGGGATACTGCTTTAAAGTATAGACAGCAGGGATTAGACCTAACACGTAATGCCCTTAATAATATAACAGTTACAAAAGCACCGCATCAAGCCGTTTATATGCCTACAAATTTTCAAAATCCTAATCTAATAGACAACCACAAAGGAGGTCAAGAAGATATTTCTTGGATATATAAATAAAAGTAACTGGCTTTCTTTCCTATTTATACTTATATTGTTGATTACACATGGCAGATACCAGTATACTTAGCAGACTACGTAGATTATTTTCTACTGATGTTATTATTAGAAACGTCGGAGGAGAACAACTAAAAGTTGCTGACACCAATCAAATTCAAATGTCCGGAGAGTTGGAAAATAACTCTCTTTTTTCTAGATACAATAGAATATACACGACATCCCCAACATCCCTCTACGGATACCAATCATCATTTAACTACCAGACTTTAAGAACCCAATTGTATTCTGAGTATGATGCTATGGATACTGATGCAATTATTGCTTCAGCTCTAGACATTCTTTCAGAAGAATCTACCTTGAAAAACGATATGGGGGAGGTTTTGCATATCCGATCTACAGATGAAAATATTCAAAAGATTTTATACAATTTATTCTACGACGTATTAAATGTTGAATTTAATTTAAGCTGGTGGATTAGAAATATGTGTAAGTATGGAGATTTTTTCTTAAAATTAGAAATCTCTGAGAAGTTTGGAGTCTACAATGTCATTCCTTTTTCTGCATTTAATATAGAAAGACAAGAAGGTTACGACCCAGAAAACCCAATGAAGGTACGATTCAGGTACGACCCTGATGGACTTGCAGCAGATACTTATGGATATTTTAAGCTACCTAATCAAAACGATAGCAAATCCCTTTACTTCGATAACTATGAGATAGCACACTTCAGATTACTAACAGATATCAACTTCTTACCTTATGGCCGTTCTTATATTGAACCTGCTAGAAAGTTATTCAAGCAGTATACCTTAATGGAGGATGCAATGTTAGTACACAGGATTGTAAGAGCTCCTGAGAAGCGTATTTTCTATATGAACGTAGGTGGTATCCCTCCTACAGAAGTAGAGAACTTTATGCAGAAAGCTATCTCTAAGATGAAACGTACCCCTTATATTGATCAAACAACCGGTGAATATAATCTTAAGTATAACATGCAGAACCTTATGGAGGATTTCTACATTCCTGTGAGAGGTAATGACACTTCAACTAAGATTGATACTTTAGGGGGTTTGCAGTATGACGGTATAACGGACGTTACATACCTAAGAGACAAGTTATTTGCTGCTTTGAGAATTCCAAAAGCATTTTTAGGTTATGATGAGAACGTTCAAGGTAAAGCAACACTTGCTGCTGAAGATATTCGCTTTGGTAGAACAGTAGAGAAAATACAGAGAATCATTACTTCAGAACTATATAAGATTGCTTTTGTGCATCTATATACACAAGGTTATACAGAAGAGGGGTTGACTAACTTTGAAATTTCTTTAACTACTCCATCTATTATTTACGACCAAGAAAGAGTAGCTTTAATGAAAGAAAAAATGGAGTTAGTAAACTCTATGATGGATTCTCAACTATTCTCTTCTGATTGGATTTATGATAATATATTCCACTTAAGCCAAGATGAATACGCAGAAATGAGAGACCTTGCTCTACAAGATGCTAAACGTAAATTCCGTATGTCGCAGATCGAAAACGAAGGAAACGATCCTTTGGAGACTGGTAAATCTTTTGGAACTCCACATGATATTGCAACAGCTTACGGCAAAGGTAGGGTATACGAGAGACCAGGTAACGTACCGGATGGCTATAATGAGGACGAACCTACTTTAGGTCGCCCTAAAGAAAAAGCATCTCATTACGGAACTCAAAACGACCCTCTAGGTCAGGATAGAATCGGCAAAGTAGGTATGAAGACTGATGACCAGCAGGGATACGGTAGAGATAAATCAGCACCATTTGCTATGGAAACAAAGAAGCATTTCTACAAATACCAGAACATTTTAGATTCTATGACAGAGAAAAAAGTATTGCTATTTGAAGCAGAAAAAACAGCAGAGAATATGCTGGATGAGAGTCAATTAAGAGAAGAGATTTAATACTATATTTATTATAAACCATACATTGATGTCAATCAAGCATTCAAAATACAGAAATACTGGACTTCTTTTCGAACTGCTGGTGAGACAGGTTACTTCTGATACTTTAGAAGGAAAAAAATCACCCGCAATCAACATACTTAAGAAATATTTCGTTAATACTGAATTAGGTAAGGAGTATCGTTTATATGAACAGTTAACTTTACGTAAGTCTTTAACAGAAGCTAAAGCTGAGATCATTATTAACACTCTAGTAGAAGCTTCAACTAAGTTGAAAAGAGCTGAAATTAGAAAACAAAAATATAACCTAGTTAAGGAAATTAAAAATAACTACGATTTAGAAAATTTCTTCAAAGCTAAGGTTAATAATTATAAGATTTATGCTGCTCTGAACAACTTGATTGAAAATCAGTCTTTAGAGGATGTAAAACCTTCGGCGGTAATCAACAACAAACTTACATTACTAGAACACTTAACCGCCACCCCGGTTAAACAACCTGTAGATGAGTTAGTAGCAGAATACAAAACCTACAGTAAGGATGTACGCATCTTGACTTACCAAATGCTTTTAGAGAAGTTTAATGAGAAGTATGATCATTTAAACACAAAACAAAAAGAAGTACTTCGCCAGGTCATTAATTCAGTAGACAACACCGACAAATTAAAAGACTATTACAATAGCCAAATCTTAGAGATACAAAAAATATTAGCAAAAAAACAAACCACAGTAGTTAATGAAGTAGTAAAAATTAAGCTACAAGAAGTGAGTAAATATATCAAGCCATTAGAAAAGACAGAAAAACTAACTAATGATTGTGTAATCAACCTATTACAGTATTACGAACTACTTAACGAACTTTAATTATGACTAGAACTGAATTCAAACAAAAACTCAAGGAAATGATTAAAGAAGAATCAGCTTCCGGTGCTGCTGGAGGGTATAGTACCCCGTATGCATTCAATCCAAATAAGAATGCTCAAGGCACTTCCCGTAATTACTACTTAAAGATGGGTTGGAAATTAGTTAATAAAGCTAAAACCAGAAAAGCAGCTAAGGGAATGGAGTATAAAGACCTTTGGAAGTAATTATTAGATATTTATAACATATGAAAAGCCTACAAAATAAATACAACCTTATTAAAGAAGGTAAAGGCAATAAAGAACTATTCTTAAAAGAAGCAAAAGCATTATTTCCAAACGTGGTTACTAATGCCCTAACCTTTGATCAAGCCATTCACAACCTATCAGAAAGAGGGATCATCTCTGAAGCTTTAGTATTTGGAGGGATTGCACAACCAACCACCCCGGACTGGTTTAAAGTCTTTAAAGAGAATACCGGCGATGTAAAAGCCGAACTCAAAAAGACTGATAAAGAAGTTGAAGAAGCTGAAACTAAGGGGTTTGACTACAAGGATAAGAAAAACAACAATAACATTTCAACAGCTGAAATTTTAAGCGGTTACTATGTAGAAATGAAAGACCCTAAAAATGCTGAAAAGACTGAGACTGAAATTAAAGCAATGGTGTTCAAGAATCTTGAGAAAGATCCTTTACATTATGTAAAAGAAGGTCAATTCGGTGTTAAAGAATTGGGTTATAAAGATGAAGCTCCTGGTTTAGGTAAACCTAAAGAAGTAACAGGTAAATACAAATCATCCGGAATGGAACCTGTTAAATTAAACGAAGCAAAGCATAGTGATGAAGCTGATCTAAAAATTTACAAATCAGAATTAAAGATGCTTACTAAAGTTAAACCAACAGGAGAAAAGCAATTAAAGAGAAAAGAAGAACTAGAAAAGAAAATTGCTGATTTAGAAAAAAAGGTAACAGAAGTGTTTTACGGAAGCTCTGATGGGGATTATGATGCCCAGGAAGAGGACAGACAAATGGCCTACTACAACTACGATAAAGGGCTAGAAGCTTACAGCGAAGGAGATTATTTAAAAGCAGATAGGTACTACACAGCTGCTTTAAGATATGGAAGTTACCTAGGTTGGACTGAACAAGATTTACCTCCTTACGGTGATGATATGAATGAATCATTAAACGAAGGCTACGGAATGTCATTAGCAGATGCTATGAAACAGGCATATGAAGAAAGTCTTAATGGATACGTGCAACACGTTGAAGATAATGGAGATGGCACTTTTAAAGTAACAGACTGGTATGATAGTGACAACACAGTAGTTAGTTTCGAAGATGGTAGAAAGTTTAATGATAAGACATCAGAATATGAATTAGGGGAAATTGATATTACCGGAGTTGCAGGATCAGATGAAGAAGATGATTGGAGAGAAGGAGCTAGAGGTGTTAGACGTCCTAAACCAAAACAAGAGACTTTATCAGAAGTTAAAAGAAAAGCAGTAGAAAAGCACCTTAAGGAAATTGAAAAACTAGGTGAAATTGCATCTGTTGCTCATAAAATTCAAAAAATTAACGAAAAAATTGAAGAACTTAACAACAGACTCACTATGTCAGAAGGTGATGATGTTAAGGAAATAGTTGATAAAAAAGCTGTAAAAGAGATTCAAAAAGATATAAAACTTTACGAAAAGAAAAAAGCTTTCTACGAAAAAATGCATTCTAAGATGTCTAAAAAAGCAGGAGTAGAACCTATGGAAGAAGAAGTTCCTATTATGGAAGCTGATGATGATAAGCCTGCATTTAATGACCCTGAGGGTGATATGATTCGTAATGCAATGAAAAGAGACACTGGAACTAAATTAAGACCCTGGTCTGAAATTGTCAAAGACATACTAAAAGACAAAGTACCCGGAACAAGTAAATAATGAGTAAAAGTCTACTTATAGAAACTATAGCCTTCACTCCTACCCCGCTAAAACTTAGTGAGGGTAAGGGTGGTTCTGGGCTTCCTTTAGTTGAAGGTATTTTAGCTACTGCCGAAGTTAAAAACGGCAATGGTAGGTATTATAGTAAAAAGATCTGGGATAGAGAAATTAACAAGTATATGGACTCTGTTAGACAAAATAGAGCCGTTGGAGAATTAGACCATCCTGAATCCACAGTTATTAACCTTAAAAATGTTTGCCATAACATCAAAGATATTTGGTGGAACGGTGATCACATAATGGGCAAGATTGAATTACTTCCAACACCATCAGGTAATATACTACAAGCATTAATTAACTCAGGTATTACTGTAGGAGTATCTTCTAGAGGAATGGGATCGGTTAAACAAATGGGAGAGACTTTAGAAGTTCAAGATGATTTCGAGTTGCTTTGTTTCGATTTTGTATCTACCCCATCTAATCCAGGATCTTGGATGTACCCAAGTGGGAAGCATACTATGAATGAATCTTTAAATATAGACAGTGAAGGCTACGTAAAAGCTAATGAAATCATTCGAGAAATCCTCTGTGCACATGGCAACTGTCCATTATTTTAATAGAACCCTAGCATAGTTTTTCAAAGTCCGCCTATTTATAATAGATGGAAAAAGTATGCCCTACCTGTAAAGTATCAAAATCTCTTCAAGAATTTAGTAAGAATAAATTAAGGAAAGACGGCTTACAAAGAGAATGCAAGGTTTGCTGCAAAGCAAATCACGATAAACACTACTACTTAAAAAAATCACCAAGCCGTTTTAAAACACCAGATCTCCCCGGACACAAAACTTGTACAACCTGTAAAGAAGTTAAGGCATTTGAAGAGTATAGCAAACTGAAAGCAGGAAAGTATGGGTTAGCAGCAAAATGTAAAATCTGTAGCGCAGCAAGTCACGATAAATGGAGACAGGGGGCAGGTAGAGAATGGGAGAACATATACGTTAGGACTAGAAAGAAAAACGACTCTAATTACAAAGTAAAAGCACTGCTTAGGTTGAGATTACTAGACGCAGTAAAAAGACACACAGCCGGAGGAAAGGTTAATAAAAAACACTCAGCAGTAGCCTTACTAGGCTGTACAGTAGAGCAAGCAGTTGAATATTTAGAAAAGCAATTCTTACCGGAGATGAATTGGAATAACCACGGTAAAATCTGGGAGATCGACCATATAAAACCTTGCGCTTCCTATAACTTAGAAAACCCGGAAGAGCAAAAAGAATGCTTTAATTATAAAAACCTTCAACCTCTATTTATAACCAGTAAGATTGCACAAGAGTATGGGTACACAAACTACAGAGGCAACAGGAATAAATTAGATAAGATATTTTAACCCCTCTTAGGATAGTATCCTTTGATTGACCCTCCCCTAAAAAAGGAGGGTTTCTTTTTTTGCAAAAAAGTACCATATTTATATTTGTATGTAGTATTCTCTAATATACTACCCTATCAAAAAATACACCCTTTATTACGCTCCTTTTATTAAGCGTATTTCCCAAACAAAAATTATTATTAGGAAAAAATGTCAAACAGAGATTTGTTAAAAGAAGCGATTGCTGATGCAAAAGCTGTCAAAGAAATCGCTATTACTAATGCTAAAGCTGCATTAGAAGAGGCGTTCACTCCTCATTTGATGTCAATGTTCGAACAAAAACTAACAGAGATGGAAGATGAAAGTGAAAAGAAACACTCTATGGAAGAAGAAATGCACGATGACGAGCATAAAGACACCATGGAAGAAGAATTAGACGAGGACTTGGAATTAGAAGCTTTATTGAGAGAACTTGAGGAAGCAGAAAAAGAAGAGTCTGAAGAAGAAGAGGAATCTGAAGAAGAGGAAACCGAAGAGGGAGAATCTGAAGAAGAGGAATCTGAAGAAGTAGAACTAGACTTTGATGAAATGGAAAAGAATCCTGAGAAGTTTACTGACATGATTGAAAAGATTGTTGATGAAGTTATCGACGAAATGATCGCTGACGGTGAATTAGAAGGAGGACATCCTGGAATGGAAGATGAAGCTGGTGCTATGGAACCTACAATGGATGCTGAAGAAGAAGCTGGTGAAGACATGGAAATGCCTACAATGGCAGAAGCTAGAAAATCTAAACACTCTAAGGTAATGAAAGAACAGGTTAGTGCTGAAACTTGGATACAAATTATAGCAAACTACGGAGGGTATCATTCTGAGAAGGTAAACTACGAGACTGAAAGTTTTAAAGGAAACACCTCGGAAATGAAAAACAAAGTACAAACTTTGATGGATAATGAACAAATCAGTGAAGGTATGGAACTCGACTTTTCAGACTCTAAAGTAGTTGCTTTCACGAACTATGACGGCGAGTTTGTATTTTTTGTAAAGAAAGATGCATTTCCCGGCCCGGTAGATGAAAATTTTGTAGATGCGGTAGAAGAGTATGTATATAACGGAGGCATGACCGAAGCTAGAAAATCTAAACACTCTAAGGTAATGAAAGAACTTAAAGAAGCTCGCACTGCTTTAAAAACCATCCAATCAGAATTGAATGAAGTTAACGTACTAAATTCAAAACTTCTTTATGTAAACAAGATCTTCAAAGCACAAAACTTAACAGAAGGTCAAAAAGTTCACGTTTTAGCAGCATTCGATAAAGCTGAAACAGTGAAAGAAAGTAAATTGATTTATGAAACTTTGAAAAATAACTTAGCTAAAACAGCTACTGCTAAAAAGAAAGAGTTTATCAATGAATCAAAAAGTTTTGCATCAAAATCAGTTGGAACTTCGCCAAAACAGCCTGTGGTGGAGACTAATCCAATGGTAGAGAGATTTAAAAAACTTGCAGGCTTATAACAACCTATTTATAAAAACACACATTTAAGAAATGTCAAACGTACAAACATTACTAGAATCTGCTAACCCATGGCAGTCTTTGCAATCTGACGCTGCTAGATTGGCAAAAAAATGGGGCGCTACTGGCCTTTTAGGAGGCATCAGTAACGAAACTGAGAAAAACAACATGTCAATGATCCTTGAGAACCAAGCCAAGCAGTTGGTTATTGAGCAGTCTCAAACTGGAACTGGTGCTAGCTTTACTGCAGGTACTGGTGAGCAGTGGGCTGGTATTGCTCTTCCTTTGGTAAGAAAGGTATTTGGTCAAATCGCTGCTAAAGAATTCGTTTCTGTTCAGCCTATGAACCTACCTTCAGGTCTTGTATTCTTCTTGGATTTCCAATATGGAACTACAAAGAATCCTTTTACTGCAGGTAACTCTATGTATGGTGATACTTCTGCTAACTTCGGTAACACCTCAACTGGTGCTCTTTACGGTGCAGGTAGATTCACCTACTCTACTAACCAGTTCTCTGCTTCTGGTGTAACTGCAACTGCAACTTCTGCTTCTTTTGCAAGCGTTAATTTTGACTCAGCTTATTCTGCTTCTGTAGCAGCTGATGAAATCAAAAGATTGACTATTGCTAACATCTCCTCAGTACTAAGTGACTACGATTCATTAGCTGTTAGAGGCTTCTTGATCAACTCAGGTTCAGTAACTGACGGTAAAGTATTGCAAGAGTTAACTAAAATTAACGGAACTTCTCTTGAGTTCTACGTAACTGCATCTACTGCACAGATCCCAACTTTGAATGGATTCACAGTATTCTACAATAAGTTGACTAAAGACAATGCAAGAGGTGATTTCGAAGCTGGTGCTTCTTACTCTACTCCTAACGCTGAGTCTGAATCTACTATCGTTATCCCTCAGATTAACGTTCAAATGAGATCTGAACCTATTGTTGCTAAGACTAAAAAGTTGAAAGCACAATGGACTCCTGAATTTGCTCAAGACTTGAATGCATACCATAGCTTGGATGCTGAAGCTGAATTGACAGCTGTAATGTCTGAGTACATCTCTTTGGAGATTGACATGGAGATTTTGGATATGTTAATCGAGTCTGCTGCTGCTGGTACTGAGTACTGGTCTGCTGCTAACAACAACTTCCTAAACGCAGGTGGAACAGCCTTCACTTCTGCAGGTGTTGATGCTGGTGGATTCTACAACAGCCAAGGACAGTGGTTCCAAACTTTGGGAACTAAGATGCAGAAATTGTCTAACATTATCCATCAAAGAACTTTGCGTGGTGGTGCTAACTTCTGCGTAGTATCTCCTACTGTTGCTACTATCTTGGAAAGTATCCCAGGCTTTGCTTCTACTTCTAACGGTGACGTTACTGTAGCTAGCTATGCATTCGGTGTACAGAAGATGGGTCAAATCAACAACAGATACACTGTTTACAAGAACCCTTACATGAAGGAAAACACCATCTTGATGGGCTTCAAAGGTAGCCAATTCTTGGAAACTGGTGCTGTATTTGCTCCTTACATTCCATTGATCATGACTCCTTTGGTGTATGATCCTGATACCTTCGTTCCACGTAAAGGTCTTTTGACTAGATACGCTAAGAAGATGGTCAGACCAGAATTTTATGGTAAAATTTACGTAAGTGGCTTGAACACTTTGTAAGATTAACCATACTAGTCTTCATAAAGAGCCCGGCGAAAGTCGGGCTTTTTTTATATAATAAAGTTTTTTGTTAGGCAGTAATATCATATATTTATTATTAAATAATCCCCTTAGCGTTATGGCAAGACAGAAAGATAACACTCCGGTTGAATGCAAGCTATGTTCATTAATAATACCAGCAAGCGGTATGCCAAGTCATTTGCAACATAAACATAATAAACTATCATCAGATGAATACGCATTAAGATTTGGAGAATTCAGACAAAAACACCTTAAGCAGCAAATTAAAAAAAACACCAGTACAGTTATTTGTCAAATCTGCAACAATGCTATGGTGTCTCATAAGCAATTACTACACCACCTACATACTCATAATATAACATGGCAAGAATACTACATTAAATACTACTTTAACGGTAAGCATCCAACCTGTTCTTGCGGATGTGGTGCAGAAGTAAAACTCTTGCGTCATGGAAAAAATGAAAAAGGTGAATCTGTCTTTGCAAGAGAAATGCTCCCCGGACATTGCAACCACAAGCCTGGTTATAGACACAACACCCCTGAGCAGAAAGAGACTATGCGCAAGGCAGCTATTAAAAGAATGGAGGAAGGTAATCTAGTATTTAACAATGGGCCTACACAGTTAGAAGAGCAAGTAGTATCATACCTTCAAACATTAGGCATAACCAACATAAAACAATCAGATCGTGAGATTTTAACAGGTCTTGAAATCGACATCTACCTACCGGATTACAACCTTGGGATAGAGGTTAACGGAAACCGTTTTCATAGTGATCTGTTTAAAAAGAAAAACTACCATTTAAAGAAGACAGAGGAGTGTGCACGTAAAGGCGTTAGGTTGCTTCATATCTGGGAATGCGATTTAGTAAAAAAGCAAAGCATAGTATTTTCGAACTTAAAATCAATTCTAGGGAAAGTAGAAACAAAGATTCATGCCCGTAAATGTGTAGTTAAAACACTAACAGCACAGCAAACTAATATATTTCTACAGGAAAACCACCTTCAAGGAAGTACAGTAGCAGGGGTTCGTCTTGGATTATTTTACGGAGATCGGCTGGTTTCTGTAATGACCTTTTCAAAATTACGTAGAGCAGTGGGTATGAGTCATAGACAAGGTAGTTACGAACTCGCTAGATTCTGTAATGAAAAAAACACAGCAGTTGTTGGAGGTGCTTCCAAATTATTTCAATATTTTATACAGAACTACAGCCCAGAATACATTCTTTCTTTTGCTAACCGGGACTGGAGTATAGGCAACCTTTATGAAAAACTAAAAATGACTTTTAAAGGGTACACCCCCCCGGGTTATTTTTATGTAAAATCACAATATAAGTATAGCCGTTTTGCTTTTACTAAGCATAAATTAATTCAAATGGGATACGATCCATTAATGACAGAGTATGATACTATGACACAGCAGGGTTATTTTAGGATATGGGACTGTGGTAACTTAAAGTATGAGTGGAGTGCTATTTATCATTAGGAGAGTTATAATATGACAAGCGACCATTACAGCGCAGAGGTTTTTAAAGAAAAAAGAAAACCTAAGAATCCAATTAAATTTGGAATCACCTTAAACGAAGAGCAAAAATCAGCCAAAGCCCACATGTTATCTAGCGATATTGTGGCAATCAAAGGCCGGGCCGGATCAGGAAAAACCTTACTAGCTGTTCAGACAGGGTTAGATATGTTATTTAACCGTGATGTTGAGAAGTTAATCATTGCCCGTCCTTATGTAACTGCAGGAGAGGATATTGGACACTTACCCGGAGGTGTGGATGATAAACTAGCCTACCTTACAGCCCCTGTTTATAACATAATGTATGAACTAGTAGGTAAGGATAAGACTGATAAACTAGTGTCTGAGGGGTCTGTCCAGGTTTCTCCCTTTGGATTCTTAAGAGGTAATACATTCACCAACTGTTTTGTTTTAATTGATGAGGCACAGAATGCCACTATGAGACAAACTGAATTAATGATTGGCCGATTAGGTATTCATTCTAAGATGATATTCTGCGGTGATATGTCACAGTGTGACTTAAAAAATAAAAAAGACTCCGGGTTTGATTTCTTTTTAAAATTAGAACCACAAGTAGCCGGAATTAAAGTGATTACTTTAGAGCAAAACCACCGTCACCCAATAGTAGAACCAACATTAAAAGTATTTTCAGACTACAGAGAATAATGCCGCAGATACAGCTTATATCAACCTCAGGATCAGTACCTACCACCACTCAACTGGCTTTGGGGGATATAGGTATTAATTCATATGATAGTAGGGTTTATTATAAGAGGTTTAGGGAAAATTCACAGGAAGTAATTCCTTTGAGTAATGCTTTGGCTTACGGCCAGTGGCAAAACAACACTACTTTAAGCGGATCTCTCAACACGTCTCAATCATTTCAGTACGATACAACTGATTTAGTCTATAAAACCTACTTAGAGCCCCCTAGTAAACTTTACGTAGAAACATCAGGAGTATTTAACATTCAGTTTTCTGCACAATTAGAAGAACCCGGATCAGGGGCAGCAGTTATTTACATCTGGTTTAAAAGAAACGGAATAAATATACCAGAATCCGCCACGGTAATTGATCTAGCTAATAAAGGAAAACAAGTGGCTGCCTGGAATTTTATGACTTATCTAAACGCTGGAGACTATGTAGAACTTGTTTGGCAATCAGATAATGGCAGTACTCAAATACTTGCAACAACAGCCGGGGATAGTATACCGGCTATACCTTCAATTATTACAACAATAACACAAGTTCATTAAACTGTCATATATTTATAACAAACACGTTATGGAACATACAAAATTAACACAGGAGGAAATCTCCCAACTACAAGAGGTAAGACAGCAGTCACAGGCTTTAGTTTTAGAATTAGGTAACTTAGAATTAGCTAAGATTCAACTTGAGAATCGCTACGATGAACTAGTAGAATTCTACGATGACCTAAAAAACAGAGAGCGTGAACTAGGAAAAACCTTATCAGATAAGTACGGAGACGGTACTATTGATATTGAAAAAGGGGAGTTTATTGCTAAAGACTAAACGTAAAACTTTACATTCTTATAACATTAGGGCCTCCAGGGCCCTTTTGTTGTTTTTGAAATATTTATAAGAAAATATGTCTGCAGGAAGATACTCTCTGTATATAGAGCAAGGAACCACGGTTAATTTTGAAATTCAGTATAAAGACGTTGCCGGAAACCCGGTAAACTTAACCGGTTATGGTGCTCGAATGCAGATTAGGCCTACTGTAGAGTCATCAACAGTATATCTTACCTTAAGCAGCAGCTTACAGCCTGATGGAACAGGGCTTAGTATGTCAGGGTCTGCACCGTATAAGCCACTATCCTCTGGGTCTATTGGGGTTTATATTGCATCTTGTACGTCCTCGATGTTAAATTTTACAGACGCTGTATATGACCTAGAAATTTTTGTACCAAATGGAACAGACTGTCCCACTGTAACCCGTATCTTACAAGGTCCGGTTAGACTCTCTAAAGAAGTAACAAGATGAACAACATAGTAACTACCGATATTAATACCAACGTTGTTGTAGTAACATCCCCAGGTCCTTCCGGACCTGCCGGACCTGCCGGTCCTCAAGGTAATACCGGTACTGTAGAAGCCAATTCCGGATTCCTAGCCACGCCTTTCTTAAATGTATCCGGTGCAATGTCAGTTACTGGATCAACAGCTTTTACAGGCAGTGTTGTTATTACAGGATCTTTAACAGTTTCTGGATCTAACACCTTTACTAATACTGGCCCGGCTATTTTTTCAGGGTCTGTAGATGTTTCTGGATCAGTAACAGCAACTTTATTCTCAGGATCAGGTGCCGGATTAACAAACATCCCTGCTGCAGGAATTACAGGTTTAAATTTAAATAGAATTGCTAGCGGATCAGTATCAGCTTCAGTATCACCAACAGGCAAGGCTTTTAATTTAATAAAAAGCAACACCTCTCTTTTTAGTATAGACCAGTTCGGTAACGTTTCTGGTTCAGGTCTTTACATCTCAGGTTCTACTATCTACATAGACGGTCCAACAATCAGGTTATACGGTAATGCTACATTAAATGATGCAGCTATTACAACTACTGCAACCACAACTACCGATAGAATTCAGTCAGGCACTATCACAGCCTCGGTTGCTACCCTAGGCAATGCATTCACTTTACAATCTGCCGGAGTTACTTTGTTTAAAGTAGGTACAGATGGTATATTATCAGGATCAGGTGCTAACTTATTTGATATACCTGCCTCTGGAATCACAGGACTAAATCTTTCCAGAACAACTACAGGATCAGTAACAGCATCTGTTAATGTAGGCACTACCAACTTTCAAATCATTAGCGGATCTAGTAATTTACTATCTTTAGATTATACAGGGAAATTAGCTGTTAGTAAATCAGTTAACGTTGGTGTACCTACATCTAATAACTGGCAATCTGGTTTGAATGGTTCTTACTTCAACAACTTTACATCAAACACAGATGTCTCTGAGATGTTAAGGTTTATAGCAGGTTTATTAAGTGCATCAGCACCTGATGCTTCTCCTAATACTAGAACTTACGGTGGAATTTCCGAAACTATAACCAATAGCGGCACTACTACTGCTCCTTCAGGATATGTTCCTCAAAATTCTACAACAGCCGATATTATCTACATAGTAGGTAAAGGATTTGCCTCTACCGGTAGTACTATATTCTCCGGTAAAACAATCTACAATAATGCTTCTTACGGTATCTCTTATAGCAGTACAGCAGGTGGATCTACAATAGTTTCATCTTCTGCCGATGCTCAGTTGTTTGGCCTAGGATTACTTTCAAGCGGTAATGCCACTCCGTTTAATGTTTCCGGAACTATAAACTGGTTCTACTCAGATAATAACTCAGAAACTATAACCGCAACCTCACAATCACAAAACCTAGTATCAAATAGCTCATTTGGAACTTCAAATGGGGTAACTATAGCAAGAATTAATACAGTAAATCCAGCAGTTATTCCTCCTGCTTACCAGGATGGTAAATTTACTACAGTATTTTCTTCCGGATTATTCAACGGAGGTAGAAGCTTTACAAGTGTAAGTTCTTCTGGTTGGTACCATATTAGTGCCTCTATTACAATTGCAACCGGAAGTTCAGACTATAGCCCTGCTAGAACAGCAGTAGAGAGAATATTCTGGGCCCCTATCTCTAGTATTAGTATTCCTACCCAGACAATTACATTCTCAGGAGTAAATAATAATGCATTAACTGCAACCTCAAGATCACTATCTGGTGCTCCTTACCTATTGACATCGACATTTAACTTTGGAGTTACTGTAGAAGGATTATTTAATCCAATGTATACTGCAGATTCTGCTATTGCTTCTGTAACCGAAGTAGATTCTTTAGTAACTTTAGGAGGTACAACCAGTATTTCTACCTTAGCTGCTTTAATACAAACAATAAACGGTGTTTATGACTCAACAGGTACAGTAGTTAGATCAACAGGCATAGTTCCTTTTGAAACCGATATTGCTAAAATGACCGGCTCTGCTAACTTCAGTGCAGGAAATGGAGGAAATACCAATATTGCCACTACAGGATTAGGAATAACATCAGTTGTTTTGACTCATGCCGGTAAAAATAGATTAGGTGCTTCAACAACAGGCACTCAAACTATACCTTATCATACTGCTGGAACCTTTGGTCAACCAGCATCATCTGGGTCTATGGCATACTATGGAAGAACATCTCAAACTTATGATGGTGGTTCATTAACAGGACAAACAGAATCATTTACAGGTGAGGCTTATCGTATACAGTTAAATGATAACGTAACTACATTTACAGGAAATGCCTGGGATAATAGTTTTGGATTATATAATTTAGGAGGTAAGGATCTTCAAGTTAAACCAGGTAACCTAGTAAGACCAGGAGGTACTTACGGATACTGGTTAACTGATCCTGATAACACTCAAGAGTACAAATACTATATTAGAAGATTCCAAAGAACATCGGTATTAACTTCATTTACCTTGAACGTAGGTAAGACCTTAGTAGCATGGGATGATACATCAACCAATAATGCTGTAGCTGTGGGAATTATTTTCGAATCAGCTAAAGGAGGTGCTAGTAACTGCCGATTATTTGACCCTGTATATGCAAACGGTTCTCGAGGTGTAACATTCTCAGGTGCAACCGTAGGAACTAATCCATTTACAAGTGCTCTAGATTATTATGGAGCAGGAGGAGCATTAGCAGGAACTACCTACACAATTACAGTACAATCAGCAACTAACATGGTACTAAATGGTACAGCAGGTTCAGATGAGATTTACGTAATAATCCGATATAAAGGAGACCCATCACCAGTTACCTCTTTAACAGTATCTGGTACTTAATATTTATAACAAATGGCTATCGATCCAATAAAAAAATCCAGTAGGCTACTACAAAGTAGACGTTATACATTAGATACTTTAACTGATGGGCAGGAAGCATTCACCCAGGTACTTGATTTAGGATCAGGAGAAATCTACTCAGAGACTAATCTAATACCTTCTGCTTCTTTACCTTTTTCAGGTAGTTCACAAGCAGGAGCTACTTCCGGAGTATTAAAATTCTGGTATAGACAAAGATTAACACGGGGTGTTGAAAGTGATGGTAGACAGGTTTGGTTCTTTTTAGAACCATTTGCAGCAAGTGCTGACTCACAGACTATCCAAGCAACACAGGTAACTAACTTCATATCTCCTAAATACTCAATTCCGTCCTTAGCGGCAAGTAATACTGAGATTTCAACTCCGGGGTATCTAACCACAGTTAGAACTTCGATCAACGGAGTAACATTTTCAGACCCTATTAACACTAACTTTTACGCTTTTGATTATAAAACTGGTGTTTTACAATTTAGTTCATCAGCAGTAACACCAGTATCAGGAGATGTTTATATTTCAGTTTACCAGTACACAGGTAGAACCCTAGCATCAGATGCTATATTAGGATACTCAGGTTCATTCTCAGGATCTTTTCAAGGCAATGGAGCTGGATTAACTAACTTACCAGCATCATCAATTGTAGGTCTAAACCTTACTCAAATAGCTGATTCTCAAGTATCAGCAAGTGTCTCTGCAACCGGAACATCTTTTACAGTATCTAGTGCAAGCATTGACCTTTTAACAGTTAATAACCAGGGTCTAGTATCCGCTAGTTTATTCTCAGGGTCTTTTGTAGGTAGTAGCAATACAACAGGATCTTTTAGAGGAATAGGTTCAGGATCATTTTCAGGATCATTTCAAGGTAATGGAAATGGCTTAACCAATATTCCTGCTGCATCAATTGTAGGTTTAAATTTATCTTTAGTATCTACAGGATCTGTAACAGCATCTACAGCACCAGACGGAACAGTATTTCAAATTACTTCCGGATCTAGTACCTTACTATCATTGAATAGCCTGGGGGATCTAACAGTAAGTGCTTCTGAATTCATAGGAAATAATTTAACAGCTGTTGGAAATGCAGCAATTACAGGTAGTTTATCTGTAAATGGGGTTACTGCTTTAAATAATAATTTAAATGTTGGTGGAAATACAACTTTTCTTAACAGTGTAGCTCTTACAGGATCTTTAGAAATTTCTCAAAATTTAACAGTTCAAGGAACTGCGTCTATATCTTATCTTCAATCGGTTACAGGGTCAGCAAAAATAATTGGAGACGCTTTCATTATCCTAAACTCAGACCTGCCAGCAGAGAGATATGCTGGTCTTATTGTAATTGATAGTGGATCAAGTGGACAAACAGGATCATTCCTTTATGATGCCGAACAAGATCACTGGTTTTATGATTCAACAGCAGAGGGATACGCCTCTGGGTTTATAGCGGGAGCTAGAGCAACTAGAGACAATATAATTTACCCTAATAGGTACGTTATAACTAGAGGAGATGGTGGTAACCATATTGTAGATTCAAATATTTACTCTACTGGTTCTTATGTTACTATAAACAGAGGTGATACCGGTTCAAAAATTGCTGAAATCGATATAGTAGGTTCAATGTTAATAACAGGATCTACTTTATTACCAAGCCCGGATGGTGCTGTAAGCAGTAAATACGCTTTAGTCACTAGTCAATCAGCATGGCATAATAATGTAAATGTTGGATACCCGACTTCAAATAACTGGCAGACAGGTCTAAACGGATCATACTTTAATAATTTTAACGCCAATTCAGATGTATCTGAAATGTTAAGATTTATTGCTGGACTATTAAGCGCATCAGCACCTGATGCATCTCCGAACACTAAAACTTACGCAGGTATTTCCGAAAATATTACCAACAGCGGCACAGGAACACCAGCATCAGGATATGTACCTCAATCAAGTACTGAGACAAGTATTATATATTTAACATCTAAAGGATTTGCATCAGCAGGAACTACTTTATTCCCAGGTAAAATCATCTACAATAGTAGTGCGTATAACATAACATACACCAGTACAGCAGGTGGATCAACCATTGTATCATCTTCTGCAGATGCCCAGCTGTTTGGATTAGGTTTATTAACCAGCGGAGGACCTACTCAATTTAACGTTTCAGGTGCACTTAACTGGTTTTATTCTGATAATAATTCAGAAACAGTTACAGCAACCTCAGCATCTCAAAATTTACTTTCTAATAGTACTTTTGGAACAACCAGCGGTTTAACTTTAGGAAAAATAAATACGGCTAATCCGGCTGTTATTCCTGCTGCTTATCAGGATGGTAAATTTGCAGGTATTTTCTCCTCTAACTTGTTTAACGGAGGTAGAAGTTTCACCAATATTAGTTCTTCTGGTTGGTACCATATTAGTGCTTCTATTAGAATTGCTAGTGGTAGTTCACCATACAGCTCTGTTCAATCAGCAACCGAAAGAATATTCTGGGCTCCTTTATCAAGCATCAGTATTGCAAATAACACCAAGGCAGTAGGTTATGCAGGTTTCCAAGCTTTAACAGCAACCTCAAGATCATTATCAGGTGCTCCTTATTTAACAGCAGCAACTTACCAGGTATCTTCTTCTGTAACTGGCTTATTTAATCCGATGTACAGTGCAAACGTAACCATTGCCCGTCAAGGTGCAACAGGAAACGTTACTTTGACTAACGGAGGTACAGGTGCTACTCAAGCAACCATAAATGCAAGTGGTTTAATATCATCAGCAGACACAGTTTATGATTCAACAGGAGTTACTGTGAGAGCAACCTCAACAATTCCTTTTGAAACTGATCTAGTTAAATTAACCGGTAGCATCTCTTTAAACATAGGAACCGGTACTAACATTACATCAACTGCCTTATCACCAACAACCTTTGCAATTGATACTTTCGGTAGAGACAGATCAGGAACCGAAGGTAGTACTTTAAATACACAGACAATTTTGTACCATACAGCGAGTGCTTTTGGACAACCTGCATCATCAGGATCTATGGCATACTATGGAAGATCACAAGGATCTGATACCGGAACATTGACCGGCACTTCAGAACCATTCACCGGAGAGTCTAACAGGGTTCAAATTACAGATAAATTCTTATCAGGATCTTATTCTGCTGCAGATACCTGGTCTACAGCATTTGGATTATATAACCTAGGTGCATTAGACCTTCAAGTTAAACCAGGATTCCTAGTAAGACCGGGAGGAACCTATAAGTATTGGTTAAACGATCCAGACGGAACTAAAACCTACAAATTCTATGCAAGAGCATTCCAGAGAAGTTCAGGAACTGCTGCTAACAACCTAATCTTAAATTTAGGAACTACATTAGTAGCATGGGATTCCGCAACACCTGGAGTTGCGGCAGCAATTATATTTAAATCTTCGGGGGTAATTAATTTTGCCACTCCTAGGATATATGATCCTACACAATTAACTTCTAACTTAATTAATGCAAGTATTGCAAATGACAACCAGAGAAATCCATTTTCACGTAATATTGCATTGTATGGAAATACCGGAGGTAATTTAGCATCAACAACATACACAATACCTTTAAGGGAAGCAGACGGTATGATCTTAAACGGAACAAACCAGGACTATATTGTATTAGTAAGGTATACCGGAGACCAGGCACCAATCACAAGCATAACAGTATCATATTCATAATAGAGAAAGATGGCAATTGACAAAATAATAAAATCCAACCGACTCCTACAGAGTAGACGGTATACTGTAGCTTCTTTGAGTGACTCTCAGGAAGCATTCACCAGTGTATTAGACATAAATTCAGGTGAGGTTTATACTCAGACTAATTTAATTCCAACCTCCAGTCTTCCTTTTTCTGGTTCTACTCAAAGCGGGTCTATTTTTAGTGTAGGTGGTGAGCCGATTCTAAAATACTACTACCGTCAAGCAATGACACCATCAAACGTTGTTTCTGGTAGTTTTACAGATGCATTTTTCTTCATCGATCCACCTCCAGGAGGGACAGTAACTCCTCAGTTGTTACAAAATGGTCAACAAAATAATTTTATTTCCGCTAAATATTCTGCCCCATCACTAGCCAACTCGGATGCCGAGGATTCACCCCCAGGATATAATGCTGTTGTGTTTATTGCTGGTGTTAAGCAAAATCCAGCAAATTACCAATTTGACTATAAAAACGGTGTACTTGAATTTTTAACATCCCCTCCAACCACAGGACAAGCCGTTACTTTAACCGCATATCAATATGTTGGTAAAACTTTAAATACTTTAATAGCAACAGGATTTTCAGGTTCATTCTCAGGTTCCTTCCAAGGAAACTCTACCGGAGTATTTACCGGTACAGGATCAGGTTCATTCTCCGGATCGCTACAAGGTGCAGCCACTTTAAATAACCTAACTTTAACAGGAAGCTTTAACCACACAGGTAGCTACAATCTAATAGGAAACATTACCCAAACCGGTAGCTTCAACCAATCAGGTAGCATAAACGTAGTAGGTGCTATTATTTCTAACGGAATTAACGTAGTAGATAACGCTATTGCAATGGCAATTGCATTAGGGTAATATTTATAATAAATTATGCCAAATACTTTTATAAATAGAATTTCAGGCTCGATAGGTGCTACAGAAACAAACATTTATACTACACCTATTGCTACAACTACAACTGTAATTGGTGTTGCTGTTTCAAATCGTTTACAATCAAACATACTAGTAGATGTTAAATTAGTAGAATCAGGCAGTTTAAACACAGCATTTTTATGTACAGGAAGTTTAATCCCTCCTGGTTCAAACATAATCCTAGTAGGCGGTGAGCAAAAAGTAGTATTGGAAACTGGTGACCGTTTGACTCTAAGATCAAATGTTGCTAGTTCTGCGGACATAGTGTTATCGGCCCTTGAAATTAGCTAATAGAAAAGAATGAAATATACTGGACTAAATCCAACTGATGTAAATAAGGTCGCCAGCGGTTCCTTAGGGGTCTTTGTAGAAAGTACTCAGGTAGGAACTTTTGGAACAAATAGTTTAGTTGTATCTGGTTCAACAACCTTATCAGGTTCCTTAACTAATATTGGCCCACAAACTCAATCAGGCAGCCTAAATGTAGTAGGGAATACTCTTATAACCGGTTCTTTGACCGTTGTAACTGGTTCCTCTATTGAGTTACAAGTAACAGACACAGGGGTAAAAATAGGGAATGCTACTGGAGATTCTCATACCATTACCGGTTCATTAGGTACAACAGGTTCAGTCAATATTCAAGGCAATACCGGACTAAACGGAACACTTTCAGTAACTGGTTCTCAATATACCTCAGGTACTACCGATGTAGCAACTATACAAGGTTCTACCTCCGATGGTACTTTACTCAATATCCTAGGTACATCAGGTCAGTTATTTTCTGTAACAGACGGATTATCAGGTTCTTTATTCTCAGTAAATACAATTTCTGGTTTGCCCGTAGTAGAGGCATTCTCTGATTTCTCATTTGTAGCAGGTCAATACGGGGTTAACAATTTATTTGTTAAAGACGGTAAGGTAGGTATCATGACGGGTACCCCTCAAGCTACTTTAGAGGTTGCAGGTGGTGCTATTATAGGTGGTGATACTACAATTAGTGGTTCTACGGTTATTACAGGATCTCTCACTATCCCACAAGAAGGTGAAACCGATCTATTAAAAGTTGGAGGAACTACCTCTGCCCCTACATTACTTGTAGGTACAAATAATAAAGTAAACATAGGTACTACATCCTCAGTCTCAACCTTAAATGTAGCAGGTACAACAAACGTACTTACAGTTGAAGGTACTACAGTTGAGGGTAATATGTTTGATGTATATGGCCCCTCAGGTCAATTATTTTCCGTTGTAGACGGGTTATCAGGATCGTTATTTAGTGTAAATACTATTTCCGGCGTTCCGGTAATGGAGGTGTTCTCTGACAATACTGTCAGGGTAGGGCAATACTCAAATCCTCCTTTAGTAATTGCAGGTGCAACAGCTTCTGTATCAGGAACTCTAAATGTAAATTCAGGTAATATTAACGTAACATCAGGATCAGTTACAATATTTAAATCCGGTTCTAGTCTTTCAGATTCTTTATTTGATGTAGAAGGTGCACAGGGTCAATTATTCTCTGTCATAGATACATTCTCAGGATCCTTAATGTCAGTAAATGATATTTCAGGATTTCCAATCTTGGATGTAAGATCAGATGATAGTATTACAATGGGTACTTTCGGATCAAATGCTTTCAGAGTAGCAGGCACTAATGTAAGTGTAGGAGTAACAGCATCAGCCGTACCAACAACCACAGGTTCAGACGGCGAGTTTAGATTCGGTATAGTAGGCGGAAGTGCCTTCATGTATGTTTACCTAGGCGGTAAATGGAGATCAGGTTCTTTATCGAACTAAGGTCTTTCTCCATATTTATATTAAAAACACATGGCTTATGTTAATGGAAATAAACCCATTGTAACTAATGGTTTGGTTTATGCATTAGATTTTGGGAATACTAAATCATACACTTCAGGAAGCAATACTGCTAGGTCAATAGTTTTTGATCCTGCAGGTACAACTACTGTTACAGGTTCTACTGCTATACCAACCCTAACTAATGGAGTTTTAAATTTTACAGGCTCTCAATTTGTAAGAAGAACAGGTTCACTTTCTGTTTTTGATTCTCAAGGTTCTTTCACTGTCCAAATAGTAGGAAAGGCCAACACACCAGGCAACTTATTTTCTATTAATACAACCTCTGGAAACCTTGCATCCAATGTAACTCCATCAAGTTCGGTATTTGGGTTTAATTTAAGTTCTGGAGATTTTTCTAGAACATATAGAGGATTTACATCCTCAAGTTTGCAGCATGTAACTTACCGTTACTCACAAGGCAGTATTGATATTTTTCTTAACGGTATTCCGGTTACTGCCTCTCAGGCAAATACTGCATTAACAACCACTGCAATTTCAAATGCATTATTTATAAATTCAGGTTCTAATTTCTTTTCAGGCTCGGTAGCTCAATTTTATGTTTACAATAGGGCATTATCTGCTGATGAAATCTACGAAAATTACCTAGTTTCCGCTGGTAGAAATAGTCTTCCGACAATTCCTAAACCTTATACACAAGACGAGAACGTATATAAATTTTTACAAACAACAGGAATAACAGATTTAGATACAATATCTGCTATTGATACTTTTGTTTCTAATCTAAAATCAAATGGATTATGGAACAAAATGACAGCCATTTACCCATTCTTAACCACTAGTACTGGTTCACAAGCAGTGAATCTGAAAGATCCGGGGGTATTAGGATTGGGACTAACAGGATCATTTTCTGCCTCCTCGGCTGGTTTAACGCCATCTAGTTCAACTTCTTTTATAGAAACTCAAGGAGTAACTACAGATACTTTATATCCAACAGTTAATACTGCTTCATCTCATATCACTTTATTATCATATGATGTACCTAAAACTAGTTCATACCCTGCTGCTATAGTAGGTGGAGTTGGAGCTTCTGGAGGTGCTATTACTTTTGCTAATGGTAAAGTAATACATACCTTTACTTCTGGTTCCGGATCTTTTATACCATTACATGCTTCTTTAACAGCTGTAGAAGTATTAGTAGTAGCTGGTGGTGGTGGAGGCGGTAGAGGTGAGGGAAATAACTATGGCGGCGGTGGTGGCGGAGCCGGTGGATTAATTTACTCTTCATCATTCTCCGTTACTCCTCTTACTACATATACAACAGTAGTGGGGCAAGGAGGAGCTAGTGGGTCTGGAAGTTCTACTTCTGGATCTAATGGTGAAAATTCACAATTCGAAAGTATAATAACTTTAGGAGGCGGCGGAGGTGGAGCAGCAGGATTATCTATACCTGGTAATAATGGTAATATTGGTGGCTCCGGTGGAGGAGCAGGAGCGGGGCCTGGAGTTCCGCATATAGGGGGGTCTGGTTCTATTGGGCAAGGTAATAACGGAGGTAATGTAACAATTACTGTTGTGGGTAATGGTGGTGCAGGTGGAGGTGGTGCTGGTGGTAACGCTCCTAATAGATCTACATATGGAAGTTTTTCACCTGGAGGGGTTGGATTAGTATATTCAATATCAGGACAACCAGTAACATACTCTGAAGGAGGTATAGGAGGGGGATTTGTAGAAAATTATGGATTTAATGGATTATCAAATAGAGGTTATGGAGGTAGTGGTACACGATTTGGTACTGCTGGGAAAGGTGGTTCCGGCGTAGTAATAGTATCTTACCCAGCAATTTCCGGACAAGGTCCTAACAGTGGATTTTTTATAACAGAAGATGCAATATCAGGGTCATCTAACTCAGAATTTTCAGGAGGTATAACAGGATCAGGAAATATAGGATTTTTAACTGTATCAAGAACAGGTTCTAATTCTTTCTTATTAAGAAAAAATAACGACCAAACAGTAATCAACACCCCATCATCAGGGGCTTTTAATTTAGATTTATATTTAGGAGGTGCAAGTTTAGCAGGAGCAACTTCTTCCTTAGGTAACTCAAATACAAGCATATCCTATGCCTCAATAGGGGCAGGTCTAACAACCACCGAGGTAGCAACATACTATAACCTAGTATCACAACTACAAAACAACCTAAAAAGACAAAATACTTTATTAGATAATTTTTCTGGGGCAGCAGCGGCTTATTCTTTAAGAAGAATAGGACCTTCCGGTTACTTTGGACCAGCCATTAGGGTAAGAAGGGATTCCGACAATACATTAAGGGACATTGGATTTACCTCCGATGGACAATTAGATACAGTAGGACTGTTGGATTTTGTGGGAGTGACTGGGTCTGGGTTTGTACAGACTTGGTATGATCAGTCTGGGAATGGTAGAGATGCCACGCAAGGAACAACTACTAGACAACCATTTATTGCAATTTCTGGATCTGTTACGGTAAGAGAAAATAAACCAGTATTTCAATTAGATAATGCTACTCAAAAACACTTAATTGCTCCTACCTTAAATACTTTAATAGGAGGAAATAGACTTTCATTTTTCACCGTTGTTCAAGATGCAGGTTTTACTGATATGGGAGCTAATGCAACCTCTGGAAACAACGGATTTATGTTAAGAGATTTTAGAACAGCTTCACCGCCCGGATTTTGGTTACCTCAATTAAATACAGGCAATTCACCTCTGATAAGAGATACAATATATACTGGAAGTATAAAATCTGTTATTTCTATTATATCCAATGAAAGTAGTTTAACTACTTATAATAGACTAGATTTTAAAGGATCTGTTGCTGGTAATTACACATTTAATAGTACAAATAATTTTTTAATAGGTAGTATAGGTGGAATTGGAAGTTTTTACAGTGAGGCTAGAATATCAGAAATTATATTATATAATACCGATCAAACAAATAATAGATTATCAATATCAACAAACCAATTCACCCACTATTCAACTTCAGGTTCAGACCCAGACTATCAATCCTTCATAACAGCCACAGGTATAACACAACCAACCCAATCGGCTGCCCTAGAGACCCTAGTATCGGATTTAAAATCATATGGATTATGGAATAAAATGAAAGCCATCTATCCAATGATTACCGACAAAAATAACAGACTGTCTGACTCGCAGACCTTAACCAACAACTGGTTTCAGATTTCTAGTTCATTGACGGTTTCATCCTCGGCTGCACCAGACGGTTCAAACACCGGATTCTTATTCAAGGAAACTGCAACACCCACCGGGTCATTCACTGTAGTAAATAATGGAGCTAGTGCTTATACATTCTCCGGAGATGTTACCGGAGATAATCCAACCTTAACTCTGGAAAGAGGAGTTACTTACAGTTTTTACTTAAATGCATCCGGACATCCTTTCTACATTATGACAGGATCTGGAGCATATACTGTTGATGGACAATACAACATAGGTGTAACCGGGCAAGGAACACAAGTAGGTACACTCACTTTTACAGTACCCAATAACGCACCAGATACCCTGGCTTATGTTTGCCAGTTCCATGGATCAATGGCAGGTACTATTAATGTGATTAATAATACAGCTCAGCATTACATTACTAGAACAGTAGTTAATGATGTAATATCAGGCTCAGAATATGTAGTTTCATTCCATGGAAGATACTTAAACAGACCTTGGATGGCAGTCAAAACTGATGCCGGAGTACAAGGATGGTTTAATGTTCAAACAGGAACAACCGGTTCCTTTACCGGGTCAAATGCTACAGTAACAGCAGTATCAGGAGGATGGTACAGGTGTGCATTATACTTTACAGCCTCTGAGGCTACTGCACCTAGAGCAGCACAGTTTCATCTGGCAGATGCCGACAACAGTCTTTCTTATGCTGGTAATACAGCCTCCGGATCTTATATCTGGGGTGTACAATGGGAGAATGGAAATTTGTTAGGTCCTTACAGAGTAACTTCTAATGGATTTACTACCGGGTCAATGCTGGATCAAATGAAGTTTAATTTGAAAAATCCGGTTGATACTGATGCTGGGTTTAGATTGACTTACAACGGCAACTGGAATCCAGGGTATTCAGGAACTAAACCTGATGGAATTACAGCGTATGGAAATGCTTTTATTAGGAACAATGCTATGAGCAGTTCATCCATACACTTGTCTGCTTATAGTAGAACTAACGCTACCGGTACTGATGGTGCTATAATAGGAAATAGTACAGCTTATTATAATTTGCTAAGGTTAAAAGATTCAAGTAACAACTTTAGAGGGGGTATTAATGCTAGTACTTTAAACACTGTTTCAAATCCAAATTCAACCGGGTATTATATCGGGTTAAGAACATCACCAACTTCAAATAGATTTTTTAAAAATAATATTCTATTAGGGATTTTAACAGATAATGTTGTAGTAGATTCAAATGATCCTATATACATTGGTGCTATTCACCGCTCAGGAGGAGCTACTTTCTACGACAATAAGGAGATTGCATTCGCAACAATAGGAGACGGCCTAACCGACTACGAGGCCAAAGCACTCTACTGGATAGTACAAAAATACCAAACCACACTTGGAAGACAAGTGTACTAAAATATTTATAATTAAATAAATGGCAACCCAATATTCAAATAAACCTATAGTTACAGACGGTCTAGTGTATGCACTGGATTTTGGAAACCAAAAAAGTTATGTTAGTGGTTCTGCTACGGCCAATAGTTTAAAATACGAAACCAATCCTACATTTGTTACTGGGTCTACATCTATACCAAATTCTTTATCTCCGGTTTTATTTTTTACTGGATCACAATGGGTAGAAAGAACGGGATCATTTAGTGTTTTTAACCCAAACGGGATTTTTACTTTATCAATAGTAGTGAATGCTATAACAGCAGGTACTCTAGTTTCACAAACATCCTCTTTAGGTAATCTTGTCTCTAACGTATCCCCTACATCCTCTGCTTTTGGTTTTGCAAACCCCAATTACACTAGAGGAATACAGGGATTATCTGCCACAGGACTTAATCATCTTACATATAGATATTCTTCAGGAAGTCTGGATATTTTTTATAACGGTACTTTGGTTACAGCCTCACAGGCCACCATTTCCTTACCCACCTCATCCGTTGTTGATGAATTTTATATAAACGGTAATAACGGTCTATTAAACAATTTCTCCGGATCATTGGCAGCTATATCGGTTTATAATAGGGCATTAACTATAAACGAAGTACAGAGCAACTATACTTTATCTAAAATAAGATACGGACTAACTCAAGAACAAAATTACACTTTGGATGAAAATGCTTTTCTGTTTCTACAATCAGCAGGCATCACAGACCCAATCATAACAGGCTCCATAGACACGTTTGTCCGTGGTTTAAAAAGTGCCTCTCTATGGGACAAGATGATTGCCATATATCCTTTTGTAGGCACAGGATCAGTTGGGACAAACCTAACCGGATCACACCGTTGGAATCTTAAAGAGCCGTCTCTAGTAACATACCCATTATCATTTACAGGATCTTGGAATGGATCTACTTCTGGTTCAGCACCCTCAGGCTCAAATACAAATATTTCTACCCAGGTAACACCATCAACATACTACCCATTTTTTAATACACAGTCTGCCCATATATCAATTCTATCTTATGATACCCCAGTATCAAGTTCCTACTTGATGGGAACAGAAGGAACAATAAATACCTCCTCTTTTTCCATTTACTATAATTCAGGATCTCAATCAGGATCTATAACCGGTTCTATAAATAATGCACCACTTTACGGAATACCATCCTCAGGTCCCCTAGGACTAATCACCGTTTCTAGAACAGGTTCCAATAGTCTGACTATTGCCCGGAACGGGGTTACATCCTCGTTTGCCGTACCGGCCTCCGGTGCTTTATCAACAGGAATTTATTTGGGTGCAATAAATAATAATGGAATAGCATTAGGAAATTCACCGTTGGGAATTA